>SXGT01014561.1_pt1 | contig 42018 bp, 37 predicted proteins | sample 3176221 | NCBI WGS metagenome assembly SXGT01 (sample SAMN11356862, study PRJNA531348) | freshwater metagenome | isolation source: freshwater sample F1-120 | place: China: Fuxian Lake, Yuxi | collected 2017-12-25
AGATCCAGAGCCCCCTTGCCCAGCCCATACTCGCGCTCGATCTTGCCCCCGCCGTTGACGATGCGCTGAAGGAAGGCCATGAGCATCAGGTGGGGTCCTGACTCTCGGTAGCTGAAACCCTCGGCCGCCAGGTGTCCGTCCTCGCGCCAGAAGGTCTGCCACTCCTCCATCAGCTTCGCCATGTCCAGCGTACCGTCAGGAAGTACAAAGGCCCGAGGCTCGGCCGGGATCTGCATTTGCCGGACATAGGACAGCGCACGTGGGATAACCTCCCGGTAGATGGGATTGGCGATCTCGAAGCGACCTTCCTTCGCGCGGATGAGGCCCAGGCCGAGCACATAGGCGAAGTCGTCGTCCAGCACGTCGTCGGCCGTTTGGCCTCCGGCGAGCATAGGATCGATGATCTTGCGGACCCGAGGCTCGCGCAGCCTTGCGACCAGCGAGTCGATGTGGGTGCGCCGCTCCAGGATGAGGGATTCCTTGGCCGCCTCCACGTGAGCCGCCGTCACCGCGACTCCGCGATCCCGTAGATCGCGCTCGACCACGCGGTCGGCCAGGGCGTTGACCAGCCAGGGGTGACCCTGCGAAAGCTCGAACACGAGCTCCGTGGCTTCGGGCTCGAACCGCTGCCCCGTGGTGAGCGTGTGCTGAGCCAAGAGCTCCTCGGTCTCGGCCGACGTGAACGACACCAGGGTGGCCGCCTCGGCCGTGATGTTGAACGGAGACGCCGTGCCAAGCCAGGAGAGGGTGCGGCGGTCCTCCTGCGTCAACGCGTAGTCCCTCACCGCGCGCTGGCCCAGGAGCGCCATGCTGCAGGGGAACGGGGTGGTGCTCCTGTCGATGTAGCCGTCGCGGAGCTGCGTCAAGAACGACACCAGGGTCGCGCCCACGAGGGAGTCAGCCTCATCGAACAGCACCACCAACGGGCGTGGGCAGCGAGCCGCCAGGTCGCGCAGGTAGCGAAGCACCGCGGTGCGAGGGTTGGCCAGGAAGCGGTCGCGGTCGGCCGGCAGGCCCACACCGGACAGGACGCGCAACACGGCGTGGTCGAGGCACTCCAGGACGGTGAGCATGGCCTCCGGCAGCTCGGGCAGCTCGCGGGCCGTCTGCAGATCGACCCAGATGCAGGCGAGGCGGTCTTGGGCGTTGAGGTGGTCGACCAGCCAGCGGGCCGAGGTCGTTTTTCCGGTCTGCCTTCCCGAGTGCAGGGTGAAGTACTTGCCGTCGTCGATGAGCTCCATCACCCGACCGAGCCTTCGCTCGGGAGGGAGCATGTAGTGCTCGCCCGGGACGCAGGGGCCGGCCGTGTTGAACGAGGGGCGCATGACCGTTCTTCAGAGGGTGGAGAGCAGCTCGGCGATCTCCGGGAGAGGGAGCACCTTCTGGGCCAGCCCCGCCTTGACCACCGCGCCCGGCATCCCGTTGACCACGGCGGTCTCGGGCGACTCGGCGATGACGAGCCCCCCTGCGTCGCGGATGGCCCTCGCTCCCTCGACCCCGTCGTCGCCCATCCCCGGGAGGATGACCCCCACGGCCCGCTGCTGGGCGATCCTGGCGATGCTCGTGAACAGGCGATCGGCGCTGGGCACGTAGCGGTCCTGGCCGGCGGGAGGCACCACCGACAGCCGGAGCTGCCCCCCCATCGCGCCGGCGAGCTCCATGCACTGACGCCCGGGGCACACGAAACCCGTCCGCCGCGCCACCAGATCGCCGTCCTGGGCCTCCTGGGTGCGGAATTTTCCACGCCGATCCAGCCGCTCGGCAAAGGTCCTGGTGAACTTGTCGGGCATGTGCTGGGCGACGAGCACCGCCGCGTTCGACGCCGGAGAGAGCCTGGCGAAGACCTCGAGCACCGCGGTGGGCCCCCCCGTGGAGCAGGCGATCCCGATCACGGTCTTGGGCGCCACGTAGGCCGGCGCAACCGACAGGGGCACCTGGGCCGAGGAGATGCGATCACCGCCGCCGAAGGAGCGCTTGTTCATCTGGCGCATGGAGCGCACCAGCATCACCTTCTCGGCCACCTGCTCGCGGAGGATCGTGGCGTCCTCGGCGATGTTCTGGGTCGGCTTGGCGATGAAGTCGAGGGCGCCCAGCTCGAGGGCCTTGAACACGTTCTCGCGCTGCGAGTAGCTCGACACGACGATGATGGGCATGGGGAACTTGGACATCACGATCCGGAGGAACGTGAACCCGTCCATCTTCGGCATCTCGAGATCCAGCGTGAGCACGTCCGGCCGCAGGGTCCCTACCAAGCGCAGGGCCTCCTCGCCGTCCGCGGCCTTGCCCACGACCTCCACGTCGGGGTGGTTGTCGAAGATCTCGGCGATCGCCTTCCGGTTGAACGCCGAGTCGTCAACGACGAGGAGACGGATGGGGCGATCGTTCGTCAAGGCTGCTCCATGGAAATGCATGGGGCCTCATTTGTAAACGCGAAAAGCAGCGCGCTCTTACAGCTCTGCTGTGTTTCGCTAGGCGAGGGGCAGGAGTGGGGGCTGGGCGACCAGGTGCTCGGTGAGCGACGCGAAGGGCCCGGTGTCGAGCACGAAGACCAGCGAATCGCCCAGGTTGACGACCCCGGCGATGCCCCGCTGCGCCTCCCCTCCTCCGAGCGGCGGCGCGGGCCGGAGCGGCGCGCCCCCTGTGCCGAAGACCTCGGTGGCCGTGTCCACCACGAGCGCGACCAGGCGCCCCCCCACGTCGATCACGATCCACTTGGTCCTCCGGGTGAGCGCCTGAGGAGGGAGGCCGAACCTCACGCGGACGTCCACCACCGGGACGATCTCTCCGCGGAAATCGGCCACTCCACACACCGCGGGCGGCGCCTGAGGAAGCGCCACGACGCCGAGCGGGTTCGTGATCTCGCGCACCACGTCGATGTGGACGGCGTAGCGGACATCGCCGATCGTGAACCCCACCAGGGTCTTCTTCGGGTGCTGGCGCGGCTTCATGAGAGGACCATCAGAAGCCGAGTATGGGCCTCAAGTCGAGCAGCAGGAAGAGCAGCTCGTCGTGGCGGCCCACGCCGGCGATGTGAGGAGCCGGCTCCCTGCCGAGGACGCTGGGAGGCTCGATCTGGGACTCGGCGAGCCGGTACACCTGGAGCACCTCGCCCACGAGAAGGCCCACGGTCTCCTCTCCGCCATCCACCAGCAGGACCCGCGCCTTGCGCTCGATCTCCCCGATCCTCAGGCCGAAGCGCTGGCGGAGATCGAAGACGGTGACCAGGCGCCCTCGCACGCTCATGACCCCGGCCACCTCCTTCGGCGCGCGAGGCACCTCGGTGATGGGCAGGGGCTTCAGGATCTCGAGGATCAAGCCTATGGGCAGCGCGTAGGGCTCCCCTCCCAGCAGGAACGCGAGGAACTCGACGCGCGGCCCCGCCTGGGAGCGCTGGGCGAGGCCGAAGGCCCCGCTCGCCCTCGCGGGGAGGCGAAGATCGCTCATGCGTGCGCCTCCACCGAGCCCCTCACCTCGCTGGCCCCGAGGACCTCGTCCACCAGCGCGCCGACGTCGAGGACGAGCCCCACCCGAAGATCGCCCAGCTCCGTGGCGCCAGCGAAGCCTCGCACCCCGCGGAGGGTCTTGCCCAGCGCCTTGATGACGATGTCCTGCTGGCCGAGCAGCCGGTCGACCACGAAGCCCACCCGCTTCTGCCCGACCGAGCCGATGACCACGTAGCGACGCGCGGGTTTGAGCCAGCCCTTGGGAGGCTCGACGCCGAAGAGCTTCGCCAGGCGCGCCAGCGGCACCGTTGCGCCTCGCTGGCTCATGACCTCCCGCCCCTCGAAGCTCTTGACCTGGCTCTCGTCGAGCACCAGGGCCTCCTCCATGCTCGCGAGCGGCATGCAGTAGGTCTGCCCTGCCGCCTCCAGCACGATCACGCTGATGATCGCGAGGGTGATCGGCAAGATCAAGGTCATCTTGGTGCCGATGCCGAGCTCGCTCGAGATGTCGACGACGCCTCCCAGCTTGGCGATGTTCGTCTTCACGACGTCCATGCCGATCCCGCGCCCGGACAGCTCCGTGGCCTCCGAGCGCGTGGTGAAGCCTGGCGCGAAGACGAACGAGAGGACCTCCTTGATGGTGAGGGAGGGCACCTCTTCCTGGGTGGTGAAGCCCAGACGCACAGCCGCCGCGGCGACGCCCTTGGAGTCGATGCCCTTGCCGTCGTCCTCGACCTCGATGACGACCTGGTTCCCCTTCTGGAAGGCGTTGAGCGCTATGGTCCCCACGATGGGTTTTCCCACCTGCATCCGGCCGTCACGCGTCTCGATCCCGTGATCGATCGCGTTACGGATCATGTGCATGAGCGGGTCCGAGAGCTCCTCGACGATCAGCTTGTCGATCTCGGTCTCGGCGCCCGTGACCACCAGGTTCACGGGCTTGTCGAGCTCGAGCGATATCTGGCGAACCACCCGGGCCAGCTTGTCGAAGACCTGCCCCAGCGGCACCATGCGGACCTCGAGGATGCCGTTCTGCATCTGCATGAGGTGGCGCTCGAATTTCCGGTGAATACGCTGGATCTCGCTGTTGATCTCCCGGAGCTCGGGTCGGCCGCGGAGCCGCTCGGCGAGGCGCCCCATCTGGCCTCGAACGATGGCCAGCTCCCCGACGATGTTCATCAGGTGATCCAGGCGCCGGATGTCGACGCGGACCGTCTGACTGACCGAGCGGAGCGAGACCTCTCGCGCCGGCATTATCGAGGCGGCCCCTGGCGCCGGAGGGCTCGCGTCCAGCGCCCCCGGGATCCCCGTGGACGGCGCGACGGCGCCCGGACCGCTCGCCCACGCCGCGTCGAGCCCGGCCGAGCGGCTGGAGCTCCGCTCGATCGGCGAGGGGACGGCGCGCTTCTTCACCTCCTCGACGCTCAGGCTCTGCCCGGCGAGGGCGCCCTGGAGGACGGCGAGCGACGAGCGGCTCGCCATCAGGATCTCGAGCTCGATGCTGTCGGCGTCGCCGCCGTCGCCGGTGGGCAGGTAGGTGATGATCTCGCCGTGGGGGCGCGCCTTCTCCTTCAGCTCCTCGAGGGCCGTGTCGATCGAGGCGAGCTGGAAGCTCACCCGGAGGCGATAGAGCTGGGTGCCGCTCTGGAGGTTGGCCCGGAGGCGGTGCTCCTCGTACTCGGTGAGGACCCCCAGGACCCCCGGGTCCAGCTCGTACTGGGCCACGACGCCCGCCCCGGTGCCGCCGCGCCCGTCGGCGACGTGACCGAGCGCCGCGAGCAGCTGCTTCGCCTCCTCGGCGGGCTCCGGCGCCTCGCCCTTGGCGGCCGCCAGGATGCGCCCGTAGAGCTCCACCGAACGACAGAGCAGATCGAGGACCGGCTTGGTCAGCTCGGTGCGCCCGAGGCGCAGATCGTCGAGGAGGTTCTCGAGCTCGTGCGAGAGCCCCGACATCATGGCGGCGCCGAAGAGGCCGCTCAGCCCCTTCATCGTGTGAACCGCGCGGAAAACGTCGTTCACGAGCTCGGGATCGCTCGTGCCCTGGCGGATGTGCTCATCCAGGCGGAGCAGATCGCGGCCCAGCGCGTCCACGATCTCCTGCGCCTCGGAGAAGAACTCCTCGCGCGCCTTCTCGGCCGCGGTGTCGGGTCTCCCTGCGCCAAACTCCGCCATTATCCACGAGTCTATGCGGGACCGGTCTGGAGGTCCAAGGACCGGCCTCCCCTCCCCCTCGCGTCGACCCGCGAACTTCCCGTGGCGACGCGCTACTCTCGTGCCCTGTGGAAGACGATCGCCCGAAGACCGCCGCCTTTCTCCTCATCGGTGACGAGATCCTCTCCGGCAAGGTCGAGGAGGCCAACCTGGTGGTGCTGGCGCGCACCTTCCGCCAGCTCGGCATCGCGCTCCGGCGCGTGGTCGTCGTGAGCGACGACGTCGACGTCATCGCCCAGGAGGTGAGAGCCCTCTCGTCGAACCACGACTACCTCATCACGTCCGGCGGGGTCGGTCCCACCCACGACGACGTCACCGTGGACGCGGTCGCCATGGCCTTCGGCGTGGCCGTGAGGCAGGACACGGGCCTCGTGGCCATGCTCGAGGAACACTACAAGGAGCGCTGCACCGACGGTCACCGCGTGATGGCCCGCGTCCCGGAGGGGGCCTCCCTCGAGACCACGGAGGGGGTCCGCTGGCCCACGATCCGCATCGGGAACACGTGGCTCTTCCCGGGGATCCCGGAGGTGTTCAGGCTGAAGCTCCCGGTCCTCATCGCGAAGCTGGGCGGGGGCCGCGCCTGGGTATCTTATGCGGTCTATACGAACATGGACGAGGGCGATCTCAAGCCTCTCCTGGACCAGGTGGTGGCGCGCTTCCCCGAGGTAAACGTGGGTTCGTACCCGAAGTGGAGCGATCCGACCTACAAGACCAAGCTCACCTTCGACGGGAGGAGCGCTCCCCGGGTGGCCGCCGCCAGGGCGGACTTCGTGGCGCTGCTGCCCGAAGGCGAGCCCCTGTGGACCGAGTGAGCCCGGCGGCGGATCGGCAGCCCACCGGCAGCCCAGCCACCCCGGGGAGGGGTCGCCGGCGCGCGATCCGCTCAATCGAAGCAGCGGCATTGCCTTCGGACGCCCCAAGTCGGTAGACTCTCCCCCTCGGTTGCTGGAGCGGCCTTTCGCCACCCAGCCTGGCCCCCTCAGAGCGCGCGAGACCCGGAAGCCCGATCACCCCCATGTGGAAGCTGATCATCGAAGACGACGAGGGGAAACGCACGGTCGTCCCCCTATCGCGCGACGACTACACGATCGGGCGCAAGGAGGGGAACACCATCCGCCTCACCGAGCGCAACATCTCGCGCGAGCACGCCCGCATCACGAAGAAGCCGAGCAGCGCCAAGGAGATCTACCTCCTCAAGGATCTGCAGAGCTACAACGGGGTCTACGTCAACGGCCTCCGGGTGGCCGAGCCCATCGAGCTGCAGCACGGCGATCTCATCCAGATCGGCGACTATCGCATCGTCTTCCAGGACGAGTCCATGACGGAGGCCACCGCCCCCTTCATGCCGGTCACCGACGTGGAGGCCTCCAAGCGCACCCTCCCCATGGCCAACGCCTTTCGCGGCTCGCTTCTCATGGAGCGCCCGAACCGGCTGGTCATGCTGGTGGGCCCCACGCCCGGCGCCGAGTATCCACTCGATCAGGAGCGCATGATGGTGGGCCGGGCCGAGGAGTGCCCCATCTCCATCGACCACAACTCGGTGTCCCGCCTCCACTGCGAGATCCACGCGCTCGGCGAGGGCCGCTTCGAGGTCATCGACAAGGGTTCGGCCAACGGGGTCCGGGTAAACTCGGCCGATCTCAGGCGAGGGATCATCGAGGCTGGCGACATCATCGAGCTCGGGGACGTGCGCTTCAAGTTCGTGGGAGCGGGTCAGGTCTTCGTCCCCGGCGCGAACGAGAGCCAGCAGCTCACCGCCATCAGCGACCGAAAGGCCGAGTTCGCCGAGCCGCGCCGGCAGGCCAAGGGGGGCTCCCTGCTCCCCTTCATGCTCCTGGGCGCGGTCGTGGCCGCGGGCCTGGTCGGCGGAGGATACGTCTTCCTCTCCAGGAACGGAGGCTCCTCGGTCTCGGCCGACAGCATCCTCGAGTACGAGCAGGGGCGGCTCAGGGAGGCCAAGGGCGTCTGCGCCTCGGATCCGTCGAGCCCCTCGTGCGACGAGGCCCACGGCAAGGCCAACAGCGAGATCCGCGAGGCCTCGTCGCTCCGCGGCTCCTCGGAGTTTCATGACTTCGAGTCGATGTGGGGCGAGGGTATGCTCAAGCGCGTCCAGGCCACCACCGAGCCCGGCGTACGGCGGGCCCTGCTCCAGCGCCTCGAGGCGACCACCTCGCTCGACGCCAAGCTCCGTAGCCAGGCGACCGCCCTCATCCAGGCCGATCAGGACGCGCTCGCACCTCCCGCCTCGGCCATCCCGGCTGTCTCGGTCGTCCCCTCGGTGGAGCCCCCCATCCCCTCGGCTCTGCTCTCTGCCATCGCCCCCCCTCCCCACCTCACGCCCTCTGCGACACACGCCCCATCGATCCCCACGCCGACTGCGGCTCCCACCCCCAGGGGGCCGAAATCCGCCGATCGCCTCAAGGAGGCGATGGCGAAGAACGACTGGGTGACGGTCAAGGAGATCCTCTATCCAAGGAAGGACTCCCTCGATTGTGAGGGGCTCCGCACTCTCAAGGTGGCGTGCAAGGAATCGGGCGCCGGGTGCGCCAACGAGATCGGGACGCTACGGGTCTCCAAGGGCTGCAACTGAGAGGAGCCCTCAGGGCGGCTCGAAGACCACCCCCTTGGCGGTGGCCCTCTTGCACCCGAGCACCACGTTCGTGGGCCCGGACGCGTTCTTCACGATCTTGAACTCGACGCGGCGATTCTTCTCCCAGGCCACCTCGTTGTGCCCGAGATCCTCCGGGCAGTACTCGCCGTAACCGACGCTGTGGAGCCTGGCGCGGTCGACCCCTCTCGCCACGAGCGCCGTGACGACCGAGTCCACACGGGCCTGGGTGAGCTGCAGGTTGTACCGCTCGGTGGCTCGCTCGTCGGCGTGACCGCCCACCTCCACCAGGAGGAACTCGGGGTGGTCCTTCATCGTCCCGGCGACCGCGTCGAGGATCTCGTTCGACTCGGGGAGGATATCGGCCGAGTCCCTCTTGAACTGGATCTTCTTGAGGATGATGATCTTGTTGTCCTCGACGATCACGTTGCCTCGATCGGGGCAGCCGTCCTCGTCCTGGAAGTTGTTGAAGGTCTCCGGCTCGTTCGGGCAGAGATCGCGCGTGTCGGGGATGCCGTCGTTGTCGTTGTCCGGCTCGGGGCAGCCGTCCTCGTCCTCGAAGCCGTCGAAGTCTTCGCGCTCGTCGGGACACGTGTCGCGCGAGTCGGGGATGCCGTCGCCATCGCGATCGCCGTCCCTGGGCTTGGAGGGGACGCGAGGTTTGGGCTTGTCCGGCTCGGGGCAGCCGTCCTCGTCCTCGTCGCCGTCGAAGTCCTCGGGCACGTCGATGCACCTGTCCACGTCGTCCTTGATGCCGTCGCCGTCGCGATCCCCGATGGTTGGCTCGAACACGAAGCCCACGAAGGCGCGCACGTCCGCGGCCTCGACGCCCTTCGTGTAGCGGGGGCCCGCGCCGAGCATCAGGAAGCTGTTCTTCTCCAGGAAGATCTTGAAACCTCCCGTCACCTCGTTCGAGGGCTTGAGCGCGCCGGACGCCTCGCTGAGGAGGAAGGTACCGTACGTGTCGACGACGAGATCCACGGGCTCGAGCACCCGCAAGGACATGCCAAGCCCGTACGTCAAGCGTTGCCCGTCGACGAATCTTCCGTCGCGCAGGTCGAGCTGGGTCTTCGACGCCGAGTGGGCGCGAAAGCCCACGTTCGCGCCCACCTTGAAGGCGCCCGAGGCCCCCGCCCGCTTCTCGGCGATGAGCTGGGGCCAGACGAAGAAGCCAGGATCCGCGCCTGCGTACCGGGGAGCGTTGGTGATGGGGACGCCGATCTGGGTCGCGAGCGCGAGGCCGAAGCCCTGCTCGACGCGGAGCAAGCGCAGCTTGCCGTGGAGCGCGAGGAACCCGAGCGTCTGGGAGTCGAAGGTGTTGGGCGACCACTGGGCCGGGTTCACCGTGGCCTGCGCCGGAACCCGGTTGTCGAACTGAGCGCTTCCCGCGGAGAGGTTGATGGGCATCGACACGCCGACGAGCAGGAGGTTCGCGACGCCGTAGTCGAAGTGGAAGGTGCCCTGGAACTGGTGGTTGATGAGCTGGGGGCTGGGCTGACCGGCGTCCTTCACCCGGAGCAGGTTGCGGCCGTAGTCGATCACAAGGCCAAGGCTGAAATCGTTGGCGCCCAGGATATCGGTCCCGTTGGTCGCAAAGAAGCCCTTCGAGTCCATCGCCGGACGGAAGAGGTGTGTGTCGAACCCGTCGCCATTCGTCACCGGGATGGGCTGCGCCGACGCGCCTCTGGAGCAGGCAAGCGCTGCCATGATCATCCCGGGCAGGAGCAACCGCTTGTTCGTTTGCATCGAGCGCCGGACATAGCACATCGGAGGAATGAGTTGACTTTTCTGGCAACTGAAGAAACGTCTTGATTTTCACCTCCGCCTCTGGGACCCGCCAAGGTCCCTCCAAGCCGCCAACACCTCTGCTAGTCTGCTCTTGACGCCGTGTTCGCTCCTCGTTTCCTCATCTGCGCGATGGTGCCCGTGGCGGCGGCGCTGTCACCCGGCGCCGCCCGGGCGGACTCCGGGTTCGACGGGAAATGGCGGCAGGGCCCGCTCCGCGAGATCTTCACCGTGCAGCGGTGGCTCGACGGGTGCGGCCCACCGCCCACCTCTTCGAGCACCGGGGGCGGTGAGACGATCGTGGTGCGGATGGAGGGCGACGTGCTCTCTTTCTCCGGAGGGGGCCGGGTCTACCGCTCGAACCAGTGCTACGATCCGCTGCCGTCGCTGTCGCGAGGGAGCTACTCTCACGACCCGGCCAGCCGCGCCTGGCGCACGCGCTGCAGCACCCCCCCGAACGATCCCCGCAAGACCGTGATGCAGACGCTCGTGATCGCCACGTCGGACACCCACATCGAGATGACCGAGACGGGTCGCTACGAGATCTCGCACGAGGGTGGTTTCTGCGTGGCGGACGTGCGGCGCTCCCGCGGCTTCGACCTCATCGCCCCCGACAGGCCAGCCGCTCCTGCGCCCAGCGCGAGCGTCCCTCCCCCGAGCGCCAGCGCGAGCGTCGCTCCTCCGACTCCCCCTCCCCCCAACCCCGCTCCTCCCCCCGATCCCCCCGATCCGCCCGCCACCTCCTGCGCCAACCCTGGCCCCCCTGCCCGCCTCGAACTCCGTCCATCCAGGAAGCTGCTTAAGACCGGAGAGAGCTTCGTCTTCACGGCCCGCGTGGTCGACGCGAAAGGCTGCCGCACCGACACCGACGTCAGGTGGCTCGCCTCGTGGGAGGCGGACAAGGCCAAGATCAGCGTGGATCCGTCGGGGAAGGTCTCCGTCCCCGACGGCGTGGCGGAGGGCGACTACAAGATCATCGCGACCGCGGCCGGCAAGACGGCGCTCGGGGTCGTGCAGATCTCGACCCCATCCAACTACGACGCCCTCCTGGCGCAGTCGGGCTTGAACGCCGCTGGCGAGAGCGAGGCGGCGAGCGTGACGGCCCTGGCCGGCGAGTCGATCGGCGGACGTGAGGTCCAGGGCGACGACGGAAGGAACAGGCGCCGCGCCATCTTCGGGGGCATCGTTGGCGTCTCGGTGGTGGGCCTGGGGATCGCTTACCTTGTGCTCCGCCGTCGCCAGAGGCAAGCGCGGACGCTCGAGGAGGAGTCGGCCCGCCGCTACGAGAGTCGCCTCCACGAGGCGGAGCTGCGCCGCAAGGAGAAGGAGGCCCTCTACCAGGAGCAGCTCCAGGCTCACGAGAAGAGCGTGCGCTCCGCCGAGGAGGCCAGGGCCCGCGCCCGCGAAAAGGCCGTAAAACAGGCCGTCGCTGCGGTCGCCGCGCCGGTGGAGCGCCGGAGCTGTCCGCTCTGTCGGCGGAACTTTGAAGGCAAGGACTTCTGTCCCGACGACGGCAGCAGCCTCGTGGCAATGTCCGAAGATCCGGCAACCGGGATGATCTGCCCCGTGTGCCAGCGCGGCTACCCGGAGGGCGTCCGGACCTGCCCGGAGCACAAGGAGGAACTCGTCCCTTTCCAGAGCCGCCCGGGAGCAGGCGCCGCCTCGACTAAGCCGGCGAGAGGCAAAATTTGCCCGTCTTGCGGAGATCGCTTCGATGGTCCCTCCACCTTCTGCGGGAAGGACGGCACGGCGCTCGTGCTCATCAATTGACGCTCGGCTCGCCGCCAGGACGCGGCGTCGGTGCAGATCGTAGGCGGATCACATACGTAGGAGCCATGGTGGCGCTCTCGCGGCCCGGCGCGAAGCAAAGTGGAGTAGGACTCGAACCCAAGCCGAAGCGCCAGCCCGTGTCGGTGACTCCTAGCCGAGTTTTGGTCTCTCCTTGATCGAAGAAAACGTTGACCGCTATACTGAAAGTCAGTGTCGTCCACGAACGAAGGTCCTCGTTTCGAGGCCTAGCTCGCGCAAGCGGCAACGACGTCGGTCAGGTGTGCGTGGTGGCGCCTTCGCAGTTGGATGAGCGCGTTCAAAGGACGGTTTCGCGATGAAGATTTCGTGCCAATCGTGTCAGGCCAAGTACACCATCGCGGACGAGAAAGTCCTCGGAAAGGTCGTGAAGATCCGCTGCAAGAAGTGCAGCTCCACGATCGTCATCAACGGCGCCGATGCTCAGCCGGGAGCCCCCGACGAGAGGGAGAGCATGGCGGGCAACGACATGCTCGACTACGCCACGAGTTCCGGCGATCAGTGGACGGTGAACGTCGCGGAAAATGACCAACGCACCATGTCCACGGTCGAGATCGTGACGGAGTTCCGCGCCGGCGTGCTCCACACCGAGACATACTGCTGGAAGGACGGCATGGAGGGCTGGCTACCGCTCCGCCAGATCGACCAACTCTACAAGGCCGTCTCGGGCCCTGGCATCGCTGCGCTGACCGGCGGAGCCGGTGATGTCGCGCCGCTTCCCCCCTCGGTCCCCGCGTCCTTCAGCAGCGACGTGAGCACGGAGCGTGACCGTGCTCCCGCGGCGCCGCTCTTCGGAGCAGGCGGAAGCGGAGGAGGCAACCTCTTCGGCGACCCCGCCCCGGCGGCTGCCAGACGGGATCGAGGCCGGAATCCAAGCGCCGATCTCTTTGGAAGCGCGGCTCAGGCGGGTGGCGAGAACGAGCCCGCGGTGGCCGCCCCCATGGCCAAGGACGAGTCCAAGCTGATGGGGCAGAGGAACGAATCGAGCGTACTTTTTTCCCTCGCTTCCCTCACCTCCAAGGAAGAGCCCGCCAAGAGCGGCAATGGTGGCAAGTCGTCCGAGGGCAAGACCACAGCTCACGGCGACGGTTCCGGTTTGATTGATATCCGCGCTCTCTCGAGCTCGTCCAAGGGCGACAGGCCCAAGTCGAGCGGCGTCGATGACATCATGAACCTGGGCGGAGGCGGCGCCTTCGGCGCAGCCTTGGCCGCGCCCATCCTCGCGCCCCCGGCGATGGACACCGCCATGGCCTCGGACACGTCAACGGGTGGCGGTCAGAGCAAGAGCAACAGTGGCCTGATCTTCGCCATCATCGGCGGCGCAGGGATCCTGGCCGTCGCCATCGTCGCGGCCATCGTCCTCACCCGCCCTCCGGCGGCGCCCGTGGCCGACGGGACACAGACGACCGGCCCTGCCAAAATGGGCGCCACGGGTCCCAGCGCTCTGGCCATCAACGATCCCCCCAAGGAACCCGCGATCAAAGAGCCCCCCCCCCACACCACGGCCAAGGAACCGACGCCTGGCGTCGCGATTCCAGGAACCAAGCCTCCGCCGGGCGGCGCAGCAGCCACCAAGCCCTCGCCTGGCATCAAGCCCGAGGGACCGGTGGCCCCCCCTCCCACCCCTCCGCCGGCCACGGGTGGCCCCGGGAAGCAGGTCGACATCAACAAGGCCATGGCAGGAGCGGTGGACCCCAAGCCCGGTCCCGCCGCACCTCCTCCTGCGTCGGGCGCGGCATTCGATCGTGGCGCCGCGGCAGGTGCCCTGGGCAGCGTGAACGTCGCTTCGTGCAAGAAGGCCGATGGTCCGACGGGGAGCGGCCACGTGACCGTCACCTTCGATCCCAACGGCACCGTCCAGTCGGCGGTGGTGGACCAGCCCCCGTTCTCGGGCACGCCGGTCGGAGGCTGCATCGCCGGTAAGTTCCGTAGCGCGCGGGTCCCTCCCTTTTCGGGCAGCCCCGTGAAGGTCGGCAAGAGCTTCACGATCAACTGAGATCGTAGCGCCCTCGTGTCTGCTCTCTTCATCGCGCTCTCCATCGGGGCGGGCTTTCTCCTCGGACTGCGCGTGGGGCTCGCGCTCGGCAAGCGGAACGCACGGATGGAGCTCCTCAAGAAGATGGCGCGCTGAGCGGTAGGTCGTACACTCGCTCGGTGCGGCCCCCCTCCGTCGTGGCTTCCATCGTGGTGCAGATCACCACAGCATCCACGCTCGCGTTCGTTCCATGTGCTCACGGAGACCCTGGAGATCAGGGCAGCAGGGCGGCAGGCTATGCGCCCCGCACGGCCTCACCCGAGTCAGCAGGCGTGATCACGGACGAGGTCCGCCCATTTCTCGAGATCTGCGGCAGTGGGGAAAGGGGGCTCTTCTCCGTCGCCGAGGGGCTCGCTCGAGGAAGGCTCCGCGGCGAGAAGGTGCCCGAGCTCGCCGAGCTCTCGGCGCGTCTGCGCGCTCAGGGGGAACCGCACGTGTGGCCTCGCGCCTGGGTCGCGAGCCACCCGTCCGGAGATCGCGTGGCGCTGCTCGAGAGCTTCCGGGCCTTTCGCCTGGGGCTCAGGGGCGAAGGCGAGGCGCGCTGCGGGATCTCGGTGGAGCGCACCCCTGGCGGAGCCATGGTGGTCGCCGTGGTCGCGATCGACGCGCTCGCCGATCTTGCTCCGCTCAAGACCCGCGCTCGCGCGGGGGAGTGGCTCACCGTGGAGGCCAAGCTCCTCGTGCCCATCCAGGGCGCGAAGATCGTGATCACCGGGCCGAACGGCGCTCCTCGCAGCGTCCCGAGCGGGCTGTCCGGCCGCACTCTCCGAGGACGCTTCGCTCCCGACGCGCCGGGCGCGTTCACGGTGCAGGTGCTCGCCGACACTGTTCGCGGCCCTCGGCCTGTCGTCGAAGCCAGGGTTTTTGCGGAGATCGAGCCCACGGCGCGCATCAACGCGAGCGTACCGGGCGAGGGGGCAGCTCAGGGCGCGCAGGGCGCCGAGGCGCTCTTCCGCATGATCCAGAGCCTCCGCGAGGAGCGCGGCCTGCCGAGGCTGAGGCGAGATCCAAGGCTCGACGCCGTGGCGCTCCGCCAGGCCGAGGCGATGAAGAGCCGCCGCCTGCTGGGGCACGACCTCGGCGAAGGCGACCCGCGAGAGCGGCTCGAGGAAGCCGGCCACAGCGCCCGGGTGGTCGGCGAGAACGTGGCCAACGCGGGTCGTACCGAGCTGCTTCACCGCGCCCTCTACGAGAGCCCCTCGCACCAGGGAAACCTCCTGCGCCCGGACTTCGACGCCGTGGGGGTCGCGGTCGTCGCCGACGAGCGAGGAGAGCTCTGGGGTTGCGAGCTCTTCGCCGCAGGTCTTCGCTGAGCTTTCCTCTCCCGCTTGCGAGGAGCGTTCGCAGACCCAAAAACCAAGACAATCGACAGGGCGCCACCCGTTTTGTAGCAACCACAGCGAAGAATCGACCGATGGAGCCCTTGAAACAGGGTCTTCTCGTCCCCCAACTCCTTCGTCCTTCGAGGCCGCCATGCGTAAAGTCCACCTCTTTTCTCTGGCTCTCTTCGTCCTCGCAGCGTGCGGTGACGGCTCCTCCGCCCCGGGCGCCTCGAACCCGGCCAACGCGAACCCCGCGCCAGGCAACACCCTCCCCACCTCTCCTCCCGGAGAGGGCGTCATAGGCGTCCCGGGCATCGCGTCGTGGAACGCGCTCGCGCCTGGCGAGCGTGATGCCGTAAAATCCTTTACCTCGCTCTACCTGCACCAGTCGGTCGGGCAGGATCTCCAGGACGGCGCCGAGGACATAGGCTTCAAGTTCGAGTACTACGGGCCCAACCAGAGGGACATCGGGGGGGGCCTCAACGGGGGGCTCTTCAACGATGTCGGTCCTGTCGACAACGGCAAACCCATGGAGAAGATGCAGGTGGTCCGACGCGTCCTCGGGCTCCTCAAGGGCAAGCTCAAGATGCTCTCCTTCAGCTTTGGCTACGCCGACGTCCGGGACGAGGATCTGGGCCCGGTCGAGGCCGAGTACCAGAAGCTCATCGGCGAGATCCGGATGGCCGGCGTCAGGTTCGTCCACGTGACACCGCCCCTGGTCTTCGACGTCGCCGAGAACGCGCCGAAGATGAAGATGCGGAGCTGGATGCTCGACACCTTCAAGGACGACGTGATCTTCGATCTGCAGGACATCGAGAGCCTGAACGATGGCAAGCGCTGCGAGGCAGGGGGGGTCTGGCGCATCTGCCAGGAGAACCGCTCCACCTCCTCCTGTCCCAGCAAGGGTCAGGGCATCGACGGCGACGGTCAGGGGCACCTGTGCTCCAGGAAGGCCGCGGAGTTTTCGAAGGCCTTCCTCTACGCGATCTACAAGGCCGGGAGGTGACGCCCCCGCCAGCGCTCTCGAGCAATTCGCCACGCAGCGGGGCCTCCGATGGTGGGGTACAGAGGCCGCGTATGCGCGCGGAGTGCACGCGGATCACTTGGGCTTCTCTTCCTCGACGATCTTGAACTCCACGCGGCGGTTGGCGGCGCGCCCCGCGTCGGTACTGTTGTTGTCGATCGGCTTCTCCATGCCGTAGCCGTGCGCCTCGAGCCTGGGCTGCTCGATGCCGTGCTGGACGAGCCAGGCCATGACCGATTCGGCGCGATCCTGCGAGAGCTTCTTGTTCATCGCCGCGGCGCCCCTGTTGTCGGTGTGCCCCTCGATGCTCATCCGCTTGATGTTCGGGTTCACCTTGAGCACGTTCACGATCTCCTGCAGCATGGGAAAGCTGTCGGGGAGGATCTGGGCCTTGCCGGTCGCGAAGTGGACCTGCTGCAGGATGCGGATCTGGCCCGCGTCCATCTTGATGAAGCTCGGGCAGCCGTTCTTCCCGGGAGCGGTGCTCGACTGGCCGGGCTCCTTCGGGCACGCGTCCTCGGCGTTGGGGATGCCGTCCTTGTCGAGATCCTCGTCCGGGCAGCCGTTCTGAGCGGGATCGTTGTTGGCCGGCCCTGGCTTGTCGGGGCATGCGTCCTTGGTGTCAGGGATGCCGTCGCCGTCGCGATCGGGAGGCATCGGGCAGCCGTCGTTTGGATCGTTGCCCTGATGGTCCTCGGGCTCGTCAGGGCAGGCGTCGTTCTCGTCGGGGATGCCGTCGCCGTCGCGATCCGGCAATCCCTTGGTGACCTTGAGCTTCTTCTCGACCTGGGGCGACGGGACCTCGATGTCCAGGAGGGGGACATAAGCTCCGAGCATGCCGACCACCCGGAGGTCGGTGGCCCCGTAGCCCATCACTATACCTCGACCCGCGCCAAAGCCTGCCCAGAAGCGGCCCGCGTGGCCGAAGCGCATACGCCCCTCGATGTTGAACTCGAGCGAGGTGTTCGGGGTCGTGAAGATGGTGTCGCCCACGATGCTGGTGCTTGCGAGGCCCGTCTGACCGAAGAGGTTGAGGCCCACCCGGTATTTTCCGTCCTGGATGGGGATGAAGCCACCGAAGGCCCAGCGCCACTCCGTGGCCACCCCAAGGCCGTCACCTCTTACCGGATCGTTGATGGTGCGCTCCGGCCTGAAATGGATGCCCGTGTTGGCGACCAGGACGATCGGCCCCGCCTGCGTCTCGGCCGTGAACATCACCATGCCCGTGGTCTGGCTGTCGCCCCCCATGTTGGTCGATGTGCCCATCGGCAAGAAGAGGCTCAGGCCGAGCCCCAGCGCGTGCTTGCGGTTCTCGGAGCGCACGAGCACGGCGCGGGCATCGACCCTCATGTCGCCCACGGCGGGGCCGTTGGGGTTCACGTTGGTCGTGGTGGCCGTGCCCGAACCGGTGACCGTGGCGGTCGGGCGTATCGGGTTGCCACCATCCTGGATCGGTGTGACGGGGAAGGCGAGCGCCAGGGTCAGGCGATCGAAGAGCTGGAAGCCCAGGTTGCCGTAGATCGTGAACTGATCCTGGATGACCGAGCTGCGACCTCCCGCGTTGGAGGCGTTCCGGATGTCCTTGTTGGTCGTCACAGTGTTGGTCTTGAGCGGCCGCAGCGAGTAGCCCAGGGCGAGCTGCCCGAAGAGGATCGGCCGCTGGTTGGTGACGGGACGAAACACGGCGAGGCCGTCGTCCGGGCCACCGGGAATCTCCAGGCGGTCGAGGTGGAAGGTGCGCTGCTGGGCGGCCGCCGAGCCCGCGTGGAGCAGCACAGCCCCCATGACCGCCAACGACCCACGTAACGCAAGCTTCCTGCTGTTCCGCCTCATCCGCTTCCGCCTCCGCGATCTACGAATTGCTGGGCGCAGTCGCGTCTTTCGCACGCCGCGCGGGAGGGTACCGTACAACGCTCTCGCCCCCGAACGTGAGGATGAAGTTGCGTCACGTGGCACGTCCGCTCGTGAGAGGGTCCCCATCTTCCACCTTGACGATGACGGAAGAGAATGCTTAGTTCCGCCGCCCCTCCGGCGCCTGGCCTGAGCGGTTCTTCGCCCCCTGGGGCGGGCTCATCTCCCGAGGAATGTCATGAAACGCACGTATCAGCCCCACAACACCCGTCGCATCCGTACCCACGGGTTCCGCGCGCGCATGGAGTCGACGGGGGGCCGCAAGGTCCTCGCCAACCGCCGCCGCAAGGGCCGGCTGCGCCTCGCGGTCACGACCTTCAAGAAGTAAGAGGCAGCCCTGCCGAGTCTTGAGCCCTTTCCTGAAGCAGGCGAGGAGGAAATCACGGGGACGAGGCGAGGCCGTCGTCGCCTCCGCTTTCTCCCCGTGAATCGAAGCACGTCCCCGCTCGACGAGGGGTGCAAGCTTCGTCAGCGCAGGCTCTAGCATGTCGGCCGCCATCGCCACGGCATCGAGCTCCTTCGGGCGCGAGCGCCGGTTGCGACGGCGCACCGACTTTTTGCGTGTCCAGGGCTCGCCCTTTCGGGTGACCACGCGCCACCACGTGCTTCTGGTCGCGGTCCGACCCGAGCCCGAGCCTTACATGCTCCCCTCCAGGCTGGGCCTGGTGGTGACCAAGAAGGTGGGCAACGCGGTCGCCAGGAACCGGACCAAGCGGGTCCTGCGCGAGTGCTTCCGGCTCTGGCCGATTCCGGGGATGGTCCCGCCGGGGTTCGATCTGGTCGTCATCGCCCGGGCCGGCGCGGACGCGCTCTCGTACCGCGAAGCCGTGGCCACCCTGGCCAAGGTGGGCGGCCTGCTCCTAAAACGTTGCCAGGAAGCGCGCGAAGAGCTGGCCAAGAGCCGCCGCGGGCCTCATGTTCACGCCCCACCTTGATCGCGCAGCTCCTCATCGCCCTGGTGCGCCTCTACCAGAAGCTGCTCTCGCCCTTCCTGGGGGGCCAGTGCCGCTTCGAGCCGTCCTGCTCCCGCTACGCGGTGGGGTGCCTCGAGGCGCACGGAGCGTGGCGTGGCGGCTTGCTTTCGGTCGTCCGCGTGTGTAAGTGCCACCCGTTCCACGAGGGTGGCCACGATCCACCGCCCGCCCGCGAGCGGCGCACTTAAGGGATCTCCCCTACGCCCTCCGCCCCCCGAGCCTCTCCGGAAGCACATTCATGGATCGCAACACCGTCCTACGCTGGGTCGTCATCGCGGCCGCCATCCTTCTCTTCATGAAGTTCGGCATGCCGCTCATCCGCGGAGGCGACAAGCCGCAGAGCGTCCCGGAGGAGGCCTATATCAGCGCTCCGGGCTTTGTGTCCGACGTGCTCGATCCTCACAAGGACGGCCTCCCGGTCCAGCCACCCCCCGAGGGCGAGCTCTGCGAGATCGGGGGCAACCGTTTCGACGCCACCCTGTCGACGCGCGGCGCCGCCGTCGTGCATTTCTACCTCACCGACAAGCGCTACGCCGGCTCGGGCGGATTCGACATGTCGACCACCCCGGATCATGAGCGGTGGAGGAGCCTCCGCACGCTCTTCCGAGGGAGCGAGGCGCACGACCAGGTGAAGTTCGACCGCTTCCCCTGGAAGCTCGAGCGCCTGGCTGACAAGAAGGGCTGCGTCTTCACGTACGAGGACGAGCTCGTGAAGATCACCAAGAGGGTCACCGCCTCGGCGCGGCCCTTCGAGCTCGACGTGGAGACCGAGCTACAGAACGTGGCAGCCGCGCCCAAGAAGCATCAGCTCACGATCGGCGCGTACGCCTTCCGCCGTAACGAGGAGGTCAGCGGCAAGCTTGGGAGGGTGTCGCCCTTCCAGAGCGAGCTCTCCTGCGCCCAGGCCAAGGAGGTCGTCCGGCACGGCAAGGACGACTTCAAGGAGGGCTGGAAGACGGTCCAGGGCATCGACCGCTACGCCGCGATCTCGAACTACTACTTCGGTCAGGCCCTGGTGCCTCAGGGGAGCGACGTCCGCCCCGACTGCAGCGTCCTCTCCGAGGACTGGGTGGGGGCAGGCCAGGCGCGCGACGATGACAAGGCCGGCGCGGTCTACCACGCGAAGCTGGTGTATCCCACACGCGAGCTGGCCCCCCAGGACAAGGCGACCTACCGCCAGATCGCCTTCTTTGGGCCGAAGGAGCGAGAGGTGCTCGCCACGGCGGCCGGAGGCGCTCCTCAGCTTGGCGATCTGATCAACCTCGGCTTCTTCTCTCCGGTCGCAAAGGTGCTGATCGGCTTCCTCGTCCTCCTGCACGACAAGGTCACCTTCGGCAACTGGGGCCTCGCCATCATCCTGATGACGATCTGCGTGCGGGTCCTGCTCTTCCCGCTCACGTGGAAGTCCATCAAGGCGACCGTGGGCATGCGCAAGCTCAAGCCCGAGGTCGACGCCATCAACGAGAAATTCGCCGACGACGCCCAGGCGAAGAACCTCGCGATGATGGAGCTCTGGAAGAAGCACGGCGTGAACCCCTTCGGAGGGTGCCTGCCTCAGCTCGTGCAGATGCCGGTGTGGTTCGCGATGTACACGACCCTCCAGACCGCGGTCGAGATGTACCACACGCGCTTTCTATGGTTTTCTGACCTGTCCGAGCCCGACAAGTACTTCGTCCTGCCGCTGGTGCTGGGCGGCTTCATGATCCTGCAACAGCGCATCATCCCTCAGCAGCCCGGGATGGATCCTGCGCAGGCAAAGATGATGATGTGGCTCATGCCCGCCATCTTCACGGTGATGATGTTGTTCCTCCCGGCGGCGCTCGGTGTCTACATGCTGACCAACAGCATCCTGGGCATCGTCCAGCAGCTCGCCGTCGAAAAGTTTGCCCCGAGCGGTGGCACCAAGAAGAGCGGCGAGATCTCCGTCGAGGAGATCGCCGGCTCAAAGGTGCAGCTCGGGAAGGGAAAGGCCCGGGTTTGAAAGATGAACGCTGAGACCACGACCAACACCGAGTCCACGGATCCGCAGGCCCTGCGGGCCGTCGCCTTCGTCCGCCTGCTCCTCACCAAGATGCAGATGGACGCCGACGCCGTCCTTGCGCCGGACGACGGCGAGGGGTCGGAGGACGAGATCAGGATCGAGATCGAGGGGCCCGACGCCGGCCGGGTCATCGGCAAGCGGGGCGCGGTCCTCGAGGCCATCCAGTACCTGACGACGCGGGTCGTGCACCGCCCTGGCGATCCTCGAAAGCACGTGGCGGTCGACGCCGAGGGCTACCGCGCCAGGCACGAGGATCAGCTCTCGGACATGGCGCAGAAGCTTGGGGCCCGGGTCGCCAAGGAGGGCAAGATCATCACCTTCGACCCCATGAGCGCCCGCGATCGGCGCATCGTCCACGTGGCCCTCAAGGACGTCCCTGGAGTGCGCACCGAGAGCCACGGCGAGGGCCCCGATCGCCGGGTGCAGATCATCCCCCTGAAGGACTCTCCCACGAGCTGATCCCCTCGCTGCCCGGGGCCTCTTGCCTCCCGGAGGCCCTCGGGGAACAGGGAGGGGAGCGGGGCCCATCCCATGGCTGCAAAATACACGAACATGGACGGGACCACCCCGGACAAGGGCCCGCTCGACATCCTGAGGTGGCAGATCACCGATCGTCTGGCGGGCAAGCGCACCCGCCCGGGGGCTCCCTTCGTGACGCCCCGGCGGCCCAACGACGGCGTGCCGATCCGCGCTCTACCATCGAGCCTCACCTGGGTGGGCCACGCCACCTTCCTCCTTCGCCTGGGGGGCAAGCTGGTCACGACCGATCCGGTGCTCAGCGAGCGTATCCAGGGCGTCGTGAAGCGCTTGGCTCCAGTGGGAGTGCGCCTCGAGGACGCGCCTCCGATCGAGGTGGTCACGGTCTCTCACTCTCATTTCGATCACATGGATCTGCCCTCGCTCCAGCGGATAGGTCCGTCGGCCCTCTACGTGGTCCCCAGGGACAACGGCGAGCTGCTCGTCAAGGCGGGGCTCCCCAGGGTGGTCGAGCTGGACTGGTGGGAGAGCACCTCCGTGGGCGATCTACGGATCACCCTGGTGCCTGCCCAGCACTGGTCGATGCGCGCCCCCTGGGACAGAAATACGCGGCTATGGGGAGGCTTTATTTACGAGGGTCCGGAGGGCAAGGCCTACCACGCGGGGGACACGGCCTTCTCCGAGCAGGTCTTCACCGAGATCGGCGCTCGCCACCCGGGCATCGACTGGGCCATGCTCCCCATAGGGGCCTACGATCCTCCCTGGTTCATGGGTCCTCAGCACATGGGGCCCGAGGAGGCGATCGAGGCCCATCGGCTCCTGGGGGCCAGGAACCTGGTCGCCATGCACTGGGGCACCTTCAAGCTCACCGACGAGCCCACCGGCGAGCCTCCCGAGCGAGCCCGCGCTCGCTGGAAGGATCTCGGTCTCCCCGAGGAGCGCCTCTGGGTGGTGGACCTCGGCGAGACGCGGGCTCTCTAAAACACCAACCTTCCATTCGGGAGGGTGGCCATCGCTCTCTTGCTTCTCCCCGTGATTTACAGGGATAAAGCAGGCCAGGGTGACCGCTCGGGTGAATTGAACGTCGGCGCTCCAGGAGGGAGCTTGACCGGGTGCATACGAGGCGTTGCAACGAGCGCTGGGCCGGGGCTCAGGGGAGCTTTACCGAGATACCGAAGCGGGAGAGCGGGAGGCGCACCGCGCGCTCTATGGTCTCCAGGGAAACGGCACGGTACTCCGAGGACTCCATCCACCCCAGCTCTCGAACGTGCTGTAGCAGGAAGCCCTCGCTGGTCACGCCGTCGACCACGCGGCTCGTGAGGCGCTGCCAGAGCGGAGCGTAGGTGAGGAGGGACTCGCTGGCTATTTGTCCTAGCCGGTCTCGCTCGGCGGCGCCCAGCTGGGACGCCACCCACTCCAGGTAGAGATAGCCAAAGCGCCCGTGGAGCGCCTCGTCCTCCACGATGGTGGAGAGCACCGCTCGAGACAGAGGGTGAGCGGCGCTCCGCATCGCCCCGGCCAGCATGGGCAGGGAGAAGGCCTCGCCCACGCAGCATATACGGACGACCAGCTCGGTGGCCCTCTGGAGGGCCGTGAGCGAGGGGTCGAGGCGGAAGGCCACGGCGCCAGGATCGAAGCTCCGAGGCCAGAGGCCACCGAGCCGCTCGGCCATCCGGGCGCATAGCTCGATATGAAGGACCTCCTCCTCGGGGAAGCGAGAGGCCATACGAACGAGATCCACGGGGGCCTGGGACTCGCCGAGGATCTGGAGCATCTGTCCCATGACCGTGAACGTGCAATATTCGTTGAAGGCGTTCTCGGTCCAGCTCCGGCGGGCCAGGCGAACCAGCTCCTCGGGGTAGCGCCCGGGATCGAGCGAGTCCCAAGGATAGTCGCGCGGCGCTCCTGCCTTGAGAGCCCGAGCGGCGCCCGATGTGAAGGTGACGCGGAAGCGCCGGGAAGGCACCCTGGCCTCCCTCAGCGCCCGGGCACGAGGAGCCTGAGAAGGATATAGACCGCCACGCCAAGGACGAGCAAGAGGGGGATCACTCTCCCCCAGCGGACGCGGGCCTCGCTGGACAGCCCTCGATCGTACATGCTCGACTTGGGGTTGGCGGTCATGTAGCGCGGCTCGACGGGAAGAGGCGTCCTGTGGGGCCCCCGCCCCGGCTCGCGATAGGGGCCACCCGGGCCTCCCTTTTCTGGCTCCTCGTGGTCCTCTGGCTCCTCGGCCTGCTCTTCCATGGCGGCGCGAAGACCGGAATCGTACAAGGAGCCCTTGGGATTGGCCATGATCAGCGGCGGCGTGTGAGGGAAGGGCACGGGCGGGCGGGGAACGGCGGGGGCCGTGAGCGCGACTTCGAGCTCCCGCAGAGCCTGCGGGATATCGGGGAAGCGCTCCTCCACGGCGCGGGTGACGCAGCGGCGGAACCATGGATCGAAGCCGCGGGGCAGCTTCTCTCCCACCCGCTCCTCGTCGGCGCGCTCCACGGCGTCCCGGAGCCGCTCCATCCGCACCTCCCGCAGAAGCGCCGCCCCCCCCGTCTCTCTCCAGAAGGAAACACCGGTGAGCACCTGGAAGGCGAGGAGGCCCAAGGTCCAGATGTCGGCGCGGGGCTGGAGGGGCGCGTCTTCAGCGGCGCCTGCTCGCTCTGGCGCCGTCCAGAGCCAGCGGTCCGGGTTCCCCACCGCTCCGGCCCCCCTCCCCGTCCACTCTGCCACGACGCTGGAGACGCCGAAGCCGTCGATCTTCACGGCGGGGCGGCCCCCGGGGCGCAGCTTCCGCAGGAGGACGATGTCCTCGGGCCGGAGCTCGCCATGAACGAAGCCGGCCTGGTGAGCCAGGTGAAGCGCCCCTCCGATCTGCTGGAGCAGATCCAGGGCCGCGTCCCGCTCGAAGCCATAGCCCTCCTCCAGGCGGCGGTCCAGGGTCTGGCCATCGACGATCTCGGTGACCAGCCAGGGAACGTCCTCGTGGATGCCGGCGACGACGACCTGGACGGCGTGCTCGCTCCCGACCTGCCCGGCCACCCGGGTCGCGGCGAGGAAGCGCTCTCGCTCCCTTTCGTCCCACGGATCCGGGGCGGCGATGAGCCGGAGGAGCACGCGCTGGCCGGTTTCGAGCGGCTCGACCTCGTAGGTTCCGGCGCGGTCGGCCACCGGGCGCCTGACGCGGCAGATCCCCGCGAAGATGGAATCAGGAGCCAGGACAGGGAGCGGCACGGCAGGATGAGGCTACCCCAGGTCGCCCTATGGAGCGAGGCCTCCCGGGCCCGCGAGGCGGGTGCGAGGAAGGCAGCAGGTTTGCTGTCCGGCGCACGGATGAAGCGCCTCTTCCGGGCTCCGATCCGTTACCCTTACATGGAAGCGCCCCAGGGCCACGCGAAGATCTCCCTCGAACTCGAGAGGAGCAGGAGGATAAGCTCATGGTCGACAGCGCCCATCGAGGAGGTTCGATGGATCGGTACAGCCGACAAATGCGTTTTCCTGGCGTCGGTGAGGCCGGGCAGCGCAGGCTCGCGGGGAGCCGCGTGACCCTCTGCGGCTGCGGCGCGCTGGGGACGGTGCTGGCCAACTCCCTGGTCCGGGCAGGGGTCGGCCACGTGAGGATCGTCGACCGCGACTTCGTCGAGACCCACAACCTTCAGCGCCAGGTGCTCTTCGACGAGCGGGACGTCGCCGAGAGCCTGCCCAAGGCGGAGGCCGCGGCCCGCAAGCTGGCAGTCATCAACTCCGCGGTCCATGTCGAGCCCGTCGTCACCGACATCGACCGCACCAACGTCCTGGACCTGGTAAAGGACGCCGATCTGGTGCTTGACGGCACAGACAACTTCGAGGTTCGTTACCTCATCAACGACGCGGCCATCAAGCTCGGCAAGCCCTGGATCTACGGAGGCGCGATCGGAAGCCACGGCCAGACGATGACGATCCTGCCGGGGCAGACGCCCTGTCTGAGGTGTGTATTCCAGGATACGCCGGGCCCGGGCGAGACTCCGACCTGCGAGACGGCGGGGGTCCTCGGGCCCATCATCGACGTCATCGCCAGCCTCCAGGCCACGGAGGCGCTCAAGATACTGACCGGCAACCTCCAGGCCCTCAGCAGGGATCTGGTCTACGTCGATGTGTGGGAAAACACATTTCGTCGCGTCAGGCTGGGCAAGCTCCTGGGCTCGGTCGACTGCCCCTGCTGCGCTCGCCGCTCCTTCGAGTGGCTGGAGGGCGTTCAGGGCTCCCAGACCACCAGCCTCTGCGGCCGGAACGCCGTCCAGGTGGCGCACCGGTCCGAGAGGAAGCTGGACTTCGAGGATATGGCCAGACAGATGAAGACCCTCGGACAGGTGAGCCACAACCGCTACATGTTGAAGCTCGCCGTGGACGGCATCGAGTTCACGGTCTTCCCCGACGGGCGGGCCATCATCAAGGGAATAAGCGACACCGAGAGAGCCCGGTCCCTCTACGCCAAGTACATAGGATATTGACCCGGAGCCTGTCCTGCCGAAGCTTTGGCCCATCGCTGAGGGGGGACGTTGTTCGATTCACAGGAGCGAGGCAACAGCCTCGCCGCCTCCCTGTGATTTTCCCCTCGCCTGCCTCAGGAAAGGGCTCAAACTCGGCAGGATATCCCTTCAGCGCTTGACCGCGGGCAGGCGCTCCCAGCGCAGCGACTGGCCCAGCTCCGACGAGACCTTCTTGGCCAGCCAGGGACGGCCGACGGGCATCACGTAGAGCCCCGGGCCAGCGCCGGACTTGGTCGTGGAGAAGAAGGCGATCAGGCGGCCGTCAGGGCTGCACGCCGGGTATCGGTTCTCGCCCTGGCGCTGGGTGAGGCGCCTCATGCTGCCGCCGCTCGTGTCGGTCGAGACCAGCTCGGCTCCCCCCGCCACCTCGACCGTGAAGATGATCCACAGGCCCTGCGCGGTGTCGCAGAAGGTCGGCGCGCTGGCCATGAATCCAGGGGGAGACACGGCGGCTCCGTCGACGTGGACCCGCTGGACCGGCGTGCCTCCGACATAGGCCACCTTGCCGAGCGGGCCAAAGGCAGGGTGGTGGGCGAGCGGCGACGCCGTGAGCTCGGTGAGCTTGCCTCCGTCCGCCGTGAAGATGGATGATTTTCCGTCGCTCATCACTGTGAGGGCCGCCCGGGTCCCCTCGGGCGAGATGGCCAGCCCCAGCACCGAGCCAGGGATACGGATGGGCAATGGAGTGGCGGCCGGCCCCACCACGACCCGGAAGGGCGCATAGTCCCGGCTCACCAGGTAATAGAGAATACCCCCTGGCCCGAAGGCGGGAGATAGAACCGTCACGTCGGAGGGGCTGGCCAGCCGGGGATTGTACCCGTCGGCGTCGACGATCGCCGCCGTTTGCCAGGTGCCCGAGCGCCTGGCAAAGGTCATGTGGCTGGCGAAGCTCGCTGGACGGCCGGTGAGGGCGCCGACCAGCTCATCCACGACCCTGTGCGAGGCCGCCCTCACCTCCTGCCCGGCGCTCACCGTGGTCTGGTAAACAGGTTTGCCGGCCTCGGGGCCGGACGACGGGGCCCCCGCCTTCGCGGTGAGGTAGGCCTCCGCCACGATGTCGGTGGAGGCGCCCCTTGCCTCCGCGCGGACGCGCACCACGACCTCCGCGCCCTTGGCGCGCCAGGGGGCGAGATCGACAGGCCCGTCGCGAGGCGCCAGGGGGTCGGGCGCCTCGGCCGCCAGCACATCGTACTGACCGGAGAGATCCAGATCTCGACGGACCACGGTCTGGGTGAGCTGGTCGGAATCGCCAGCGGGGGTGAGCGAGATCATCCCGAGCTTGGGGAGCGGAGGGAGCCCTCCGGCCGAGCCGTCGACCTCCACGGTGCCAAGGAGCGATTCGTCGGGGGGCGAGGTGGGAGGCGAGGCGGGAGGCGAGGCGGGAGTCGAGGCGGGCGCCGTCTGGGCCGAGACCGGACCCGCCAGGGTGAGCCCCAGGAGAGATATCCATGCAGCACGCGGGAATCGTGAGTTCATCGTTATTCGCACTGGCTCCGTACGGTGCACCGAAAACCGACCGGGAGGGTCTTTCCGAGCATGTCGGGGTAGAGAGGAGGAGGAGGGGGAAGCTCGGCGCCGCTGGCGCGAATACGGGCCAGCGTGGCCTCCACCTCGGCGTCGAAGACAGGATTTCCACTGAGCCCTATGATGGAGTAGCCCCCTACCCTCCGCTCGTCGGTGATCGAGACCAGCGCCTCGCCCCGGAGCTTCTGGAGGGTCTCGAAGGGGACCTTTCCCCGGATCGTGAAGTGGGCGAGAAACCACGAGGCCAGCTGGGCACGGTAAAGATCCGCGGCCCGGCCCTTGAGAGGATCGGTCTCGGTCCCGTGGGCCGCGCCGGTGGCCGAGCCAAGGTTGGACGAGGCCGACGAGTCGGCGCTCGCGTCCCCTGCTGCCTCGGGTCCGGCCAGGGCCGAGGGGACGGGAGCGGCGTCGGTCCTGGCCACCCCCGCCTCGAGGGGGGTCCTGGGGGCCACGTCCGTATCGGCGCGCGTCGACGGCTGGGCCGCTTGCTCCTTGGGGGGCGGCGGCCTGCGCTGCCAGCTCGCGGGGAGCTTGCCCGGCGTCTGGCTCCCCAGCTTCATGAGGGCCACGGGCGTGATGGCGATGGCGATGGGGCGGACGTTCTCGTCGGAGATCTCCACCTCGACGGGGGCCGGAGGGGGGAGGAGAAAGAGCCCGACCAGGGCGAGCTGCGCCACGGCGGCCCCCGCGAGCGCCAGGGCTATCTCGTGAGGGCGGAACAGGGCGAGCGCGGTCAACGGGGGGCCTCCCGGTCAGGCTCGACCAGCAGGTTGAGCGAGGTGACCCCCGCCGTGCGGGCCGCCGCCACCGTGCGAGCCACGACCCCGTAGCGAGCCTCCTGGTCGGCCAGGATATAGAGCTCGTGCTCCTGCTGGACCCGCTTGCTGGCGAAGAGCTCGGCCTCGAGGTTGGCGGTCACGTCGCGCTCCCCGAACAGGATCTTCTCGTCCTTGGTGACCGTGACCACCAGCTTGGAGTCCTTGAGCGGGGTATTGGCGGCGTTGACCTCGGGGAGATCCACGTGCAGACCCGAGGTGAGCAGCGGCGCCGTCACCATGAAGACGATGAGCAGGACGAGCATCACGTCGACCAGGGGGGTCACGTTGATGTCGCGAAAGCCGCCGCTCTCTGCGCCGCGCCCCGAGCGTGCCGAGCCAGAGAGCGCCATGTCAGAACCTCCTCCTCGGCTGGGGCGGGGCCTTGGCGACCAGCGGGATGGCGCCTGGCTCGGCCTCCTCTCCTATGAGGGCGACCCACTCCGAGGCCGAGGCCTCGAGCTCGGCGATCATCTCGGAGACCCGCTTGTCGATCGCGTTGTAGAAGACCACCGCCGGGATCGCCGCGGCCAGGCCGATGGCCGTCGAGATGAGCGCCTCGCCGATGGCGGGCGCCACCACCGGGAGCGCCGCCGACTTGGCCGCCCCTATGCGGACGAAGGCGTCCATGATCCCGTACACCGTGCCAAAGAGGCCGATGAAGGGCGAGGCCGAGGCGATCGAGCCCAGGGACGACAGGAGGGCCCGGGCGCTCTGACGCTCGTCGACGATGGCCCGGTCGGCCGCGGCCCGGAGGCGCTCCATGTTGGTGGTCCCTCGCCCCTCGAGCTCCCTCACCACCCTGGCCCCCGGAGCCTCGGAGGGCTCGAGCGAGAGCGCGTACAGATCGTGGGCCGTACCCGCCCGGCGCGCGGCCCGCTCGAAGGCCCTGGCCGACTCCCTGAGGCGGCGTAGCTGGAGCATCTTGAGCGCGGCGATGACCCATACCGCGACGGACGCGAACACCAGCATCAGGACCGTGACCTTGACCGGCCAGGAGGCGTGGGCGACCAGCTGGATCAGATCGAACTGGATCTTGGCGTCGCCCGAGGGGGCTTCCGGGGCAAGAGCTCGTAGCAAAGTGGCCTCTTCAGCGATCAAGGGGGAGCGGGATCAACAGGGGCGAGCCGCGACCTGGCCCCGGATCCAGGGACGTCGCCAGGCCCCGACAGGTCATCAATGGGCGTCGCGGGGGGCGAGCAAGAGATCGACCCGGCGGTCCTTGGCCCAGCCGGGCTCGTCGTCGCCCGACGCGTCCATCTCGCCACGGGTCGAGGACTGCACCTGGGCCGGGTTGAGCCCGCGCCCCGTCACGAACCTGGTGACGGCGTCGGCCCTGGACTGGCCCAGGGTCATGTTGTACTCGCTGCTGCCCCTGGGGTCGGTGTGCCCGACGATGCGCAGGATGCGCCCCTTGAGCGGCCCCGAGGCAAAGCAGGTGGTCACCTGGGCCAGCGCCCCCGTGTCGTCGCTCCGCAGGTTGGCAGAATCAAAGGCGAAGTAGGCGTCGGAGTTCTTGATGCCGCAGGCCCTCAAGATATCCTCCGAGATCCTGACCGCGCTCACGGAGGGGGACTTGGGGGGCTCCGTGGGCAGCGTGGGGGTCGGCACCGGCGCGGGCTCGGGCCTGGGAGCGGCGCTCGTCAAAGGCGGCGGTGGCGGGAACTTGGGATCGTCGCACCCGACGAGCTGTGCGCCCGCGACGAGCGCGAGCGAAGACGCGAGCATGGCAACGGAGAATTCGAGCCGCAGGACAGGGTTCACGTTCGCACCTCGTTTCGCCTTTCGTAGTCCTCGTGGCCGAGGACGTCCATCCCGATGCGAGGGGCGGCACCCCTTCCCCGAGACAGACGAGGTGGTAACTCACAGGAGAGGGGAGGCCGTTGCCTCCTGGCCTCCCTCCCCGTGAGTTACCACCTCGCCCGTCTTGCGAGGACGTTGCTTCCTCCCTCGTCATGGACTTCCCAGGGTCGTCGCCTCTTCCATGTGAATCGAACTCGGGGTTTGACAATCTCGCCCACAATGGCATGTTGCACGCCTCGTCCAAGGAACCCTCGCCCGTGCTCCTCGCCTCCTCCCACATCCTCCCTGTCTCGCCGGCCGCCCCGTCGCACGTGGGCGGCTCGTGGTCGGGATCGTGGCGGGCCTGGCCGGACTAGGGCGGTTTTCCGAGAGCGCGAGTATCCGCGTCGAGGCCGCCCAGGGAACCCCCGGGCGGCCTTCTTCGTTTCTAGAACCATCAAGAGGTGCGCCGTGAGCTTTATGAAATACCCGGAGATCGTCCGCCTCGACAGGAGACCGGAGATCTTGAGCGTGAAGGAGGTCGTCGCGACGGAGAAGATCCACGGGACCAATTTTCGAGTGTTCTTCCCCGCCGGAATGAAATCGATCGACGAGGTCCAGTTCGGGGGGCGCAACGAGGAACTGGGGACCGACGGCGCCGGCTTCTACGGAGGGCGCCCCGCCCGCTTCTTCAGGGGCCGCCCCGAGCTGCTCGCGCGCATGGCCGACACCTTCGCCTCCCATGGCTTCTCCGATGTCACGGTCTTTGGCGAGGCCTTCGGCGCGGGCGTCCAGCGGGGCGTCAGGTACGTGGCCGACGACCAGGTGCTCTTTCGGGCCTTCGACATCGCGGTGGCGGAGAACTTCGTCACCTACTCGCTCTTCGTCACGCTCTGCGAGGCCATGGAGCTCCCTCGGGTCCCCGAGATCTGGCGAGGCGATCCCAGCCTCCAGGCCTTCGACGCCCTGCTCGAGAAGCCCTCGGCCGAGGGCGAGAAGAACGGGGTGGTGGACGCCAAGAACATCGCGGAAGGCGTGGTGATCCGCTCCAACCCGCTCCTGCGCGACGTCTTCGGACAGTGGCTGATCATCAAGCACAAGGCCGAGAGCTTCTCCGAGGTGGCCAAGCGAGACGACGCAAAGCCCAGGGCCGATCTCTCGGCGGCGGACGACTTTGCCCGGACCTTCGTGGTGCCCGGGCGTATCCTGAACGCCCTGGGCCGGATCCGTGACTCGGGCAAGCCCGTCCAGGACGACATGCAGGACATGGTCAACCTCGTCCCTGCCATGATCGCGGATCTCCAGAAGGAGTGCATGCCAGAGTGGAAGGCGGCGCTCGACTCGGGCATGACCGACAAGCAGGTGCGAGGCGCCATCACCAAGGCTGTGGGATCGGTGTACAGGAGAATGCTCCTGGAGCGCGTCGGAGGAAAAACATGAATTTTCGTATTCCCTACGAGGGCAACCTCACCTGGATCCCGGAGCGGACCATCCTCTTCGGGCGCCACGGCTCGCACGCCTACGGCCTGGCCATCGAGACCAGCGACGAGGACTGGAAGGGCGTGGCCATCCCGCCTCGCCAGTACTTCCATGGCTTCAACGAGCGCTTCGAGCAGGCCGAGTCCAAGGAGCCCGATCTGGTGATCTACGATCTCCGGAAGTTCATGGCGCTGGCGGCCGACTGTAACCCCAACATCATCGAGATCCTCTGGTCGGAGCAGCAGCTCTGCACCAGGCTGGGGGAGCGCCTGGTGGCGGCGAGGAGGCTCTTTCTCTCACGCAAGGCCAAGCACACCTTCAGCGGCTATGCGATAGCCCAGCTCAAGCGCATCCGCACGCATTACCGCTGGATCAAGAGCCCCCAGAAGCAGCCGCCCTCGAGGGCCGACTTCGATCTGCCCGAGCGCACGGTCATCCCCAAGGACCAGCTGGCCGCGGCCCAGGCCGCGATAGAGAAGAAGCTCGCCACCTGGGATCTCGATTTCGTCGACGACGCCACCCCGGACACCCGGATACTCCTGAAGAGCAAGATGGCGGAGCTCCTGGCCGAGATGAAGATCACCAGCGAGGAGCGCTGGGCCAGCGCCGCGCGCTCCATCGGATACGATGAGAACTTCCTCCTCCTGCTCGATCGCGAGCGGCGCTACGGCGCCCAGCAGAGGGAGTGGGAGCAGTACCAGAACTGGAAGGCCACCCGGAACCCCAAGCGGGCCTCGCTCGAGGAGAAGCACGGCTACGACACCAAGCACGCCATGCACCTGGTGCGGCTGATGCGCATGTGCCGGGAGATCATGACGACCGGCGAGGTCATCGTCAAGCGCCCGGATCGCGAGGAGCTCCTGGCGATCCGGGGCGGCGCATGGAGCTACGACCAGCTGGTCGCCTGGGCCGACAAGGAGGACATCGAGCTCGAGGCCCTCTACAAGACGAGCGAGGCTCTCCCACGGGCCCCCGATCGGGCCGCCCTCGACCAGCTCTGCATCGAGCTGGTGGAGGAGAGCCTGCGCTGAAGGCGGGGCGCCGCCGTGAGCGCGACGAGCGCGAGGGGCGGCGCCGAGCTACTCTCCAGGAACGTGACGAGGATCCTCCCCGGAACCGTGCCCAAAGAGTCCGTCCCACTCTCCACCGAGGGCGTGATCGGCGCGGTCGTCGTGCTCGCCGCGATCGTGCTCTGGGTCCTGGGCAGGGGTCGCCCCGCGCTGTCGGGGCGTAGCCGCGGGGAGCCGCTCCCCCCCGCCACCCCGTGGATCCAGGAGCGGCCCGGGGTGATCGTGATCTCGGACGAGTGGAGGGACAGGCTCAGGGCTCAGGCCGAGATCCTTGGCCACACCGTGCTCGCCCGCCTGGAGCGCGGCACCCGCACTCGCCCCAGGCTCTACCTCACCCTGGTGAGCCCCGGGCTGCTCCACGCGGGGCCCTTCGAGATCGCCGAGCCTGGCCCTGCAGGCACCGATCTGGAGCCCCGCTTCATGGCTGGCGATCCGGAGCTCGACCGCCGCTTCCTGCTGGCCGGAGATCCCAGGGCCCCCTCCGAGGTGGGAAAGGACGCCCTGCTCGAGGACTCCCTGGTGCGCCTGCGCTGGGACGGCCGTGAGACGTTGGATGCCGTCTACACGCTCCCCTCCTTCGACGACCCCGAGGCCAACCACGCGGCCCTCTCCCACCTGCTCGCCATCGCCTCGAGGCCGCCCGAAGGATACCGAGGCTAGAGGCTGTCCGCTCCCGTGGCCGCGCTCGACACCTTCGAAGCGCAGCTCCATGGCGACCAATCTCCAACTATTTGGAGATCGCCTTCAGTGCCGCCGCGCAGCCGCGCGTGTCAGGGTGCTTTGGGCCGAGCGTCTTCTCGTAGATCGCGAGCGCTCGCGCACAGAGCTTCTTCGCTTCGGCGCTCTTCTCCTGCTCGAGGCGAAGCGTCGCGAAGTTCGCGAGCGCGAGCGCGACGGTCGGGTGTTCCTTGCCGAGCGCGTTCTCGAGAAGCGGCAGCGCCTCGGTGTAGTGAGTGTCCGCCTGCTTCTGTTTGCCCGTCGATTGATAGAGCACCGCGAGCTGCGCGATGTTGAATGCGACCTCGAAGTGCTGCTTGCCGTACGTCTTCTCGAAGATCCGGATCGCACGTCGATAGAGTCGTTCGGCTTCCGCGTGCGTGCCCGGCCCCTAGAGGATCGCCGCGAGCGCAGCGACGTCCGCCGCGACCGCGGGATGATTCTTTCCCAAGGCACGCTCTCGGAGCTCGACGGACCGCCGCGCGTGCGGCTCGCCCTTCGCGAAGCGACCGCGTGAGTGCTCAAGCCCACCGAGGTTGTGAAAGATGGTCGCGATCGCCGAATCGGCCTCGGGCATCGGCGAGATCTTCTCGAGGAGACCGAGCGCCTGCCGATAGAGCTTCTCGGCCGCGTCGAACTTCGCCGTGTACTTGTAGACGATCGCGAGGCCGTTCATCGCCGACGTGGTCTCCTCTTTCGCGAGCTTCTTCAGCGCGAGATCGAGCGCGCTCTTGTGCGCCTCCTCCGCTGCGCGATAGTTACCACACGCGACCTCGAGCGAGCCAAGCTGCCCGAGCGCGTGCACACGCATGCGAGCGAGCGTCAGTGCGTGTTCACCTTTGAGCGGCCATTTCGCGAGGATCGCGTTCGCCTTCGTGAGCTCGGCGCGTGCACGATCGTAATCGCCCAGCTCCTCGAAGATCGCGCCGAGCTCGATGCGCACGTTGGCTACGTCGGGGTGGTTCGGTCCCTCGTGCTTCTCGAAGAGCGCGAGCGCCCGTGAGCAAAGCACCTTCGCGCGTCGCGCCTCCCCTCCGTCACGAAGGGCCTGGGCTCTCTCGTGGAGTGCTGCTGCGTGATCGGTCGGATCGACCTTCGTCTTCCGCTTCTTCGTCTTCGCAGCCATGACCGCGCCAAGTCTAGTCGGCGACCGCCGGCATCCGCACGGCGTCTTCAGGGTGCGAGCGAGTCGACGAGGTCGGACTTGCCCCGTCCCACATTGACGTGCGACTCCACGACGAGCTTTCGCTCGTGGCGGTTCGGCGGCTTTACCAGAGCGTGCGCGCTGTGATTGAAGCCGTCGGCCGGCGGCGCGCCCGCACCGACCTTCGACTTCACTTCACGACGAGCTTGCGACCATTGTGCTGCCCACCACGGGTGCCACCCCTGCCCGGCGTGGCTGCCGCGCGAACCTTCGTCTTGATCTTCATTGCGACCGCAGTCTCGCACACGGCCGTAGCGCGTCAAGGGCGTTCTCGTCCACTCCAGCAACACTGCGTCTCGTTCGGCAGCGTCGCCGACTGCCGGCGGAGAGCGTCCCTGTAGGCGCGGACCGCGCTCGTCATGGGGAACATGTCGACGAAAGGAAGGAGCACCGGGAGATCAATGCCCGGGAGGACGGCGCTCGTGGGAACAGGCTCGTAGTGATCGCCCTGGAGGGCGTGGACGGTGATCTGCCCCTTCTTCCAGAACCAGCTCGAGTCTTCCATGGAAAAAAGCCAGGCGAGGGACGGGGCGATCCCCGCGTAGCTCGAGCACCCTCTGGAAATCCGCCCAGCCAGCCCCCTCCAGGACCACGATGGATTCATGGTCCTCGTTGACCGGGGGCAGGCGAGGCGCCGCGCTAACCGAGTGGGCCTGGGGGATCTGAAGCGCCGTGGCGAGAAGGTACCGCAGGGGACAATGTCGGGCCAGGCCTGGCGCTCACCCCCTGGCCAGGCGATCGACCAGGTCGATGTATGCGGTCATGGCCGCGTCCCTGGACGTGCCCTTCCTGGAGGTCCACGCGTCGAACTTGGCGCGGCCCTTGAAGTCCATCATGCCTGGACGCGAGCCTTGCACGTCGCCGACGGTGGCCTGCTTGAAGAGCGCGTAGAGCGAGAGCAGATCGTCGTTGGAGGGGGTCTTCTTGAGCTGCTTTGCTCGGCCCTGGGCGTCCTCGAAGCGGGCGGTGAGTTCCATGGGCGCACTCTACAAAACTTGGCCCTCCGGCGGAGGTGTCTTTATGCATGCTCGCCATGAGCGTGGCGACCGAAGACACGAAATCAGGTTTCTCCTCGGGCACGAGCACGAACGCGATCACTCTCCCCAGGGTCTTCGGGCGGCTCCTCCTCCTGCGCCTCCTCGCCCGGGGGGGCATGGGCGACGTTTACCTGGCCGCGACCACCGGCATCGAGGGCGCCGAGCGCGCCTGCGTCGTCAAGACCGTGCGCCGCGATCACATCCACGACGGCTCCTTCCTGGCGCGCTTCCTCGACGAGGCCCGGGTTCAGGCCCAGCTCACGCACCCCGGGGTGGCCCAGGTGCTCGAGGCCTCGAACGACGAGAACGGCGAGCCCTACACGGTCGTCGAGTACGTCGAGGGTCGCTCCCTGGCCGACGTGCGCCAGAGGGCGGTCCAGGTCGGCGTGCGGATCGAGTGGCCCGAGGCCGTCGCGATCGCCCTCGAGATGGCGCAGGCCCTGGCTCACGTCCACGAGCGCTCTGGCGCCGACGGGACGCCCCTCGGGATCGTGCACCGCGATCTGTCGCCCCAGAACGTGATGGTCGGCTTCGCGGGCGAGCTCAAGCTGATCGACTTCGGCACCGCCCGCGGCCAGAACCGCAAGTGCCACACGGTGGCCGGCGTGGTGTTCGCGAAGCCCGGCTACGTCGCCCCCGAGGTGGCGCGCCAGCAGGTCGGCGATGGGCGCATCGACGTGTATGCCCTTGGCGTCATGCTCTGGGAGCTCTGCGCGGGCAAGCGGCTGCTCTCGGGCGACGCCCAGAAGCACCTCGAGGACGCGGCCGCCGGCCGCCTGTCCATACCCAAGCTCGAGGCCTGGCGAGGCATCCCCCCCGAGCTGGACGCCGTGATCCAGAAGCTTACCGAGAACAATCCCGACGAGCGCTACATGAACGGCGCCCAGGCGGCCAAGGATCTGGCCAACGTGCTCCAGCTCTCGCCCTCTCCGACCAGCGGAGAGCGCGGGGTGCGTGGGCGCATCGCCGCCCTCATGAAGAGCCTCTGGCCCAGCGAGCCGGCGCGATCGCGAGCCGAGTTCGCCAAGCTCCTCAAGGAGGCGCGCTCCCTCCGCGGCGAGAGCTCCACGCCCAGCGCTTCGAAGGTGGCGGAGCTCGCCGCCCAGCTCACAGACGATCCGAGCATGCTCGCGGGCACGCCCTACCGCTTCATCAAGAAGATCGGCGAGGGCGAGAGCGGCCAGGTGTTCGAGGCCGAGCACGTCGAGCTAGGGCGCAAGATAGCCCTCAAGGTGCTGGCGCCGACCCACTCCTCGGCGCAGAACGCGATCGAGCGCTTCCGCCGGGAGGCCCGCGTGGTCGCCAGCCTCTCGCACCCGAACATCGTCCACCTGAGCGACTTCGGGAAATCCCTGGACGGGCGGGTCTTCCTCGCGATGGAGCTGCTCGAGGGCGAGACCCTCGATCACCACGCGCACCTCTCGGACGAGCGAGGCCACGGCGACGAGCCCGACGACAGGACGCAAGGCCTGAGCCCCGCGGAGGCCACCCGCATCGCCATCCAGGTGACCCGCGCCCTCGAGGCCGCCCACGACGCGGGCCTGGTGCACCGCGATCTGAAGCCCCAGAACCTCTTCGTCACCCGAGACGGGGTGATAAAGCTCCTCGATTTCGGCGTCGCCATGGCTGTGAGCGACGTGGCCGGCGAGGGGACGGTGCGCCAGAAGGGCTTCGCCATCTTCGGCACCCCGGAGTATATGGCGCCCGAGCAGGTGGCCGGCGAGCTGGTCGACGCGCGCTGCGACATCTACGCGCTCGGCTGCGTCCTCTATCAGCTCCTCACCGGGACCTGCCCCTTCATTGGCACCTCCGGCGTCGCCATCATGGGCAAGCAGGTCCGCGATCTCCCGGAGCCCTTCGCCTCGGTCGCCCCTCGGAGGGTCATCCCCCCGGCGCTCGAGGCTGTCGTCATGCGCGCCCTGTCCAAGTCTCCCGACGATCGCTACCCCTCCGCTCGCGCCATGCGCGAGGCCATCGAGGCGATCGAGAAGAGCACCTCCCGCCGCAGGGGTGTCGGACGCGCGGTGGTCGGCATGGTCGGCCTCGCCGCCTTCGGGGTGCTCGTGGCAGGCGGGCTCAACTGGGCGCGCTGGCAGCAGGGGCGAGTGGCCTCCGCGCACATCCCCACGCTCACGGCCGCGGTGGTCCCCAACGCCCAGGTCCCCCACGCCCCGGTTTCCCCCCGCGAGCCCGCTCCGCCTGCCATCGCGGCCTCCGAACTGCCCCAGGCCGCCGCGGCGCCTCCGGCGGCGAGCCCGGAGCGCCATGAGCCCAAGCCCGGAGCTCCGGAGCGCGTCCCTGCCTCGAACAAGGAGATCCTGGCGAGCACGCCCGCCGTAGCCCCTCGCTCCGGGGGTGGAGAGGAGGCCAAGAGCGCCGCCAAGGAGGCCGAGGAGATGACCCCCACCCCCTCCGCCAGGGAGCCTGGCTCCCCGCTCCAGCGGGCGAGTCTCCACGAGAGCTCCCCCAACGACACCAGGGCCGAGCTCGAGCTCGCCCGCAAGGACGCCGAGGCTCACCCGAGCGATCCAAGAGCTCTCAGGGCCTGGGCCCGCGCGGCCTACCGGAACAAGGACTACAAGGAGGCCCGCCGAGCCGCGCGCGACTGGGCCAGCCGCGACGGCAGCGCCGAGCCACGCATCTTCCTGGCCACCGTGCTCGAGGCCTCGGGCAACCGGGGCGAGGCGCGGGCGGTGCTGGAGGAGTGGCTCGCCAAGCACCCCGACTCGAGCGACGCTCGCCGCATGCGGAGCCGCCTGGGCGGGGAGCGAAGGCCTCACCGCCACTGAATCTTCGCCGCTGTCGCGACTGGACGCCGCAGAGCAGGGCTTGTCATTGTCCTTTTGGCCTTGTAAGAGCCCCCGGCGATCCCAGCGCTGGTATCCGCGGAGAAGATGAGCAGCCCGAACGCCCACGTGGATATCCGCCTGCTCGATGGTCCGCCTTACCGGACCATCCTCAAGCTCGCGTTGCCCACGGTCATCGCGATGGTCTCCCAGAGCGCCGTCAACGAGATCGACGTGCTCTTCTTCGCCAGGCTCCCTGGCTGCGAGGCATCGACCGCCCAGGCGGCGCTCCTCCCCTCGCTCATCCTGGTGTGGCTCTTCGGCGGCTCGCTCTCGGCCATCAGCGTGGGCACGCAGGCGCTCACCGCCCGGCGCTACGCCGAGAAGAAGTACCACGAGGCCGGGGCGGTGATGGCGAACGCGGCCTGGTTCTGCCTGACCGCGGGGCTCCTGTTCTCGTTGCTGGGCGCGTTCACGATAAGCTCCCTGCTCCACCTGATGAAGCTGGGCCCGGAGGTCCACAGCGTCGCGCTCGAGTACTCGCGCTGGCGCCTCCTGGGAATCATTTCCATGTCGATGACCGTGGGGGTCAAGGCCTTCTTCGACGGCATAGGCAAGACGCACGTGCACCTGGTGGCGGCCCTGGTGATGAACGTATTCAACGTGCTCTTCTGCTGGATCTTCATCTTCGGCCACCTGGGCGCGCCCCGCATGGGCGCCCCCGGCGCAGGATTTTCCGCCTTCCTGTCCACGTGGATCGGCCTCTTCATCGTCCTGGGCTACACCTTCCCCGAGAGGGGGCGCTTCCAGCCCGCCCGCTTCTCGAACCTCTCGCGCAAGCTCACCTGGGATCTGCTCAGGCTCTCCTTGCCGGCGGCGGCCGCGACCGTGATCATGATGGTGGGCTTCGGGGCCTTCTCCGGAGTGGCGGGCTACCTCGACAAGGTCGCGAACGACGCCGCGGTCGCCTCCGCCACCTTCCAGCAGTGCGGCAAGGTCGAGGCCGTGAACGGCGCGGCCACGACCAACATCGTCGCGGTCATGAAGCTCACCTTCACTGCCTGCATCGCCTTCGGCACGGCCACCGCCACCCTGGTCAGCCAGTCCCTGGGCGCAAAGCGCCCGGAGACCGCGGCCATGTTCGGCTGGGCCAGCGTGCGCCTTGGCTTCGTCCTCTTCGGTGTCATCGGCCTGTGCGAGGGCGTGCTCTTCACCGAGGAGATCGTAAACTTCATCACCCACTCCCCCGCGGTACAAAAGGCCGCGATGATCCCGATGCGCATCATGGGTATCGTCACGCCGCTCATCGCCGTGGCCCTCATCCTGAGCGAGGCCCTCTTCGGCGCGGGCAACACCATCTACGTGGCCGTCGCCCAGCTCTGCCTCATCTTCCTGGTCCTCCTGCCCTTCGCGATCGGCCTGGCCATCGTCGCCAAGGTCGGCCTGCTCGGCATGTGGATAGCCGCGGTGCTCTACGCGATCGGGGCCAGCATCGCCATGGCGCTCAAGTTCCGAGGCGGGGCCTGGAAGACCATCAAGCTGTGAGGTGAGAGCAGCGCCTCGGCCGAATGCCTCAATCACATGGTAGGGTTCACCTATGCTCCGGCAGATCGGCGATATCGTGGCAAAGGCCCGGGCGCGCGAGGGCGTCGACATCGACGCTCTCGCCAAGCAGGCCGAGGTCGACGCAAGCATCCTTCGCTCACTCGAAGAGGGCAAGCCAGGGATCAGCACGACGCAGCTCGATCGCGTCGCGCAGCAGCTCGGGCTCGACGGGAGTTCTCTTCTGCTCGGACAGGAGGAGCTTCGCCCACGTGCAAGTATCTTTCTGCGTCACAAGGGCTCGCAGGACTTCAACCACGCCGCCGAGCAGAGCCTCGACGGCGCCCTCGAAGCGGCCCGCGTGTTGCGAGCTCTCAACGATGGGCTCCACCTGGGGCCCAGCCTGCGCCGTTCGGCCGAGATCCTGGTTCGCGAACCAGGGGGGACAGCGGCTCAGGACGGGTACAATCTAGCGCGCCAACTCCGACGCCTTCTCGAGCGACCCTCGGAGCCGATGGGCGACCTCGGAGTGCTCCTCGAGGAGGAGCTCGAGGCCGTCGTGCTGGTGATGCCCCTGGGAACGGAGAAGATGACCGCTGTGAGCGTACGCGACACGAGCGGAGCGGCGGCCGTGGTGCTGAACGAGCAGGACCCGCAGCGAAGAGCGAATCCTCAGCTCGCACGCGTGCACCTGGCCCACGAGCTATGCCATATCCTCCACGATCCGAGCGAGGGCGGCCTGCACCTCGTCATCGAGCACACGGACGACGATCCCCGCTCGAAGCACCTGGAGCGTGCGGAGCAACGGGCGAAGGCGTTCGCCGCAGAGCTACTGTTGCCGCGCCGCGGGCTCATGGATCTCCTGAAGACGCCGAAGGACACCTCGTCGGAGAGCGAGGGAAGAGCCCTGGTTACTGCCGCGCAGAAGCACTTCTGCACGCCGTGGGAAATCGCCGTAAACCACCTGAACCATCAGGGGTTCATCGCCGATGAGGTCAGGCTGGCCCTCCTGCGGCAGGGACGGAGGACTCGGAGCACGCCCCGAGGAGCCGTGGACACTCGTCTGCCCGAGCCAGGGGAACCGAGTTTCGCGATCCGCGATCGTGTCCGCCGCGCACACGACGTGGGGTTTCTCACAGATGGTCAGGCGCGAGCAGCGCTGGGGTTGACGGTCATTCAGCCTCTGCCCTGGGGTTGAGGGTCTACCTTCTCGATACGAACGTGCTGTCGTACTTCCTTCACGCAGGCCAAAAGAAGGCGCTGGCCCTCATTGCCACCCGTATGCCACTTGCTTTGGTTGACGAGGTCCATCAGGAGATGCTCAAGGACACAAAACGGGGGGCCGAATACCGGAAGTGGCAGCCGTCCACGGGTATCGTAGTGCGTACGCTGTCCGTTGGCAGCGTCGGCGCGACATGCCTCGGCAAGCTTCGCAAGAAGTCTGGCGATTCGAAGAATCTCGGAGAGTATGCATCCATCGCACTGGCGGTCGACGATCCCGGCCTCGTCTTCGTCACGAACGACCAGAAGGGGGCGTGGCTCGCCCAGCGGGAGCTCGTCGCCGAAGGGGAACGTGTCCTCGGGTTCTGGGCCTTCCTGCATCGGGCGCAGGCCGCGACGAACATGTCCCGGACTGTTGCGGAGACTGTTGCAAGAGTCGCTCTCGTGGATCACGAGCCGACGTGGTGGGCCGACTGGCTCGCGACGCTTCCGCCGTGATGCGCTCGCTGATCGGCACCGGCAGAGCGCACGAAAGCCCGATGCGGGTTCCCCTCGGGATGGCCATGGCCTGCTCCCACAGCAAGCCCGCATCGGGCTTTTTCGGCTCTTTCGGTGCCCCGGCTTCTTCGGACGCGACAGGACGCGCTTGGGCAAGCCGGGGGCTCTCCAAGGCCGTGAACGGCTACG
>SXGT01911185.1_pt1 | contig 42016 bp, 38 predicted proteins | sample 3176221 | NCBI WGS metagenome assembly SXGT01 (sample SAMN11356862, study PRJNA531348) | freshwater metagenome | isolation source: freshwater sample F1-120 | place: China: Fuxian Lake, Yuxi | collected 2017-12-25
GAAACCGCCGAGCCCATCAATCTCCGCAGCAAATTAGCGTGTTAATTTGGATGGGGATGGTTTATAGTAAGAGCCATCCTCCTGCACGAAGGGACACAGCATGAGTTTCGGCGGCGATGAAGGCGAAGGCGTTGGGTTCGCGACAGCGCATGGACGCGATTGGCCGAGCGTGCGCCAGTTCAACGTCTTCCTGGCCAATCGTCTGGGCGCGTTGTTGAACGTTTTCAAACGCTTCGAGACGAGCGACAATCGCATCATCGCCCTGTCGGTGATCAATTCAACGGATTGCGCCATCCTCCGCATCGTGCTCAGCGATCCCGAGCGAGCTTACGAAGTCTTCGAACAAGCAAACCTGCCATTCACCGAAAGTGACCTGCTGGTGGTGATGTTGCCTGACGCGCAGCAGCCGCTCGTGCAAATCTGTAAAGCGCTCCTGGGCGCCGAGATTAGCATCCATTACGCCTACCCGCTGATCGTCGGTCATGCCGGTCGCGCCGGGCTCGCGCTGCACGTCGAAGATATCGAGACCGCGACCCAACACCTTCAACAAGCGGGATTCACCCTACTGTCCGAAAAGGATCTCAACGAAGGCTTCGCGGAGTGATCACGCTCATCGCGGCGGCGCGCCAATCGGTCTCTTCCGAGTCCACCGCACATAGTGCGGCAAGAAGAACAGGTAGATGCCCGTCAACCACAATCCCAGCACGACCACGGCGCTCGGCAGGAAAACCCAGAGCTTGACCTCCGGGTGAAACCACGACCCGTCATGGATGCTCTCGAGCAGGTCCGACCGGCGATAGGCGACTTGCAACACCCGCGCCGTCTTCAAATCGACCTGGATCTCCCAGCGGTTCTTTGCCTGCACCTTCACGTAGCCGCGGGTTGGCCTCACGTCCAGCCGATCGATGTCCTCCCAGTCGTTCACCTCGGCCTCGGGAACAGCGCGGACGGCGTCGAGGATGGCGTCAAAGGCCAGATGAGGGACCTTTCCTGCGCCACGATTGGCCGGCGGCTGAACCCAGGTCCACTCCTTCTTGAGTTGAAGCAGGATGCCGGTGACGATGACGACGACAAAGGGCAAGGCGATGAGGATAGCACCCCACCGATGCGATTTGCGCATCCAGATCCGCCAGTTGATCTTCAAAACCGGGTCCTTTCCAATGCTTGCAATCCACGCCATGCCGCTGGGCGGCCGGAGCGAGACGTTAATGACGCAGACGGATTCACGAGGATTCGCGCTTCCGCCTGGGAACTTTGTATCGTAGAATAGCGTCGAAGTCATGTGGCAGAGATTCCGCGCGCCCACAGATGGAAGGAAGCGGCCATGTCGCAGGTGGTTCAAGCGAAGTGTCCCCAATGCCTCGCGATGCTGCGTATCCCGTCGGACTGGATCGGTGCAGCGATGCGCTGCAAGCATTGCAAGAACACCTTCCAGGCCAAGGCGCACGCGCCAACGATCCTGACGCAAGAGACGGCTGCCCCGGCTCCCACAACAATGACGAAGGCTGCCCCCGTCGCCAAGCCAATTGCCGTCGCCCAGGCCTTGGCCGCGGCCCCAGCCCAGCCGACGGCACCACCGCTTTCGTCCGGGAATCCGTTCGGCTTCGATCTCGAAGAGCCCACGGACTCCCCACTGACAAACCCTCGTCGCCGCAAGAAAAGCAACGGCCTTTTGCTCCTCGTGGTGATGTTTTTCGTCCTTTTCCTTTTCGGCGGAAGCGGCGCCGGATTCGTCATCTACAAGGCGATGAACACCGGACCGGAATCCAAGAAACTTGCTAACGCCGACGGCAATAAGACTGACGACGTCGTCATCCCCGTCAAGCCCGGCGACGACAAGGCTTCCACTGACGCTCGACCCGACAAAGATCAAGCCATCAAGAAAGACAAGGACGGGATGTTGCCCGTCGGCGACGATGCGAAGACGGATAAGGAAAAGCCCAAGGTCAAGCTTCCGCCGCCCCCCGTGAAGGACAAAACGAAGAAAGATAAGGATCTCGTCAAGAAGGACGGCGTCGTCAAGAAGCCCCCGGTATTCACCAACGATCCCTTCCCACGCCGCGCGCTGCTCATCAATGTCAGCAACTATCTGCTCTACAACACGGTCCACTATGGCAACGAGCCTGGGGCGCTCGGCGGCGGCTATCCTGGCAGCAGTACCGGAACGCTGCGCGAACGACTGTCGCGGCCTCCCATGAACTTCCCGGCCACGCAGATCACGGAACTCAGCGATGCCGTCCCTCCGAGCAGCAAAGTCGCCAAGGCTCACTCGACTCAAAAATCCGTGCTTGAAACAACCATCAAGGATTTCCTTGACGGCTCGCGCGCCCAGGATCGGATTGTCATCCTCTTCTCCGGCCACGGCGCTTATTTTGAGGAATCAAAAGCCTCTTACCTCGTACCCATCGACGGCAACCTCAAGAACCCGGACTCCCTTCTGCCTCTCAAATGGGTCTATGACCAGCTAGCGCAGTGCAAAGCTCAGCAGAAGGTATTGATCCTCGACGTCTTTCGCTATTCGCCGAGCCGCGGCTTCGAGTTGCCCACTCCCGGTGAAGGAGAGGAAGGCACGATGCCCGAAGGTTTCGACAAAGACGTCTTGAACCCGCCAGCCGGCATTCAGGTCTGGTGTTCCTGCCAAAAGGAGCAGAACTCCGTGGAACTGGAAGGGGGCAGCGCCTTCATTCAAGCCCTCAGCAACTCGCTGCAAGGCGGCGGCGCCATGAAGGGCATCTCGAGCACGGATCAGCCGATTCCCGTCGACGACCTGGTCAAAGACGTCAACGACCGTCTGGCCGTCCTCTTGAAACCGGAGAAACGCACGCAAGTCTCGCGCCTTACCGGCAAGCCAACGGACAACGCCGTCGCTTACAACAAGGAAGAAGCATTGCCTGAAAAGCTAGTCCTCAAACCACCGACTGCAGGGGGCGCAAAGGCAGCCGGGTTCGCGCAAGTCAACAACATCCTCGACGAACTGAAAATCCTGCCCCCTGTGCGCGATACCCGCGCCGGTGATCGCAACCTGCTTGAAGCACGCAATCTCCCGGCGTTTCCGGCCACCAAAATAGACAACTACAAGGCCGACGGCTACCAGAACATCACCGAGCTTCAGAAGAAATACACTTCGAACAAGGAGGCATTCGCCAAGGATTTCCCGCTCCGCGCCGCCTATTTCGAAGCCCTTGAGGCCCTGCAGGAAAGCGCCAAGATCCAGATGCGTGAGGTGTTGCCTGGCCCCATCAATCCGAAACTCAAGGCAGCCTTCTTGCTGGAACAGTCCGATCCGGGTATCTCGATCTTCAAGCTCGAGCAGGCGCTGGCCACCGTCAAGGAAGCCGGCGAGAAACGCGACGCTGAGACGTCCAAACGTTGGCAGGCCAACTTCGATTACCTGCAAGCTCGGCTCCAGTCACGGCTGGTCTACCTCATCGAGTATAGTTACACGCTCGGCCAAATCCGCGCCGACAACTTGCCGGAACTTGCGGCAGGGCAAACCGGCTGGCGCATGGGCACCGGCAAGAAAATTGCCGTCACCGAATCCAAGGCCAAGGCGTGGGTGAAGGACACCAAGAAGATCTGGGAACGCATTCAAACCCAGTATCCGGAAACCCCCTGGGCCCTCTTGGCGCAGCGGGAAAGCATGCTATCGCTTGGACTGGTATGGCGGGCGAAGAGCGATTGATTGCCTTGGGGGCGAGAAACCGCCGAGCGGAACACATTCCGGACCAGGTAGTCAGACGCCTGAGTCCGCCGGCGCCCTGCCACGGGTCCACCATTTCTCGACTATAGTCCCGAGTACGATCCCGAGGTAATCGAATCCCACGTCCGCGAGCGAGCCACCGCGATGGCAGTACTCTTCCAGTGCCGCCTGCAGCAACTCGGTGCCAACGGCGTGGCCCATCACGAAGAGGATCATCAGCCAGCGATAGCGGGCCGGCAGTGGCACCCAGGCAGACAGCAGCGTCAGCACGGCATACGCCGTCACATGACCGGCCTTGGCGATGAAGTACTTGTTGGTCACAATGATGGCCCCGCCCGGCAGGTTGCTGGGTTCCGGGATCGGCGCCTCAAGCGCGATCGTCCAGGCCATGACAAAAATCGTCCAGATTTGCCAGCGCGCCACGACACATTCCTCTCTCACGGGTTGTGCGGATTTTATGGATTGTACCGGTTTACGCTAGCGATCGGGTGACGCCTGCGGGGCCTGAACGAAGAAAACTGTTCACGGCGCGGAAAAGTCTCGCCGTGCGGAATAGTCGCAACGCGCCGACCCGAGCTAGGCAGTTTCCGCCAAATTCCCATCAAGTTCATTTTTCCTTACCCGCATTATCGGGCACAGTTACCACGACGGCATTTCACGGTCGAAATGCGACTGCGCCTGCGGACAAGAATGTCCGGTGTTGGGCCTGTCGCAGCTCTATTCATGGTCGCTGCACGTCTTCTGGACCCCGGTTGATACCGGAGAGGAGACTTCCGATGAGGCTGAAAACGTGTTTGCCGCTCGTGGCTGCCATTTTTGGACTTGCGCTGGCGGGGCAACCTGCCGCCGCGACGCACTGCGGCGCCTGCCTGTTCCCGAGGGCCATGCGGACTGCCCATCAGTCCTGTATGCCGGCGATCCAGTACAAGGTCTGCTACCAGACCGTGGTCGAGGATCGCGTGTGCGTGAAATATCGGCCTGTCTACCAGACGACCATGAAAGAATGCCGTTACACCACTTGCGAGCCGGTCTTCGAACGGCATGTTAAGGAACATCGCTACACGGTGTGCAAACCGGTCTGGGAAACACACCAGATGGTGCAGAAGTACACGGTCTGTCGGCCGGTGTACGAAAAGTGCTTCAAGGAGCACCGTTACTGCGTGATGAAGCCGGTCCAGCAGCACTACGTCGAACCGGTCTACACGACGACCTATCGCACGATCCGTGAGAACCACGTGAAGGAGCATCGCTATACGGTCTGCCGTGAAGTGACGCAGCAATACCAGGTTCCCGTGAAGTGGACCACCTTCAAGCCCGAATACACCAAGCACGTCAAGGAAGTACGTTATTGCGTGATGAAGCAGCAGGTCCAGGAATACCAGGTTCCCGTGAAGTGGACCACCTATCGGCCTGAATTCACGCAGCACGTGAAGGAGCACCGCTACACGGTGTGCCGGCCGACGTACCAGGAATACCAGGTCCCCGTGAAATGGACGACCTGCCGGCCAATCTATGAGAAGCACGTGAAGGAAGTCCCGTACACCGTGCACCACAAGAAGATCGAATGCTACCAGGTTCCCGTGAAGTACACGATCTGCCGTCCGGTGCACACCAAGCACGAAGTCGATGTGCCGGTGACGACGTACAAGACGGTGCTGGAGCCGTGCGAGAAGGTCGTCCGCACCGTGAAGTGCGAGCCAGTAATGTTTGAGCAAGAGATCAAGGTCCAGTGCGGCGAATGGAAGACCGAGCAGCACTACATTCCGGGCCGGACGGTGCATCGCACCTACCGCGAGCCGGGCCGCTTCGTCTTCGACCCGTGCACCTGCTGTACGAAGTGGTGCCCCGGTTCCGTCGTGACCTGCCAGGAGCAGCTGCCCGGCAAGTACGTGTGCAAGAAGATCTACTGCCCGCGCGAGGAAATCCGCACGGTGAAATGCTGCAAGATGGTGGCCAAGGAACACTGCGAAGTCGTCCGTTACAATGTTTGCAAAGTCGTGCCGGTGCACACGACGCGCAAGTGCTGTTACACGACGTGCCGCATGGTTCCAGAAGAACACGTCAAGATGGTTACCTGCCAGCGCTGCGTGCTGGTACCTGAGCACAAAGTTCATCGGCAAGTCTACACGACGTGCCGGATGGTGTCGGAAGAGCATTGCAAGATGGTCACCTGCAAGAAGTGCGTGATGGTGCCGGAGGAAAAGGTCTGTCGTATCCCGTACACGACTTGCCGGATGGTGCCGCAGGAGCACTGCAAGATGGTCACCTGCCGCAAGTGCATCCAGGTGCCGGAAGAACACGTTCAGTGCATTCCGTACACGACCTGCCGGATGGTCCCGCAAGAGCACTGCAAGATGGTGACCTGCAAAAGGACGATCCTGGTGCCCGAGGAGAAGGTTTGCCGGATTCCCTACACGACCTGCCGGGTGGTCCCGGAGCAGCACTGCAAGATGGTGAAGAAGACGCGCTGCATCATGGTCCCGGAGGAGAAGGTGTGCAAGATCGCCTACACGGTGTGCCGCATGGTTCCGGAAGAAAAGACCTGCGTGATCGCAGTGAAGAAGTGCCGGATGGAGACGGAGGAAAAGGTCTGCCACATCCCGTACACGACTTGCCGCATGATCACGAAGGAACACGTGAAGTGCGTGCCGCACACGACGTGTCGGATCGAGCAGTACTGCGAGACCTACAAGGTCTGCCGGCAGGTGCCGATCTGCGTGCCGATCTGCAACGACCCGTGCGCCACGATCCGCTCGGCGCCATTCGAAGGCCCGGCGCCAAACGCGCTGCCGCCGGTCATCGAAAAGAAGTAGCACTCAGCTAAGACCTATCAGCCAACAGCTTGCAACCACCCCGGTCGCAAGCTGTTGGCGTTTTGGCGTCGGCCGAGGTCTCTGGCGGAAGCCGCTAATACTCTGCGTGCTAAAACTCGACACGAAGGGCGAGCCGAAAATGTGTCAAATCCGACCGCGTGCAGTAGATCCGCTAATCTTCGCACATTCGAACCATTAACCCATGCGAATCTGGATAAATCAGTCAAACTGATCGCGAAATGCCGGCCAGGACATGCTTGAATAGTGGGGTCGAAAATACTTAGGGCTAAACTTGGAGCCGACGGCCATGCGTGTTTCCCAATACCTATCGGACCAACACATTCCATTTGAGGAGATGGTCCATCCGCCGGCGTTCACGGCACAGAAACTCGCGAGGTTCCTGCATATCCCCGGTCGGCAGGTAATCAAAAGCATCCTTTTGAAAGGACCGCAAGGGTTCTTTCTGGCCGTCCTGCCAGCGTCGCACGTGATCGACCTGGGGCCTCTCAGCGCCCGTTTTGGCGGGACCGTTCGCATGGCCACGGTAGCCGAATTGCGTGAACACTTTCCCGATTGTGAATGGGGCGCGCTGATGCCGTTCGGGCGGCTTTACGATCTACCGACGATCTTGGAGACCGCGATCCCGCTGGAAATGACCATCGTGTTCGAGGCTCAGCAGCACGCCGTGGCCATCCGCATGGCTTGCCGAGATTACGTGACGCTGGAACGTCCCGAGCGCATGCACTTCGCCCAGGCCCGTCCGGACCAGAATTGCCCGCAAGCTGGCTGAGCATTCAACTCTTCATGGCGGATGAGAATTGCCTGTCTATTTCTGCACTCACGCTTGCGCTCTACCAGCTGCCTCGCACATGACGAGGGCTGAACCACAAGCGGTGAGATCGAAGATTTCTTCCAACGCGATCTCTGAAGCTACCCGAAAATCTCCTTCAATTTCTTTTCCCGAAACGCCAAGAGCTTGTCCAGGTCCTTGCGAATCGCGTTGGTCGTGACGACGAAACCCAGCATGCCGCCGGGGGGTTCGAAGTCGATCTGTTCCACGATGCGCGTGCCTGCATCCGTGGATTCAAAGTGATGGGCGTGGATCCAGCGGCCGAAAGGCCCTTGCTTTTGCTCGAGGGTGATCAGTTTTTCGTGATCGAAGGTCGCCACTTCCTGAATGATCTGTTGTGAGATGCCAAAACGCCGGCCTTTCCACACCAGCCGCGTTCCCAGTTGCATGATTTCCGGTCCGGTCAGAAGTTCGAGATTCAGCTCCGCCGGCGCAAGCTGCACGAGGTTTCTGGGTTTGCTGAAGAAACCGAACAAGTCCGGCACTCGACGTGCAATCTCAAAGGTAGCAGTATAATGTGGCATGTAGGTCTCGCGGGTGAATCGTGAGTTGGCCGCGGTCAGCCGTCGCCGCTCGCTTACTTCATGTTAGCCACGCGTCGCAGGAAAATCTAGCAACCATGCTCCCGGCGCCGTTTCAAAATGCCCTGGTGCTTTCTGGCCCGACCGGATGTGGCAAGACAGTGCTAGCCATCGACCTCGCACAGGGGCTCGCTGCCGAGATCGTGTCGATGGATTCGATGGCTCTCTACCGCGGCATGGACATCGGCACCGCCAAGCCAACGCGCGGCGAACGAGCCGTGGTTCCGCATCATCTCATTGATGTCCTCGATCCCTGGGAATCCGCAAGCGTCGCCTGGTGGCTTGAACAGGCAAAACGATGTTGCCAGGAGATTGAATCGCGAGGCAAGCGCGTACTTATCGTTGGAGGCACGCCGCTCTACTTGAAAGCACTGATGTGCGGTCTGTTCGATGGGCCTCCTGCCGACGAAGCAATCCGCCGACGCCTGACGCAGGAAGCCGACGTACTCGGTTCGCCTGCACTTCACCAACGCTTGGCTGCCATCGATCCCAGCAGCGCGGTACGCATCCATCCCAACGATCGACGCCGCATGATCCGGGCGCTGGAAGTCCATGAACTGACCGGCAAGCCGATAAGCGCGTGGCAAACTCAGTGGCCGGCTGCCAGAGGTGAGGAGCCGTCGGACAGGAATCAGGGGACAGATGTCCGGGATCATGGGTCGGTCCTTTGGCTCGATCTGCCGCGGGATCAGCTCTATGAACGTATTGAGCGTCGTGTCGAGCAGATGTTCGACGCCGGATTGGCGGAAGAAGCTCGTCGCTTGCGTACTCTCGAACGGCCGTTGAGCCTCGAGGCCAGCCAGGCACTCGGGTACCGGGAGGCGCTCGAATTGCTGGATGGGCGGATTACGCTGAAGGATGCGATCATGCGGGTGCAGATGCGAAGTCGCAACCTGGCCAAACGGCAAATCACGTGGTTTCGCAGTCTTCCCGGCTGCCGTCCGGCCACGACAGAATTGACAGCGACGCTCTGGATCAACAAAATGAGCGGAGGCAAAATGCCTTGCCGTGAAGGCGCCGGGCCTTCGTAGGTCAAGATTTCTAGTGTGACATTGCATCAATGCGGTTACCCTCGAACGGCAAACTGGATAACTATCGAACTTGGACATTTATTTCGGGATATGATGTAATAGGATAGCATCCTTGGTTTGCCGTGCGCCAGGGTGCGCAGGCAATACAATTCAGTCGTGCGCCGTTCAGTTCGCGTCCTCCTCACGGGCGCGGCTAAATGAAACCGGTTTGCACCAGAGGAGCCGACCACCCATGGCGAAAGCCGCGGTGACGTTCCAAGTTCTTGAAGGCATTGATCGCGGACGTGTCTATCGTGATCTTGCCATCCCCGTGACCATTGGGCGCGAGGAAGGTAATACCTTGCGCCTTAATGACGAACGGGTTAGCCGATTCCATTCCAAGGTTCAACTCGATGGTGACGACTACATCTTGACCGACCTCGAGAGCACCAACGGCACCCGCGTCAACGGCACCGCGATCCAGATTCGCCGTTTGCGGGTCGGTGATCGTGTCGGCGTGGGACGGTCCTTGTTGCTGTTCGGTTCGAATGAAGAGATTGCCGCCCGCATGGCTGAACTAGCCGGCGTGGGGGCGACGCCAACTCCGGTGAACGGCCCAGGGCAGCAGGACCTTGCAGAGGAACCCCGCGGCGACCAGCAAACCCTGGCCGGCCATGTCGATATGAATCTTGATTTCGACGTGAACGTATCCGAACCGGCCCGGCTGACGAATGATGCACTTTACATTGGAACCAAAGCACTCCCCCCGCTGCCCCTCAAAATGAGCCCGTCACAGGCGGCCCGCCTCGCCGAGATCCTCGATTACCTCCACCAGGGTTTGACCCAGGCAACCGAGAATATCCAGGCCAAGGACGACGGCACTCAAGTCACGCTCGAGTACGCCGACTGGCAGCGTACTCTGGCCGTGCAACTTCTGCTGGGGCGCTACTTGCGTATGGTTGCCGATCCACCGGAGTCGGAGGAGTAGTAACGCCGTGTCCGCTCTTCGTTTTGCGCCCGCAGAGCAGCGCCACGCAAACGCTAAACGAATTCTGATTACCCCTTGATCACGCCAATCGGCCGCATCCTCGCCACCTTCTTCGACAAACCCGCCTGATGCACCACATCAACCACGTCATCGACGTTCTTGTACGCCTTCGGCTGTTCCTCCGCGAGCCCCTTGTGGCTCTGCGCCCGCGCGATGACCCCTTTCGCCAATAACTCCTTGTCGATGCGGCGGCCCGCGGCTTCCTTGATCGCCTGCGTGCGACTCATGGCCCGGCCGGCGCCGTGGCAGGTGGTGCCGAACGACTTTTCCATGCTGCCCTGCTGGCCGACCAGCACCCAGCTCGCCCGGCCCATGTCGCCCGGAATGATGACCGGCTGGCCAATCTTGCGATAGATCGCTGGGACCTCCGGATGCCCAGGTGGAAACGCGCGAGTTGCCCCCTTGCGATGCACCCAGACCTTCTTCTTGACGCCGTTAACGGTGTGTTCTTCGAGCTTCGCGATGTTATGGCACACATCGTAGATGAGGTTCATCTGCAACGACTGCCAGGTGCGGCCAAAGACGTCGGCGAACACTTCGCGTGCTTGCCACATGAGGAGTTGGCGATTACACCACGCGAAGTTGGCCGCCGCCCGCATGGCCGCGATATAGTGTTGGCCTTCCGGGCTGTTAACCGGCGCGCACGCCAGTTGGCGGTCGGGCAGCTCGATGCCGTACTTCTCCGGCGCCTTGCGCAGGTGCATCAGCGAATCGTCGCAGACCTGGTAGCCAAGGCCGCGGGAGCCGGAATGGATCATGACGCAGATCATGTCCTTCTCCAACCCCATGACGCTGGCGGCTTCTTCATCGAAAATCGCGTCGACGAGCTGCACTTCCAGGAAGTGATTACCCGAGCCGAGGGTGCCGCACTGCTGCTCGCCGCGATTCTTGGCGTGATCGCTGACAGCGGCGGGATCGGCGCCGTGGAGCCAGCCTCCCGCCTCGGTGTGTTCGATATCGCCCGGCGTCGCCAGATCGCGCGACGTTAAATAGCCCGCCCCCTCGCCGAGCAGGCGTGTGAGATCCTTGCCCTTGAACGAATAGTGTCCCGATCGACCCACGCCGGTCGGCACGTGCTTGAAGAGTTCGTCGATCAGCTTTTGCAGGTGGGGCTTCACTTCGCGATAGAAGAGATTGGTGCGGCACAGGCGGACGCCGCAGTTGATGTCGTAGCCGACGCCGCCGGGGGAGATGACGCCGCCCTCATCCGGATCGGTCGCGCAGACCCCGCCGATGCAGAAGCCGTAGCCCCAGTGAATGTCCGGCATCGCCAGGCTCGCATGCTGAATGCCCGGCAGAAACGCGACGTTGGCAACCTGCTCCGGCGCCTGGTCGAGCTTGAGCTGCTGCATGAGTTTTTCATTCGCGAAGATCAGCCCATCAACGCGCATGCCCGGCTTGTAGCTCTTCGGGATGCGGTAGCAGCACGCATCGACTTGTTCGAGCGGGCCGTGGAAGGTTTCTTTGGCCATGATCGTGATTCCTCACCCCCCCCAGGCGCAAGCGTGGGGATCGGCGTGACAGCGCCTCAGCCTCCACGCTGGCGCGTGGGGCTGGTATCCAAACGCATGGTAATGCTAGCGGAATTTGCCGAGGGCGATTAGATTGACACGAAAACGCAGAAGATGTTCGGGCGAGAAGGCAGGAAACCTTGATTTCGCGTTGGGTGGACCGGTACTTGTAAAATGACAACCGCGTCGTTGACGCCTTGGCCTGAGGGTAGAGAAAGCCATGAAGCTGGGGAAGCGGTAGATGTCGAGAAGACATTTGATCTTTGCCCTGCAGCTTCGTGACAGCAATTCAGAGCGGTACAACCAGCATTTTCTCTATATATTTCCAGGGAATTCGTGCGTGGAGAGTAAAAACCAGTCACTAAGAAACGCACAGAGCCAAAATACAAAGACACGCGTGCCAACACGCCGATCACCGACCAATGCAAGCATCACCCTCGAAATTCGCTTAGCGCACGCTCGCTGCCTCGAATTGTGGTTATCGTAGTTGCACTTGAGTATACTGGTCTTGGTGGTGGCGAACTGCCTGGCGGCTTTCACGGGTGGACCGCACCGAGAAAATACACCGGCCCACAAAATCAACAAGTCATTCAGCCTTGGAGTTTCGATGAACACTATCCGCAACACCTTGTGTAAATACCGCTGGCCGCTCCTCGTCGTCCTCGTCGCGGCAGCGCTAAGCTATCCCGTTGAGGCCCAGAACACGGAGAAATCCAGCTGGATCCTCGGCAAGGCGTATCACGTCCCCTCCGAATTCACCAACCAGGAGAGCGGCTACTTCTCCATCATCGAAGGCAAGAACGGCCGGGTGTACATCGGCACCGCCAAGTACGGCGTCAACGCCTTTCTCGTGGAGTTCAATCCGCTCAAGGGCGTCATGCAGATGGTCACGGATGTCCATCAGGTCGTAATGTCCGTGTTGCGCGGCTTCGGCGCCCAGGCGAAAATCCATACACGCAACAACGTCGGCCAACTCACCGGCAAGATCTACTTCGGCTCCAAGCAGGGCTATCCCGAAAAGGGAGAAAAACTGACCGACTACCCCGGCGGCTACGTCCTTGCCTATGACCCCAAGACAGGCAAGACCGAGAACTTCGGCTTGCCTCAGAAACATTTCGGCATCATCAGCGTGACGCCGGACGAGGAACGCGGCCTGTGTTACATCTCGACCTGCGACGACGGCCGGCCGATTGAAAAGTCGCACTTCATGGTGCTCGATCTCAAAACCAAGAAGTATACCGACCTCGGCGACTGCTCCATTCACTATGCATTCATTGTGCTCGACAATCAGGGGCGGGCCTACCATCCTGTACGCAATGGCAAAATCGCACGCTACGACCCGAAGACCAAGAAGCTCGACAAACTCGACATCACTGTCGATGGCCAGGCGCCGCCGTATGCCCTCATCAAGGACGGCACCGAGAAAAAGGGGGAGCACGGCGTCGTCCTCAACTGGGAAGCGTCGCCCGACGGCAAGACCCTGTGGTGCGTTGAAATGTCGACTAACCAGATCTACTCCTTCGACCTGACCGCCAAGGGGGACAAGATTCCGGGCAAGTCGCACGGCCCCATTCTCGCCAACGTCAAATCGACCGATTGCCGCGGCATGTGCACCGACAAAAAGGGGAAGATCTGGATGTGCGTCACCTCGCCGACGCCCGCGGGCTCGCAATGCTATCTCGTGAGCTACACTCCCGGCGCCAAGTCGACACGCAAACACGGCAAGGTCGGTCTGGCCAATCCCAAGGAAATCCAGTGGACCGATGCCAAGGGCAAGCCGTTGCCCTGGCATCACGCCGTGCGCAAGGAGAAGGATGGCACGCACACGCCGTGGGTCCCGCTCGGCATAGCAGCGTCGGCGGATGGAAGCGTGAATGTCTTGACGCTTTCGCCGCTTTTGTTGGTGCGCTTCAGCGCGGATCAGCTGAAATAACCGCCCCTTCGATGAGCGTTTGCACAGCCCCTGCGAACGCTAAACGGGGAATAGCCCCGGCGGCGCGCGCTGGGGTCCTGGTTGACGTCATTAGTGTGATCCCGCTCTTGCGTCCACTCGGGGATCGCGGTAAACTCAGTACAAACATGTCGGAAGTTCAAACCAGGAGTCATTCCATGAATTCGATCCTTTCACGCTGGTTCCTGTTCGGCCTGTTGGCAGGCTGGGCGATTTCCCATTCGACAGTCTTCGGGCAGGCCGGCGGCGCCGGCGCGACCGCCCCGCCCCAGGACAAGAAGCCCGCGATAACGTCTTCCGTTGAGAAAATTCGCCAGGGCCTCGAAAAGAAGGTCACCATCGATTTCACCGGGCAGTCGCTGATCGAGGCGCTCAACCATTTCCGTGACAAGACAGGACTCCCCATCAATCTCGATCAGATGGCTTTCATGAATGTGGGTATGAACATTGATATGCCGATGGGGCAAGTCGAGTTCAAGGCCAAGGATGAGAAGGCCGGGGTGGCATTGCGTCGCTTCTTGAACACGTACAACCTCAGTTCGATCATCTTTGAGGACGCAATTCTCATCACGACCGAGGAAGTTGCTGTCGTGCGTCAATTCCGCCAGCGCGTCAACGTCGATGTGGACGAGGCGCCATTCAAGAAGTCCGTTCAGGACCTCACGCGCACCCACGGCGTCAACCTGGTGATCGACCGCGCCCTCGACAAAACCAAGCTTGACGTGGCAATTAGCCTCCAAGTCGAAAACACCGGTGTGGAGACGGCCGTTCGGCTCATGGCGGAGCAAGCCAGCCTGAAGGCGGTCCGAATGGGAAATGTCATGTTCATCACGACCGCGGAGAAGGCGAAGAAGATTCGCGAAGAGGAACAGCATCAGTTTGACAATCCGTTCAACCCGAACAATCCTGCCATCCTGCTGCCTCGCGGTGGGTTTGGCGGCGGTATCGGCGGAATTGCCATGCCGGCTCGCGTCGCGCCAGGCGGACTTCCGCAGGTCGCGCCGCCGGACCTGCCGGTGCAGCCGCCGGAAAGAGGGATACCCGATGCTCCCCCGGTGAAGAAGAGTGCCAGCACGCCGGGCAGCACCTCGACGTCGCCTCCGGTACGTCCTGCGGTCGAGCCCCGGCCCGTTCCGCAACCCGTGCCCCCGCAACCGATCCCGCGCCGAGAGTCGGTTGATCGGTAGAGCATGGCCGAGCTACAAAAACGAGCGCGAAGCGGCCTTTCGGACGCCGATTCGCGCTTGTTTCGTTTTGCAAGGGAAGTCGTTCGGCGATCGCTAAACGTAAACCTACTTTGCTACCCACTTCTGCACCTTCTTGCCGCTGACGAATCCTACATATACCGCACCGCCGCGATCGACGTGAATCCAGTGCGGGGTTTCCTTCGCGTTTCCGCTCGCGGCCCAACTCGTCAGCAACTTCCCTTGCTTGTCGAGCACGCGGATTGTCCCTTTGCGTCCATCGGCAAGGTATACCCGGTCCTTGTGCAGAGCAAGGCCGTAGGGGGCGCCGGTGTTCTTCCATTCGTCGAGCAACTTGCCGGCCCGGTCGAAGACCTGCACACGCTGATTTTCGCGATCGCCGATAATCACACGATTGTCGCTATCCAGGTACACGACGTGCGGGATATTGAACTCGGATGAACCCTTGCCCTTTTTACCCCAATCCTGAACGAACTTGCCATCCTTGGTGAATTTAGCAACACGCGAATTGCCGTAGCCGTCCGCGACGTAGATCTCTCCATCCGGCCCGGTGAAGGCATCGGCGGGTTTGTTGAACTGGTCCGCCGCCAGTCCAGGCATGCCTTTCTTGCCGAGCGACATGAGCAGCTTGCCGTCGGTGGAGAATTTCTGCACAAGGTGGTTCGCCATGTCGGCGATCCACAAGTTGTCGTCGGCGTCGATGCGCAGGCCGTGCGGCGTTTTGAAGTCGCCGTTCCAGGAGCGAAGGAACTTGCCGTCGCGGTCGAAGACGATGACGAAGGGCCTGACGCGGTTAAGCAGGTAGATGTTGTCCCTGGAATCGGAGGCGACTGCAGAGATGCCATCGAGCTTGAGGCCGCTCGGCAGCGTTGGCCAATTGGCAACCTCCCGGAACTCGATCGGAGAAGGAGCCTTCTCGCCCGTGATAGCGGTCGCACCGGCCACGATGCCAACCGAGAGAAGCAGTAACACGATCCGCAGGGAAGGACGCAGCCTATTCATGGGACTACCCCTAGCAGAGCCTACCGTGCAAGCGATGATTGGCTGTTCGCCAGATACGCGCCTGGCGAACGATTTCGAGCACAGCGCGCAAGATTTCCGCTCGACAGCGTCTTGATTCTATCCGCCCGAACGGGGAACTCAAGAAACATTAGCAGCACATCTGCAAAGGTAAGGCTTGCCGGCTTGCAGTGGACAAAATTACAAAATTCGGCAGGACGCGCGTGAGGTGCCACGGCGGTTATCGTCTTTCTTTAGGTGAAATGCGTTGATGGTCCGGAATTCTCATGCCCCCTGCAAATAAAACCGCGTTTGCCGCGAACCACCCTTCGAGAGTGGTGGAATTCTGAACTGCTTGGGAGACGACTGATGAAACGACGCGAATGGATTGCCGGAGTCACGTCGCTGGCGCTTCTGGCCGCTGTCGCCTGGTTCCTCATGCCGCAACGCGAAGTCACATTTAGTACCGTGCGTGAGGCGTCTGTCCGCATTGCCGCCCAAGGATTCCAGTGCACTTCAGATCGTATCGATGGAATGCTCGATCATGGCTTTCTGGTGACACGCGACGAGACGAGCTGGCAGGCGGTCAATGTCGTCGCCAAGGCGGGGCCCATGGGTCCGGAATGGAAGGGAAAGGTCTGGGTCAGCGGCGTCGTTCCCAATCAGATCTGGAACATGCCCGAGGGAGCCTCCGCGAAGATGTGGGGCGGCGTGTACGCCTACGGCGACGGTGATTTTCTTGCCGAGATCGAAATCGCATTGCAACGTGGCCGCGCTGGACAGATGTGAGCGCGTCCCATCATTCGATACGAGCCCGCCGTGCCAGCAAGAGTCTTTCCGCATTGCTGGCGCAGCGGGCTCGTTAGGCTTTTTTCTGGTTGCTTCCCGGCGCCTCTTGCTGTATTCTTCTTGATAGCCTGCCATACTGTCCCTCCCACCGGAGGCGTTTCTGCCATGTTGCGAAGTATCACCGCGTGCTCATTACTGTTTCTGGGTTCGTCGTTTGCGTTTGGGCAACCCAGTGTTCCGTTGTTACCTGCGGATCGCTCCATTGAGCAAGCCGTCGATCACTACATCGATGCCAAGCTCAAGGAGGACAAGGTCACCGCCGCTCCCCGCGCCGATGATGCTGCGATTCTGCGCCGCCTGACGCTGGACCTCAATGGGCGAGTTCCCACAGCGACGGAGGTTCAGGACTACCTTGCCAGCAGCGACCCGGACAAGAAGGCGAAGCTGGTTGATCGATTGCTGGCGTCCCCAGCATTCGCCCGGCACGGCGCGCAGACGTTTTATGCCTTCATGCAATATTCCGAAGGCCGGCCACGCAAAGGAGACAAGGGAAATCCTCTGTACGACTATTTGCTTGCCAGCCTCAGCGAGAACCGCAGCTGGGATCGCATTTTTCGTGAGATGATGCTGCCCAACGAGGCCGATCCGAAGATGAAAGGCGCCAGCGACTTTCTCAGGGCCCGCGTCAAGGATCTCAACAAGCTTGCGATTGACACCAGCTCGACCTTCTTCGGCGTCAATGTCAGTTGTGCTCAGTGCCACAACCATCCGCACGTGCAGCAGTGGACGCAAGATCAGTTTTATGGCATGAAATCGTTCTTTGTCCGTACCGTGGATAGCGGCGGATTCCTCGGCGAGCGCGATTTCGGCGTCGTCAAGTACATCCCGAATAAAGGCACGGAGAAGGTATCGCCGATTTTGTTCCTGACGGGCAAGAAGATCGACGCCCCCGGCATGAAGGACCCGAGCGGCGAAGAACGCAAGAAAGAACAAATGCGGCTCGACCAGGGGAAGAAGGCGAAAGCGCCCCCCGCGCCGCCGCAATACAGCCTGCGGGCCAAGCTGGTTGAAACCGCCCTGGCGCCGGAGAACCGGGAGTTCTTCGCCCGCAACATTGCGAATCGCCTGGTGCATCGCTTCATGGGCCGCGGGCTGGTGATGCCGCTCGATCAGGTCCACAGCGAGAACCCGGCAAGCCATCCCGAACTGCTCGATTGGCTGGCGCGCGACCTGGCCGAGCACGGCTACGACCTGAAGCGTGTGGTGCGCGGCCTGGTACTGACGAACACCTATGCCCGCGGCAGTCGCTGGGAAGGCGAGAAAGCTCCGGACGAGCGCCTGTTTGCGGTGGCCCAGGTTCGCGCGCTGGCGCCGATGCAGATGGCAGCGTCGCTGAAATTGACGACCGCCGACCCTCAATCGCTGCCGGCCGATCGCAAGAAGCTCGAAGAGCGCATCGATCAGATCGAGCGAAGTGCGTCGGGCCTGGCGAATTTGTTCCCGCAGCCGACGGACAACTTCCAGGTCGGCGTCGCCGAGGCGATGTTGTTCACGAACAACGAAGCGTTGCAGAAATCGCTTCTGGAAGGCGGCGGGACTTTGACCGAACGCATGAAGCAGGAGCCCGACTTGACCAAACGCGTGGACCTCGCCGTCCGCACGGTCCTGAGTCGACCGGGCCGCCCGGAGGAAGTGCAAGCGATGGTAGGCTACCTGCAACGCCGCCAGGACCGACCCGACGCCGCGAATCAGCAGATCGTCTGGGTGCTGCTGACGAGCGCGGAGTTTCGGTTTAATCATTGATTTCAACGTCGGTGGCTTTGGTCAGGAATTGTTCTCGCACAAGAGTGCCAAATGCTGTAAACTACAGGCGTCAGTACCTACCTAGGGGGGATTGCTCAAATGAAATTCAAAAACTGCTGCGGCTCACCCGATCACGCCGTTAGCCGGCGCGGCTTTCTCACGTCGCTTGCGGCGATGGCGGGGACTTCGGCGTTTGCCGACATGAGCGCAATTCAGGTGCTCGGCTCACCCGAGGTCGCCAACGATCTGCGGGCGAACCAGAAACGCGTCATCATGCTTTGGCTCGCCGGCGGGGCGAGCCAGATGGAGACGTTCGATCCGAAACCCGGCGTGCCGACCGGCGGGCCGTTCCAGTCGATCGCGACCTCGACGCCTGGCATTCGCATCAGCGAGTTGATGCCGCGCATGGCGCGCCGGCTCAAGGACACCTGCATCATCCGTTCACTTAACACGCGCAACGCCGACCATGGTTCCGCCGCCCGCATCATGATGCGTGGCCGCATGGGCGAGCCGTCGGTCGATTATCCCGATCTCGGCGCCGTCATGGCCCGCGAGATGGGACTGGAAGGCAGCCAGGTTCCCGATTACGTCTCGTTTTACACCGCCACCGAAGGCCGCAATATGTCGCCCGGCAGCGCCGGCTTCCTTGGCGCCCGCTATGGCTCGATGGACCTGACCACCTCGATGGTTCCCGAAAACATTCGCCGTGCAGGCGTCAGCGAGCAGGATCATCGCGAACGGGCCGAATTGCGCAATCAGCTCAGCGGCATGTTCGAACGCGGCCGCGCCTCCTCGTCGCTCGATAGCCATAACCAGGCGTTTCGCCGCGTCTCCGGCATCATGGCCAACGAGCAACTCTTCGACATCGAACGCGAGCCGCAGCGGGTCCGCGACCGTTACGGCAGCACGCTCTTCGGCCGACAGGCGCTGGCTGCGCGTCGGTTGTGCGAGGCGGGCGTTCCCTTCATCCGTGTAGGCCGGGCGTGGTGGGATACGCACGCTCAGAACTTTGAATCGCACCAGGAGATGGTCCCCGAACTCGATCACGTCATGGCGACGCTGCTCGACGATCTCGAAGAACGCGGCCTACTGCGCAATACGCTCGTCATCACGCTCGCCGAGTTCGGCCGCACGCCGAACATCAACTCCACGGTCGGCCGTGACCACTTCGCGTCGGCGTGGAGCACGACGCTCTCCGGCTGCGGCGTCCGCGGCGGCACGGTTTATGGCCGTAGCGATGAATCGGGCAACCGCGTCGCGGAAGGCGAGATTGGAGCGGCCCGGCTGTTTGCGACAATCTACCGCGCCCTCGGCATCCCGCACACGAAGAATTACTACCTCGGCGCTCGCCCCATCCCGCTGACCGACCCCGGCACCGAGCCGATTCGGGAAGTGCTGGCGTGATCCTGCGAAATTGTTTATCGTTTAGCGCTCGCAAGGCGCCACGCAAGCGCTAAACGTAAACTCACATTGGACCTCCCACCATGCCTGACCCCAATCCGCGCAACCTGCGAAACATCCGCGAGATTACCCGCCGCGACATCCTGTTCTCGGTCGCCCGGGTGCCCAACACCGCGCGCTTGTTGGTCGCCAGTAACGACAATAAGGTCTACGAAGTCGACGCTAGCCAGGCCAACGCATCGCCGCGGCAGATTGTCGATCATGGCCGCTATGTCAATGCGGTGCGGCTCGCGGGCAACACGCTGATCTCCGGCGGCTACGATAACCGCCTGATCTGGTGGGACCTGCAAAACAATCGCTCGATCCGCACGATCGACGCGCACACTCGGCAAGTACGCCAGCTTGCGATATCGCCCGACGGTACGAATCTCGCCAGCGTCGCTGACGACATGGTGTGCAGGCTCTGGAATATCGCTAACGGCGAACGCATCCACGAGTTGCGCGGCCACGAGGAGCGCACGCCGACTAACTTCGGCTCGATGCTCTATTGCTGCGCGTTTTCCAATGATGGCACCAAGCTCGCCACCGGCGATCGCGTCGGCCGGGTCTGCATCTGGAATGTCACAAACGGCGAGCGGCTCTCGACTGTCGAGGTGCCATCGCTTTACACCTGGGACGGCGTCCAGCGCATCCGCTCGATCGGCGGCGTGCGTTCGCTGGCGTTCTCGCCGGACGGGACGCAGATCGCCGTGGGCGGCGTCGGCCAGATCGGGAATGTCGATGGCCTCAGTGGTCCGTCACGCGTCGAAATCCACAACTGGGCTCGCCGCGAACGCGTCAGCGAGTTTCAAGGCAACCAGCAAGGTCTCTTCAACAAGCTCGTTTGGCACCCCAACAACCAATGGCTCTGTTGCGTCGGCGGCGGCAACAATGGGTTCGTCCTTTTCCGCAACACCCAGAACAACACCACGATTCATCAGATGAATCTGCCGATGCACACCCACGATTCGGTTTTCAGCGAAAATTGGGAAACGCTCTATCACGTCGGGCATCAGAAAATCGTCGTGCAGGAAATGCGCCCCTGAGCCGCTCGCGGCAAAGCAAGGGCAGTTGCTACGCCGCAAGCGGCGGCGTCGCCTATAATCCCATCATGAACGACATTGCCATCGATGAGTCCGCCGGGGCCAAACTCGCCGAGTTGGAGCGCCGCCTGGAGGCCCTGGAGACGAAAGTTGCCGCGCTCCCTGATGCACAGAAACTCGAAGAACACGTCACGGAGCGGGTGAGAGCGAGCTTGCCGCCGCCAGTCGATCCGGTTCAGCCGCCGACCTTTAAGGACATTTCCTTGCCGATTCCCAATGTCGATAGCATCGTCAGCACGGCCAAGGCGACCTGGACCCTCTTCGAGATGTTTGCCGAACTGAAGCTGCTCTTCTGGACTCTGCTCGATCGCCGCTACCACATGGCGTGGTTGACTCGCGTGATCGTCGTGGTCTTGTTGGCTGCAATGCTGACATCGCAATGGTGGCTGCCGTTCGCGTGGGACAACCTCGTCGGCAGGTTGTGGGAAAAGATCATCAATCTGGTTTTAGGCTTTGTGCTGTTCTTTGTGCTGCATTTCGAAATGCGCCGCTACCAGGAATGGCTCAAGAAACGCTGATCTACCAGCCCGGAGCGCAAGCGACGGGGTAGCTGATTCCTCGTCGCTTGCGCTCCGGGCTGGTGCCTTGAGGTATTTGCCATGATACGTTTGGGTGTCAACATCGATCACGTCGCCACGGTTCGGCAAGCACGCCGCGCGTTGGAGCCCGACCCCGTCGCCGCCGCGGTGCTCGCGCTGCTGGGCGGCGCCGACGGCATCACTGTGCATCTCCGCGAGGATCGTCGGCATATCCAGGATCGCGATGTGCGTCTTTTGCGTCAGGTCGTGACGACGTTGCTCAACCTGGAGCTATCCGTTGCCGACGAGATTGTCGGCATCGCCTGCGACGTGAAGCCCGACCAGGCGACGCTGGTGCCGGAACGCCGCGAGGAACTGACGACCGAAGGCGGACTCGATGTCGTAACGCAACAGGCCGCCGTCGCCAAGGCGATGGAACGCTTGCAAGTGGCCGGCATTGCCGTTGCGCTTTTCATCGATCCGGACCTACGGCAAATCGAAGTCGCGAAGATCCTGGGCGCCAAGGCCATTGAGATTCAGACGGCCAGCTACTCGGAGGCGAAAACGCACGCCGACCGCCAGCAAGAATTGAACACGTTGCAAGAGGCGACCGACTACGCCAGGCAGCACGGCCTGCACGTACACCTTGGGCACGGGCTTAACTACGAGAACGTGCGCGACGTCGCCCAGATTCCTGGAGTCGAAGAGTTCAACATCGGTCACAGCATCGTGTCGCGTGCGGTGCTGGTCGGCATGGAGCGAGCGGTCCGCGAAATGAAGGACGCGATTCGGGAAGCTCTGACGTGAAACCACCCTCACCCCCAACCCCTCTCCCGCAGGGCGAGGGGATGTAAGGAAATCGCTCGGCGCTGTCGCGCGCTTTGGAGCGTGAAAACGCCGAGCGTTCATTCTGTTGCCTGGTTGGTTTACGGGTAGAAGCGACTTTCGCTGTAGTAACCCCGCGGGCGGAGGATGCCGTAGCCGTAGTAGGTCCGCGTCTCGACTACGCCAGCTACGGGAACGACCTGGGTCGCCGGAGCCGAGTAGGTGACCACCGTCCGCGGCGCCGCATAGACCGTGGTCGGGGCAGGGTAGTACGAGTAAACGGCGCCGGAGCTGTAGGTCCGGATCACCGGGGCGGCATAGGCGGGTTGGGCAACGATGATGGGCGGCGCATAGGGCCGGCCGCTTTGCACGACGATCACCTGTGCGTGTGCCGCGCTCGGCAACACCGCATACCCGAGCATCGCTGCTCCGAGCAAAATTACGAATTTTCGCATGTCAGCACTCCTAATGTAGCAACTCTTGGCGCCAAACCTTCCTTTGACATTCTATAGGGCGTGTCAAGGGGCGGCATGTCCGCTCAAACGCTTCGCCGCAGCCGCCGCATTTCGTTGGCGCGAATCGTTTGGCGACGATGGTCCGCCGTTGCTTCAAAGAGTTGATAATAGAAGTCCTGATGGGTATCGGTCAAGGATCGGCCACGGCGCTTCATCACGCGTGCGGCCGTGGTAAACGTCTTGCGTAAATCCGATACCTCACGGATTTCGCCCTGCTGTGCCAGACAGAAAGCCGGGATCACGGTGGGCAGGAGCGAACCATCCGGAAGGGCGTTGGCGAAGGGCCCGACCGTCGAACCGGTGTTGAAGAGCGCCGCCAGGCCGGTCTTGGCGTGATCGCCGATATACGAGCCGACTTTCGTGCGGCCCGTGCCAACGCGCCGGCCATTGACGCTGACACGCACCAGATCGTAATCATTTCGCAAATCGCTTGTCTGCGTGGCAGCCGCCAGGTTGACCCATTCGCCAACGTACGAATGGCCCAGGAACCCCTCGTGGTACTTGTTGCTGAAGCCCTGTACGATGCTCGTTTCGACCTCGCCACCGATCTTGCATAGAGGCCCAATGGTGCTCCCTGCTCGCAGTTTGGCGCCGACAATGGTACTCTCTCGGCCGACGTAGCAGGGCCCTTCCAGTCGACTGAAGGAATGAACGGTCGCCCCTCGATCGATCAGCACGGGGCCGCCGCGCGTATCGACGAAAACGAACGGTTCGATGCTCACATCCTCGCCGACAACGAACTGGTCGGCAGGACCTACGATAGCGACCTGGACCGGCAGTGGACGTATGCCATGCCGGGCGCGAAACCAGCCGGCGTCCTGGCAAATGGCTTCGCCGTTGCTATCGACAACATCCCAAAGGAAATCGAGCATGACCCCGTCCACAAGGCGCTGCGGGCTCTGCGCCCGGCAACCATTCAACCAGGCATCCAGATCGCCCCCTTCCGGTGATTCACCTGGCCCCAGTACGAGGTAGGCAATCTGGCGTTGGATGACCCCCACATGAGGTGAAGTAGGATCGATGACGGCATCGGCCGGCGGCAGCCAGCGGCTGTTGATCCACACCGTTGCCCGCTCCGCTAGCCAGGTGGCGTCATTCACGGGATGCTGGGGATGGTCAAGTTTCCACAAGTCGGCCAGTGCGGGCCGCATCCAGAAACCAACCTCGTCGGCCATGAATTGCCGTACGATGCGTTCAAACAGAAGTTCTGCACCGCAGCGAAGCGCGAAGGCCGGGCGCGTGAGAGCAATCGGCTCCAGCCAGTCGGCCCCAGAATCTTCGTAGATGCAGAGACGCATGCGAAAACTCCACCCTCTCCCCCAGAGGGGCGAGGGGAGAAAAAGGTCACTCCACCGTCACGCTCTTCGCCAGGTTCCGCGGCTTGTCGATGTCGCATCCGCGCAAGAGCGCGATGTGGTAGGCCAAAAGTTGCAGCGGAATCGCCGTTACGAGCGGCTGCAAATACTCCGGCACGCTGGGAACGTGGATGATATCGTCGACTTTCGCTTCGACGTGGGTGTCGGCCGCACACGCGATGGCGATGATCGGACCGCCGCGAGCCTTGATCTCCTCCAGGTTGCTCATCACCTTGTCGTACACCGAGCTGTGCGGAACCAGGAACACCGACGGCGTATTCTCATCCACCAGCGCAATCGGCCCGTGCTTCATCTCCGCGGCCGGGTAGCCCTCCGCGTGGTTGTAGCTGATCTCCTTCAGCGTGAGCGCTCCTTCGAGCGCCATCGGGAACAGATACTGCCGACCCAGGTAAAGCATGTTGGTCGCATGGTGGTATTTGTCTGCGATCGCGGCCACTTGATCGTGGCACTTGAGAGTCTCGCGTAGGATGTCCGGCATTGCCTGCAACTCGTCGAGGATGCGGCCGCCGGCTTGATGCGAGAGATGGCGCATGCGGCCCAGATGGACGGCGAGCAGCGTCAGCACGGTGACTTGAGCGATGAAAGCCTTGGTGCTGGCGACGCCAATCTCAGGGCCCGCGTGCAGGAAGACGCCGCCGTCTACTTCACGCGCAATACTGCTGCCCACGACGTTGCAGATGCCGATGGTGCGCTGCCCCTTGCGTTTCGATTCGCGCAAGGCAGCTAATGTGTCGGCGGTCTCGCCCGATTGCGTGATGCCGACGATGATCGTGTTCTTTTCGATCGGCGGATTGCGATAGCGGAATTCGGAGGCGTACTCGACCTCGACCGGAATGCGGGCAAATTGCTCGAAGAGGTGCTCGCCGATGAGGGCGGCGTGGTAGCTGGTCCCGCAGGCCGTCATGATAATGCGGTCGATCTGACCGAGCTGGCGAGCGTCGAGGTTGAGCCCATCGAAATGCGCGGTAGCCTCGGCAACGTTTAGCCGGCCGGCCAGGGCGCGGCGGATCACTTCGGGCTGTTCGTAGATCTCCTTGAGCATGAAATGCTCAAATTCGGCCTTGTCAGCGTCTTGGGCATCCCATTCCAGCGTATGCACCTCGACGTCCGCGGAAGTTCGGTCGGCGGCGCAGATTTCCCACTTATCGGGAGTTAACACGCAGAGCTGGCGGTCTTCGAGATAAACCACACGCTGAGCGAATCCGCCCAGGGCGCTGGCGTCGCTGGCCAAGAAATTCTCGTGGTCTCCGAGCCCGACCACCAGCGGACTTCCCAGGCGAGCGCCGACGACGATGCCGGGAAAACGCGGGCTGACCACGGCCAGAGCGTAAGTGCCCTTGAGGTGAGGCAGTGCCTTACGGACGGCGTCGACGAGATCGTCCGAAAGCAAGGACGCGACAAGATGCGCGATCACCTCAGTATCGGTTTGGCTCTTAAACTGAAAGCCTTGCGCTTCCAGCTGGCGTTTGAGCTCGTCGTAATTCTCAATCACCCCGTTGTGAACAACCGCGACTTCGCCTTTCCCCCCGAGATGCGGATGTGCGTTGGCTTCCGTGACGGTGCCATGGGTTGCCCAGCGCGTGTGGCAAATCCCCGAGTTGCCTTTGAGTGGGTGATCGCCTAGCAATTTCCGTAGCGCCGCGATGCGTCCGACGGTCTTGCGGACATAGAGCTTGCCATTGACGGTCGCCAGCCCAGAGCTGTCGTAGCCGCGATATTCAAGGCGTGCGAGCCCCTCCAGCAAAATGGGCTGGGCCTCGCGCCGTCCAGTGAATCCTACGATGCCACACATGGCAGCTCCTCTTCCACGTCCTGATTCCGATTCGTTTCACTCATTTCGCCCCCCCCCCGCCGTGAATCGAAAGGCGTTGGCGAATTGGGAACCGCATCTAAATCTTTATCATTGTTCAGTTTGTGACTCTCATATTTCCAATTCGCCAACCAGGCGGGGGGTAAGACCCGCTGCTGCATGCAGAATCCGGGCCGTCCACGGGGTATCCGCGCTGCAAGTATAGGTCATGGGGAGATGCAGAGCGGGAAAAGTGCGGAGATTGGGAGTGAGGCTCGGGGGATGAAGCCGGCTTGGCAACGGACCTCGCAATGCGCGTGCTCAGCGGTTACACTTCATAAAGTGTATTCATTTATTCATTCATCGAGCCACCCCGGGGCGGTGGATGAATCTGGACGAGTCTGGACGAATCGCCAAGAGGAGGCCCGCAATGAGCGTGCTGGTTCCGAGCGTGGAAAATCTGTACGTGGCTGTGGGCGCGCCAAAGAATCGGCACGCACTGGGGTATACTACCCACGGCCACCACCACCGCCCACCGGGACGTACTACCCACAACCGGTGACGGCAACCAGAGTTGCCCAAAAGGGACCGATTCGCTGGCTTGATTCGTGCCCGTGCTTTGGAACGACGGCGTGAGGTTTGCCGTTGCGCCGATGTTGCGCGCGAGCGCCAGGGGGCGCCGCCGAGGGGCAAGTGCCGCGAAGAGACGAGGAGCGGCAGTCGATTATTTCGAAATCAGGAAAGTTATTATTCGACTCCCGACTTTTTTTCTGGCTCACGGACTAATTGTTCGGGAACACGAAGTCCCCTGGTTGAGCGAACTTTAAGTCTGGCGATCGCGTCGGGCGATACCTATCTGAATACGACTGACCGCCTCTGGAATTGCGGGCGTACTCATCCCATATCCAGTCGATTGTCGCAGCGTCCACGGGCCCTTGCAGGCGCTCTTCGAACTCTCTCAGGAATCGCCATCTCTGCTCTCGGCTCACCCAGTGAGGAGAGTATCCACAGTTAGCGTCCAAGTTCATTGTCCACACGACCATGAACTCCCACTGGCCCTGCGGAACGTCGGCAGGTCGCTTCGCCGGCAGCGACCTGATTCCGGCCAGCACTCTTTCCGACCAAGAGTCATCATTAATATTCGGCTCCAAGAGTAATACCCAAAACGCGAGCGCCGCGCCCCAGACAACCACCACCCATACCAGACTTTTGAGTCCAGCTCTGGTCATATCGCCCCCTCGCCGCCATTGCGCCATCAAGACCGTCGAAGCCCAAATCTATTGCCGGCTTTTTTTGAAACGTGCCAGAACAGAAAAAAGTCCGGCAGTCGATTATTACTAAATCAGGAAAGGTTTTATTCGACTCCCGGGCCCTTTTCGGGCCTTACGAATGCGACGATAGCGTCAGCAAGTCCGTATTGATTCGGGTGATCGCATTGGCGGCGTCGGATTCGACACGTACAACGTGATAACCTGCTTCTTCAACATCACGGATAGCTTCACGAACGGCCTTTTCCAGAGATTCTGCTCGGCGATGGTTCACATCAATGTAGGGCACTCTCCCAGCCATTCCGACCAGAGCGTCATCGAAGCCAGCCTCGTAAAGGGCGTCGGTCACGTCGGGCGTCAAATCTTTGATCCCGGTTAGAATTAGCGTGAACTGATACGAGGCCTTTTCTTTTTTGTTTGCTTTGGCCATTACTTTATCCTCCCGGACAACGCTCGACGCGGCGTCGAATATCCTTGGCGTGATTTTCGGGAACCCGCGGAGTGGACCATACCGATATTTGACATTGCTTGTGTCCGAAGGGGCACCGGAGAATTCCCCACGCATGCCCGCGCGAGAGAGTCAGCGACCAGCCGAGACTCTACGCGTACTTCACAGCCGCCTGAATGTGTTTGTTCGGGTGGCGGGGCATGCCTTCTCCACTCGGTATTTACTTCATTGTAGCCCAAAATAGGCAACTGGCCGCCCCGGACGCCGTACTCAATCGCTTAGAAAAGTAAGGTGTCCCCGGAATCCCCGATCCGAGTAGCGCGCGTAACTCCATTCTAGATGACCAGCACGCCATCGGAGGCTTCGTAGACGATCAACGGCGGCATCCCATCCGTCGATGCCCCGAACCGCGCTATTTGTCGATGAAGCTTGATCGGATCGGCACCGTCTCGCCGGGATGTCGCAGGCCTCAATTCTCTTGGATTCACGTCGCGGATATCAGCCATGGGCGCAAGTCACCTGCAGAAAAACCAAATCGTTGCGGCGCAGAAAAGGGATCGCGAATCGATTATTACGAAATCCAAAAAAGTATTATTCCATTCCCGACCCCTTTTCTGGCCCGCACTTGGCTGCCCGGATGGTATAATTCCACCATGAAAACTGTGACCACCGATGCTGTTCTAGATCGACTCCTGGGCGCACTGGGCGAGTGCCTGAACCCAGAGTCGGCACGGCGCCTGGTGGCCTTGAAAGCAGACCGAAAGCTGCAAGCGCGCGTGGATGACCTTGCTCGCCGATGCAGCGGCGGATTGCTCACGCCGGCAGAAGAAGCTGAGTACAGCAACTATGTAAAGTTTGGAACGTTCGTCGCCATTCTCAAATCGAAGGCGCGTCAGATGATCGCCAATTCCCGGGGTGAGTGATGCGTCCAGCTCTCCGAGCCTTCGTCAGACGACGGGCCGGCAATCGTTGCGAATACTGCCGACTGCACGAGGACGACGCCGATTTTTTGGCTTTCCATATCGAGCACGTCATTCCCAAGAAGCACGGTGGCACGGAAAATCCAAAGTCGTTGTGTTTTGCCTGCGCCGAATGCAACTGGGCGAAGGGGCCAAACCTATCGGGAATTCTCGATGGAAAACTATACCCACTGTTCAATCCGAGAAAGCACGAATGGAAACGCCATTTTCGCTGGGACGGCACGCTGCTCGTGGGCAAGACCATGAGCGGCAAGGTGACCGTGCAAGTCTTGAACGTCAACGACCCGTCACGGGTGATGCTGCGGGAGAATCTCTTGTTCGAAGGCCGTTTCCCGCCAGACGACGCGTCAAACGACCCCGCCGGTTAGCGCTGGAGTTCCGCGGACACCGAACCAAATCGCTGAGATAAGTAAGGTGTCCCCGGACCCCCCGCGCTTATTCTTGAACATCAATGGAGCCGGGAGTCTGATATTACGAATTCACCAATCGTATTAATCGACTCCCCACCCGTTTCCTGGTCTATGAAAAAGCTGTTAGAAAAAGCGTCCTGACGCTTCTTCCAGGCAGTATGAGATCATTACCATCCCTCCTGCAACAACGATATCGTTGTCGAAGGCCAAGTCTCCACCACGGCCGGTTGTTGTGATCGCACCTTGAAAAACGACTTTGCCATCTTCATCTTTGACGCGGAAGTGTCCCGCTTGCCCAGAACCGTCGGCCGTGCCATTAGCCCACACTCGCCCGGAATGCTCGGCATCGGGGGACGTGTAAGCGTCTAATGTGGCTAGACGAATACCGCTGTCGGGATCGGACTTTTTGCTTGGCGCGCGACCGGTGCGGATTTCCACAGTCCAAGTGGTTGGCTGGAGATTGGAAGGGGGCTCATTTCTCTCGGCCTCGATCAGTTCATTCGTGGCGGCCTGACCGATTTCCTTCAAGGCTACGCTGAACTTGTCGGTGACAAGCAACAGTCTTTTCCCCGTTCGCTGATGAAACTCCTCCTTGAGCAAGGACAGGTTGTCGCGAAAGGTATGGTCTCTCGTCACGATGATTAGGTCTTCCTTCATGTTGTCGATTAGTAGTTCCCAGATCACCTCGTCGCCGACCGAGTATCTGTCAGGCGAACAAGGCGGGTTGCCAAGCAGCTTTCTCCGGTGCGCCCTTTCTATTGCGTGATCTGTCAACTGCAGCTTCGTGATGGCGGGGTCTGTGGCTAACGCTACGAACTTCTGCGCGACGGGATCTCTCGACTCGTCGTCACGTAGTTGGTCGAGATGCTCAAGGATCTTGTTTCCTTCCTTTTTGTATGCGGCCATCAATTCGGTCAGTTTCTTGTGTGCGGGTAACTGGCGGAGGACTGTACTCGTATACGGACTGGCAACATTGATTGTCTTTTTGAAATTTGCGATCAGCGATTTGAGGGTGCTAACGCGGTTGCGCCGGAACTCGGTGATGGTCTGCTCCGTCAACACCACGCTCTCCTTGAATTTGTGCAATTCGTCGAAGAAATCAATGTTGTCATTAGCCGCTCGATAGAAATCAAGGAAGCGGTTGGTGTCTGTGTAGATTTTCCCCATTCCTGCTGTGCTCCTCCGACGATAGTCAGACGGCGTAAATCACCGCCAATCGCCTGGCCGCTCGCAAAGCCAAACGGTCAAGTTGTTCGGCGGTTCCGCGGGCGATAACGTCAAACCCAGTTTCTTTGATAGACGATCCCGCTTATCCGAAAAGATTCCCGACGCCTTTTACTCCTCCATAGTTTACTGGATGAACCGATTGTTTGGGATTTCGCGAACCATTTCTTCGGGGGCATCGGCCCGCTGAAGAATGTTTTCTAAGTGCGGGTGATCGCCGTCCTTCGAAAACAAAGAGACGCCCTCTCGAAACAAGTGGGCAATGGCTTGAACGACTGACGGTTTCCACAGTCGGAAACGATGGAGCTGGAATGCCGCGACGACCTGAATTTATCCGGCGATTGTGGCTCCTGTCAACGAATTTCTGGAGACTGTTGAGATTTCGCGAAAATGGCTGGTAGCTGAATTATCACAAGCGATCGCGGCGCCATCGTCGGGGAACAACTGCCCATCTCTACTGTGTCAGACCATGACCCAATTCAACGTTTTACCCCGAAGGGCAACGCCGTGAAGGATTTTTCCCTGGGATTTCCGGCCTGAAAGGCCGGTTCTGTTAGCCCAGGCCGAAGGCCTGGGTAGGATGATCGATCCATCCGCGGCCCTGAAAGGGCTGTTCGGCTCGGCGCGCGTAGCGAATCCGAACGACCCTTTCGGGGTCGAATCGCCAATTCGCCCAGGTTCCCAGGCCTTCGGCCTGGGCTGTCAGAACCGGCCCTTCAGGCCGGAAAACGCTGGGAATAATCCTTCACAGCGTTGCCCGAAGGGGCGGTATCCCACAGCCCAGGGTTGCCGCGCAGCGGCTACCCTGGGGAAGACGAATCGCCGGACGGGTTACCCCGAAGGGGTTGCATCGCGTTCGCACAGGCGGTCGATACCACCCCTTCGGGGTATCGGTAGAATGGCCGCTCATTCCCAGGGTAGCCCACTGCGCGGGCAACCCTGGGCTATGGGATACAACCCCTTCGGGGTATGGACATTGAGGTCACGCGTCAGATGAGCGAGTAGAGCCACGCATTTGCCACTCTTGCCTGGCACACAGTGGATGCACGGGCCCCACTCTCATCCAGCCGCCCCGCCGCTCCCCGCCGCCGGAAACAGCACCCGCAGCACCGCTCCCTTGAGCGGTGCCGATTCGATCTGGCACGTGCGTCAATCCTTTGCAATAACGGAATCAAGCAGAGCGACATTTTTCGTTTTCTGAATCTCGCCATTCGGTCGTTCGGTTTTGACGTGCGTCAACTGCACGCGCTGCTCGTGCGGAGAATTGGCGAACACTACCCTGCATACGATGAGCGGATTCGTGCTGACGGTCAATTCGCCCGCGCCGGCGTAGGGCGAAACGGAGTCGGGACGGCGCTCGTTGCAAAGAGCGGCCAGCCGGGCCAACACGGCGCGAAAAACCGCTTTCGCAAGGGGCGCCTCCACCGTTTCTTCCGGGTCCACGCCGAGGGTGCGTACCCGGCAATGATCGTCATGCCAATCCAAGACAAGTTCTTGTTCTCGACATAAAGCGAGCAGATCATCGACGAGCCCGACCACGGCGCGCGGCGTCGGCCGAAACGCTTTATGGATCGACTCTGCAAATGCGGTTGGCTTGTTCATGGGACGTCCTCGATATTTTTTTCGAGCGTTGGCCAGGCGGCCAGCAACTCTTCCACGCCGGCACCGATATTGAACTGGACCAAGCCCTGGCTGAGCGGCAGCCAAGCGGTGACCGCCTTGGCGACGATGTCGTCCGGAACGTCAACTATCAGGATAACAGAACCGCCCTCTTCTGGAAACTCTTTTGCCTTGCCGTGGGCATAGTCCTGAGGCGTACCAAAGTGGAAAGGGCCTGCTTCGAGGTACAAAGAGAAGCCTTCGTCTGACGGCTGGCCGCCCGGTTCCTGGTAACGGGGATTGGGCCCGTGTTGCAGGATTCGCTCCGCGCGTTTTCGGGTTGTGCCATGCAATAGTTTCATATTACCCCGCCGACTCTGCCGCCGCCGGAAACACCACCCGCAGCACCGCTCCCTTCAGCGGTGCCGATTCGATCTGGAGGGTTGCGCCGTGGTGTTGCAGGATCATCTGCACGAACGATAGGCCAAGGCCCATGCCGGCGCTCATGCCGGCGTAGAGGGCGTTGTTGCGCTTGGTTGAGAAGTTCGGCTCGGTGCAGTGGGCGCGCGTTTCCGCAGTCATGCCGATGCCGTTGTCGTGGACTTCGAGCGCGGGATGGCCGCCGATGATGCAGGTGCGGATGAGGACGCGTCCCTTCCAGCCGGCGGCGGCGATCAGGGCCTGGCGATGGGTTTCATCGAGCGGGCCCGGTGCGGCTCCTTCGGGGCGGGCTTGCTTGCGGAGGTAGTTGCGCATTTCGCTGATGGCATCGCGGGCGTTGAAAAGGAAGTTTTCCAGGGTTTGCTGGAGATGGGAGCGGTCGCCGCTGACCAGGAGCCCCCTCACCCCCGGCCCCTCTCCCCCGGAGGGGAGAGGGGGGGAATAGAGATCCAGCTCGACCAGCATCTTCCACTTGCTCTCCGCCTGCTCGGCCCAGGTGGCGTGCAGGTCCTTGGCGAGGGCGTTCAGGTCGATTTGGACGCGTTCGAATTTGTGCGGATCGCGCTGGACGGTTTGCAGGATTTCCTGCAAGCGCTCGGTGACGGTGCCAAGCGTCTGCTTGATCTCGTGGAGCATGCGCCCCTTGTCGTCATCGGACGGGCGCTCTTCCATGCAGCGCCGCAGGAGGTCGTTGGGGCGCACGAGCAGGTTCTTGATGTTATGGGCATACGACTTCGCCATGATGCCAATCGAGTGAAACATCTGCGATTTCATCTCCAGGGCCTGGCGCTCGACTTCCTGCTTGTCGCGTTCGGCTTCCTGGCGGCGCAGTTCTTCCTGGAGTTGGCTGCGCTCGGCTTCCTCTTGTTTCCGCTCAGCTTCCTGCCGGCGCAGTTCCTCTTCGAGGTGTTTTTGGCGTGATTCCTGGATCTGCTGCTCGGTAAGCTGGCGCTGCCGTTCGCGGTTCTCGGTGCGGACTTGCATGATTAGCATCCACAGGAGAGCGACGAAGGCAAAGAAGAGCACCCAGATATTGATCAGGCGGCGCTTGGCGTCGTCGGCGCGCTCCTTGTATTGCTTCTGGGCGTAAGCGTGGAGCTGAAATTGCAGGTGGACCGTTATCCCTTCATCGCGAAAGAGTCGATAACCTTCCAGCTCGCGAAATTGATTGGGATGGCGGGGACTATCCGAGTCCCAGACAATGGGGGTGAACTGGAGGCTCGGGTCGTACTTCTGCTTGAGGGGTTCGTCGAACCGTACTTCCAGCCGATAGATCACCGGAAAGAGCACCAGCTGGCTGGGGTAGATTCTGTTCGAGGGGAGGCACAATGCTTGCAACATCTCCTCGATTTCATTGCGCTTGTGGGTTTGCTCCTCGCGGATCGAGCCGGCAGCGATGGGGGTCGCGGTTTTGAGCCTGGCCGTGCAGTCTTCGGATTTCTTGAGCATCTCCTTGAGCATCTCGGGCAGACTGCGGCCGCCGACGCGTGCTTCGCGCACCCACTCCTGAATCGCCTGCTCGTCGTAAATCCTTTCGCCGTCGCGCCAGTAGGTGAGCGGTTCACGCAGGAAATAGAAAACGAGCGCGGCAAGGAGCAGCGGCGCGAGTACCGGCCAGACGTTCTGAAGCCAAACTTGCCACTTCGACCAACGCAACACGGGATGGAGTCCTTCAGGTTAGTGGGCAGTGGGCAGTGGGCAGTGGGCAGGGGCTAGTGGTTAGGACGTATTGTTCGATGATAAATGCCGGCCTAGTGACGGTCTCGCGCCTCGACAAACCAGGCATCGCTGAGTAGCTACTTGTCACTAGCCACAAGCCACTGCCCACTGGCCACTGCCCACGGGCCCCTAACCCCTACCGATTCTGGTTATACTCCACGTTGAACGATTCCACGAGCCGCCAGGCGTCGCCTTTCGTGGCGGGCATCATCGACCAGACGCCGATCTTGCTGGTCAGGTCGACGCGATCCTCGGTGAAGTTCGGCTTGACCCAGACGATGTGCTCGCCGGTATCTCTCTTGCGGTCCCCTTTCTTGGAAAAAAAGGGGCGGACGGTGCCTTCGAACTGATGAACGCGCGTATTGCCGACCCGGGCGGCGTCTTCGTTCAGCTTCTCGATCGGCGGATGATACCAGCACGTATCGCGCAGCCGTTCACGCACGGCGAGGGAATCGCCGAGCAGCTTGCCATTTTCGAAGGCTGCGTAAAGGATGGTTTCGAGGACATCGCGATAGAGAAGGATGTCATGCGTCCCCGTCGGCGTGCGCTGGGGGAAAGCGGCGCCTGGCTCGTCGCGGCCGTCGCGGATGTCACTGAAGCCGGCGGCGCGGTCGATTGGATTGCGATGCGAGAAGAACACCAGTGAGTAGGGGAGATCGAAGATATTCCACACGACGTCGCGATCGCGGAATACCGAATGAAACGAGATGGCGTCGCCGTTGAGGATGACGAGGTTGCGCGCGTCGAGCGGGGAGCGCTGCCGCAGGTTGATAAGGAAACGCCGCATGCGCACCGTCTGCGTGGGCAGAACCAGGAACGAATGCGGGGCGATCGGGGCGGCCAGGAAGGTGCCGACGGCGTTCTGTTCGAGAGGCGCGGGATGAAAGAAGTCGCCGACGCTGTATAAGATCCCTCCCTGATCGACGAAATATCCGCTTTGATAGCGTTTCTTGAACTCATTTGCGAACAGGTCCATGAGATCTTTGGAATAGCGCTCGTCCTGCCAGTAAACCGCGTGCATCGTATGAGGTTGTAGATCGGGCAAGGCGCTGAGGACGGCCCATTCGTGCCAGCAATCGCCCAGGACGACCATGCTGGCCACGCTGCCAGCGAGCACCTGGGGGTCGGCGGTCTTGTGTACCCACAGGTCCGGCGTTTGCTGAACGAACTTCAAGAGTGCCTCGACCATGCGTTGATTGGTGAACGAAAAGCGGAAGCTGCGCTCAGGGTATTCGCCGATGAGAGGCTGGTCCTCTGCCGTCTTTTCCGCCGTGGCCGTCGTGATGATGAATACCGGGGAAGGGCGCACCGGATCGGGGTACATGGTGTTGAGGGCACGGGCGAGGCGCACGGCCCGGTCGCTGGTGCCGCCGCCGATAATCGCCAGAGGCGGGCGCGGCCGGGCGTTCAGCTTGCGAACCCACGATGCGGCATCGTGCTCGCCGCTGATCTTGTACCAGCGCAGCCGAAGTCGCTGGCGCGGCGAAGAGTACGTCGACAATACCACCTCCGGGACCGCGGCGGTGAGGCCTGGAAAGGCGTCGGTCAGGGACACCTTCAATTCCGGAAGCGCTGGATTGATCTTCTGCCAATCCTGCTGCACGAGGCGGACGGCGGTGACGAGTCGCCCCCAGTCGTCGGTGCTCGTCGCCGGCTCGATGAACGCAATCTCCTGATCGTCATCCTCGAGCGACTTGACCGGCGACTCATTCGTAGTGCCCCACGCGCCGAGCCACAGCAGCGTTTGATAAATCGCGATGCCGAGGATGACGACAAGAATGGCCATCAGGGCGTAGCGGAAGAGACGCATGGGAATGAATCAGTGGCTAGTGGTTAGTGGCCAGTGGCTAGTGGGTAGGAGTTCGTTGCTATTGCTAGCCACTAACCACTAACCACGGGCCACTTACTCCACATAGATGAACTCATTCAAACACAGCAGCACCTGGCAGAAGTCGGCCAGGGCGTACTCGCGGCGCTGGTTTTCCGGATAGGTCCGCATTTGCTGTGCGACAAACGTAACGCCGTCATCGAGCTCGGCACGCGTCGGTTGACGCGCGAGGGTGATCAGGTACGCCTGGCGAATGGCGGCATCGATCGGCGTCGTCGCATCGGGGGCAATCCGCCGGGCGAAACTGCGGGCCGACTGACGCACCTGCGGGTTGTTCAACAGGTGCAACGCCTGCGGCGCGATGGTCGTCGTCGGCCGTTCCGCCATGCCGGACAGGGCTTCCGGGGCATCAAAGATCACCATCATCGGCACCAGCTTGCTGCGTTTGACCGTGAAGTAGATGCTGCGGCGTTTGCTCTTTTCATCGAGTGTGCCGGGGCCGAAGAGCTTGGGATCGAGGTCGCCGCTCGCGGCAAGGATGGCGTCGCGAATGACTTCCGCCTCCAGCCGGCGTGCGGGTTGGCGCCAGTAGAGCTTGTTGTCGCGGTCGATTTTTGCCTTGGCTTCATGGACCTGGGTATCCTGCTGGTAGGCGGCGCTGGTCATGATCAGCTTGTGCATGGCCTTGAGTTTCCAGCCGTTCTTGATCAACTCCTGGGCGAGGTAATCGAGCAATTCAGGATGCGTCGGCCGATCGCCGCGGATACCGAAGTCGCTGGGGGTGGCAACGAGCCCGCGCCCGAAGTGGTGCTGCCAGAGGCGGTTGGCCATGACGCGAGCCAGCAGTTGGCCGGCGCCTGCATCGGTATCGGTGAGCCACTCGGCAAAAGCGCGGCGGCGATAGGAGGTGCGCCATCCCGCGGGCGGCGTTTGCTGCCAGCGTTTCTCCGCCTCGGGAGTCGACATCAGGACTTGCAGGAAGCCTTGCGTCGCGACGCCTTCCCGGTTAGCCGGGTCGCCGCGGCGCAGGAAGTGCGTCTCAGGCAGGAAGTCCTCTCCCTGCGTGTGCAACCGGACGGCGGGCAACCCTTCGGTAGCGACCAGCGTTTTCACCTTGGTCGGCTGCGGCGCCTTCGCAAGATGCAACATCCGTTTCTCGTTGAGCGCCCGCCACTCGCTATCCAGCGTGCGTGCCCATGCCAAAACCCTGGCGGTCTCCTCGGGCGATCTCTTCATCGCGGGGATGCGCAGAATATCCCGCACCCGCGCCGACAGGCCCGGCGCCGTCAACTCCGGCGTGACAGCATTGCTGATCGACAAGCGCACCCTGCCGATGTTGTGCCCGTCGTTGTTGTTGAACTTCAGGGTGATCTTGAGCAACGATCCATTCTGATCGCCAACCGGCGCACCGAGATCGAAGCTGGCCGCGTGGCCTTTGCCGATCTGCGGATCGATCGCCCAGGCTGACTTCGCATCGCTGTCAATGGCGGCCTTGATTGGCAGCCCCTTTTGTTCGAAGGTGGCCCGCGGATTCTTGAGCGCAACGGATTTCCATGCGGGTGCGGCGAGCTTCGGCGAGATCGCGACGGTGAAATCGCTCAGCGCGAAGTTGCCATTGCCCGCCCGCCCGGGTCCCCCCTTGGCCAGGGAAGGATGGGCCAGGGCTTCCAGGCGAATGGCCGTGATGTTGGCCAGACTCGTAGGGGCCTCGATGGTGTACTCGTCAAACTTCGGGTTCTTGCCGCTTGCGAGGATGGCGCCATCCTCTTGCCAAGTGAGCGTCGCCCCCCCCTTCGATTTGGCTTCCTTCACTTCGAGATATTCCCAGGGCGTGTTGGCCGCCCCTTTCGCCAGCGTATCGAGCATCGGCACAAGCGCCTGTTCGCGTTTGTTGAGCGCATCGACAAACGGCCCATGCTCCCGGTCGAACGCCTCCTTCGCCTTGACATACGCCGGCTGATCGACTGCCAACTCCATCTCGCTGCGGACCGTCGTCGTGAACGTGGACAGCATGCGATAGTAGTCGCGTTGCGGAATCGGATCGTACTTGTGATCATGGCAACGCGCGCAGCCGACGGTCAGGCCGAGAAACGCCGTGCTGATCGTGTTGAGCTTGTCGTCCATCTCGTCGTAGCGATGCTTTTCGACTTCGCTCTTGGTGATCTGCGTCGAATGCACGCCCGCCGCGAGGAAGCCTGTTGCCTTGAGGGCGAGGCTGTTGGTCGGTTCGTACTCGTCGCCGGCGATTTGCCACTTCACAAACTTGTCGTAAGGCAAATCCTGATTGAGCGCCTCGATGACGAAATCGCGATAGTGATACGCGGTGGGCCGATCGTAATCGTGCTCGAACCCATGGCTCTCGGCAAAGCGCGCGAGGTCCAGCCAGTGCCGGCCCCAGCGTTCGCCGTAATGCGGGCTGGCGAGCAGCTTGTCGATAACCTTCTCCCAAGCCGCTTGCGGCGTAGCAGTATCCTTGACGAAGGCATCCACCTCCTCCGGCGGCGGCGGCAGGCCGATCAGATCGAAATACGCCCGCCGGATTAGTTGCTGCCGACTCGCGGCGCCGTTCGGAACGACCTTGGCGTCTTCCAGCTTGGAGAGAATGAAACGGTCAATCGGGTTGCGACACCAGGCGTTATCCTTCACCGCGGGGGATTGAGGCTTCAGGAACGGCTCGAACGCCCACCACTGTTTGGCGCTCGAGGGGAGCACTCGCTCCGTCCACGATTTGCCCTTGAGCTTCGAAGCCACTAGCGGGTTGTCGTAAGGCGCCCCAAGGTCGATCCATTCGATGATCTTGGCGATGGCCGAGTCAGGCAGCCGATCGCCCCCCTGCGGCATGTGCGGCTCCTTGGCGTGGGTGATCAGCTTGACAAGCTGACTTTCCCGGCTCTTGCCAGGCACCACGGAGTTGCCGATCTGGCCCCCCTTGAGCAATCCTTCGCGGTCGCTGAGATCGAAGTCGGATTCAATCTTCTTGCCGCCGTGGCAGCGCAGGCATTTCGATTCCAGAATCGGCTTGACGTGCTTCGTGAAGACGTCGAGCCCCTTGACCATCTTGACGGCATGGTCGGGGTCGATGGGGGCGGGGGCTTTCTTTCCAGTTTGCGCCCACGAGACGGACCATGCCGCGGTGAAAGCCATGGCGAGGGCGGGCAAGATCAGCAGGCGCGCATATTTCATTGGAACCATCCAACAGCATTGGCGGGAACGGGACACCACATCTATTAGGATAAGCGATGGAGCAGGCGTGGGCCAAGGGAAAATGCCCTGAGATACCATTAATGAACGGCTATTTACCTTGCCTTTCTGGCAAGATATAATCGGGGCAAAGGATGAGGACACGATCATGATTGTGACAGAACGACGCACCCGGAAGCAAAAGAAAATACTCCCCGAGTTGCAGAACGGCGATCGCCTGGATCAGAAAACGTTTCACGAGCGCTACGAAGCGATGCCTGGGGTGCGCGCGGAATTGATCGGAGGAATTGTATTCATGTCGTCCCCTCAAAAAGCGCCGCACGGGGAACACTGGGTTCTCTTCACGCGGTGGCTGGACGAATACCTGGAGGCGACGCCGGGAACGCGCGGATTTTTGAACACCAGCAACATCCTTGGTCCAGAATCCGAACCGCAGCCCGACGGTTGCTTGCTGATCCGGCCCGAATGTGGTGGGCAGGCCTGGGAGGATGAAAAGCATTACCTCAACGGCGCGCCCGAATGGATCGGCGAAATCAGCGACAGCGCCGAATCGATCGACCTGCACCGCAAGAAAAAGGACTACGAGGTGGCAGGCGTTCGCGAGTATATGGTCGCGGCACTGCGAATTCAGGAAGTCTTCTGGTTCGTGCGCCGCCGCGGCAGTTTCAAGAAATTGGCCCCAGCATCGGACGGCATCCTTCGCTCGGAAGTCTTCCCCGGCTTCTGGCTCGACACGGCTGCATTCTTGCAACTCGATCGAAAACGGGTACTCGCCGTGCTGCGCCAAGGCCTGGCAGCACCCGAACACGCCGCATTCGTCGCGAAACTCGCGGCGAAGAAGGCGTGAGAGGCGCTGACCCGTATCGGACACGCTAGTCAACACCCGCTTTTCGCTTGTAGCCCGTTTTCAGCAGCGGTAAAATGCATCAAGAGTCAGTTTGATAGCACGTTCAGCGGCTTCACTGCCTGTCTGTTCACCGTGATTCGGTTCAATCGCTGGTGCAAGGGCCGGGATCGCCATGTTTGTCATTGAGGACGAAATACACGCGGAGTGGCAAGGGAAATATGCCAGCTTTGACGAAGCCGTCGCCGAACTACGACGAAGAGCGACGGTTCATTGGGACCAACCACCCAATGTCGCACCGTGTACGAGTTGGAGAACCTGCGGGCGCGAATACGTGGTAATCGAGTTTGACGATTCTCGGTCGCCTTGGAAGGAAACTCGGCGCATAGCAGTTCTAGATGTGTCTGCATCAGGCGTAAAATGGGCAAGCGGCTTTGAAGATCCTGGATAAAAATTCGCGGCCGAATCGGGAGCTGCGTACGCCCGCAGCCCATTTTGCATTTGCGAGTTCTTCAGCTCTGTGAATGCCGCGTCGGCAATGGCTCGGCTTGTTTGCTGATTGTATGCCAAGTATGCTGGTGGTAGGGTCTTACATCAGGAGGTCCCCATGAGTCAGCAGATCGCGTTTGACGAAGCGTTGAACGCCGCCGAACAACTCGACGCGGACGCTCAAGCTGAATTGGTGGCGGTGCTGAGCCGCCGCCTGGCTGAACGCGGGCGGGAGGGCGTAGCGGCCGCCGTCGTACAGGCCCGGCGCGAATTTGCAGCCGGGCAGTGCCAACCCATGACACCTGCGGAGATCGTGCGTGAGGCACAATCATGAGACGCACGCTCTTGCGCTCGCCGGCGTTCGCGCGTGATCTGCGGAGGTGAGCAGAAATGGCCGAACACCCAAACAAGCACATCAGGGAATCGATCAAGTACGCCCTGACAAAAGGCTGGCGGTTGCTCAAGGCTGGTCCGCGAGCCCACGTTTGGGGACAATTGTTTTGTCCGTTCGCGCGTCGAGGCGGGTGCATCATCCGGGTCTTCTCCACGCCGAGAAACCCGGAAAATCATGCCCGAAGGATTCGAGAAGAAGTCGATCATTGTCCGCACGCTTGAGGCCAAGCCGATAAGAGGAGTAGAGGATGAAAAGGAAGAAAACCTATGGCTTTTCCGTGGTATTGACTGCGTCGGCTGTCAGCGCGGAAGAGTGTGAGGCGCTCTATGAAGCGGGTTGCGACGATGGCACCATTGTCACACGCAACCGAGTCACTTTCATTGCCTTCGACCGGAAAGCCGCTTCGCTCGAACAGGCGATTCGCACAGCGACCGCCAATGTGCGGGCGGCCGGGTTCGAAGTAGAACGGGTGGAAATTCCCGCCTTGGTTTAGCAGGCGCCGAATCGGATAAAGGGGGCAGGAGCCTTATATGGCTGAACGAGTCGACATCGAGACAACCGTCGTCAGCTATTTGACGGCGCGGCCCAACCGCGACGTGGTGATCGCTGGCCACCAGCAAAGCACCCACGAGTGGTGGGATACTCGACGGGAAAGCTATGAACTATGCATCTCACAGTTGGTTCGCAACGAGGCGGGGGCGGGTGATTCTCAGGCTGCTCAAGAGCGGCTTGAGGTGTTGAGAGCCATGACTCTGTTGGAGACGTCGGCCCAAGCGTTGGATTTGGCGAAGGAATTGATCAAGGCAGGCGCTCTGCCCGCGAAGGCTGCGGACGATGCGCTGCATATTGCCGTCGCTGCTATGAACGGGATTCCCTACCTATTAACCTGGAACTGCCGTCATCTGGCGAATGCCACGATGCGGCCGGTGATCGAGGGCGTTTGTGAAGGGAGAGGGGTCAAGGCCCCCATCATCTGCACGCCCGAGGAACTCTTGGAGGCAATGCCATGAACGATCCCATTGTGGATGAGGTTCGGCGCGTTCGCGACGCCCACGCGGCGATGTTCAATTATGACCTTGATGCGATATTCCAAGACATCAAGGAGCAAGAGAAAAAGAGCGGGCTGGAGTTCGTGTCTTATCCCGCGCGCAGGACAGAGCCGAAGAAATCGCCGCAGCCGACCAGGGCCGCGATTGCGCCCTCTGGTGACAACCTGCCCTTGCCGACTCCCTCGCCGCCAAGCCAGGCCGGTTAAACATCCATCGCCCACAGCAGCAGCGCCTTCTGGGCGTGCATGCGGTTGCCGGCCTGGGGGAAGACGGCCGACTGGGGGCCGTCGATCACC
>SXGT01807889.1_pt1 | contig 42013 bp, 39 predicted proteins | sample 3176221 | NCBI WGS metagenome assembly SXGT01 (sample SAMN11356862, study PRJNA531348) | freshwater metagenome | isolation source: freshwater sample F1-120 | place: China: Fuxian Lake, Yuxi | collected 2017-12-25
CGTCCTTGGTGATGTTCGGTGCACCGAAGGACTTCTCGATCACCACGTTGCGACCCTTGGGTCCCAGCGTGACCGTGACCGCGTCGGCCAGGATATTGACCCCGCTCAGAATGCGCTCACGCGCATCACTTCCAAATTTAACGATCTTCGCACTCATCGTGTGGCTCCTTCTCGTCAGATCGAGTCAGTGGTTGTGCGTGTCACTCGATCACGCCGAGGATGTCGTCCTCGCGCAGGATGAGGTGCTCTTCGCCCTCGATCTTGATCTCGGTTCCAGCGTACTTGCCGAAGAGGATACGGTCCCCGGCCTTCACATCGAGGGGCTTCACCTTGCCGTCCTCGTCTACCTTCCCCTTGCCGGCGGCAATGACTTTGCCTTCCTGGGGCTTTTCTTTGGCGGTGTCGGGGATGATGATGCCCCCCTTGGTCTTGGTCTCCTCGTCAACGCGCTTGACGATGACGCGGTCGTGCAATGGCCGGATCTTCATCTTCCTCCCTCCCCTTCTGTTGAATCGTGTGAATCGTGAGATGGCCGGAATGGCCACGGTGGCCGTGAGAGGTCGCGCCCTTCGGCGTCGCCCCCTCGGCGGACCGCGCGGGCTTTTAGCCCCGAACGTTGCGGAGTCAAGGTGTGCGTGGCCACGACGAAGCCCGACCGACGGTGAGGTGGTGCGGACGCGCGCGTCGAACGGGCGTGACAACGAGCTTGGCCAGGCCTGCGCGGAGCGTTGTTCGCGGGCTGCCGGGGCGGGCGCGCCGAGCGGGGGCCGCGGCAGGGGGCGGCGCGCCCCTCGGACCATCGATCGGCTCGACCTTCACGACGGCCGACGACCGGGCGGAAAGCAGCCGGGGGTGGCGCACCCCTCGGACCCATTGATCGGGGCAGGCGCGACCCGAGAGGCCGCCGGCTGCGGGCGCTGCCCGCCGGCCGAGGCCCTAGCGGCGACCGCGCCGCGATTCTTCCTCGAAGTACTGCCGGTAGAGGATCTCGTACTCCGAGCTGCCCTCGGGGACGCGGCGCGAGAGCGAGGCGATCTTGCGGACGACCCGCTCGTGGGTTCCGGCATCTTCGCCGAGGGCGCGGGCCAGCAGTTCCTTGGCCTCGCCGAGCGCGACCCGTTCGTTCACGACCCGCACGCCGGCCGCCCGGATGGCATCGATCGCGCGGTGCGCGAGATGGGAGATCTGTGCCTCGGTGAGTCGCATCAGAGGGGAAAGTCCCGCTCCTTGGCGATCCGCTGGCGGATCATCTGCACCACCTTGCGGCGGTCGAGTCCGAGTCCGTCGCGGCCCGCCGCGCGTAGGTGCTGGTCGGCGAGCTTCTCGGCGTCGCGGTCGAGCTGGGCGAGTCCGGCTAGATGCGTGTCGATCGCGGCCGCGACCGCGGCCACCGCCGTGTCACGCGCCGTACCGACTTCGATCTGGCCGCGGCGGGCAAGACCGTCGACGATGGTCGCCGCGGCCGCGAGGCTCTGCTGCTGTGCCTGTGCCATGCAAAGAGTGTCCCCGCCGCGGCTACCACCGCTCCCCTGGTTTGCAAGGAGGACGGACAGGGCGGAGGGGCACGCCCGCACGGCTCCGGCGCGGAATCGGGGTGGGCGTCTTGCGGCGGCGGAGTGGCGGTGGTGGGGGGGCCCGAAGTCGGGCACGTTCGGCGTGAGTCCGGGCGGGATCGGGGCGGGCGTCTCTTGGCGCTGGCGGGCGCGGGGCGAAGGCGCCGACGCCAGGCCGCTCGCCCTCGACATCGGGGCGGGCGTCTCTTGGCGGGCGCGAGCGCGGGTGGTCGCGCGAGGGCAGGGCTGCAGGCTAGGATGCCGGGATCATGCGCCCGGCAAGGATGCAATCCGCACCAGCGAGAGCCGGGGCGTTGCCTCCGGCCGCCGCACGCGCGAGGACAGCGAGCGGAGACCGCGAGAACGTGGGCGTTGCGATCAACATATGCTTGCCCCCGGCGTTGCGGCCGGGCGGGCGGATCGCCGTCGTCGCACCCTCGGGGCCACTCGTCGCGGATCGACTCGCCGAGGGTGTGGCGGTGCTCGAAGGCCACGGTTTCGAGGTCGTTGTGCCCACCGCACGCGCGCCGCACCGGCTCTTCGCCGGGACCGATGCCGAGCGGCTCGCGGATCTGCTGGCGGCCTTTGACGATCCGGCGGTCGATCTCATCTGGTGCGCGCGCGGCGGCTGGGGCGCGCAGCATTTGCTGCCCAGCCTCGATCCGGTCTGGCTGCGCGCGCGGCCGCGACTCTGCGTCGGCTTCAGCGACGCGACCGCGCTCTTGACGTTCCTCGTCGATCAGGCGGGGGTCGCCGCCGTGCACGGCCCCATGGTCGCCCACGACGTCGCCCGCGAGGACGCCGCGGGCCGGCTCGGCGAAGTGCTGGCGCTCTTGCAGGGCGGCCCGCGGTGGACCCTCGAGGTGCCCGAGACGCTGGTCGCCGGCGAGGTGGTCGCGCCCGTGCGCGGCGGCTGTCTCAGTGTGCTCGCCGCCCTCGCCGGCACGCCCTGGCAGCCGTCCTTCCGGGATTCGATCGCCTTCTTCGAGGACGTCGCCGAGCGCCCGCAGCGGAAGATCGACCGCATGTTGACGCAGCTCATTCAGGCCGGCGCGCTTGACGGCGTGCGCGCCTTCGTCTTCGGGGCGATGCACGAGTGCGGTCCGGCCGACGAGCTGCGCGAGACCATCCTCGCGCGCGTCGAGAGCCTCGGCGTGCCGGTCGGCTTCGGTGCGCCCTGCGGTCACGGGCCTGTGAACCGGGCCGTGCCGCTCGGCTTGCCGGCGCGGCTCATCCTGCCGGCGTCGGGCGGTGGCACGCTCGGCGGTGACGCGCCGGTGGTGGCGATTTGAGTTTCGCGGCTCTTGACGACGCGCTGCACGCCGGGGTCCGCGACGGGGCCTTTCCCGGCGCGGTGATGCTGGTGAGCCGCGATGGCGAGGTGCTCTTCGAACGCGCCGTCGGCGAGCGGATGCGCGAGCCCGAGCGCGCGCCGATGCATCCCGATGTGGTGTTCGACCTGGCGTCGCTGACCAAGCCGCTCGCCACCACGCTCGCTTTCATGCAGCTCGTGGCGCTCGGCCGCGTGCAGCTCGACGATCGCTTGACACGCTTCTTCCCGAGCTACGCGGTGCACGGCAAGCGCGAGACGACCTTCCGCCACCTGCTCGTGCACTCTTCCGGGCTGGCCGCACACCGTCCGTTCTGGAAGACGGCCGCGGCGCTCGGCCGGCCCAATTTCATCCCGAGCCGCGAAGCCCGCGCCTGGGTCTGGGATCAGATCGAGCGTGAGGTACCCGAGGCGGCCCCGGGAACACATGCGATCTACGGTGACCTCGGCTTCATCGCTCTCGGGCAGGCGGTCGAGACCCTCTCGGGGATGCCGCTCGACCGCTGGTGCCGTCGTCGCCTCTTCGGTCCGCTCGGCCTCGACTCGATCGGCTTCATCGACCTCGTCAAGGTGATCACGCAGCGCATCCAGCCGCTTGACGCGATGATCGCCGCCACGCAACGCTGTTCGTGGCGGCGGCGGGTTCTGTGCGGCGAAGTCGATGATGAAAATGCATGGTTGATGGGCGGGATCGCCGGCCATGCCGGACTCTTCGGCACCGCCCGTGACGTCGATGGGCTGGCGACGGTGCTGGCGCGTGCCGGGCGGGGGCAGGAGGGCCCCCTGCCGCCGGCGCTGGTGCGGCAGATGTGGACCATCGACCCGGATATTCCCGGCACCACGCGAACGCTCGGCTGGGACACGCCCTCGCGCAAGGCGTCTTCGGCGGGGACTCAACTCGCGGGACGACGCCTGGTCGGGCACCTCGGCTTCACCGGGACGTCGCTGTGGATCGATCTCGATCAGGGCATCAACGTCGTGCTGCTGACCAACCGCGGTCATCCCCGCCGCGACAATGATCGTATTCGCGCGCTCCGGCCGGTGCTGCACGATCTGGTATGGGACGCGCTCAAATGAACTCGCCGAAGCTCGTCCATCTGACCGCGATCGGCGGCGTCGGCATGACCGCGCTGGCCGGCCTCCTCGTGGAATCGGGCTTCACGGTGCGGGGCTCCGACCTCGACGTCTACCCGCCGGCCAGCGACGAACTGGCGCGGCTTGGCGTGCCGGTCGCTCGCGGCTGGGCCGCCGCCAACCTCGAGCCGCGCCCCGACCTGGTCGTCATCGGCAACGCGATCTCGCGCGATAACCCCGAGGCCATCGCGGCGCGGACCCACGGCATCCCCACGATGTCGATGCCCGAGGCGATCGAGACGCTGATCCTGCCTGAGCGCAGGGCGCTGGTCGTCGCCGGCACGCACGGCATGACCACGACCGCGACCTTTCGCGCCCACGCACTCGTGACCGCCGGCCGCCGGCCGGGCTGGTTCATCGGCGGCGCGCCGCTCGATCTGCCGCGACCCTGGTCGCTGGGTGCCGGCCGCGACTTCGTCCTCGAAGGCGACGAGTACGACAGCGCCTATTTCGACAAGGGCTCGAAGTTTCTGCACTACAAGCCTTTTGGGGTGATCGTCAACGCGGTCGAATTCGATCACGCCGACATCTTCCGCGACCTGGCGCATGTCGAGGCGGCCTTCGCGCGGCTGCTGGAGCTGCCGCCGGCCGAGGGACCGATCGTGGTCTCGGCCGATTTTCCGCGGGCGCTCGCGGTGGCGCGGGCGAGCGGTCGCCCCTTCCGCACGTTTGGCGTTGCCGCCGACGCGGATTGGCGGATCACCGACATCGGCGACGGACCCGGCGGTCTCGGCTTCGTCGCGCACGGCGACGGTGAGACGGTCGCGTTGCGCACCCCGATGCTCGGCACTTTCAACGCGCGCAATATCGTCGCCGCGCTCGTGCTCTGCCGGTCTCTGGGGGTTCCCGCCGAGGCGGTGCGCGAGGCCGCGGCGAGTTTCCATGGCGTGCGGCGTCGCCAGCAAATTATAGTCGAGTGGCCGATCACGCTGATCGACGATTTCGCGCACCACCCCACGGCGATCGCCGGCACGCTCGACGCCGTGCGTTCGCGCTTCCCGGGCCGGCGCGTCTGGGCGCTCTTCGATCCGCGCTCGAACACCTCGCGGCGGCGGATCTTTCAGGACGAGATCGGGCATGCGCTGGCCAGGGCCGATCGGGTCGTGATCGGGCCCGTGCATCGCGCCGAGCAACTCGCCGCCGACGAACGCTTCTCGCCCGAGGCCGCCTGCGCCGTCGTCCGCGCGCGCGACGGCCATTGCGCCTGGGCCGAGTCCGACCACGACGCCCTGGTCGCGCGGGTGACGGACACCTGGAGCGAAGGGGATGTGGTGGTGTCCCTCTCCAACGGCGCGTTCGGCGGCATCCTGCCGCGCCTGGCCGCGTTGGCCGGGCGCTAGCAGCCTGTTTCCAACGCTTCTTTACAACTGCGGATCCTGCGCAGGATTCAGGCAGCGGCCGCCCTTCAGCCGAATTTGTAAAGCTATTTGCGGAACAGGACACCAGGCGGAATGGCCCGGGGAGAACCGGCTCGGTCCACCTGTCTCTTGCTATTTCTGCCAGCGACCGTCTCGCCCGCCATGATCCGGGCGGGCGGCTAGCGCCCGGCGGAGGTCGCTGCGGGCGGAAGCGTGCGCAGGCGCGCGAGTCGCTGGTCGCGCAGGGCGGTTGCGACCTGACGCAGATCGTCGACTCGATCGGACTCGTCGCGGATTTCGACCCCGAGCACCGTCTCGACCAGATCTTCGAGGGTGAGCAGGCCGGCGATGCCGCCGTAATCGTCCACGGCCATGGCCAGGTGTTCGCGTTGATCGAGGAAGCGGCGCAGCGCCGAGGCGAGCGTGGCGCGCGCCGGGATGAAGCCGATGTCGCGCCGGAAGCGGGTGAGTTCGGTCGTCGCGTCGGCGCCGCGTGCGTGGCGCAGCAGCACCTCGCGCAGCAGCACGTAGCCAGTGACGTGGTCGCGATTGCCGGCAAAGAGCGGGATTCGCGAGTACGCCATGGCCTCGTCGTGGGCCAGCAGTTCGCCGACCGCGGTCGTCTCGGGCAGCATCGTCACCACGGTGCGCGGCGTCATGACGTCCTCGACCCGGATTAGCTCGAGGCCGAGCACGTTGCCGAAGACCCGTGACTCGTCCACCTGCAGCGCCCCTTCGCGTGCGGCCAGCGAGACCAGGGCCAGCACCTCGCTGCGCGACACGGGCGGATGCCCGTGCGGGGCGATCGCCCGGGTCAAGGTTCGTGTCAGGATGAGCACGGGCGAGAGCAACCAGACCATGGCCCAGACGGCGTGGCCGACGAAGCCGGCGAGCCTGGAGGCGTAGACGGTGGCGATCGTCTTGGGGATGATTTCGGTTCCGATCAGGATGGCCAGCGTGAGTGCGGCCGAGAAGACACCGACCCACGCGCTGCCAAAGACGGTCGCTGCCTCGGCACCGGCGAGTGCTGCTCCGATTGTATGAGCGACGGTGTTGAGGGTGAGTACCGCGCTGATGCCGTCGTCGAGCCTCTCGCGCTTGAAGACGAGGAGCCGCTGGATGCCCCGGCCGCCGGTGGCACGGCGGTCCTCGAGTTCGCCGAGGCGGATCGAGAGCAGCACGGCCTCCAACAACGAACAGAGGAAGGACACGCTGAGCGCCACGCCCACGTAGGTGAACAGCAGGACGGCGTGGCGGTTCAAGCTGCGCCTCTGGTCGCGCGCGCGGCCACCGGGCCGCAGGTCGCAAATCGTCTCGGAGCGGTGTCCATCGCGGGCGTCGAGCCGTTTCCTACCACGGGCGCGTGGCCGTGCCGATCGGCGGCTGGGGCGGGGTGGCGCGGGTCAGGGTGTGGCGTTGGGGTGTCGCGCATCGGGGTGTGGCGTCGGGTGGCGCCTGTCGCGTGGCCGGTCCCGCAGGGCTCTGTTAGGCGAGCCGCTCAAGGTCGCATAGCTCAGGAGGTTAGAGCGCCTGCCTCACATGCAGGAGGTCGCTGGTTCGAATCCAGCTGCGACCATGATCCTTCCGCTCGGAGCCGGCCGCCGGCCGGGTGCTGCGGGCCGCGCTCCGCTTTCGGCGCCGGCAGAGCTAGTCTTGGCGCCCGTGGCGGAGGGGGGGGCGTGATCGCAGATCTGTGGCGTTACCGGCGCTTCGTGCTGGGCATGGTGCGCCGTGAGTTTCGCGCGCGCTATCGCGGCTCGTTGCTCGGCAGCGCCTGGGCGATCCTCCAGCCGCTCGCGACCATCGTGATCTACACCCTGGTCTTCGGCACCATGCTCGGCGGCCGCCTGCCCGGGCGTGGCGACGGACTCTCCTACGGCCTCTTCCTCTGCGCCGGGGTGCTGACGTGGACGAGCTTCACCGAGATCCTGCAGCGCTGCACCGGCATCTTCGTCGCCGAGGGCAACCTGATGAAGAAGATGGCCTTCCCCCGCGTCGTGCTGCCGACGGTCGCGTGGCTCTCGGCGACGCTGCACCTCGCGATCACGCTCGCCCTGCTCGTGGCGCTCTTGCTCGTCTCTGGACGGTTTCCCGGACCGGGCTTGCTCGTGCTGGTGCCGCTGGTCTTGTTGCAGCAGGCGATCGGGCTCGGGCTCGGCGTGGCGCTCGGCGTCCTCAATGTTTTTTTCCGCGACATTGGGCATGGTCTCGGCATCGTCGTGCAGTACTGGTTCTGGCTGACACCCATCGTCTATCCGGCGGCGATCGTGCCGACGTGGGCCCGCCCGCTGGTGGAGCTCAACCCGATGACCGGGATTGTCGTCGCGCTCCAGGCGGCGGTTCTCGAAGGCCGCTTGCCCGAGGCCGGGTCGATGGTCGTGCCGGGGATCGCCGGGCTCGCGAGCCTCACTCTCGGTCGCGCGGTCTTTCGCCGTTTCGCCGGCGAGATGACGGACGAGCTCTGATGGGCCGCATTTCGGTCCACGACGTGTGCAAGACCTATCGGGTCTATACGCGGCCGCGCGACCGGCTGCTGGCATGGCTCGCACCGCGCTGGCGCGTGCGTCACCACGAAGCGGAGGTCCTGCGCGGGGTGAGCTTCGAATTGGAGGCCGGTGCGGCACTCGGGATCATCGGGATGAACGGGGCCGGCAAGAGCACGCTGCTGCGTATTTTGGGCGGGACGACGTTGCCGAGCTCGGGTCGCTTCGCGATCGAGGGGCGGGTGGCGGGCTTGCTTGAACTCGGCCTGGGCATTCATCCCGAGTTCAATGGTTGGGAGAACGCCCGGCTCTCGGCGCAGCTCCTCGGCCACGACGAGCGGACAATCGACGCGGTGCTGCCCTGGATACGGGAGTTTTCCGAACTCGGCGATCACATGGACCGGCCCGTGCGCACCTATTCGACCGGGATGCAGGTGCGACTCGCTTTTAGCGTCGCCACGGCGGTGCGTCCCGACGTGTTGCTGATCGACGAGGCGCTCTCGGTTGGCGACGTCCACTTCCAGCACAAATCGATGGCGCGCATCCGGGAACTGCGTGAGGCGGGAACGACACTGCTTTTCGTGACGCATGATCCGGCGGCGGTGAAAGCGCTGTGCTCGCGCGCTCTTTTGCTCGACGCAGGAAGCGTTCTGCGTCTCGGTCCACCCGACGAAGTCTACGATTTCTACAACGCGCTGATCGCCGAGCGCGATGGCGGGTCGATCGAGCAGCGTATTGGCCGCGACGAGCGCGTCGCGACGCGCTCGGGCAACCGCGCGGTCGAGATCGTCGAGGTCGTGGCACGCCCGGTGTTGGGACGCGCGGTCGCCGACGGCGGTGTCTTTCACACCGGCGAACGGCTGACCCTCGGCTGTCGCGTGCGGGCGCAGGAGGCGGGGGACCTGCCGACCGTTGGCATCGCGATCCGCGACCGCTTCGGGACCGACGTGTTCGGCACCAACACCCATCACCTCGGCATCGATCCGGTTCGGCTCGCGGCGGGCGAGGCCGTCGACGTTCTCTTCGAGGTTTCGCTCGAGATCGGTCCCGGCAGCTATTCGGTCTCGGTCGCCGTCCATGGCGACGCCGACCATCGCGACGCGAGCTTCGACTGGTGGGATCGGGCGCTGGTCTTTCAGGTGGTCGCGTGCGGCCCGCAGCGCTTCGTCGGGCTCGCCCGGCTCGCCGTGGACGTGCGCGTGGCCCGCGGGCGCGACGATGAAGGGTGAACGCAACGAGCCGTCGGATGCAGCCGCGGCTCCGCCCGTGGAGCCGGCGCCCGGCGTGGTTGCGGTGACGATCGTGACCTGGGAGAGCGCTCGCTGGCTCGCGCGTTGCCTTGACGCGCTTGCCCACCAGACCTTGCCGCCCGCCGAGGTCGTGGTGCTCGACAATGCTTCGTGCGACAGGAGCGCGACCATCGCCGCTGGTCACGGCATCGTGACGCAGGTCCTGCGCCAGGACTCGAACCTTGGCTTTGCTGCGGGCCAGAACCGGGCCATCCGCGCGACGGCCGCGCCCTGGGTGCTGGTGCTCAATCCGGATGCGTTTCTCGAACCAACGTTTCTCGAACGCTTGCTCGAGCGTGCGCGGGTCCTGCCGCGCACAGGTGCGCTCTGCGGCAAGTTGCTGCGTGCGGGCGACGATGGCGCGCCGCTCGCGCCGGTCGAGATCGACTCGAGCGGCATGATCGTCACGCGGGCGTTCCGCCATCTCGATCGCGGCTCGGGCGAGCCCGATCACGGTCAGTACGACACCGAGGAGGCGGTCTTTGGGGCGACCGGCGCCGGCGTGCTGCTGTCGCGTGCGATGCTCGACGACATCGCGGTCGAGGGCGAGGTCTTCGACGAGCGCTTCTTTGCCTATCGCGAGGATGCCGACCTCGCCTGGCGCGCGCAGCTCCTCGGCTGGGACTGTCTTTACGTGCCGCGGGCGGTCGGGTACCACGTCCGCCGCGTGCTTCCCGAACGTCGACGCGAGCTGCCGGCGGCGATCAACCGGGCGTCGGTCCGCAATCGGTTCTTGATGCGGATCAAGAATGCCGACGCGGCGGTCTGGTGGCGCTGTGGTTGGCGTGGGCTCGCGCGCGACGTGGTGGTGGTCGGTGGCTGTCTCGCGCGGGAGTGGAGTTCGCTCGGGGCGTTTCTCGACGTGGCCCGCGAGACGCCGCGGGCGCTGCGCTGGCGTCAAGCAATCCGGGTGCGTCGGCGCCGGCCCGCTGCGGAGGTCGCGCAGTGGTTCCGGTGAAGGAGCCGGGCGGCCCCGAGGCCAAGGCCACCCCGGCGCCGGGGATCCCGACGCGACCCGGGCCGCCGCATCTGCGCGCCTCGCTTCGGCAGACCGTCGCGATCGCCTGGCAACTCGCCCGGCTCGATCTCGTGCGGCGCTACACCTCGACCATGCTCGGGTTGGCCTGGGCGACCCTGACGCCACTCGGGATGGGCATCGTGATCGGAGTCGTCTTCTCGCGGCTCTTCGGGACTTCCTTGCGCGACTTCCTGCCCTATCTCTTCTGCGGTCTGATCCTGTGGAGCTACTTTGCCGCCTGCATCGATGGCGGCGCGATCGCCCTGATCGCCGCCGAGGGCTACATCAAGCAGATTCCGGGCGTGTCGTTCTTCGCCTACCCGCTGCGCATGGTCTTTGCGGCGATGGTGGCGCTGGTGATGGGGCTCGTGGCGGTGGTGCTGGTTGCGCTTGCCCTCGGGCGTTTTCCGACGCCGGCCTGGATCACGCTGCTGCCCGCGCTGCTTTTCTGGGGCCTCTTCGGACTGGCGGTGTGTTGCGCCTCGGCCGTCGTCAATACCTCGTTGCGCGATTTTACCTACATCCAGACGGTCGCCGTGCAGGCACTCTTCTATGCGACGCCGATCATGTACCCGCCGACGCTGCTGGCCGATCACGGACTGGCGTGGATGCTCACCTTCAATCCCGTCTATCACCTCATCATGCTGGTGCGGACGCCGATCGTTTTCGGGCAGGTGGCGCCGCTGCCCCACTGGATCGCGGCCGGCCTGATGATCGGGCTCCTGCTTCCGGGTGGGCTGCTGGCCCTGCACGCCGCTCGTCGGCGCGTGGTGTTCTGGCTGTGATCCTGCTCGACAAGGTCAGCCTCGAGTTCCGCGACGGCGGTCCGCGCGGACTTCGCGACCGGCTCGCCGGGTGGCTTGGTCGGCCGGTCGATCCCGCCGCCGGAGTGCTGCACGCGCTTGACGATGTGTCCCTGCGGATCGAGCGCGGCGAGCGGGTCGGCATCGTCGGACTCAACGGCGCGGGCAAGACTACATTGCTCAAGACGATGTGCGGCATCTACGCCCCGACATCGGGCCGGGCGCTCGCCGACGGCGAGATCGCCTGCCTCTTCGAACTCGCGACCGGCTTCGAGATGGAAGCCTCGGGCTGGGAGAACATTACCACGCGCGCCCTCCTGCTCGGCATGACCCCAGCCGAGATTCGCGAGAAACGTCAGGCCATCGCGGACTTTGCCGGACTCGGGAGTGCGCTCGACCGTCAGGTCAAGAAATATTCCATGGGGATGGTGCTGCGGCTTGCCTTCGCCGTCTCGACCGCGATCGATGTCGATATTCTATTACTTGACGAAATCGTCGCAGCGGGTGATCAGCGCTTCCAGGAGCGGGCCCAGCGCCGACTCGATGAAATGGTGGCGGGCGCCTCGCTGCTGGTGCTGGTCAGCCACAACATGGAGACCATCCACCGTTTCTGTTCGCGCACCGTCTGGCTCGAGCGCGGCCGGGTCCGGCTCGACGGCCCGACTGACGCCGTCATCGCCGCCTATCAGGCCTCGGCGTAGCCCCGCCCGCGTTGCCGGCGGGAGCGGGCGCCCCCTCACGGATGATGGGGTACGTCGGTTGCGTTCGCGATGAACACAGCGAGGCTCAAGGCGATTGCTGCCATCACGAGCCCGACGACGACCGGGTAGAACTGCTCAGCCATGGTCCCACTCCCTTGCTTCGGAAGGGCTTTGCTCCCGCTGAGGTTTCGGCGAAGTGTCCTGCGGGTTTCTCGCCCTCCGGGGAAGGCTCTCGCTCCCCGCCCAAGTATTGTCTGCCGGTGCGGTTGAGGCCACCCCCGCAAGCGATTGCGGGGCCCTGCTGATCCCGCGGGTCGGTTCCCGGCCCCGAGCCAGCGGGGCACGGGCCGGGAGCGAATTCGCGGACACCTCGATGCGGGGAAAGCGTTGACAGGTTCGCTCGAGTGGGGCTAGTCCTGAGGGAACGAGGTTCGTCCTGCCCGACGGGACGCCTGCAAACCCTCGGGGAGGACCCCAATGATGACGCCGCTCCGCACGATCTCGACGATTCTGCTGGCCGCGACGGCCGGTTTCCTGTTGACGGCGACGTCCGCCCGCGCGGCACCGGTGATTTCGGGCGAATGCATTTCGACCTGCGGCGGGGCGATCCGCGGCTGTGTCAGTGATTTTGTGATTGCCAAGCGGAGCTGCAAGGAACAGTGTCGGACCAGCGCGACGCGAGCGGAGTGCCTCACCGGCTGCAAGGGTTCCTGGGCGGTGGGCCGTGAGAGCTGCAAGACTGATTTGACCACGTGCCGCGATGCCTGCGTCCTGCCCGACCCCAACGAGGATGGTGGCGGTGAGACGGGCGGTGGCGGCACGGGTGGCGGAGATCCCGTCGAACCCATCGACCCAAACGATTTCCGCCAGTGTATCGAGGTCTGTGCCGGTGATCTCCGGACGTGCAGTGAGACTGCGATGCAATCCGGACTGGGCTGTGCCGCGACCTGTGGCGACGAGGCGAAGATCGCCAAGGACGCCTGCCGCACGGCTCCGATCCGGGCCCTCTGCTACGCGCAGGTGAGCATCGCCTACGCCGGGTGTCTGGGCGGTTGCTTCTGGACCAGTCGCGCCGGCGGTGGCCAGTGCCTGAGCGACTTCCACACCTGCGAATCCACCTGTGTCACGGGTGGCGACACGGGTGGCGGAGGAGGGGGTGGCGGTGGCTACGGTTCGGCGAGCGCGGCCTTCCTCGAGCCGGTGACGAGCCTGATCGACTGACCAGACGCTCGTATTTTGCACAGCGAGGGGCCGCTGGCACATTCGCCGGCGGCCCCCGTTTTTTTGGTGCGATGCCAGGCGGCAGCGTTCCGCAGGTCGTCCCAGGAGCGGTCGCGAGTGCCGGCGTCCTGTTTTTTTGGTGCGTTACGCCCGGCCGGTTGTGCGAGCGGCGGCAGCGTCGCGTCGGTGCTGGCGCCGGGAGGCGATTCTACCGCGTGCCGGGGCTGGCGAGGTTCGCCGCAAGAGCGCTCAGTTCATGCGGCTTCAGCGCGAGTGGCCCGAGGAAGGGCCGCGCCTGTGCAAAGAGGACGGCAAAGCAGCTTGCGATGGCGAGCGCCGAGAGCCCTACCGCCACGCGCCGGGCAACCGGCGCGCTGCCATGGGCGAGTCCGAGCGCGAGCAAGGTGAAGGCCCCGAGTAGGAAGACCAGCACCCAGCGCAGCGGCAACATGCGGTGCGCCGCGATCCGGACCCGACTCTCGCGTGCCCGCGCGGCCTCGGCAACCACGTCGATCAGATCCCCGTTCGTGCTCTCGCGCGCAAAGGCCATCAGCGCCCGCAGGGTGGGCGGACGTTCGAGCGGCACGTGTCCGGGGGCGAGCAGGGGCCATTCGCGGTTCACGGTGGCGCTCAGGTGGCTGTGCAGCAGGTTCTTGCCGCGCGCCCGGGGCTCGGCGGGGAGCTGCTCGATGTGATCGGCGGCCTCACGTAGAGCAGAGGCTTCGTTCATGACGGCATTTTGCGCGTCGGTCACGCGGCCCCAGACGTCGATCGCGTTGAACGAGAGCAGGAGTCCGAAGGCGATCCCGACCTGGGACGCCACCTCGGTCTCGAAATGGCCAAATTCGCGCCCCTTGCGTTCGATCAACCAGGGGACGAGCCAGCGATGAATCACGGCAGCCACCGTGAGCCACACCCCCAGGATGAACAGCCCCAGAGCCCAGACGGGCAGTCGCAGAACATGGTCGATTGCGGCCGGAGGCTCGTGGAACATGGCGCGGGTACTCAATCCCGGTCCGCCGGATCGTGCAAGCATTGCGACCTGAAGGAAGCCCGGGTGGCAGGAGGGGCGCCCGCGAGGGCTCGGCCGATACGAGATCTCCGGCCGTGCCCGGTCGCGAACGGTAGGCGGTGCCGGCTCGGTGCGGTTGAAGACAATCCGGGCTGGGCCGCAGCATCGACCTCGCCGAGTTCCGGTCGTCTAGGTGGATCTGCTGGCAGTAGGGTTGCCGGTTACGTCCGAGGCCCGCCGGTGCACCGGGCCATGCACCAGCTTGCGTCGCTCGACGCCGAGCCGCAGCCAGCCTGGATTCTGCGCAGCGGTCTGCAGGCTGGACCGGGGCGATAGGAAGTCCCGAAAAGGGATTGTCCTGCGGGGCGGGGCACACCAGGGGTTGACAACCATGCGTACCTCATGGCCGGGTAGGTGCCATAAGATTCCTGTCGAGGAGGAAGGGCGAACATGGCAACGGGGTCCTCAAGAAGCTGGCGGGATCGGGGCTGCGGGATGGCACACGTCGTACTGCTGGCCTGCGGCTTGGTCGTGGCGAGTTGTGGCGAGAGTGCGCGCCAAGCCCCCAGTCATCTGGGCATGGCCGCGATGGTCATCACCTTCGGGCTGAGCGAGTCGGGCGCGGGCATGGCCGAGCGAGTGGCGGCGCGGCTGGATGACGTCTTCCGCGAGCAGGGCATTGCAGCAGTACCCGCGATCGCCCGGGTCGAGTGCTCGCCCGACGCGATCGGGCAAGGGCAAACCGCCGCCTGCTACGACGTGAGGCTGCTGATGCCCTTTGTGGCGGAGCGACGCGAAGGGGTTCTGCGTGAGTTCCATCGCTCCAACGCGTTCGTGCGTGCGCTCGCGGAGCAGGAGGATCTCGCGAATCTGGTGACCTTTGCGGAGCGGCGCGGGCTGGCCTTCGGTGGCGAGGCCGCCTTGCTCCTGGCGGTACGGAGGCTGCTCGATGTGCCGGCAGATGCACCGGCCGCGCTTCCCGAGCCGCTGGTGCAGCCGGTGGGTCTCGGAGCCGCGGCATCGACCGTCACGGTGGACACGCTCGTCTGGACGGATTCGACCACGGTCGTCGCGAAGAGCAGCGAGTACGAGCAGCGGATCCTGGCGCCCGGGTACGGCGGCGCTGCGGGCAGCAGCGGCACCTGGGCCCTGATGAGCCTCGGGGGGCGCGTCGGAGACGGCAAGTTCAAGTGCCTCTTCGGCGACTTCGTCGACGTCAATACCGGCGCCAAGACGCGAGTCTCGGCCGGCGATTGCAGCAGCTACGAGAAGTACGTCACCCTCTCCGCAGGACAGCTCGCGGCCGGAGTCGAGATGAAGGTCTCGGACAACGATCTCAAGGGAGTTGGTCTGGCCAGGGGGACCCCGTCGCGGACGGTCGATTCCCTGACACCGGATTTTCTGACCGGGGTCTCCTCGAGCAATTTCGTCTTCTCGGGGTCGTCGGATGGGACCTACGCTCCGGACACCTCACAGCTCACCGCGAGCTGGCCGTTCGTGGTCGTCGGCGTCGCGGCCAAGGCCCAGGATGGCAAGATCAGCGGGCTCACGGTCCATCTCGGCCGGCTGACGGCGCTCGAGCCCGACCCCGGTGACCTCTGGCAGCAACACGCTATCGTTGACATCGAAGCGGCGACGGTCTTGGCCCTGAATACTTACTACGACTACCTGGTCGACACACTGGAGTTCTCGGCGGCTCCCGACTGCCCGGGATCGACCATCCCCCGGATTGAATTCTGCGATTATATGGGGACCTCGGCCTCGTATTCGACCAGCGATCTCGATGACGCTTGTGCGGGCACCTGTAGCGCATACTATGAAACCTGCAAAGTTTCGAAGGACGCTTGCGAGGTCGCTTGCTGCTACGGTTGCGCCTGGGGAAAGACTTGCTCCTGCAATTACGATTGCGGCGACGAGAAGGACAGTTGCTACGACGGCTGCACCGACGTTGCCACCGGCTCGGTCACGATACGGGTCGAGGACGTCACCGGGCTCGAGAATCTGGAGTTCAAGGATGCGAGCGTGCCCTACCTTCCCGATGAGGACTCGGTCTCGCTGGCGGTCGACATGTCGCTCGAGGTGAGTCCCGGGTTGGTGGCCGACGTCTACTGGAAGCTCTGCCAGTCGGGCATCTGTGCAGCGGATACCACCGAGATGAAGGCTTCCGAGATGACCGCGACCGCGCGCGGCACGCTCACGGCCCGGGCGTGCCCGCAGGGGGCACCTGCGCTCTACCTCACGATCGACGAGGTCGAGATCATCGATCCGGGGGTGTGGGGTATTGACGATTTCGTCGACGACGTGGTGGCCGTCGCGCAGGGGACGCTCGACTGGCTCGCCGAGAACATCGACGATCTCTTCCATGTCCAGCTCGCGGACGAATACGAGAACGCGATGAATGGGATCGAGAGTTCGCTCGAGAACGAGCTCAACTCGCTGCTGGTCGAGAGTCCGGTCGTGCCCTGCTCCTGAGGACGTGTCGCGCTGCGCATGAGCCGCCGGCTGGACCGGGCACGTCGGGGCGTCGCTTGGACGAGTCCGGACGTTTCGCGACCAGGCGGTCGCTGCGTCGGCATACGGCCGGGTGCCGGTGGCAGACGAGTGCGATTTATGGCCGGAGACCGGGCCGGGATGGGCCGCCGGGTATCTCGTCGCCCGGCTATGTGGCTCCCCTCGGTGGCCCGCGCGAGTCTATCGCGCGGGTCTGGCGCGTGGCATCGCGGTGCGCGTTGACACCACCCGTGCCGCGGGCAATGCGGGAGTGCGATGCCCCCGCGAGCGAACCCTCTCCGCGACCGTGCCGCGATCGCCGGCATCGGCCAGACCGCCTTCGGGCGCGGGCTCGGTCGCTCCGAGCTGGATATGGCGGCCGAGGCCATCCTGGCGGCCTGCGCCGACGCCGGCCTCGATCCGCGCTCGATCGACGGGCTCGTGCGCTACGACATGGAGCAGATCGACGAGGAGCAGATCCTGGCGCTCCTCGGCAACGTCGATCTGCGCTTCTTCGCCGGCACGAGCTTCGGGGGCGGCGGCTCGGCGTCGGTGATCGTGGTCGCGGCGACGGCGATCGCGGCGGGCATGGCGGAAACAGTGCTTGTATACCGCTCGCGCGCCCGGGGCAAGGCCTCGGGCTACGGCCAGAACCCGCACCAGGGCGGCCGTTACTGGGAGAAGCTCCCCTCCCGCCTGCCGGGGCCGAACAAATGGCATGTGCCGCACGGGCTCGTCAGCGCGTTCCAGGAGATGGCGATGATCTCGATGCGCCACCGCATCGAGTACGGCACCACCAACGACCAGTGGGCTGATGTCGCGATCGCTTTTCGCGAACACGCCCGGCGCAATCCCGCCGCCGTCATGCGCGAGCCGATGACGCGTGCCGCCCACCACGCGTCGCGCATGATTTCGGAACCGCTGCGGCTCTTCGACTGCAACATCGAGACCGACGGCGCGTGTGCGCTCATCCTCACCACGCCCGAGCGCGCGCGCGATCTGCGGCAGACGCCGGCGCTGGTGCTGGCCGGGGCGATGTCGGCGGGTTCGCACCACATCCGGCTCGCCAGCCTTTTTGCCCGGCCCTGGGACGAGGAGTCGGCCGTGCGGGTCGGACGAAGGCTCTGGGCCGATGCCGGCATCGTGCCGGGCCAGGTGGATGTCGCTTTTTTCTATGACTTCTTCACCTCGCTGGTCGTGATCGCGCTCGAGCAGTACGGCTTCTGCGGCCGCGGCGAGGGGGGTGCTTTCGTCGCGGACGGCGGGCTCTCGTGGCAGGGGGGGCGCCTGCCCTGCAATACCAACGGCGGCCAGCTCTCGGAGGCCTTCGTGCACGGTTTCAACAATACAATCGAGGCCGTGCGACAGATCCGCGGCACCTCCTCAGCCCAGGTGGCAGGTGCCGAGGTCGTTTTCGTGGCCGGCGGCAATACCGACCCGACCGGTGCGGTGTTGCTGCGGCGGCCGTGAGGCTCTGCGTATGAGTGCGGCACGGGAGCTTTGCAACGTCGGCTGTGCCAACAAGCGCGCGGCACCCGCGGTGAGCGTGCGCGTATGAGTGCGGGGCAGGAGAACAGGGGCGATCCGTCGGCGATGGGAGCCGCGGCGCGCTGGGTGCAGCCCGAAGCGCCGCGCCCCGAACCGACGCCGGATGACGCGGAGTTCTTTGCCGCCGCGGCGCGCGGCGAGTTCGTGCTGCAGTGCTGCCCCGAGTGCGAGACCACCCGCCATCCGCCACGGCCGATGTGTCCGCGCTGTCACGCGCCGGGTGGCGTCTGGCAGGCGGCCAGCGGGCGCGGCGCGATCTACACCTGGACGGTGGTGCACGGGCCGACGCTGCCGGCCTTTGTCGACGAGCTGCCATACATAGTGATTGACGTTCAGCTCGACGAGGGGCCGCATATGATTGGCCGGCTGCGCGGCTGCACTGTGGCCGACGTGCGTGCGGGCCGCCGCGTCGAGGCCGTGTTCGAGCCCGGTGCGGACGGCCTTGCACTGATCTCCTGGCGCTGTGTGGACTGAGAGGTCACTGCTGGGCCCGGCCAGGTCGACGCCCGCCAGCTCGCCCTGATTTCCTGGCGTTGTGCAGACGGAGAGAGCGCGAGTCCTTCGCCGATTCCCGGTTCATGAGGCGCCGGCGTGATGAGCTCTTCGCCACCGCGATTCGTTCACGGGCTCGGACGCCGGCTCGATCCGGGTCGATCCGGCTTCCGCGGGCAGCGATTCGATGTAACCTGTCTCGCGGCGCGGCGTGTGACGTAGATGCGCTGGTGCGGCGGCGGTCGTCTGCGCCGCGGCGTGGGTCAAGCATGGGAGGCCGATGGCGATGGACAGGATCTCCGACTTCAAGGGTGTTCGCACGCTGGTCACGGGGGCTTCGAGCGGCATTGGCCTTCTGCTCTGCCGCAAGCTCGCGGAAAAGGGCGCGCGGCTCGTGCTGGTCGCCCGTCGCGAGGCCGAACTCGAGGCGCTGCGCGCCGAGGTTGCGGCCATCGGCGTCGAGGCGATCGTCCTCCCGTGCGACGTGCGCGAACTGGCGCAAGTGCAGCAGTGCGTGAGCCGCGCGCTCGCCCACTACGGCAACATCGACATGCTGATCAACAACGCCGGTTACGGCGGCCATCGTCCCTTCATCGACTGGCCGCTCGAGGACATGGAGAACATGATCCGTGTCAACTATCTCGGCAGCCTCTACTTCACCAAGCTGCTGCTGCCGCAGATGGTGGCGATGAAGAACGGCTGCATCGTCTTCATCGGTTCGGTGGCGGGCAAACTCTCCACGCCCGACGAGTCGGCCTACTGCGCTTCCAAACATGCGCTGGCGGGCCTCGCTGATGCCCTCGGGATCGAGGTCGAGGACGATGGTGTCTACGTCACGATCATCCATCCGGGTGCGTTCGATACGCCCTTCTTCCAGGAGAGGGACCGGGCACGGATGCCACCGGTCGCCAAGGCCGGAATGGGCGAGCCGCAGGCGCTGGTCGAGCACATTTTCAAGACGCTTGCTCGTGGCCGACACGACACGACCTACCCCGCGGGCCCCGCCTCGGGCTATGTGGTGCGAGCACTCGCGCCGGAGTTCATGCGCCGGCAGGTCAAGAAAGTGACCTTCGACAAGATCAAGCATCTGGCGCGCTGAAGCCCGCCCGGCGTCGGGGCGGGCGCCACCCAAATCACCCAAAGCCGGTCGTGCGACTTCGGCGGGCCGGGCGCGGAGTTCTGCGCGCGACGGGGCGAGGTGGCAGCGCAAGCACGGCACTCGGGCGCGGGCTGCGGCACGGGTTGCTTGAGGTGCGCTCGGGCCGCGAGCAGGCGGTGTGTTGTCGTCGTGAGGGAGCGTCAGCTGGGGCGGAGGCGGCCGCTGAGCCGACCGACGAGGCGTTCGGCGAAGCGCAACGGACCGTAGACCGCGAGCCGGTCCCGCAGGTGGCGCACGCGCCCGGTGGCGAGTCGCACCTGGGCGGCCTCTACGGGGGCTGCCCGGTGGGCGAGCAAGGCGGCGAGTGCGGCGAGCCAGGCCGACTCGAGCGCCGCCGGTGCGAAGCGGCCCTCGACCTCGGCGCGGGCGGTGGCACCGAGTCGCTGCCGCAAGCTCGGGTCGTCGAGCAGTGTGCACAGGGCCTCGTGCCATGCCTCGGGTTTGTTCGGCCGCACGAGTCCGCTCTCGCCGTCTCGCACGATCTGCGCGTTGGGCGAGCCCTCTGAATAGATCCCGGCGATGCCGAGCGAGCCGTACTCGAGGAATTTATTCCAATACTTGAAGCGATGGAACGGAGATTCGGGGAGCGGGGCCAGGCCGATGTCGAGATCGAGCGCGGCCGCCGTGGCGCGCCAGTGGGCGAAGTCGGGATCGAAGGGGTGCCAGGTTGCACCGAGTGCGGTGACGAGCTCGGGCTTCGCGCCGCAGAAGACGAAATCGATCGTGCCGGCGCGCTCGCGGGCGAGCTGGCGGAGCACATCGCCGAGCAACTCGTCGATGAAAGCTGCGTGATCGACGCTGCCAAGGAAACCGATTCTCACGCGCCGCGGGGGCGTCCCCCGTGGCGCGGCCGTGCCTCGCGTGGCACCGGGCGCCCGCAGGAAGTCGAGCCGCGGCGACGGTGCGGGTTGCAGGAGGACGGTGGGGGAGATGCCGTGGCGGTGGGCGAGTTCGTCGCCAAGCAGTGGGTTGCAGACCAGCACCGCATCGGCCGCGCGCACGATCTCGGCCACGCCCCGGCGCACCACCGCCGAGCGGAAAAAATAGGCACTCCGCGCGCCGGCCGGGACGTTTTCGAGATCGTCGTCGAGGTAGGTCGCGACGCGCCGCCCGAGGCGTTGCGCTTCGCGCAGCAATCGGACCTCGGCCGGCGCCGCGCCGCGCACCAGGATCAGGGCATCGCACCACGCCAGGTCGGCGGCGCGCGCCGCGACCGATGTGCCGATGCGGAACTCGCAGTGCCCCATCGCCGCGAGGAACCCCGCCACGGCGTGCACGCCGAGGACGGCCGAGGGGATCTCCGCCTCGGCCAGTGCCAGCAGGCGCGGCGGTCGTGCGGGGACCGTATTCATCGCCCCCGGCTCCGGCGACCCGAACGCCAGCGCGCGCCCGTCCTTGTTGCCGCGCAGGATGCCGTCCGCGTCGCTGCAGGCGTCGGCGACGCGGACGCCTGCGCGCCAACCGCGCCCCACGCCCGCGGTGTATTCATCGTCGCGATCTCCGGCCCCGCCGGAGGTCGAGCCGGTCGCTCGCCCAGGCGCGCGGCGTCGGAACCCATCCCATCTCGACCACAGCCCTCCTGCTTGGCACGGCCGGTCGGTCCGGGAAAGGCCAGCCGGGCGGGCGGTGCGGGAGGCCACGGCCCACCTTGACGGGCCCTGTCGTGTGGGAGAGGACTCGCTCCCATGGCACAGCATCTGAGCAACCTGGTGGCGATGTTCGAGGCGAGCGTCGCCCGTCACGGCGAACGCAACCTTTTCGGCGTGCGGCGCGAAGCCACGTGGCAGTGGATGACCTATGGCGAGTTCGCGGCACTGGTCGACGAGGTCCGTGGCGGACTGGCTGCGCTCGGCGTCCGACGTGGCGATCGAGTCGCGATCGTGGCCGACAACCGCGTCGAGTGGGCTGCGGCCTGCTACGCGACCAATGGGCTCGGTGCGACGTTCGTGCCGATGTACGAGGCAGAGCTCGCCAGGGAATGGGAGTTTATCCTTGCCGACTGCGGTGCACGTGTCGCTATCGGCGCGACCCGTCTCATCGTGGATGTCCTGACCGAAATGAAGGGCCGGGTGCCGACGCTCGAGCATGTGGTCGACCTCGAGGGCACGGCGGCTGACGCGGGCTCCTTCGAGCACCTGCGGGAGCACGGCCGGGCGCGGCCTGTGCCGTCGGTGCAGCCCGAGTCCGACGAACTCGCGGGGCTGATCTACACCTCGGTCACGACGGGCCTGCCCAAGGGCGTCATGCTCACGCACCGCAACATCTGCTCGAATATCGAGGCGATCCACGAGAGCTTCGCTTTCGAGGGTGCCGAGCGCTCGCTCGCCTTTCTGCCCTGGGCGCATTCCTTCGGCCAGACCTGCGAGCTGCACGGTCTGCTCAGCTTCGGTGGCGAGATCGCGATCAACGATACGATCCCGAATCTCGTCGGCAACCTCGCCGAGGTCAAGCCGACGGTGCTCTTCGCCGTGCCGCGAATCTTCAACCGGCTCTATGAGGGCGTCCATAAACAAATTGCCTCGAAGCCGGCGATGGTGCAGTCGCTGGTGCGGGCCGGCATCGACGCCGCGACCCGCAAGGGCCGTGGCGCGAATCTCGGTCTGCTCGATCAGCTCGTGCTCTGGCTGGCCGACCGGCTTGCCTTTGCGACGATTCGCGAACGCTTCGGCGGACGCCTCAAGTACGCGATCAGCGGCTCGGCGGCGCTCTCGTGCGAGGTCGCCGAGTTCATCGACGCGCTCGGCATCATGGTCTACGAGGGCTACGGCCTCACCGAGACCAGTCCGATCGCGACCGCAAACTTTCCGGGCAATCGTCGCATGGGCAGTGTCGGGCGGGCGGTGCCCGGGGTGCGGATCGAGATCGATACGGCGGTCTCGGGCGATCCGCGCGACGGCGAGATCGTGGTGCACGGCCCGAATGTCATGCGTGGCTATTTCAACCGCGCCGACGAGACCGCGCAGGTTCTGCGCGCCGACGGCGCGCTGCGCACGGGAGACCTCGGCCACCTCGATGCGGACGGCTTCCTCTGGATCACGGGCCGCATCAAGGAGCAATACAAGCTCGAGAATGGCAAGTATGTTGTTCCTTCGCCGCTCGAGGAGAAGATCAAGCTCTCGCCCTTCATCGCCAACGTGCTCGTGCACGGTGCCAACCGGCCCTACAACGTGGCACTGGTCGTCCCCGAGCGGGCGGCGATCGAGGAATGGGCGCGCGGTCAGGGCCTCACGCTCGGGGACTTCACCACGGATCCGCGCCTGCGCCAGTTGCTGCACGAGGAACTGGCGCGCACGCTGGGACCGGCCAAGGGTTTCGAGCGGATCGAGAAGTTCGCGATCGCCGAGCAGGACTTCACCACCGAAAACGGCATGTTGACGCCGACGCTGAAGCTCAAGCGGCGCGCCGTCCTCGAGCGCTACGGCGCCGACCTCGAGGCCCTCTACGCCCGGGGCGGGGCGTCGGCGTAGCCGCGAGTCGTTGGGGCGTGAAGACTCGGGCGCGCGTCCTCGGGGGGGACGTGCGTGTTCTCGTTCCCGGCCACGTCGGCGTCATCTCGGGCCCGGGGACGCCATGATCTCGCGGCTGAAATCGTATCGACCATGGTCAGCGACCATGGTAGCTCAGGAGTATGGACACTCTGCCGATTTCGAAGTTCAAGGCGACCTGCCTGTCGGCGCTGGAGCGCGTGCGGCGCACCCGTCGCCCACTGCGGGTCACCCGCTTTGGAGAGCCCATCGCCGATATCGTACCCGCGGCACCCGACAAGCGGTCGGGTGAGTGGCTCGGGGCGTTGCGCGGTACGCTCGAGATCCGTGGTGACATCGTCGGACCGTCGAGCGACCTCGTGAAATGGGAAGCACTCAAATGAACCTGCTGCTCGACACCCACGTGTGGGTGTGGAGCCACGCGGCGCCAGAACGTCTTGCGAAGCGTGTCATCGCGGCGCTCCTCGAACCGGCCAACGACCTCTGGCTCTCGCCGATCAGCATCTGGGAGTTTCTCCTGCTTGCAGAGCGCGGACGCCTGGAGACTCAGGGGAAGGTCACCGCTGCCGGCTGGGTGGAGGCGGCGCTGTCGCGGGTTCCCATGCACGAGGCAGCGCTGACCCGCGACGTGGCTCTGCGCAGTCGTGTGGTGCGCGTCGATCACGAGGATCCCGCCGATCGTTTCCTGGCCGCTACGGCGGAGGTGTACGAGCTGACGTTGGTCACCGCCGATGAGCGGTTGCTGCGCGGCAAGGGCTTCCGCACTCTCTCGAATCGTTGACTGCACCGCGGGACCGCGGCCACTCCGTCCGCCCGGACGGGTAGATGCGATGATGGGGGAAGGTGTCTTGTGCCCCTGTAGGTCGGCGCCGCCGCCGCGCGCTTGGAGCTTCGTGCGCGGAGGAGCAAGCCGGCGCGCGCGGCAGCCACGCCGCATCCGCCGTGCGTCTTGAGCAGATCGGCCGTGGCGGTTGCCGACGCGGGCGGGCTCGGGCATGAGGGATGCTTGGCGCCAGAGCAGGATCGTCGGCGCGAGAGCGCAGCGACGCGAGGAGTACGGATCGCATGAGACAGATGAGCGGCGTGGACGGGGGGCAACGGACCTGGACCGGGTGCATGGGCGCGGCGCTATGCATCGGCGCTGTCGCAGCACTGCTCGGCGCGTGTTCGAATGTGAGCGCGCCACCGCCGCTCCGCGTCGGCGTGGCCGCGGTCCCGATCACGCCCTGCGGCGAGTCCGCCGACTGGGATGGCCCGGTCACGGTGACGGGCGTCTGGGGCGAGGTCTTCGAGGACCGCAACGGCAACGATCACTGGGATGAGGGCGAGCCGTTCACCGACGATCCGCGCAACGACGCGCTCGACGCGAGCTCGCGTGGCGAGTGGGACGGCATCTACATGGCCGGATTCAACAGCGGCCAGATCCCGCTCGGCTGCCACGACGATCTCTGGGCGCGCACGCTGGTGATCGACGACGGCACGACCCGGGCCTCAATCACGGTGGTTGACACGGTCGGGATGCTGACCTGGGGGAGCTATGCGGGCTTCCAGAAGGAGCGCGCGCAACTGGTCGCGGAGCTCGATCTGGATTCGACAATCTACGCTGCCACCCACAATCACGAAGGCCCGGACACGATCGGCCTCTGGGGCCCCGAGCTGACCTCGGACGGGAAGTTCCCGCTCTACCTGCGCTTCATCGACCAGCAGGTCGCGCGCTCGTTGCGCGAGGCGGTGGCGAGCCTGGCGCCGGTCGCCGAGGTGCGCGCTTTCGCGACCTCGCCGGTGGCCAACCCCGAGTTGAAGGGCCTCCAGGTCCGAACCGGTTGCCGGCCGCCGTGGATTTTCGACGACGAGCTGCGCGGGCTCGCTTTCCTCGGCGCCGATGGCCGGGCGATAGCGAGCTTCATCGACTGGGGCACTCATCCCGAGTCGCTCGAGGATGATAACTTCTATTTGAGTTCGGACTTCCCCAACTGGATCCGGCAGGTCGTCGAACAGACGCTCGGCGGTACCGCGGTCTACGCGTCGGCCGATCTGGGCGCGGTCGAGATCGTCGGCGATACCTGCGTGAGTGGCGCCGATCCGCGCCATCCGGATGGCTCCAACGAGTTCGATCGGCGCGATGATCTCGGCTTCGCGCGCACCGAGGCCATCGGGCGGACGGTGGGTGGCGTCGTGGCCCAGGGGCTCGCGGCTGCGCCCGGGTTGGACGTGGCCGCACTCGCAGCACGGCGGATCGAGTACCGCTCGGCGGCGTCGAATGCCCTTTTTGAGCTCGGGCGGGTGGTCGGCGTGCTCGATCTGGACCCTGCGATCTATGACCCGGCGCTTTGCCCCGGAAGCACTGGCCTGTGTGGCCTGATCGAGCACAACGTGCTCGAACTGCTCGGGAGCGACGGAGCGCCACTCGTGCAGATGGTGACCCTGCCCGGCGAGGTCTTCCCTGAACTCTTCCTCGGCGTCGACGGGCATCGTCGCACCGATTGCCCGGCGGCGGATACCGGCCGCCCGGCCGAGCCGGCGATCCGCGACCGCATGACGGCGCCGTACCGGTTCGTCATCGGCCTCTCGCCCGACGAACTCGGCTACATCGTGCCCGGCTACGATTTCTATCCGGGCATCGGGCTCGACGAGGAATCCGACGACGCCTGTGTTGGACAGAACTACGATCCCGCCGTGCCGCGCCGGACGGTGCCCTCGCACTACCACGAGACCCTCTCGATCGGCATCGAGGCGGGTGCCTTGGTGGCGTGTAACGCCTCGGCGCTGCTGGCCGGCCCCGAGTCGATCGCCGGCGAGCCGGCGTGCGCGGCGCTGCCCTAGGGTGCGGCGGGGACTCAAGCTGGCCGCCGCCGCGCTGGCGACCGCAGGACTTCTGGTCGCCAGCGCGGCGCGGGCACATCTGGCCATCGGTGGCCGGAGTCTCGTCGACCTCTGTAATTTGTCATCGACGCTCGTTCTCGGGCGGGCCGTGGCGGCGACAGCCGAGACCGGGGGTGAGGTTCACCAGGCACGCACGACCTTCCTCGTAGAGCGCAAAATAGAGGGCAAGGGGCCTGCTGCCGGGACGCGCATCGAGTTGCTCGGCGGGTCGGCACCGGCTCGCTACGCCGCAGGCGAAGAGGCCCTCCTTTTCCTCGCCGAGGCTCCCTCCGCAGGAGGAGCGGCGCGCTGGACGGCGGTGCAGCGCGCGGGGGGACGCCTGGTGCTGGCGACCGGCGACGCGCTCGTTGCGAGTGACGTGCAGGAGCTGGCGGCTCTTTGCGCTGCAGCTCACCGGGGCGCCACGCAAGGCGAGGCCGGGCTCGCCACCACCGCCGCGTTGATCGAACTCCTCGACGCACGGGTCGAGGGGGTACGTTTGCTCGCGGCGCTGGATCTGCTCGAGCGCGCCCACCACCCCGACCTCTTCAGCCCCGCCGCCCGGGGGCGACTCGCCGGGCCCGATCACGCGGGGGCCCGCGATCCCCGCATCCGGGCTCTGGTGCCGAGCATCACCCGAACGCTCCAAGCGGCTCAACACTCGGCGCTACCGCGGGCCGTGCCACCCAGCGACTGACAGGCTTGAAGCGCGACGCCCCCGGCACCATCTTCTCCAGTGCCACCGCGGGCCATGGCGTATTCGATTGACAGATCGCGAATCCGGTTTCTTCCGCCCTGCCGCGTGGGAGCGACTCGTCGGGCCCGACCCTGCGGGGGCGCATGATCCCCGCATCCGAGTTCTGCTGCCGAGCATCACGCGAAGTTCCCAAGCGGCTCGGCACTCGGCGCCACGACGGGCCGTGCTGCATTGGATTGATAGATCACGAATTCGCACGGCTCGGCTCCGCGTGGCGCGGATCGGAGGCGAGATGACGGCACGGCGCGATGGCCGGAAGCTGGGTGACGCCGCCCCGTGCTTGCGCCGCGGTTTCGGGATCGGCAAGCGGGAGCGCGTGGCGAACGCGCGCATCCTCTCCTGGAACGTCAACGGCATCCGCTCGTGCGTGAGCAAGGGTTTCGTCGACTGGCTCGCGCAGGCGCGCGCCGACGTCGTCGGCCTGCAGGAGACCCGTGCCGAGCTGGAACACTTCCCGGCCGAGCTGCGTGCGCTCGCGCGTTTCCCGCAGTTGCACCAGAGCACAGCAACCAGTCGCAAGGGCTACAGCGGGGTCGCGCTCCTGAGCCGGCAGGCCCCGCTCGAAGTCACGACCGAACTTGGCGATGCCGCCTTCGACGCCGAGGGTCGCTTCCAGCTCGCGCGTTACCCCGGAGTGCTGATCGCCAACGTCTACTTCCCCAATGGCAGTGGCAAGGAACGCGACAACGCCCGTGTCCCCTTCAAGCTCGCCTTCACGCGGCGCGTGTTTGATGTGGTCGAGGCGGCGATGCGGCAGACCGGGCTGCCGTCGCTGGTCATGGGCGATTTCAACACCGCGCCCGCGGCGATCGACCTGGCTCGCCCCAAGGCGAACGAGAAGACGAGTGGCTTCCTGCCCGAGGAGCGTCGCTGTCTCGTCGAATGCTTCGAGCGGGGATTTGTCGATGCTTTCCGCGCGCTCCATCCCGCGAGGGTCGAGTACTCGTGGTGGAGTCAGCGCTTCGGCGTCCGCGAGAAGAACATCGGCTGGCGGATCGATCTCGTTGCCGTGTCGCGTGATCTGCTGCCGCACGTCCGCCGCGCCTTCGTTCTCGGCGAGGTGCGCGGCTCCGACCACTGCCCGGTCGGCATCGAGATCGCGGGCGGACTGCTCTGAGTGGCCTGGAGCGGCCCGCGGGGCAGGCCGGACGACGGCACAGTCTTCGCCAGCGACGCAAACGGCCAAGGCGCAGCCGCCTGCCAGGCCGGACGACCACACAGTCTCCGCCCGCGACTGCTCGGGTGCCGTGGCGACCGGATGCGTCCGGCGTCGGTTGCGGGGGACCGCGCGGGTGAGATAGCGAGTGAGGGACAGGTTCCCCCAGTTTCCGGGGGGCACGGAGGACCCCCATGAAGCCCCAGCGCCCCACCGCGCGCCCGGCCCTTGCCCGGCGCGATTTTATCAAGCACTCACTTCTCGCCGCCGGTTCGATGGCGATTCCACCCGGTCTGCTCTCGGCGTGTGGCAATGCCCCGGCGGACAGGACCTTCACGGTGGATCCGAACCGCCCCTGGTGGTTGCAGGGCAACTTCAGTTCGGTGCATGACGAGATCGACGCCTTTGACCTGCCGGTGCGCGGCCGCATCCCGAGTGAACTCACCGGCCTCTATGTGCGCAACGGTTCGAACCCGCAGCACGACAACTCGCCGCACTGGTTTCTCGGCGACGGCATGGTGCATGGCGTACGCCTCGATGGGGGTCGCGCCCGCTGGTACCGCAATCGCTACGTTCGCACGCCCTTCTACGAGCACGGCGTCAGCTTTGCCGAGGCGATCGGCCGCGGTCTGCCGCCGAGCAAGCACAATACGACCAGCAACGTCAGTGTGATCTGGCAGGGGGGAAAGATCCTCAGCTCGGGCGAAGTCGGTGGCGCGTATGTGATCGACCCGAACGATCTCTCGACGGTCGGCCCCACCGACTTCGGCGGCGCGGTCGACAACTCGTTCACGGCGCATGCCAAGGTGGACCCCGACACGGGCTATCTGCACTTCTTCGGCTACTGGTTCTTCCCGCCCCACATTACCTACTACGTCGCTGACGAGACCGGGCGCGTGATCCGCAAGGAACCGATCGAGACCAGCAAGCCATCGATGATGCATTCGTTCGCGATCACCGATCGCGAGGCGGTCTTCTGGGAATGCCCGGTGCTCTTCGATCTCGGTTCCGCAGTCACCAATCCGACCGACGCTTTCAGGTGGACGCCCGAATACGGCGCGCGCATCGGCATCCTGCCCTTCGGTGAGCCCGGCGCCTCGATCCGTTGGGTCGAAATCGATCCCTGCTTCGTCTTCCACGAAACCAACGCGTTCCGCGATGGCGACGAAGTCGTGGTGGACGTCGGCCGCCTGCCGTCGGTGTTCGATGGCACCGATATCGGCGGAGGACCCGGCCGCGAGCGGGTCATGCGCTGGCGGATCAACACTTCGGGGCCGGAGCTGCGTTTCCGGGAGGAACTCGTGACCACCAATCAGTGGGATCTGCCGACCCACGATCGGCGCTACACCGGGCGGCGCTATCGCTATGGCTGGTATTCGGAGTTTCGCGACCACCCGGACTCGGTCGACCTCGGTGGCGTCGGCATGATCGACTACACGAGCGGCGCGACCCGCTACTGGGATCCGGGTTTGACGCGGCACGGCGGCGAGCCGTTTTTCGTTCCGGGCGGAAGCGGCGAGGGCGAAGGCTGGCTCATGCTCTTCGTCTACGACCACGGAACCGACCAGAGCGTGTTGGCGATCCTCGACGCGCTGCGCCCCGACCGCGGTCCGATCGCCGAGATCGACCTGCCGCGCCGTGTGCCCTTCGGCTTTCACGGTTGCTGGGTTCCCAGCTGAGGCGAGCAGCGAGAGCCGACCGACGGGTGGGGCGTGTGACGCCCGGCGTCGCGTCGGCCGCTCGGGTGGTCGCCCGCTGGGGAGACGTTCGCTAGAGCGCCCTCGGGATGGCTCCAGCGCAGTCCATCGACGGCGACCTCTTCGCGCGGATCCGCGATCGGGTGGCCATCGTCGGCATCGGGCTTGTGCCCTTTGCGAAGGACATCGGCCGGCCGATCTCGGACACTGCGATCGAGGCGATCGAGCTGGCGCTCGCGGATGCCGGTCTCGAGGGCGAGGACGTCGACGGCATGTCGATGTTCGAGATGGAGCGCACCCACGAGGTCACGATCGCCCGCGGCCTCGGCGTGCGAAATCTGCGCTGGTGGGACAAGATCTCGTACGGGGGCGGGGCCTCGTGCGCGACCGTGATGCACGCCGCCGCGGCGGTTGCGACCGGACTCGCCGAGGTGGTGGTTTGCCACCGCGCGCGCAACCGCGGGTCAGCCGCGTCGCGGCCCTGGGCACAGGAGCGCGAGCGGGTCGAGGATGACAAGGCCCTGCATGTGCCCTGGGGCCTGATCCGCCCGGTGGACGTGATCGGCATGTGGGCGCATCGCCACATGCACGAGTACGGCACCAGGCGCGAGCATTTCGGCAACGTCGCGATCGCCGCTCGCAAGCACGCAAACATGAATCCGCTCGCGATGATGAACGGTCGTCCCCTGGATATGGAGACCTACCTCGCGGGCCGGGTGATCGGCTACCCGCTGACGCTCTACGACTGCTGCCTCGAGACCGACGGGGCCCTCGCCTGCGTCGTGACCAGTATCGAGCGGGCGCGCGATCTACGCCAGAAGCCGGTCCTCGTCCATGCCGTGGCCCAGGCCTCAGGGCCAAACCCGGTTCACCTTGCCAACTACAATAATACTCCGGAGATGGTGACCACCGCGGTCTTCTGCGCCGAGCAGCTCTGGGCGCGTTCCGAGATCGGGCCGCGCGACATCGACTGCGCACAGATCTACGACGCCTTTACCCCGCTCGTGATCAGCGGACTCGAGGATTACGGTTTCTGCAAGCGAGGCGAGGGGGGGCCCTTCACCGAGGGGGGCCGGCTCGAGCTGGGTGGCGAGTTGCCGACTCTGACCTCCGGTGGCGGACTCAGCGAGGCCTATGTGCACGGCTTCAATCTCATTCTGGAAGCGGTGCGGCAGGTACGCGGCACGTCGACCGCGCAGGTCGAGGATTGCCGCAACGTACTTGTCACGGGCGCGAGCGGCGTCGCGACCAGTGCCATGGTCGTGCGGGGCGAGTGAGAGCATGACGACGATCGTGCGCGAGACCAACCTCCACCCCGACTACCCACTGCCGGCGGTGGATCATCCGGTGACAGCGCCCTTCTGGCGCGCGTGCCGCGAGCAGCGGCTCATGCTGCAGCGCGACCGCGAGAGCGGCGCCTGGCATTGGCCGCCCAAGCCGGGTCGCTGGAAGGGCGGCCGCCTGACCTGGGCCGAGGTGTCGGGCCACGGCCGCATCCACACCTGGGTGGTGGGCGCCGAACCCTTCCTGCCCGCGTTTCGCGAGCTGCTGCCCCACCTCATGGTCGTGGTGCAGCTTGACGAGGGGCCGCGCATGGTCGGCCACATGGTCGGCACGAAGCCCGAGGAGATGCGCTTCGATCTGCCGGTCCGTATTGCCTGGAAGGTTCTGAACGAGAGTGTGACGCTCCCCGTCTGGGAGCCCGACCGGCCGGCTGAACGGGTCTCGGCCACAACATGACGGAGGATGGATCAGTGTCTCGAATGCTCGAAGGAAAAGTCATTGCCGTGACCGGCGCCGGCCGCGGAATCGGCCGAGCCGTGGCCATCGCGTGCGCGCAGGCAGGCGCCAAGGTTGTCGTCAACGATTACGGCGTCTCGATGGACGGCAAGGAGCCGACCAGTGAGGTCGCCAACGGCGTTGTCGAGGAGATCCGGGCTGCGGGGGGCGAAGCGGCCGCCAACCCCTCGTCAGTGGTCGAAATGGCTGGCGGGGCCAGCATCGTCCAGCAGGCGATCGCGACGTTCGGGCGGATCGACGGCGTGGTCTGTGTCGCCGGTATCCTGCGCGAACGGATGCTCTTCAACATGGGCGAGGAGGAATGGGATCCGGTCATCGCCACCCATTTGAAGGGAACGTTTACGGTCTTTCGCGCGGCGGCCGAGGTCTTTCGCAAGCAAAAGAGCGGTGCGCTCATCGGCTTCACCTCGGGCGCGTTCGCGGGTTCCGTGGCGCAGGCCAACTACTCCTCGGCCAAGGGCGGCATCGTCTCGCTGGTGCGCAGTGCCGCGGCCGGCCTCTACAAATACGGGGTGACCTCGAACTGCATTGCGCCGACGGCCAAGACCCGCATGAGTGCCAACGTGCCTTTCGAGATCGACCAGATGGGAGATGCCGAGGACATCGCGCCGATGGTTGTCTACCTTCTCTCGGAGAAGGCGCGGCACATCACGGGCCAGGTCTACTCGGTGGCCGGGGGCAAGATCGCGGTGTGGAATCAGCCGGTCGAGGTCCGCGAGATGATCAAGCAGGGCCGCTGGACGCCCGAGGAGATCGCAGCAGAGCTCGATCAGAAGGTCGGCCAGGAGCGCATGCGACTTCTCGACCGCCTCGATATGATGGCGAAAGCGGCGGCGGCGAAGGAGAAGCCAAACAGTTGACTCGCGCGGCGCCGCCGTGGGACACCTCCCCGGCACGGCGCCCGCGGACAGGCGACGTGGGGTGGGGGTGGCGAACGGGGGGCCGGTTCCGAGAGGGTCCGGCCCCCCAACCTTCTTCTGCCACACGAGCAGCCAGCGATTCGTGCCGCCGGAGCTTGACTCTTCGCAAGAATTACGGCTTCAGATGGCGTCTGTGGCAGGCCCAGCAGATTGCATGCAGCGGAGGGCCTCTGGCGCTGGCGGAGGCTCTGAGTCGCCCGGCGGGAGCTGAACATGCGCCTCTGGGGAGGACATTCGACGCAGTTCGTCCGCGAGACGACGCACAACCAGATCGCCGAGAAGCTTCGGGCGGCCTTCTTCCAGAGTTACCGCTATCAGCCGCCGCCGAGCGAGGTGAATTCGTGGCGGAACTCCCTGCGGGCGGTTGCCTCGGTGTTCCAGGAGGCCGCTCTCGATGACCACGGTGTCATGCTTGAATACCGGCTGCCCCTTTCGTCAAGGCGCCTGGATCTACTTGTCTGCGGGTACGACGGTGCCGAGACCCAGCGGGCGAACATCATCGAGCTCAAGCAGTGGGAGCGTTGCAAGGAGGCCGTCGGCGACAAACTGGTAACGACCTTCGTCGGTGGCGCCGAGCGTGAGGTCCTGCATCCCTCGGCTCAGGTCGGCGGCTACCAGCAGTATCTCGAGGACACGCACACCGCCTTCTACGACAGCGAGGATCCGATCCAGCTCGACGCCTGCGCCTACCTCCATAACTACTTCCCGGACAAGGGCGATGTCCTGTTTGCGCCACCCTTCGCGGATCTTCTTCACCGCTATCCCGTATTCACGGCCTGCGATGTGGACCCGCTCGTGCAACACCTGCGCGATCGCTTCGCCGGGGGCCGTGGTCTCGACGTGCTCCGGAGGATCGAGCAAAGCAAGTATCGCCCGAGCAGAAAGCTGATGGAGCATGTCGCGGATACGATCCGCGGGAGGAGCCAGTGGGTGCTCCTCGATGAGCAGTTGGTTGTCTTCGAGAAGGTTCTCGCCACGGCACGCGCCGGATTCCGCGACCAACAGGGGGCGGTGCTCATCGTGAAGGGCAGCCCGGGCACGGGGAAGTCGGTCGTGGCCATCAACCTGATGGCTCGGCTACTCGCCGAGGGCTTCAACGCTCACTACGCCACTGGATCCAAGGCCTTCACCGAGACATTGCGCAGGCTGGTGGGTAGCCGGGGTTCGCCTCAGTTTCGTTACTTCAACAGTTATGGCGAGGTCCAGCCCCACGAAATCGACGTGCTGATCTGTGACGAGTCACATCGCATTCGGGAGGTCAGCTACAGCCGATTCGTGCCGAAGGCGAAGCGCAGCACGCGCGCGCAGATCGAGGAGCTGCTCGCTGTCGCCAAGGTGTGCGTCTTCTTGCTGGACGATCATCAGGTCGTGCGTCCGGGGGAGATCGGTTCGGTCGATTTCATCCGCCAATCCGCGGCCAGCGCAGGCTCTCGGGTTCACGAGTATGAACTCGAGACGCAGTTCCGCTGTGCCGGATCGGAGGGCTTCATTGCCTGGGTCGAGAACACGCTGGGGATCCAGCGGACGGCGAATGTTCTCTGGGACCCACAGGATTCCTTCGACGTTCGAATCATGGATTCACCTGCCATGGTGGAAGATGCGATTCGGCAAAGAGTGAACGAAGGCTTCACGGGGCGGATGACGGCGGGATTCTGCTGGAAGTGGTCGGATCCGCTTGGTGGAGGAGATCTCGTCCAGGATGTCTCCATCGGCGATTATGGCCGTCCGTGGAACGCCAAGCCCGACGCGCGTCGGCTTGCGCCGGGTGTTCCTCCTTCCTCCCTTTGGGCGACGGATTCGGGAGGCTTTGACCAGGTGGGTTGCGTCTACACCGCGCAGGGTTTCGAGTTTGATTATGTGGGTGTCATCTTTGGCGACGACCTGGTGTACGACTTTGATCGCCAGGAGTGGCGGGGCAACCCTTCGCGGTCGTTCGATAAGGTCGTGAAGAGCTCCGGCGACCGCTTCGTCGAGTTTGTCAAGAATGCCTACCGGGTCCTGCTCACGCGGGGGATGAAGGGCTGCTACGTCTGCTTCGTCGACAAGGACACGGAACGGTTCGTTCGGAGTCGAATGGAAGCCTGAGGCCGGCACTTCGGTGCGGCCCCACGGGTGCGACCGGATCCCGACGCCGTCTCGGTGATGACGGAACCGGACACCCGCGCCAGGCCGCCGGTTGGTCACGGCCTGGATGCGCGCTCCTCACACCGGGGGTGGGGCGTCCTCTGGTCCGAATGCGCCGTTCCGGGCCAGCTCGGCCTGGGCGACTTCGTCGAGCCCGAGCACTTCGGAGAGCACGTGGGCGGTGTGCTCGCCGAGCTGCGGCGGGGGCGTCGGTGGCGGGAGGTCGGCGTGACGTGCGCCGGGCGCCCGTAGCTGGATCGGGCTGCCGAGAACCCGCACGCGACCGCGGCCCTCGACCTCGACCCAGCGCAGCAGGCCCTGCTCGAGCATGTAGGGATCCTCGACCGCTTCCGGCAGCGATCGCACCGGTGCGCAGGGCACGCCGCCTGTGGCCAGCAGTTCGAGCACTTTCGAGCGTTCGAGCCCCGCGCTCCAGCGGGTCGTGCGCTCGTCGATCCACGGCCGGCGGGCGTGGCGACCGGGCTGGCGTGCGAGTGTCGCGTCACCTGCGAGCTCGCCATCCGCGGTCATGCGGGCAAACGAAGCCCAGTGGGCATCGGTCACGCACATGATCGCAACCCAGCCGTCGCGTGTCGGATAGATTCCGTAGGGTGCCGAGCCGGGCACGGAGTGGCGGTTGCCGGTGCGGCCGGGGTCGATGCCGCGCTCGAGCCAGGGCGAGCTGTAGGCCATGAGCGCGGGGAAGGTCGCGTCGAGCATCGCGACCTCGACCGGCCGGCCGAGTCCTGTCCGCTCGAGGTCGCGCAGGGCCAGCAGGATGGCGGCAAAGAGATGCGTCGAGCCGAGCATGTCACAGAGCGTGGCTCCGGCCTTGACGGGGGGCTGGTCGGGAAAGCCCGTGATCTCCATGTGGCCCGAGATCGCCTGCACCGTGAAGTCCATGGCGCCGAAGCGTTCCCATTCGCTGCCCGGTCGGTAGCCGCGGCCCGAGGCCAGAATCAAGCGCTTATTCACAGTATGCAGCACGTCCCAGCCGAGGCCGAGACGATCGAGCACGCCGGAGGCGAAATTCTCGAGCACGATGTCACTTCTGGCCACGAGATCGAGGAAGAGCCTGCGCCCGTGCGGGTTCTTCAGGTCAAGCACTACGCCGAGCTTGTCGGCGTTCAACATGAGGAACGAGTAGCTGGCGCCGCCCGGCGACACCGCCTGGCGTCGGATGATCTCGCCACCGGGGGGCTCGATCTTGATGACTCGAGCGCCCTGGGCGGCGAGCAGCAGCCCGCAGTAGGGACCGTTGTAGACCTGCCCGAGCTCGAGCACGCGCAGGCCCTCGAGGGGACGCGCGTTCACGGCGCGGCCCGGCCCGCCGCACGCAGCGCGGGCGAGGTGAGGAACACCACCAGCGCGACCGTCGCGACGCCTGCACCGCCGAGAGCAAGTGCGTTGTGGATGCCGACGCGGTCGCCGATGGCCCCGAGCAGCCATGCGCCAAGCGTCGGCAAGCCGAAGAAAGAGACCGTCAACATGCTCATGACCCGTGCGCGCATGCCGTCATCGACCACGGTCTGGAGCAGGGTGTTGAGCGAGGCGACCGACAGGATCATCACGAATCCGGTCGCGGTCAGGATCCCCATCGCCACCGTGGCGTTGTGGGCGAAGGCCAGAGTGACCAGCAGCGTCCCGAAGCTGACGCCGGCACCGCAAACAACGAGGGCCGGCCGCCGCACGTGGCCGAGTGCAGCCAGCGTGAACCCGCCGCCGACCGCACCCACGCCAAGGACTGAGATCAGGCGGGTAAAACCCTGCGCATCGAGACCGAGAGAACTCCGGGCAAGCGCAGGCATCAGGACGATGAAGGGGAAGCCAAGGAGACTCATCACCACACCGAGCACGAGCAAGCGGCGGATCACCGTGTGGTTGCGGGCGTAGGCAAAGCCCTCGATCAGGGTGCGACCGAGCGGCGGTCGCGGCCCGGCCGGGCGCGGGGGTAGCCGCAGCGCCGGCACGGTGAGCGCCATGATGAGGAAGCCGGCAGCGGTGCCGGCGAAACACCAGCCGAGCCCGAAATGCGTCATGGTCCAGCCCGCGATGAGCGGTCCGAGCACTCGCGCGATGTTGAAGGCGGTCGAGTTGAGCGAGATCGCCGTCATCAAGAGTTCGGGCGGTACCATCTGCGGCAGCACCGTCTGAAAGACCGGCGCGAAGAGGGCGGTGCCGATGCCGGAGACGAACGAGAGCGACACGATCATCCAGATCTGCACCACGCCCGAGACCACCAGAGTCGTGAGGGTCGCCGTGCTTGTCGCTATCAGGAGTGCCGAGAAGGCCAGCACCTGTTTGCGGTCGGCGTGCTCGGTGAAGGCTCCGCCGATCAGTCCGATGACCAGGGTCGGGACAGCACCGGCGAAGCCGATCCGCCCGAGCCAGGCCGCCTGTCCGGTGAGATCGTAGATGAGCCAGCCCATCGCGACTGCCTGCATCCACGTGCCGACGTTGGCGGCGAACACGCCCGCGAGAAGGATCGCAAAGTTGCGCTGACGCAGGGCCCGAAACATCGCCGCGTCAGCGCCCGAGCCGGACCTGGAAGATCCGCTGACGGCGGCCGCCCCGCGCCAGCGCCCGGAACAGGAAGCCGCGGAAGAGCATGATCCAGACGATGAGGGTGCTGGCGAGCGCGACAGCAACCACCTGACCGAGAGGGCCCGCGAGCGGCACCAGACTCGCGACCGCGGCAATCGCATAGTCCAGCGCCGTGGTCGCACCGAAGCGGGCCATCACGGTGAATCCGGCCGCTGGAGCCAGCAGGAAGAAGGGCGCCAGCATGAGTCCGAGCGGCACGAGCCACTCGAGCGCGTTCTCGCGCACGAAGCGGAAAGCTTCGTCGAGCAGAGCTGCGCCCTGCGTGCTCGCGCTCGAGTTCTGCTGAATCAGTTCGGGCAGCGGATTGAAGGCGACGAAGACGCCGATCTGGACGGCGATCGCGAGCCAGGCCATCTGCGGGTTCTGCTGCAGCAGCATTCCGAGAAGCAGCCCAATGATCCAGAGAACAAAGAACACGCTGGCCACGGGGCCGAGCAGGCGGCCGAATGTGCTGCCGAGTTCGGCTGCACGAGGCCGGCCGTGCGCCACGGACTCGCCGACGACGCACAGGAAGGAGCCGACGCAGGCCGCGAGCACGAGGTAGTTGACCAACCCGCCGGCCATGCCGAGTCCACCCGAGATCCCGCCGACGAAGGTGAGGGCCACCGTGTAGAGCGGCACGAGCCCGATCACCCACGAATTCCGTGCTAGAGCACGGGTCGCGTCGTGGGCTGCACTCTTCCAGAGTTGCAGTGCCATGCGGACGACGAGTACCGAATCCGCCACGGCTCAGCCCTCCGTGCCGAGAGCGCGGATCAGATCTCGCGTCATATTTTTCTGGTGCGACTCGAGCGTGCCGCCGCCGATTTCGAGCAGTTTGGCGTCACGCAGCAGTCGTTCGACCGGGTACTCCGCACAGTAGCCCCATCCGCCCATGACCTGCATCGCGGTATCGGCGATCTGCTTGCCGATCGGGGCCGCAAAGAGCTTGGTGGCATCCGTACCGAGGCGCTGGCGTTTCCCCGGACCGGCCTCCGCGGCGACCCGGTAGACGAGGGCGCGTGTGGCCTCGGTCTGCGCGAAAGCCTCGGCGACGTAGCGCTGGATCTGGCCGAACTCGGCGATCGGCCGGCCGAAAGCGTGGCGATCGCGGGCCCAGAAGACCATCTCGGCGAGACCGCGCTCGGCGATCCCGAGACTCATCGCGGCGAGGCAGAGGCGTTCGAGTTCGAGATTGCGCATCATATGCTCGACGCCGGCACCCTCGCGCCCGAGCAGATTTGTAGCCGGGATTCGGCAATCCTCGAAAACGAGTTCGGCCATGGGTGCCGCCCGCATCCCCATCTTCTCGATCGGCTGGCCGACTCCGAATCCGGGCCGGTCGCGCTCGACCACGAACGCGGTGAGTCGGCCGTCCACCTTGGCATAGACCAGCAGGCAATCGGCGTTGGGCGCGTTGGTGATGAAGGTCTTGCGGCCGTTGAGCAGCCAGTCGTCGCCGTCGCGGCGGGCGGTGGTCTGCATGCCGAGCACGTCGGTGCCCGCTCCTGGCTCGGTCATGGCCATCGCGCCGACCCACTCGCCCGCGATCGTCTTCGGCAGGAAGCGCGTGCGCTGGGCCTCGTCCGCGGCGTTGTGCAGGTTGTTCACGAACAAAATTGCGTGGGCGAGGTAGGCGAGCGTGAAGCCGGGGTCCGAACGGGCCAATTCGTGGTGCACGATGACCGCGGCGGTCGCGTCGAGGCCGGCCCCGCCTGCGGCTTGGGGCACCGTCATGCCGAGCAGGCCGAGTTCGCCCGCCCGCCGCAGCAGCGGGCGGTTCAGCGCGCATTGGTGGTCGCTTGCGGCCGCCTGCGGCTCGACCTCCTCGCGCGTGAAGGTCGCCGCGAGCTGCCGCAACAGGCGGTGTTCCTCGCTCGGGTCGAGCGGTCCGAGCTGGCCCGGGAGCGGAGAGAGGCGATCGCTGGCCACGACGTAGGCTCCTTGCGGCGGCTACTCGATGACGTCCACCCAGGGGGAGGTGTCGTCGATGAAGGCCTGCGTCCAGTCACGCAGTCCGACGCCGTTCACCGTCTGGGTGTGGAACTCGGGCGACATCAGCACCGTATGGGTCGAGCCCTCGGGGAAGTAGCGCGCGAGACGCTCGGGATAGCGCGCCTGAACCTGGCCGGTCACGTCGAGCAGGAGGTCTTGGTACTCGGGCCCGGAGAGATCGATGAAGAAGCTGATCGTGCCGTCCTGCTGGTAGGAGTACATCGCTACGCGCAGCCAGGGATCACGCTCGAAGGCCCACGGCAGGAGGAAGGTGTACTGCTGCGTCGAGGTGCACTCGGTGCAGCTCGGCGGGATGAGACGGTTGAAGTTCCAGTTGACTGTGCGGTTCTGAATGTCGGCCGAGCTCGCGACATTCTGCAGGCCCGGGCCCGAGTCATTGAAGATCAGGATCGGCGTCTCGGGGAAAGCGCTCCGGAAGACGCCATAGCCGGCGAACGTGCCGTAGCCGCCGGCGCTCGAACCGGAGACGACCACGCGCTCCGAGTCCGGGAAGTCGCGCAGCGCGGCATCGGTCGCGACCGAGAGATTGCGCAGGCCGTGGTGAAAGGTGCGGCGGCCGCCGTAGTCCACGGTCCGGTCACCGATGAACACCGAACCGTCGCAGTACGGCGCGTAGACCACGTTCCAGTCCGCGAACGGATTGCCCGGCTGATCGAGGTCGAGGATGCCGATGTCGGGCGGCCCGCCCGCCTGCGTGACCGCGGTGCCGAGGACGTAGCAGGAGAGATGGTCCCAACAGGCGCCACCGCCCTGCAGGAAGACCAGCGTCTGGTTGCTCCTGCCGCGCCGCGTGCCGACCTGATAGGGAGCGCCGCTCAGGCAGATGGCACCCTCCTCGGCGGGATCGAAATGATAGATGGTCCACGCGCCGCTCTGCTCGATCCGTGACGGGGTCTGTCGGCCGAGGTACTCGGCGAAGCCCGCGGCGCGGAGTTCCTCCACCGCCGGTGCGGCAGTCAGCGAGGAGCCGTTGCCGCAGCCCGCGAGGGTTGCCGCACCGAGCGCGCCGAGCATGAGGAGGGCTAGGGACGCGGAGATGCGCAACCTTGCCGCGCTCGGCGGCGGCGAAATCAAGGTCTGTCCGGGCATGAGTATTCCTTCATTGAGAAGAGGGCCGCCGCGCGCCCGCGCACAGGGTCTGCGGTTGTGCCGGGCGATCGCAGCAGCGAAACACAGGCTGCCGGCAGGGGAAAGAGTGCATGCACCATGCGGTCGTAGGTGCTTCAAGGGCGCCGCGGAAGGGAGCACGGCACGTGCGAGCAATCGTCTTCGACGTCCCCGGTGACGAATCGGTTCTGAAGATCGCCGAGGTACCGGCGCCGCCGCTGACCCCTCGGGGCGTGCGCATCCGGGTCCGGGCGACCGCACTGAACCGCGCCGATCTGCTCCAGCGCCGGGGCTTCTACCCGCCACCGCCCGGGGCATCGGCGCTGCTCGGCCTCGAATGCAGCGGCACGGTGCTCGAGGTCGGCGAGGATGTACGCGAAGCCCGTTTCGCGCCGGGCCACCCCGTCATGGCTCTTCTCGCCGGAGGTGGCTACGCCGAGGAGGTCGTGGTCGACGCCGGCTCGGTGATGCCGGTGCCCGCGGCACTCGACCTCGTCGAGGCGGGCGGTCTGCCCGAGGTTTTCTTGACAGTCTTCTCGAATGTTTTCCAACTCGGAAACCTCGAGCCCGGCGGGACGCTGCTGGTGCACGGGGGCGGCAGCGGGGTGGGCACGGCCGCCATTCGCATGGCCCGCGAGGCGGGTGCGCGCTGCATCGTGACGGCAGGTGATGCCGAGCGCTGCCGGCGCTGCCTCGAACTGGGTGCCGAGGTCGCGATCGACTATCGACAGCAAGATTTCGCCGCCGAGGTGATGGCCGCGACCGCTGGGCGTGGCGTCGATGTGGTGCTCGCCGCGATCGGCGGCGCCTACCTGGAGAGCAACCTGCGCAGCCTCGCCGTGGGTGGCCGGCTGGTGGTGATCGGACTCACGGGCGGGGCGCGCGCCGAGATCGATCTGGCGCAGCTCATGCTGCGGCGTCTCACGGTCATCGGCTCGACCCTGCGGGCCCGACCCGCAGAGGAGAAAGCCCGGATCGTGCGCGGTTTCATGGACCGTTTCGGGGAAGCACTCGCGGCCGGACGTCTCCGGCCGGTGGTCGAGGCCGTCCTGCCGCTCGCGCAGGCGGCCGAGGCACACCGCCGGATGACCGCCGGGGGACATTTCGGCAAGCTCATTCTCGAGGTGTAGGAGAAGGCACGGGACAGCGGGCGCTGCGGCTGCACGGCCCGCACGGCCGAGGTCAGGACCGCCGCTACAAAACTACGTACGACGAGGAAGGACACGCGATGCAGAGCACGATGCAGGACCGCCCACTGACCATCTCCTCCCTGCTCGAGCATGGGCGGCGGGTCTTTGCGGAGAGCCGGGTCGCTACCTTCGATGGCGTGGGGGTGCGCGCGGCGACCTTCGCCGACGTGGCCGCGCGGGCCGAGCGCCTGGCGGCGGCGCTGCGGCGGCTCGGTGTCGCAGCCGGCGATCGCGTCGGCACTTTCCTCTGGAACAGCCAGGAGCATATGGAGGCCTACCTCGCGATCCCCTCGATGGGGGCTGTGCTCCACACACTGAACATCCGGCTCTTCCCCGAGCAGCTTTCCTATGTCGTACGGCATGCTGCCGATCGCGTGGTGATCGTCGATGCGACGATCCTGCCACTCCTCGCGCGGGTCGCCGCCGAACTCGATTGTGTCGAGCACTGGATCGTGGTGGGCGATGGTGACACCACGGCCCTCGGGCCGCGGGTCCTGCGCTACGACGAATTGCTGGCGGCGGAGCAGGCCGATTTCGCCTGGCCCGAACTCGACGAACGTCAAGCCGCGGCGATGTGCTACACCAGCGGCACCACTGGCAACCCCAAGGGCGTCGTCTACTCGCACCGCTCGACCTGGCTGCATTCCTTCGCCGCCACCTCGGGCGCGTGTTTCGCGCTCTCCGAGCACGACTCGGTGCTGCTGATCGTGCCGATGTTCCACGCC
>SXGT01305744.1_pt1 | contig 42005 bp, 61 predicted proteins | sample 3176221 | NCBI WGS metagenome assembly SXGT01 (sample SAMN11356862, study PRJNA531348) | freshwater metagenome | isolation source: freshwater sample F1-120 | place: China: Fuxian Lake, Yuxi | collected 2017-12-25
CGCCGCGGCCCGTCGGCGTCCTCGACTACCCCCCGGCCCGCGGCATCGAGGAGGCCGACTGGTGCGGCCACCGTGCGATCTACACGTTCCCGCTGTCCGACGCCTGGAAGGCGTGGATCGAGGTCGATCGCCGGCCCGTCGGACAGCAAGCCTTCGCCGAGTGGGTCGAGGCGCGGATCCTCGACATCGCCGATCCGGCGGTCGCGACCACCGCGGCGCGCGCGACGGCGACCGCACTCGGCGACCTCCAACTCGCGGCACCGGCGCGGCTCCTCGACTTGTCGCGCGGCCTCGCCCTTCGGGCCGGCGTCGCAGTCAAGAACGTCGTGAACCTTCAGACGGGAGAGATGCAGGTCGGGTACGTGACCGAACACACCGACGCGAGCGGCGCGCCGCTGAAGGTGCCCGGCGCCTTCGTGGTGGCGATCCAGGTCTTCCGCGGCGGCGCCCTCTACCACCTCGTCGCGCGCCTCCGGTACCGCCTCAAGGACGGATCGCTCTCGTGGTTCTACGAGCTCCACGGCGCCGAGCGCGTGTTCGATCACGCCTTCGCCGAGGCGATCGACACCGCCGGCAAGAACACCGGCCTCCCCGTCTTCGTCGGAACGCCCGAAGCCGCGCCGACGGTGTAGCGGTGGGCCTCCATCCCTTGCCGCAGCTCGCGCGCTGCGAGGTCGTGCTCGTGTGGCGCGACGGGTCGACCACGCGCGCCATGGTGCCCGTCGGCGCCGATCGGTGCGCGTGCGGCGCGTCGATGTTCGCGCACCGGCCTGACTTCGCTACGCGCGATGGCCTGCCGGTGTTCACGGAGGACGGCGACACCTTGGCGCAGGCGATCAAGACGGTGCCGCGTCGTGGGTGAGGTCTCCAAGATCGCCTGGACGGACGCGACTTTCAATCCGTGGTGGGGGTGCACGCGCGTGTCGCCCGGGTGCGAGCACTGCTACGCCGAGCAACTTGCGACGGTGCGGCGCCGCCTTCCGGTGTGGGGTGTCGACGCCGACCGCAAGGCGATGTCCGCGGCGTACTGGCGCGCGCCGGTCAAGTGGGATCGCGACGCCGCGCGCGATGGTGTCCGGCGGCGAGTCTTCTGCGCCTCCATGGCCGACGTGTTCGAGATCTTGCCCGACCGCAACGTGGCCGGGTGGAAGGTGCAAGGTGAGGCACGCTCGCGCTTGTGGGACTTGATCGCCGCGACGCCGAACCTCGATTGGCTCCTGTTGACGAAGAGGCCGGAGAACATCGACCGCCTGGCACCATGGGATGGCAGCGGGTCGAGGATCGAGAGCATCGTCACCAGGCCGCCGTGGCCCACGAACGTGTGGCTCGGCGTCACCGCGGAGGACCGTCGACGCGCGGCGGAACGCCTACCGATCCTCCTCGACATCCCGGCGCGCGTTCGGTTCGTGTCTCATGAGCCGGGACTCGAAGCCGTCGACTTCCGGCCGTGGCTGTCAGGCGGCGTGCATTGGGTGATCACCGGCGGAGAATCCGGGCCTGGCGCGCGACCGTACTCGATCGACTGGGCGCGCCACGTGGTGAACACGTGCCGCATGTTCGGCGCCGCACCCTTCGTGAAGCAGCTCGGGCGCCACCCGTTCGATGAGCGCGGTCAGCAGATGCACCGGCGCGACATGGTGCACGGGACCATCACCGATCCGAAGGGCGGCGACCCGGACGAGTGGCCGGCCGATCTTCGCGTGCGCGACTGCCCGGCGGTGTCGCCGTGACGTCGACGCGCCTTCCGCGCAACGAGACGCGGCCCGACTTCTACCCGACGCCGTCGAATGTGACGGCGTCGATCGTGCCGGCGATCATCGCCGACATGCCGGCCGTGGGACGCACGCCGGACGTCCTCGATCCGTGTGCCGGCGAAGGGGCGATCCTCGCCGCGTTGGCGCGGTCGCCGGTGGCGCTGCGTGCGACCTTCCGCGGCATCGAGCTCGACGGGCCGCGCGTGAACGAGTGCCGCGCGTCCTTCACGTGCGCGCACGCAGACGCCTTGCACATCGCCACCGACTGGGGCCGCCCCGACGTCGTGGTGATGAACCCTCCCTACTCGTCGGCCCTGCCCTTCGTGCAGCGCGCCATCGCCGAGACGGCGGCGCACGGCGGATCGGTGTTCGCCCTCCTCCGCCTCGCGTTCCTCGAGTCTGCCGGTCGCGTCGACTTCCACCGCGCGAACCCGTCCGACGTCTTCGTGCTCGCGCGCCGCCCGTCCTTCGTGTGCTCGGTGCGGTGCTCCCGCGCGCGCGCCACGCCGAAGCACGGGCCGGCGTCGTGCACGTGGTCGGCCATGATCCCGCTGGACGATCCGCGCCCGAAGGCGTGCCCGGTGTGCCTCGCACTCACCGTCTTCGCGACGTCCGACTCGAGCGCGTATGCCTGGTTCGCGTGGGGGCCGCGTTTCGGCGGCCGGTGGTCGGTGCTTCCGTGACGTCAACCGGAAAGGCGCCGGAAGATCGGGGCCTCGCCCCCGGCACCGGCCCGGCGACTTTCCGAAGTCGACCGATCCTCTTCTCCGGCCCGATGGTTCGCTCCATCCTTGCCGGACGGAAGACGCAGACGCGAAGGATCGCCGGCACCGTTGACCCGCCGGTGTGGCCGCACCGGTACGGCGTCGCCGGAGATCGCTTGTGGGTCCGAGAGACGTGGCGGTGCGAGGGCGTCGGAGCCGACGGTCTCCACTTCATTCGGTACCACGCCGACGGGTGCCGCGCGTCCTTCGCGCCGCCGGTCGGATGGTTGCCGCCGCGGTCGAACGATCACGGCATGGTGCCGTCGATCTACCTGCCGCGGTGGGCCTCGCGGCTCACGCTCGAGGTGGTCGACGTGCGGGCCGAGCGGCTCCACGCGATCACCGAAGCCGACGCGCGCGCCGAAGGCGTCGACCCCACGCCGCAGGCCAGCGCCCGGAGTTGCTTCGCTGGTCTGTGGGACACGATCAACGGCGACCGCGGCGCGTGGTCGACCGACCCGATGGTGTGGCAGATCGTCTTCCGGGTGGTCGCGTGACGCCGCCAGACATCGTGGCGACGATCCCGATCTGCCTCCCGTCCCTCGGGAACGCGCGAGACGGGCACTGGTCGCGCCGAGCGCGCCTCATGCGCGCCCACCGTGACGCCGCCGCCCTCGTCCTTCGGCCGCGTCTCGCGGGCGCTACGGGGCGCCTGCGCACGCCGCCGACGGTGCGCCTCACGCGGATCGCCCCGCGGCGGCTCGACAGCGACAACCTCGCCTTCGCCTTCAAGGGGGTGCGCGACGGGATCGCGGCGGTGCTCGGCGTCGACGATGGCGGCGGCGGCCCGGTGTGGATCTACGACCAGCGGAAGGCGCGGCCGGTCGACGTGACCGGGCCGCGCGGGTACGCGGTGGTAATCGAGATGTGGTGGCGTCCCGACGCAAGCGTCACTCTTGCGTGACAGATGTGGACATGGTACGGACATGCCGTGGCCTACACGAAGCTCTTTCACTCGGTGATCACGTCGACGGTGTGGCGGCTCGACGACCAGATCCGGCTCGTGTGGATCACGATGCTCGCCACGTGCGATCGGCACGGCATCGTGGAGGCGTCGGTTCCCGGGCTCGCGCACGTGGCCGGTGTGTCACCCGACGACGTGGAGCGCGCTGTCGCCACCTTCCTCGCGCCCGACGCCTACAGCCGGACGAAGGACCACGAAGGCCGGAGGATCGAGTTGGTTGACGGCGGGTGGCGCATCCTGAACCACGCGAAGTACCGCGCGAAGATGAGCGAGGACGAGCGGCGCGCGCGCGACCGCGACCGCAAGCGGGCGGAGAGGAAGGTGTCCGCGGCGAGTCCACCAGCGTCCGCAAATGTCCGCGCCCGTCCAGACTGTCACACGATGTCCGCAGATCCAGATCCAGATCCAGATCGCAGATCCCAGAGCGAGAGCGCGCGCGCGCAAGACGGGACCACCGGCGGCACGCCGCTCCCCGCCTTCGTGGCCTCGCCTGTCGAACCGCCCCCTCGCCCCGTGTCCTTCGACGTCCCGCCGTGGCGCGACGACGCCGTGGAGACGATCGCGCTGTCGACCGGGCGGCGCCCGGAGGACATCGGCCTGTGCTGGGTCGGGTACGTCGCCGACCGCGCAACCAAGGCGCGCCAGGTGACGAAGGAGGACTGGCAGCGGTGGATCGTGCGCGAGCTCAATTACGAGCGACGCGCGCCGGTGTCGACGCGCAAGCCGTCGGCCGACGCCGCGATCACCGACGAGGCCAGGGCGCACCGCGCCGCCTACGCGGCCGGGATCGCTGCCGTCCTTCCGACGCACGCGCTGACGTGGCCGCACGGTGCCGATGACGCGCTCGAGGCCGCGGTGCAGAAGCACGGCGTGGCGCCGATCCAGAAGTGGATCGAAGACGCCGCCGCCGACTTCGGCGCGTGGCTCAAGTCGCACCCGGACCAGGCGAAGTTCCACGCGCACGGCGAGGCCACTGGCCTGGTGAAGTTCCTGAACGAGGAGGCGCTTCGGGACGAAGCGAGGAAGGTAGGATCGTGATGGCGAAGGGGAAGCGAAGAGCGGCGGCGGCCAAGTCGAAGGCGGCCCGCAAGGCGAAGATGATGGAGGGTGGCGGTCGGTCGAAGTACGCCACGAAGCGCGCGGAGTCGACGTTCCGCCCGACGTCGCCGAGCTACGTCGATCGGTCGCGTGGGGACGTCACCGTGGATGAGGCGCGCGCGGCCGAACGCGCGGCCGAACGCGCGGCCGAACGCGCGGCCATGTCCCGCCGCCCGGAGGGCGCGTGACCGCCGCCGCCCTGCGCCCATCGTTCTGCGGTGGCGTCGCCGGCACCGGAGGGAGGCGGTCGCGGTGCGACGCCGAAGCCGTGCCGGGGACGGGGCAGTGCGCCGCGTGCGCGGCCGACGAGGCAGCCATCCGTCGGCGGCGCGCCGAGGCCAAGGCGGCCGACGACGTCACGCCACGACGCCGGAGGGCCACGCGGTGATCGATCCGGTCGACATGACCGGCGGCACCACCGGCCCCATCCGTGGGTGGTGGCGCACGACGGGCACCGCCACGATCGTGACCATCGGCACGTGCGCGATCGACGTCGCGCCGGCACCGCGCCGCCGCAAGGTCGGCCTGTGGACGCCGATCGCCGTGCGGCCGGCACCCGTGGACGTGACCGGCCCACGGCCCGCGTGTGGGAGCGAGGGGTATACCGGGGGAGGAGGAGCAAGGCGCGGGTCGCCTCAACGTCCGAATTCGTGGCAATTCGGATTCAATGCGCTACCATAAGGGTGCGGAATGACTAGGATTGCGGTGGTGACGTGGTGATCGTGGCGGAAAGAAGCGTGCCGGTGGTGGTCCGGGTGGCCAACGTGCGCCCGCGACCTTCGCTGACCGACCCTTGCGTGTGCGGTCACCCGCGTCGCGACCACGTCGGCGCGCAGCGTGGGTGCCGCGCGCCCGACGAGCCGGTGTTCGGCGCGTGCCCGTGCACGGCGTTCCGGGTGGACGAGTCGTGACCATCGAGGGCGGCGACGGGTGGACGATGCACCGCGGCGATTGCCTCGACGTGCTGCCGACGCTGGAGCGCGTCGAGCACGTGATCACGGATCCGCCGTACTCGGAGTACACACACGCGAAGGTGCGGCGCGGCGGCTCCGTCCACCTCCCCGACGAGGATATTCCCGGACGGCCCAGGCGCGCGGTCATCTCCTCGGAGGCGGTACTCGGGTTCCCCGCGCTCCAGCCCGGCGAGCGCGAGGCGTGCGCCGTCGAGTTCGCCCGCATCGTCCGCCGATGGATCCTGGCGTTCTCAGATCAGGAGGGCGCGTTCCCGTGGGTGGTGGCGAACGTCGCGGCCGGACTCGATCACGTGCGGATCGGGCAGTGGGTGAAACTGAACGCAACGCCGCAGTTCACGGGCGATCGTCCCGCGATCGGCGCCGAAGCGATCGTGATCGCGCACCCGGCCGGCCGGAAGCGGTGGAACGGAGGGGGCCGGCACGGAGTCTGGACCTTCGCGATCGAGATCAACCGAGGCGGAGCGAACGCCCGCGAGCATACGACGCAGAAGCCCGTCGACCTCATGCTCGCCCTCGTCGCTGACTTCACCGATCCAGGCGAGACCATCCTCGACCCCTTCGCGGGCTCGGGTACCACCGGCGTCGCAGCGCTTCGACTCGGACGCCAGTTCGTCGGCGTCGAGAAGGACGCCAGGTACTTCGCGATCGCGTGCGAGCGGCTGCGTGCCGAAGAGAACGGCTCGACCTTGCAGGCCGCGCGCGCGGGGCAGATCCCGATGTTCGGAGCTGCGACGTGAGGGGCCGCCGCCGCACAGCCATCCCGGCCGCCGCGGCGGCGAAGATGCGCGACATGATCGCCGCCGGCCACCCGGCGCAGGCCATCGCCGACGCGCTGAAGGCCGACGGCGTGACCGGCGTGTCGCGGTCGACCGTCGGCGCGCGGCAACGGGAGGCGCGTGGGTCGCGCGGCAAGGCGAAGGTGGCGCCGGCCGCGCGCAAGGCGAAGGGGAAGGACACCACACCGCTCCCGACGCCGGACGCGATCCCAGCGAACGTCGCAACCACGACGCTCGACGCTTGGATCGCGAAGGCCGAGCGCGCGGCGTCGAAGGCCGAACGCAAGGGCGACCTATCGGCGCTCGGCGCCATGGGCCGCTTGACCGCCGCGCTCGTCGAGGCGCGCCGGAAGAACACGCCGCCGCCCGTCCACGATCCGAACGACGATCCCGACATGCGCGCGCTCGGCGAAGAAGTCGCGGCGCGCCTCCACAAGCTCGTGGATCAGGTGGCGCCGCCATGAGCGGTGACGGCAACGGTGCGCCAGACATGATCAACTCGCCGCCCCACTACACCTCCCACCCGTCAGGCGTGGAGTGCATCGACGTTGTGGAGCACCTTCCGTTCAACGTCGGGAACGCGATCAAATACCTGTGGCGCGCCGGCCTGAAGGGCGACGCGATCGAGGATCTTCGCAAGGCGGCATGGTACGTCGACCGCGAGATCAAGCGACGCGAGACGGCGAAGAAGCGGAACGGACCACCGGAGGCCACATGACGAAGATCAGGATCACGTGTCGCGCGCCGGAGTCACCTGGTCGGTGCCCAAACGTCGACAACTACGCCGACAGATGTGAGCGCCAGACCGGGCATGCCGGCAAGTGCCTTTACGGCCCGGCACCGTTCCCGACGGTGCACGGCGTGTCGGCCGCGTGGGAGGACGTCCACGTACTCGCTGTCGCGGCCGACGGCACGGAGCACGACATCACGAACGTCGAAGGGATCACGTGGTCGTGCCGCGCCGGTGAAGAGGCGCGCGCCACCATCGACTTCGTCGACGTCGAGATCGACGCCGCGGCCATGGGTCCGGAGGGCGATGTCGCGATCCCGTCGAACGTCCCGCGACGCCGCCACCCACCGCCGATGGAGCACGGGTGGGAAGACGCTCTCGGAGCGGTACCGCAGCACCTTCGCGCCGGCCTCGTCCGGTACGTCACCGACGGCGTGCGGCCGGGACACTTCCTTGTCGCGGTGCTCGAGAATGACCTCGCCGAGGCTGTCGCGCGTGCCGACGCCGTGTCGCTGGTTGGCCTCCCCTTCGTGGTGTCGTGGCTCGACAACTACGCGCCGGCCACGTGCCACGGCAGCGCCCTTCGCGTCGCTGTATGGTGCAAGATGCACGCGACGCGGATCGGCCTGTCGACGGTCACCGCGATCGGAGGCACGCCGTCCCGCGTGACCGCCGCCGACGTAGACGGCTTCACCGTCGGCGACACCATCGCGTCGTGCTGGTGCGGTCGCACAATGGTGGCCTACGGGTACGTTCCGCTCGACGGCGTGAACCACGCGCGCGAGGTTTGCGCGCCGATCGGCGCCGACGTTTGATCGACACGTCGCCAGCGCAGCGCATCGCCGAGCGCCTCGTGGCCGCCGTCGGACGGAAGCGCGCGCACCGCGCGATCGACGTCATGCTCGCGAAGATGACGCCGATCGACCGCGCCGCTCTCGCGATGCACTGGCCGACGTGGGCGCGCGGCAAGCAGGTCGCGCCGGCCGGCCCGTGGGTCACGTGGGGATTCCTTGCCGGCCGCGGTTTCGGGAAGACGTGTGCAGTCTCCAAGTATGTGAACGCGGAGGCCGAGGCGGGACGCGCGATGTTGATCGGTTTGGCGGCGCAGGACGAGGACAACTGCGTCAAGCTCCAGGTGCTTGGACCGTCCGGGCTGATCGCGACGTCGGCGCCGTGGTTCCGCCCGCGGTGGGAGGCGTCGCGCCTCGAGCTCGTGTGGCCGAACGGCGCGCGCGCGATGGTCCGCACGCCGGAAGTCCCGGACAAGATCCGCGGCCCCGAGTTCCACCTTGCGTGGCTGTCCGAAGTTCAGTCGTGGCCGGAGACGGGACGCGACAAGGCCTGGAGCAACTTCAAGCTCGCGACGCGCCTCGGGTACGCGCGCACGGTCTGGGACGCGACGCCGCGCAAGCGCCACCCGACCCTGATCGCTCTGCTTCGCGACAACGAAGCCGACCCGGTGGCGCACGTCGTGGTGCGCGGGTCGACGCGAGAGAACGCGGCGAACCTGGCCGGCGGGTACGTCGCACGCCTCGAGGCCGAGTACGCCGGCACGCAGCGCGGTCGCGAGGAGCTTGGCGGCGAGATGCTGCAGGAGAGCGACGCGGCCCTCGTGCGCGCCGAGTGGATCGACACCATGCGCCGGATGCGACCGGACGTCATCGTGCGGCGCGTGGTCGCGATCGATCCGGCGGTAACGACGCGCGGCGGGTCGGACATGACCGGGATCGTGGACGTCGCGCTCGGCGCCGACGGGATCGCCTACGTGATGGGCGACCACACCGCGAAGCACACGCCGCCCGAGTGGGCGGCCATCGTCCTTGACGTGCACGCGCGCGGCGCGTGCGACCTCGTGATCGTGGAGACCAACAAGGGTGGTCTCCTCCTCACGCAGAACCTCCGCGCGGCGGCGAAGGAGCGCGGCTTGAAGGTCGCGGTGGTGGACGACAAGTGGAGGCCGCACCGGTCGCCAGGCGTCGTGTTCGTTCGCGAGGTCTACGGTCGCGGGTCGAAGTCCGACCGCGCGCAGCCATTGGCGACGGCGTACGAGCGGCGACGGATCGCGCACGTCTTCGGCGCGGACCTCACCGAGCTCGAGGCGACGCTGACGACGTGGGAGCCGTTGCCCGGCGTGCGGTCGCCCGACCGGCTCGACCCGCTCGTGTACGGCGTCGGGGAGGTCCTCGGCCTGTCGTCCGACGTCATCGACCACGCCGCCGGGTTCGCCGGCCTCGCGAAGATGGGGGCGGCGCTGCCTGGTTCGCCGACAGCGCCGCGTGGCGCGTCGCGCAACATCGCCGCGCTCCTCGGCGGCGGCGCAGCCGGCGGTGGTCGGATCTAGACTTCGCCCGTGCCGCGGCACGTCGGGCACAGCGCCCCGGTGTCGCGTGCGCCGTTGTCGACGACGCCAGTTCCGGCGCACGTGCCGCACGGCGTGAAGAAGGTGACCGGGGGCTCCCCGTCGGGTCCGCGGTGCGATCCGCGGTGCCCTTCGTGGAGGATGCATCGCGGATCGGAGAGGTTCGCGCCCATGATGGTGAGGCAGCGCATCTTCGTCATCCCCGTTAGACGTCCCGGATATTCAATCGCCGATCGCGTGACCATTCGATCGGCGTAGGGCCGGCGCCGCACCGTTGGGAGCGTGGGGAGGTGCGCCCGTCGACGCGGCACCGGCCGCAGCCACCTTCGCCGCGAAGGCCTCGACCGTCAAGCGTCCGTCGGGGTTCGGCGTGCCGTCGGGGTTGAGGAGCGCCGGCAAGCCTGCCGACGCGCGCGCCTCGTCCACCGTGACCACGCGCGCGATGTCGGTGGGCGCGAGGGCGATCGACGGCGCGCCCGTCTCGGTCGGCGGAGGGAGCATGGGCGCGTCGACCTCGTACACGCGCGCCACGTCGTCGACGAAGTCCTGCGTGACGTCAAAGCCTGCCGCCTTCGCCGACGCGACGTCGGCGTAGAACGCGGCGCGGCGTGCCGTCAAGGCGGTGACGCGCGCGGCCTCGTCGGCGTCCGGGATCTTGTACCGGCGGCACGGGGCGAGCGTGGAGTCACCGAAGTTCACCGCGCACCACGGCTCGATGAGGCCGGTGAGCAGACCGCGCTCGATCGCGCGGAGGTCGCCCTCCACGCGCGTGGTCGCGACGCCGAAGAGCTCGCTGATGTCGACGCCGGGCGCGCCGCCGGTCGCGCCGAGCGTTCCGTCGGTGCCGAGGTAGATCCGTGCCGCCGCCTTCTCCGCGTTCAAGACGAGGCGTTCCCACACCTGCCACGCGGTCGAGTTGTTCGTGAGGAAGTCGGTCTTCGCGCCGGCGGGTCGAAGACCGATTGGCGTGTCGGCCGACGCGATGGCGCGAAGCAGCTCGAGGAACGCGGCGGCCTCGGCGGTCAAGTCGCCGCCGTCCTGCAGCGCCATGCCCTCCGGCATCTCGCCGATCACCTTCGCGTTGCCGTGCGCCACCGATCCCTTCGCCCAGTCCCGACACGCGAAGGCATGGCGCGCCCACACGAGGGCCGCCGGAAGCAGCGCGGCCTCCTGCTTCCACGGCTCCCAAGCGTGCTTCGCGAAGACCACCCAGCGCCCGTCGCCGTGGACGATCGGAACCTCGGTGCCGCCCATGGCGCCGAACGCGAACCCGGCCGCGCCGGTCACGCCGCCAGGCCATGCCGGCATCGCTTCCGCCGCGGAGGCCTCGGCCGGCGTGATCGTGGTCGGGTCGACGCGCGCGCGGAACACGCGGAGGTAGTGGTCCCAACGCACGTACTCGATCGGCCACGGCCGAAGCTCGAAGTCGACGCGCGCGCCGTCGGCGCGTGGTGTGGCGGTGATCGCGGCGAAGGCGATCCCGTGGTTGACCAGGCACCCGTGGATGTCGGCGAGCGTGTCCGGGTGGACGCCGACACCGTCGGCACCAAACAACGCCTCGGCCTCCGCCGCCACCGACTTGGCGCGCGCGCCTGACGCCGGGACGAGCTCCACGTCGATGCACCGCTGGGGCGCGAGGCGGTTCTCGTACGCGACGGCGAGCGCGTCATCGGTGCGCATCGACTCGGCGAGGCGCGCCGGCAGGAAGAACTGGCCGAGCATCTGCGCATCACGCGCGTTGAAGATCTCGGCGAGGGTCCAGGCGTGCACCCGGCCGCTGCCGTCGCGCGGCAAGCCGATCTGTTCGCGCAGGCGGGTCATGTCGAATTCGCCTGCCTCCCGGACCTTGCGCGCGCGCTTCGACGGTGCTCCCATGCCTTCGGGGTAGCACGATTCGCCGACGGCCGAATTTTGTGCGTTGCGGTTTCCGCGCGTCGGTGTACGTGATCCCTTCGTGGGCTCACGCCGGACGGCAACGATCACGACGCTTGCGGTGGCCGGCGACACGCCGCCGACCGAGTTTCGGATCTTCGCCTCCGGCCCGATCGACACGACGAAGGGCTCATTCACGTTCGACGAGGCGTCGGCCGCTGCGGTGATGGCCGACTACACGGCGCACGGCATCGACCTCATGATCGACTACGATCACGCCTCGCTGTCGCCCATGCCGGTGGACCCAGCCCTCTCCGCGCGCGCCGCCGGGTGGTTCAAGCTCGCCGTGCGCAACGGCGAGCTGTGGGCGGTCGACGTGCGCTGGACCGATCCGGCGAAGGCTGCCCTCACGGCGAAGGAGTGGCGGTTCATGTCGCCGGCCTTCACCACCGACGACGCCGGGCGCGTCACGTCGCTCCTCAACGTCGCGCTCACGAACATGCCGGCGACCCGGCAACTCGATCCGCTGATGGCGGCGGGAAGGAAGACGATCATGGCCGGTGCAGAAGCGTTGTCTCCCAAGCTCGTGGCCGCCGCCCTCGAGGCAGTGGCCACGAAGGACGCGAAGGGATCGCTCGACCTGCTCAAGCAGATCATCGCGGCGCTCCTCGGCGGCACGCCGGAAGAGGCGCCCGCGTCGGCACCGGCCGAGGGCGAGCCCCCGATGGCCGCGGCCGACAAGCCCCCGGCCGACGACAAGGCGGCCGACGTCGCCGCGTCGGCAGCGAAGCTCCTGCGGATCACCGGCGCCAAGTCCTTCGTGGAGGCGGTCGCGACGGTCGACACCTTCCGCGCGTCGCACCTCGAGCTCGAGACCGAGCGCCAGAAGCTCGCCGCGGAGCGCGCGACGCTCGAGGCGGCCGAGCGCCGCCGCGGGTGCGTCGACCTCGTGACCGTCGCCGGCATGGCGCCCGCGATGGTGTGGGCCGACGACAAGGCGACCACGCCGAAGACGTACCTCGCCTCGATGGCGATCGGCGACTTCCGATCCTACGTCGCCGACGCGCTGAAGGCGGCCGGCAAGACGCCGCCGCCGATCGCACCGCCGGCCGGCGTGGCCGCGCCGGTCACCGGCCCGGGCGGCGGTGTCGCCGGCCTGTCGGCGCGCGAGCTCACCATCTGCAAGGAGACCGGGTGCGACCCGGTCACCTACGCGACCCTCAAGGCGCAACGTGACGGCGCGGCCGTCGGAGGAAACTGACATGGCGAACCTCACCGCAGGCATCCCCCCGCAGCCGTACGGTGCCGGTCACCGCAAGGTCACGCTGCCCGTCAAGGCGTCGGCGCAGATCTACGAGGGCGCGCTCGTGTCCCAGGTCTCCGGCGCGTGCGTCACCGGCACGACCACGTCAGGCGGCAACGCGATCGGCGTCGCGGAGCACGACCAGCTCGGCGGCGCGTCCGACGGCACGAAGCGGATCACGCTCATGACCGACGGGATCTTCCTGTTCGCCGCTGGGTCGGCGGCGCCGACCGACGCGACGCCGTACGGCGCGCTCCTCTTCCTCGAGGACGATCACACGGTCGGCACCGGCGGCCTCGGTGCGACGCAGAAGCTCGCCGGCCGCTTCGTCGGCATCGAGGACGACGGGCGGATTCGCGTGTGGGTTTCGGTCCTCGACGAGGTGCCTGGCACCCTGGACGAGATGATCACCGGCACCGCGCTCACCGACGTTGCCGCGACCACCGTCCAGCGCCAGGGTCGCGTGACGAAGTTCCTCCTCGCTGGGACGATGTCCCAGGACGAGACGGTGACGCTCGGCACGACCGGCGCGGTGCTCGGTGACGTGATCCGCATCATCCGCACGTCGACCTCCGCGCAGACGCTCGCGGTCGTGAACGGCGGCGCTGGCGCCGGCACGCTGTGCACCCTCATCGCGTCCAAGATCGGGTTCGCTCAGGCGATCTTCAACGGCACCAACTGGCTCTACGACGGATCGAGCGCGACGTAGTCGCAAGGAAAGACCGACCATGGCCCTCAATCCCCTCTACGCCATCGAGCAACTTCCGACGACCTCGCAGGCCGCGATCCGCGAGTTCGACGAGCGCTACATCGCCGCGGTGGGCGCGTCGCAGCCGACCGGGTGGGCCGACCGTCTCGGCGAGCTCATCCCGACGGCCGCGCCCATGGTCACGTTCCCGGTGTCGCAGCTTCGCACGAAGTACCTGCGCACCGAGGGCGAGTCGCGGTTCAAGAAGCTGCGCGAGAAGTCCTTCGACGTGAAGGCCGAGGAGTTCGACGACGGGTACGAGGCGAAGCTCCTCGACCTGTTCACCAAGGTCTTCGCCTACCGGAACTGGCAGCAGGCGCCGGGCCGACTGGTCCTCGCCGAGGAGGCGTTCCGCCACGCATCGATCGCGGCGCTCATCGAGGCCGGCACGTCGACCACGTGCATCGACGGCCAGAACTTCTTCTCGACCGCGCACCCGGCGAACATGACCGACACGTCGATCGGCGGGACGTGGAGCAACTACCAGTCGGTCGCGTCCGACGTGGTGTCGATCCCGAACATCCAAGCCGAGGTCACCGCCATGATGGCGGTGAAGGACGAGAACGGCGACGCGCTCGGCGTCATGCCCGACACGCTCCTCGTTCCGATCGCGAAGGGCGAGCCGGTCAAGAACCTTCTCGCCAAGGAACTCATCCTCGAGAACGGCACCGGGTCGGCCGCCACGAACAACCCCTACAAGGGGCGCATCACCGTGGAGGTCGTGAAGGAGTTCACCGACGTGAACGACTGGTACCTCGTCGACAGCAAGATGGTGAAGGCCGGCGTCGCGCCGTGGCTCTCCCTGCGGCAGACGGTGCCTGGGTCGCTCGCGCTCAGGACGTTCGACGAGTCGTCTGACTTCTTCAAGAACACCGGCAACATCAAGCTGTCGTCGCACATCTGGTACGGCTTCGGTCTCGCGCTGCCTCACGCGATCAGGCGCTGCCTCGGCGCCTGACCGTAGGCGCGCTGCGCGCGTCGCCCGACCCATAGGCCCGCACCGCCGCAAGGTGGCCGGGCCTTCGGCGGTGTGACCGCCTACGCGACCAGACGCGACGTCTACCGGTACGGGCTCGCCCGCGGGACGCTCGGTTCCCAGGCGCGCATCGTCGCGTCGTGCATCGCGTCGACCGACATCCTCACGTTGGACGGGCACGGGTTCGAGACGGACGATCCTGTACTCGTGCGCGCCGAGGACGGCGGCACCTTGTCGGCGCCGCTCGTGGCCGGCACGCAGTACTACGCGATCCGCGTGACGGACACGACCTTCAAGCTCGCGGCGACCGCGGGCGGCGCGGCCATCAACATCACCACCGACGGCGTCGGCGTCATCGTGTCGATCCCGCTGCCGTTCGACGAGGTACTCGAGTACTACTCGCGCTTCGTCGATGCGTTCTTGCCGGCGCACACGACGCCGCTGACGGCGCCGTACCCGGTGACCGTCGTGGCGATCGTCGCCGAGCTCGCCGCGAAGAAGTTGCAGCTCCTCGCCGGCCAGGCGTCGGTGTCGATGACGGAGACCGAGGTTGCGGCGAAGGCGCAGCTCGAGCGGTGGGCGAAGGGCCTGCCATTGCGCGACCACGCGGCGACCACCGCGCCGTCGAACCTTGCCGTGGCGACCACCGCCGGCCGCGCCGCCGACGCGCGCGGGTGGGGAAGCGGGACGCTCCCATGACGTCGCCGTCGAACCTTCGCGCCTTCTCGGCGTCGCTCCGGGACCTCCCCCGCACCGTCGGGATCAAGGTGGCCACGGCCGCCGCGCCCGCGATCACCGCCGCCGCCGCAGCGACCTTCGCGGCCGGCGCCGATCCGTACGGCGTCGCGTGGACGCCGGGCGCCGACGGCCAGGCCGTGACGCTCCGGAAGACGGGCGCCCTCGCGCGCGGCATCAGCTACACGGCGATCGGCACGAAGATCCGCGTGGTCCTCGGCGTGCGGTACGCGAAGTATCAGATCGGGCGCCGCCCGGTGTTCCCGCGCCAGGGCGCGCCCCTCCCGCGCCCGTACGTCGATGCCTTGACCTCGACGTCGCGTGACGTGATCGCCACGTCCTTGGCGGCCGGAGGCGCGGCATGATCCACGAGATCGGCAAGGAGCTGAAGGCGCGCCTCGTCGCGTACGGATGTCCGATCGTCACGGTCGTGGACGGGCCTGAGGAGACGACGCCGACGGCGAGCGCGCGCGAGCGGATCGTGATCGAGCGCACCGCCGATCCGCCTGCCACGCCGGTGCGCGGCGTGCACATCAACCCGAAGCACCGCATGACGCGCCCGTGCGCGGCGAAGGTCACGATCTACGCGCAGGCGGCCGACAGCGGGGCGATGCCGTACGAGCACAGGCGCCGCGCCGAGCACGTACTCGACGTGGTCCTCGTGGCGCTGGATGACGTCTTCCGCGTGCGCCGGAACCGGTGGGTGGACGGCGGCGGATCGTTCGTGCTGCCGGGCGACATGGCAGGCACGGCGAAGATCGGCGGCGCCGTGTACGAGCGTGCGCTCACATTCGACCGCGCGATCGAGGTCAGAACGTGGGCCGGCGCGAAGCGGCCGGAGCTCGTCATGGGCGTCGGCGGAAGCAAGATCACCAGCACCACGAAGGTTTCGACGGCGCACGGGCCGGACAACGACAGCAACCCGGACAACGTCCCTGCCGCGGCGGAGACCGCGTGCGGCACGTAGGAGCTTGAGACATGGCCGATCTTCCGAGCGCGACAGTCACGATCGACGACGAGGCCGGCGCCTTCGCTGGCGGCACCGGTTACCTCGTTGTCGCCGGGTGCGTCGGCACGGCGGCCGACATCACGCCGCGCGTGTTCGCGTCGGCGAAGTCCCTGATCGCGCAGCACGGGTACGCGCCCGCGGTCGACTTCGCGGCGATCCACATCGACGAGACCGGCCTTCCTGTGGTGTTCGTCGGCCTCCCCGTCGTGACGGCGGCGGTGCTCGGATCGCAGCGATCGTCCGGGTCGGGCACGTCGATCGTGGCGATCACGGCCGGCGCCGCCGGGTACCTCGAGGAGGTCGACGCGATCATCACGTGCGTGACCGGTGGAACGCTCGGCGCCGGTAGCGGCCCGGTGTTCGACCTGTCGCTCGATGGCGGCGTGACCACGAGGCGGATCCGCCTCGGCACGGCGCTGACGTACACGGTGCCCTACGTCGGGATCGTAATCACGTGGGGCGCCGGCACGGTGGTCGCCGGTGACGTGTACTCGTTTCGCACCACCGCGCCGATGTGGGATTCGGCCGGCCTGACGTCGATGCGCACGGCGCTCGCCGCGCAGCTCAAGCTGTCGCGGTCGTGGATGCTCGTCGGCGACCTTCCGTCGGCGACCTTCGCCGGGTACGTGACGACGCAGGCGAACGCCTACGAGACGAGCAGTGCACGCTTCGTGTTCGCCCGAGCATCGGTCAAGGACGGCGGTGCTCCCGCCCAGCTCGCGAAGTCGTCCGGCGTCAAGAATGTGGCGAAGCTCCTCTCGACCACCACGCTGACCTTCGCCGAGGTCGGTGCCACCGACGACACGATCACGCGCAACGAGGGCTCGTGGATCACCGACGGATTCGTGGTCGGCGACGTCGTCACCGTGGCCGGCGCGCTCGCGTCGTCCGGGTACAACAACGTCACCGGGAGGATCAAGGCGCTGACGGCGACGGTCCTCACATTCGACACGACCGACCTGATCAACGAGTCGCTCGCGGCCGGCCTCGGGTCGGTGGTCGGCTCCAACGGCCTCATCTTCGCCGAGGTCGGGATGACGGGGGACACGATCACGCGGAACGCCGGATCGTGGGTGGCCGACGGGTTCGCGGCCGGCGACAAGATCAAGGTGGCCGGCACCGCGTCGAACAACATCACCGAGTCGGCGGCGATCGTCACCGTGACGGCGACCGTGATCACGCTCGACACCGACGACTTGACGGCGGAGGAGATCCGATCCGACGTCGTGACGATCACGAAGGTGCAGACGAAGGCGTCCTACATCGCGGCGACCGACACCGCCTTTGCGTCGGTCGACGCGCAGAAGCGGATCGACATGTCGATCGGGCGCGCACGCAAGGCGTCGCCGATCACCGGGTGGGCCTTCCGCCGCCCGGCATCGTGGGCTGCGTCGATCCGCGAGTACCAGCACGACGTTCAGATCCCGTGCTGGCGCAAGTCGGATGGGCCGCTCGACGGCTGGGACCTGAAGGACGCCGCGCAGAACATCGTCGAGATCGACGATCGCGTGGACGGCGGCGCGCTCGCCGCGCGCTTCACGTGCTTCCGTTCGTTCAGCAACGGCCCAAACGGAACCTTCATCGGCCTGTCTTTGACGCGCGCGACGGAGGGATCGCTTCTGTCCCGCACGCACAACCTCGCCGTGGCGAACCTGGCGTGTACGGTGACGCACGCGGAGACGGAGCACGCAATCGGTCAGGTGCTCATCCTGAACGACAACGGCACAGGCACCGACGCCTCGCTGTCGATCATCGAGCAGCGGGTCAACTCCGCGCTCCAGATCGCGCTGCTCCAGGGGCGCACCGAAGGACCACGGGCCTCGTCGGCGGTGTGGCGTGCGTCGCGCACCGACGTCCTGAACGTGCCGGCGGCGACGCTGACTGGCGTGCTCGATCTTCGTCTGAACGGCACGCTCGAAAAAATCTCCACGGTGGTGCGCATCCAGACGGGCGGGTAAGAGGACACCATGACGAACCAAGCTTTCCCCTCCCTGAACGACGTGGAGCCCTCGTGGGCCGACGTCGCCATCACCTTCACGGTGTTTGGCGGCGACGTGATCGAGATGGCCGACGTGGCAGGCCTCAAGTGGTCTCGCAAGGTGGAGGTCGGCGAACGGCGCGGCGCGTCCGGCGGTCGCGTCATGGCGCGCACCACCGGGCAAGGATCGCAGGAGGCGTCGGCGACGCTGTACCGCGGCGGCCTGCGGCGCCTCGTCAAGTCGCTGATGGCGAAGGCCCCGACGCGCGGAACCCAGGTCAGGATCGGCCTGGTCGCGTTCGACATCTTGATCCAGCACACGCCGTACGGCGAGACGGAGATCTACCAGACGAAGATCAAGGGGTGCCGGTACCTCGGAGACGCCGACGACCTGAAGGAGGGGAACGAGGCCGACAAGGTCGAGGTGACCCTGAACCCGATCGAGATCGTGAACATCATCGACGGGAAGGAAGTCGTCCTGATCTAGGCCACGGCACCGGGCACGGAAGGAAGGGAAGGATATGGCCACGAACGACACGACGGAAGCGATCGAGGCGCGTCGCGCCGCGCGACGCGAAGCCGCGGCGGCGGCGCGTGCGGAGCAAGAGCGCGTCGACCTCCACGCCATCGACGCGCTCGAGGAGAAGGGCGCCGAGACGCTGCACACGATGACGGCCGGCGGGTATAAGGTCGGCGTGCCGGTGCGGATCGCCTTCCGCCCACCGACGGCGCCGCAATACAAGCGGTACAAGGACCAGGTGAACCGCGCCGCGGACAAGAAAGATCCGGGCGCGCGCATCGCAGCCCAGGAGCTCCTCGCCGAGTCGTGCTGGGTGTACCCGGAGGACGCCGACGCGCGCGCCGCGGTACGCGACGCCTTCCCCGGCACGCTGATCTCACTCGCGATCGAAGTCGTCAAGTTCGTGGAGATGCAGTCGGAGGAGGAAAAAAAAGGCTAGAGGCGCGCATCAAGTCGGCGCGCACGGCGCCCGGTGTCCTTGCCGCGTGCCTGATGGCGTGGTCGGATCACGAGGAAGGGATCGACGCGCAGGCCGGCGCGTTCATCACGGCCGAGTTTCTGGTGCGCGCGCTTCATGCGCTGACGAAGAGGTGACCGGGTGGCAAGCGACGGCACGGCGTTCACGATTGACCTCCCGGTGCACGGCGCCGGTGCTGTCGACGCTGCGTCTGCGTCGCTCGACACGCTCGCCGCGCAGCTCGAGCGGGCCGGCGGCGCGGCGACAGCGGCGGCCGACGCCGTCAAGGGCGGGGAGACGTCGTACGCGCGCGCTGAAGCGGCGGCCGACCGGGCCGCGAAGGCGGTGGAGAAGATCGGCGTTGCCATCGACGCTCAGCGCGGGAAGATGTCAGCGGCGATGGAGGCCGGCGACCCGGCCGCGTTCTGGCGAGCGGCGGCGGCGGTCGAGAAGCTGACCGCCGCGCAAGGCGTCGCTGCCGGCAAGGCGGCCTCCGCGAAGGCGGCGGTGGACGCGGAGGCCGCGTCGCTCGACCAGCTCAAGGCGTCAGCGGCCGGCGCGGCAGAGGCGCAAGCGAAGATCGCGAAGGCGCACACGGCGGCGAAGGCTGCTGCGGTCGAAGCAGCGAAGGTCGCTGACGCCGCGAAGGGAACGGGCAAGGTCAACGAGATGGCCGAGGGGCTCGGGAAGCTCGGAGGGCCGCTCGGGCGCGTCGGCCAACAAGCGTTTGGCGCCGTGGAGGGGTTCAAAAAGCTTGGCGCCTCCATGGGTCAGCTCGGGCCATACGTCGCAGCCGGCGTGGTGATCGCGGCCGTGGCTGCCGGGCTCGCCGTGCTCGGCGTCGCCGCGGTCGCCGCGGTCGCCAAGGTCACGATCTGGGCGGTGGGCCTCGCCGACGCGGCGCGCACCGCCGCTCTCTTGTCCGACGGAATTGCCGGCACGGTGAAGGGTGGTCGCGCGCTTGACGCGACGATCGACCGCCTTGGACGAACGGTGCCGCAGACGCGCGACGAGCTTATGGCGATGGCGGCCGACATCGCGAAGACCGGCGTGACCGGGAAGGACCTTGACGCCGCGCTGGAGTCGGCGGCGATCAAGGCGGCGAAACTGAAATGGGGCCCAGACTTCGCGAAGCAGATGACGTCGCTCGAGGTGTCGTCACGACGCTTGAAGGCCGGCATCGCCTCGATCTTCGGCGGCCTCAAGATCGACGCGCTCCTCGAGGCGTGGTCGCGTCTGGTCGGTCTGTTCGATGCGACGGAGTCGTCTGGCAACGCAATCAAGGTCCTCTTCGAGTCGATGTTCCAGCCGGTGATCGACGGATTGGCGGCTGTGCTGCCGAAGGCGATCACGACGTTCATCCAGATCGAGATCATGATCATGAAGGCGGCCATCGCGATCAAGCCATACGGGTCGAAGCTGCTCCTCGTCGCGGAGGCGTTCGGCGTGATCGCGCTCGTCGTGGGCGGAGTACTCGCCGCCGCGATGGTCTCGATCCTGGTGACCTTCACGCTCCTTGCGACGGCCGTTGGTGTGGTGGCATCGCTTGCGCTCGCGATGGCGGCGGCGTTCGTGTACCTCGCTGTGCAGGTTGCAACCTTCGCCTCGTCGCTCGCGACCGGGGCCACGGAAGCTTGGGCCGGCTTCCGGTTGAAGCTGGACGAAGGGATCGCCGCGCTGCGGTCGATGTCGCTGCGCGAGATCGGCGATGCGCTCATGCGCGGCCTCGTCGAAGGGATCAAGGCTGGCGCCGAGTCGGTCAAGGCGGCGGTCACCGGGTCGGTGCAGGACGCGGTGAAGTCGGCAAAGGGTGTCCTCGGCATCAAGTCGCCGTCCACGGTCATGGCAAGCGTGATCGGCGAGCCCATGTCGGAGGGCATCGCCGCCGGTGTCGACCGCGGCGCCGGGTCGGTGTCGTCGGCACTCGAGTCGGCGGTCACGCCGCCGTCGGCACTCGAGTCAGTCGGGTCGGGCGGCGCGACGAAGCCGGCGCCGGCCACCACATCGGGCGGCGGTGCCGGGCTGAACCTTGCCGGCGCGACCTTCAACCTCTACGGCGTGGAGGGTGCGGCCGACGCCGAAGCGCGGATCGGCGCGCTCCTCACGCGCCTCATGGAGGGCGACGTGGCGCAACTTGGCGCGGCGGTGCCGGTGACCTGATGCCTACCCCGGTAGACAACGAGGACCTCTACGAAGGGATCGTCCTTGGCGGCGTGAAGTCGCCCGGCCGCGTGACGCTGTCCGGCCACGACCGCAAGGTGTCGTGGGACGTGAAGGAGGGCTCCGGGCAGTCTGGCGCGACCACCACGCTGAAGTCGATCCCGCCGATCGAGTTCACCGCGACCTTCTACCTCGTCCAAGATCCGGCGCAGGAGATCGACGACTTCGACGGGTGGGACGCCTTCCTTGCAGCCGTCAATTCGACCGTCAGCGGGCCGAAGCCGAAGGCGCTGGACGTGTACCACCCGGACCTCGCCGACAACGGCATCACGTCGGTGGTCAAGGCGTCGGTGGGCGGCGCCACGTACGACGGCAAGGGCGGCACCACCTACGTGATCAAGTTCCAGGAGTACAGACCGCCGAAGCCGGCCGGCGGCTCGCCGTCGGGAAGCGGCGCGAAGGCGAAGACGAAGACCGACCCAGATCAAGCGGCGAAGGATGAGCTTGCGCGCTTGACGAAGCAATACCAGGCGACGCCATGGGGCTGACCGCCGCAGCCTCGCTCAACGGAACCCGCGTCACGTCGGCGCGCGTGAACCTTCCGGCCTGGGGCGCGTGGTACGCTGACCTCGCGACCGACGGCGAGGTCAGGATCGCCGGCCGGGCCGACATCGTGATCGCCGACCTGCGCCTCCGTGGCACCGTCCTGCGCGGCGGCCCGGCGAAGGGACGATCCATGTTCCGCGTCGTGGGCGGTGCCGGCGGGTGGGGTCGGCCGATCGCGGCGAAGGCGTACGCGAACGATGCCGGCGTGAAGGCGTCCACGGTCCTGAACGACGCCGCAACGGGCGCGAAGGAGACGATCGACCCAGCGACCATGGCGGCGGCGGGCGACCGTCTCGGGCCGGCGTGGGCGCGGCGCAAGGGCCCGGCGTCGTGGGCGCTCGAGCGCATTGTGCCTGGCCGGTGGTACGTGGGCGAGGACGGCGTGACGCGGATCGGGTCGCGTCCGGCCGGCAAACTGCCGCCAGGCGTGACCCACGGCCCGGTCGACCGCGCGCGGGGGACCGTGACCCTTGCCGCCGAGTCGATCGCGACCATCCTGCCAGGCGTCGTGGTGGACGGCATGACGGCCGTGGATGTCCTCCACGAGGTCGACGCGAAGACTGGGCTGCGGTCGACGGTGTGGGGTGCCGCCGCCGAGGCCACCACGCGGCGCCTTGCGGCGTGGCGCGCCATCCTTGATCAGCTTGACCCGGATCGCGCGTTCCGGGCGGTGTGGGAGTACCGCGTCGTCACGTTGGCCGGTGCGCGGCTCAACCTTCAGCCGGTGCGCGTGTCGACCGGTCTCCCTTCGCTCGAGCGCGTGCCCGTGCGGCCCGGCGTCGCCGGCATGAAGTCGACCCTGGCGCCCGGCGCACGTGTCCTTGTGGCGTTCGTCGACGCGGATCCGGCGCGCCCGTTCGTGTGCGGTCACGAAGACGCCGACGGCGAAGGGTTCGCGCCGCTCTTGACCGAGATCAAGGCGTCCACGTTCCTCAAGCTGCAAGGCGGTGTGCGGCCGCTCGCCGCCACCGGCGACTTCGCCGGGCCGTTCCCGATCGCCGGGACCGTGGTAAAGGTGTTGGGGTAGCGATGGCAGGCTGGAACCAAGCAGAGCTGGCGGCCGACATCTTGGCCGCGATCAACGCGGCCGGCGCGGCGCCAGGGCCGACTGGCGCGCTGGCGATGGCGAACGGGATCGCCATCGCGATCACGAAGCAGGCGACCATCAACGCGATCGTGAGCCCGGCCGGCGTGCCGGCGCCGATGTCGAACGCTGGCGGCCCGGTGGTCGGGACGGGGAAGATCGTATGAGCGAGATCGGCGTCGGCCGTGACACGTCGTGCACCACCGGCCTGCGCACCGGCCGGTTCTCCTCTGGCGCGCGCCTTGTCGCTGAGGCCGCATACCGTCGCCTGACGACGCCGCGAGGAACGCTGCGCGGCGGCGAGGACGAGGCAAACTACGGTCTCGACATGACGTCGATGATTGGTGACGTCGCGACGAAGTCCGGCGCCGCCTCGATCGCCGGGCGCGTGAAAGCAGAGCTGACGAAGGACGCGCGGATCGTCGAGGTCGACGTGGTGGTCACGCGCACAACCGAAGGCGTCGGCGAGGCGTTCGTGGTCGACGTGTCCGGCACCACCACGGCCGGGCCGTTCGCACTGTCGGTCGCGGTGTCGGCGGTGTCGGCCGCGCTGCTCAACATCGTCGCGGAGGGTGCGTGACCATCCCGCTCTCAGACCTGATCAAGCCGGCGACGGAGACTGAGATCTACGATGCCGCACTCGCTGTGGCTGTCGCCCTCGGCTTGCCGGTGACGTCGTGGACGGCCGGCGATCCGACGAGGTCGCTCTACCACATCGAGGCCGAGACGCTGGCCGCGCTCGAGCAGATCGCAGTCGGCTTCATTCGTTCAGGATTCCTAGACTACGCTGCCGACGCCGCGCGCGAAGACGACGCCGCGCGCGTGTGGCTCCGCGTCCTGGCGCAACAGGTTTTTGGTGTCGACGTGCCGCCGGCCGTCGCCGCCACATGCGACGTGGCCCTTACGAACACCGGCGGCGGCGTGTACGACATCGATCCTGGCGACCTCACGCTGAAGTCGACCACGACGGGGAAGACCTACCGGAACACCACCGGCGGCCACCTACCGGCGAAGGTGGGCGCGGTCAACGGCGTCTTGACGGTGTCGGTGGTGGCTGACGAAGCCGGGAGCGCGTCGTCGGCGGCGGCCGGCGAGATCGATGCGATGGTGACGTCGCTCCTTGGCGTGACGTGCTCGAACGCCCTCGCGGCAGTCGGCGTCGACGAGCAAGATCCGTCGACCACCGTTCTTCAGTGTCGCGACAAGCTCGGATCGCTGTCGCCGGACGGGCCGCGCGAAGCCTATACCTACGTTGCGCGGAACCCGGCCTTGACCGGGACGACGGCGTGCACGCGCGCGCGCGCCTACGGCGACGGCTCCACCGGAAACGTCTCCGTCTACCTCGCGGCGGCGTCCGGCGGCGTGCCCGGGCCGGACGTCGCGCTCATCACCACCGCGATCCTGAAGTGGGCAACGCCGTTGTGCATCACGCCGACGGTGGCCTCGGCGGTGGCGGTGGCGGTTCCGGTGACCTATGAGGTCTGGATCTACAAGTCGGTTAACCGAACGGTGACGGAGATCAAGGCGGCGATCTCGGCCGCGCTGACGGCGGTGCTGGCCACGAGACAGATAGGCGGCGACATCATCCCGCCGGCCGCGACCGGCAAGCTCTACCGCACGCTGATCGAGTCGACGATCCGCGGCGTATACCCGCAAGCCTTCCGCGTGGCGCTGTCGGCGCCGGCCGCCGACGTCGCGCTCGGTCTGGGCGACGTCGCCACGCTCGGGGCGGTGGTGGGCACGGTCAACCTCGTGAGCGACCCATGACGGCCGCGACCTTCGTACGCGCACGCGCCAGGCTCGGCCCGAAGTGGCTCGTGGAAGGCGACGACGCCGACCTCGAGTCGGAGCAGGTCGGCGTGTCTCTCGATGTTGTCAAGGATGCCTTCGTGGAGCGCCTGCGTCTCGGGCACATCGCGAGATTCCCGCAGAACGATCCAGACGGCACGGCAGCGGTGGACGACGCGCTGGTAGCCATCGGGCGCGATCGTCGGGTGGTGCGCGGCCTGTCGGAGACGCCCGCCGCCTACGCTGTCCGCCTCCTTCGCTGGCTCGACGAACGACGAACGGCCGGCAACCCGTTTACGCTCATGCGCCAGCTCGCCGCGTACCTCGGCCCGCTCCCGTCCTTCCGCACCGTAGACTGCCGAGGCAACTGGTTCTCGCGTTCGGCGGCCGGTGTCGAGACGTCGCTGTTGAACCAAGGCAACTGGAACTGGGACGGCCTCGGCGCGACGCTATGGTCTCGGTTCTGGGTGATCATCTACCCTGGCGGGTTGTGGACGTCGACAGCGTACGAGTGGGGCGCCGTCACTGTGACGCCGTGGGGCGACGCAGCCGGCCACCCGTGGGGGTTGACGATCACGCCGGAAGAGGTCTCGACGCTCCGCTTCCTCGTGCGCGACTGGAAGCCGGCAGGGACACGGTGTGTGAGCATCATTGTTGCCTTCGACGCCGCGTCGTTCAACCCAGCGTCACCGCCTGGGCCGCCGCTGCCAGATGGCACGTGGGCAAAGTGGGGAAAGATCGTTGCCGGCGAAGTCGTGCCGGCGCGACTTGGAACCGCGCGATACTTGGACGGGAGCTAGCATGTCGTCGATCTACACTCCTTCACCGGTTGACCTCCTGCCGTACACGATCCCGTCCGACGGTGACGGCCCGCACATCAAGGCGGCCGACGTCGACCCTGCGCTCGAGGCGCTGGGGGATGGCATCAAGTACGTGTCGAACCGCAAGCTACGGCAGACGCTCCTCACCGCGGCGTCAGGCACGTGGACGGTTCCGGCCGATGTCATAGACGCGATGGCGTACCTCGTCGGCGGCGGCGGCGGCGGCGGCGGCGCGAACGGAATCAACGGCGCGGACACTTGGCCCTACGGCGGCGGCGGCGGCGGGGCAGCGCATCCGATCTTCGCGCCGCTTCGGAATCTGACTCCAGGAGACGTCCTCCTCTACGTCTGCGGCAACGGCGGAACGGCAGGCGCTGGCGGCGTCTTCGGAGGGCCGGCGGCAACGGCCGGCGGCAACGGCGGAGACAGCGGCGTGCTCAACCCGGCCGCGACCATCGTTCTTGCGAATGGCGACGGCGCCAAGGGAGGGCGTGCTGGCGTAGGGTATCAAGGCGTCACGATCGCGGCCATCATTCCAGGCGGCAGCCCGTCCTCGTACGCCGACGTTCCTGCGTGGCTCCCGTGCGCGTATCACCTTGCACGCTTGCCCAATGGCGGGGCCGGACATGGCGGCGCGTCGTCTCCCCTGGAGCAGTTCCTCGTGGGCGTTGCCGCTGTCGGCGGCGGTCTCGCTCTCGGTTCGCAGGCTGGTGGCCGACAGTCGCCCAGGTCATACGCTGCCGGCGGCCCATTCGTCGGCGGTGCGGCCGGCGCCGACGGCGTCAAGGCCGGGCCAGGGCCGTTTCAGTACGGCGGCGTTGGTGGTGGTGGCGGTGCCGGCGGGTGCGGCGGTAGTGGAGGAGGCGGCGGTGCCGGCGGCAACGGAACGAACCCAGGCGCCGGAGTGAATGGCAACCCCGGAGGTGCCGGCTCGAATGGTGGTGGCGGCGGCGGCGGTGGTGGCGGTGGGTGCGGGACAGCTGGCGCCACCGCCATTGGTGGCGACGGTGGGCCGGGCGGTCGCGGCCACATCGTGATCGTGTACGTGTCCTCGCACGTGGCGGTGTTCACATGACCGCGCGCGCGAAGCCTGCCGCCGAGGCCGGTCGTTCCTTCCTGCCTTCTTCGGCGGCAGACTTGGCGCGCGTGGCGGAGGTGCTTCGATGGCTGTGACCCGTTGGCTCGATCTTCTCGGGACGCTCCTTTTCCGCCGGCAAGGGATCGAGCTCGCTCGGCGGTATATCATTGACCTCGGCGCCGGCCTCGTCGCGTCCGACGACACGGTGCAAGGGTCGACGGTCCTTTCCGTAGCGCACCCGCCGGTGACCGACGCGACCACCGGCACGCTGTCGGACTACCAGCTACCGATTGGTTGTTCGGCGCTGCGCCTCACCGGCGGCGTCGCGATCAACCTGACCGGGATCGCTGGCGGCACCGACGGTGCCGGAGTGCTGATCACGCGGGCGGGTGCTGGCGCCGTGACCCTGAAGCATGACGTGACGTCCACGGCCGCGAACCGGATCGCATCGCCCGGCGCCACCGACTACGCGCTGGCCGACGGCGAGACCGTGCGGCTCGTGTACGACGCGACCACGCAGCGCTGGCGCCGCGAGGGTCCGGTGCCTGACAGCGGAACGCCGGGCGGTGCCACGACGCAGATACAACGGAACAACGCCGGCTCGTTCGGCGGCGTCACGGGCGTGACGTCGGCCGGCGCATTCATGGCCTTCGACTCGGCTACCGGTGCGATCCGCTACGTCAACGGCGCGAACGTCGGCGTGCTGGCATGGGCCCCGTCGGCCGCGCGCACGATCACGTTCCAGGATGCGACGGGCACCGTCGCGTTCCTCGCTGATCTACCGACGGTGCTCCCCCCCGGTGGCGGTGTGACGGCGGTACAATTCAACTTCGGCGGCACCACCTTCGGCGGTTCGTCCTCCGTCTGGTGCAGCGGCTCGTTCCTCACGTTCGACAGCGGCACAGGCGCGCCGCGATTCGCGAACGGTGCGAACGTCGGCGTCCTCGACTGGACGCCAACGGCGGCGAGGGCGATCGATCTGCCAGATGCGTCCGGCACCGTCGCGCTGACGTCTGACGTTGCGCTCGTCGCGCCGACGCGCGCGACGGGCACCGCCGAAGGCGCCCAGGACAATCTCGATCTCGGCATCGTCGGCGGCCACCATCGCCTCGTGCGATTCACCGGCGCCGCGACAGGGCCGGTGACAGGCATCGTCGCGCCGACGGGCGGCACGTCGGCGGTGCTGCACCTCTACCACCCGAACGGGATCGCGCTCGAGAACGAGGACGCCGCCAGCGCCGCCGCAAACCGGGTCGTGAACTGGCCGGAGATCGCTGGCGTAGGGCAGTCGCGCACGTCGGCGACGCTGTTCTACGACACCGCACTCGCCCGATGGGTCACGATCAACGCGGACACCCTGATCTGATGGCCGCACCGCCGTACCTCGGTGCGCCGGTGCTGGTCGTGGTGGACGGCCACGTCTGCCCGGCGCTCGTGTCGCGCGCGATCGACAAGGAGCGGTGTGACGCGGTGGTGTTTTGCCCGGTCGGGCCGCGCGGTCGAACGGGCGCGATCATGCCTACCGAGTGTGCTAACCTACGCTTCGACGACAAAGGCGGCGCCTGGTCGTGGCGATGGCCGAAGGGAGCCTGACGGATGACGAGCGAGATGATGGCGATTCTGACGTCGGCCGGCGCGATGATGGCGACCACCGCCGGCGCCGCTGTGGTGGTGATCAAGTCATCTTTCGGGCACGGCCGCCGCGCGGCGGTGGTGGACCACCACCACGACATGATCGCCGTGATGAACCAGAAGCTCGACTCGTTGCCGGCCATCGCACGCGACGCCGAGCAGGCCAAAAACTTTGGCGCTGCCAACGCACGCCACATCGCGCACATCTACGAGACGCTCTCGATCCGGCCGCCGTCGCCGTCGTGGGTCGACGCGAACGGGGAAGGCGGGGCGCGCTGATGCACCTCGGCGGCATGACCGAGCCGGAGACAATGGCGCTCGTCGCGGCCATCGTGGGCGCCTTCGTGCGCGTCGCGAAGTCGCGCACGGTCGGCGACTGGCTCGACCGCCTCCCGGCCGAGTGGCTGCGCGCGATCCCGAAGTCGTGGCTTCCGTGGATCGCCGTCGCCGTGGGCGTCGTCCTTGCCGCTGTCGAGGCGCGGTGGAACGGCCACGCCGGGACGTGGCGCGAGGCGATCAACGCAGCGATCGTCGGCGCCCTTGCTGGCGGCGGCGCCGTCGCCGGCCACGAGACCGTGGGCACCGCCGCGGCGGCCGTCCGCAAGCACCTGTCCACGCCGCCCCCACCCAACGAGGAACCGAAGCCATGACCCGCCGCCGCACCCTCGCTATCCTTCCGATCGTCGTCGCGTCCACCGCCATGACGGCGTGCCCGACTGGTGACGGGCCGAAGCGCGCGATCGATCACGCCGCGTACACCGCCGCGCTGCAGGACTGCCTCGACCGCGGCAAGGACGCCGGATCGATCGCGGTGTACCGCACGTGCGCAGACGACGTCGACCGGAAGGCCGGCGCGAAGTGAGCGCCGTCACCGACGTGCTCGAGATCGCCAAGGACGTGGCACCGGTGCTCCTCGAGATCGCCGAGTACGTGCGGGGCGACAAGCGCGACCAGGCCGAAGAGGACCGTCTGGGGCGCGCCCTGATCCGCCGCGCCTTCGACGCGCGCGCGGAGCGCGAGATCGGCTCGCCTTGACGGCGCGGCCGGGCTGGTCTCGGTGCTCGTGCGGCGCCATCGACGTGGTGGCCTCGCCTGACGCGCACGCCATCGACGCCGACGGGTGGCGCCACGCCGGCGCCGGGTGCGAGCGCCAGACGTTCGACGCGCGGATCGATCACATCGTCGCCGACGGGCCGGCGCGTGTCGGGATCACGCCTACCGATCCCGTCCCGGCCACGGTGCCGGCGAAGGCGATCCAGGTGTCGGCCGCGACGCACCGACGCGCGACCGCCCTGGCGGCGGCGTACGACGTCACGCCGAGCGAGGTGGTCGCCCGTGCCATCGATCTTCTCGACGCCGCAGAACGCGCGGTGGTGGCGCTGCGGGCCGACCCGCCGACGTCGCCCGACCTCTGGCCGATCGACAATGTGGAGGGCGGCCGATGACGTGGACGCAAGGGATCGACGTGTCGTCGTGCCAGGGGCGGATCCGTTGGGCGGAGGTGCCGCCCGAGATCCGGTTCGCGGTGGTGAAGGTCAGCGAAGGGTCGCGCGGCCTCGACCCGACGCGCGACTACAACATCACCGGGGCGCGCGACACCGGGCGTCTCGTCGGCGTCTACCACTTCGCGTCACCCGACGCGGGCGACGCGCGCGCCGAGTGCCGCCGGCTGTGGGACGCTATGGGCGACACCATGCCGGACCTTCCGCTCGTCCTAGACCTCGAAAGCAAGGGCACCTTGACCGGCGTGGCCGTGATCGACTGGGCCGAGGAGTGGATCGACGAGGCGCTGTCGCTGTGGGCGGTGCGGCCGATCCTCTACACCGGCGCGTACTTCCTCGACACGGTCGCGCCGGCCGCCGCCGACCGCGTCGACCTTGCGCGGTGCCCGATCTGGCTCGCGCAGTACTCGCGTGGGTACGCGCCGTGGACGCCGATCGAGGGGAAGGATGCGCCGCGCGTGCCAGCGCCGTGGACGCGGTGGGACTTTTGGCAATTTTCGGGCAACATCGACGCCGACAAGCGCCACCTTCCGGGAGCACGGATCGCCGGCATCGACACCGACGTGGATCGCAACGTGTTCAACGGCGACGAGGAATCGTTGCGCGCGCTGTGCGGTCAGCCGATCGGCGCCGCGTGGTCGCCGGACGAAGGCACGGAGCGGGGCTAGGCTTTCCCGTTCTTTGACCCCACGTCCACGGCGTGCGCGGTGATCATGCGCGCGCGTCGTGACCGCTTGGGCTCCGTGCCTTCGTCCGGCGACCGCCGGTCATGCGTACCGGACCTCTCCGAACAACGCGCGTTGCACGGCGACGTCAGCGCTGTCGCCGTCGTAGTTGACGGGGAACCGGTCGCCGTGGCGGCGCACGCCTTCGGCGAGGGCGCGCACCGCGAGCGCGTGGTCGAACCGATAGAAGCCGCGCGGCAAGTCGCCGCCGCCGCGCCACGCATTGAGCGCGACGGAGTCCAGGAGGTCGCCGTTCGCGTCGTCCGACTCGTCGTCGACGCACACCAGCCACCCTCGCAGCGTGTCGTACGCGATGCCACGCGCCCAGTACCCGCAGTATTCGGGGCGGAAGATGTCGATATTCAGCGCCACGTCCTTGATCCACGAGTCGCCGTCGGTGCCAGTGTCCACTTCGATCTTGATCTTCATGATGCCTCCACCGGCCGCACCGCGGCCCGAGTGATCTTCGTCTGCTTGCGCCCCTTGTACTCGTCGTGCGCCTTGACGGTCGCGTGCACCGTGACCGTTCGGCCGACGTGCTCGCGGGAGATGCCGGTGCCGTGCGCGTCGACGAAGGCGGCCTTGCCGCTCGTCTTCCACGCGATCGTTGCGCCAGCCGGCACGTCGACGATCGAAGCCAGCGCCTTGTCGAACGCGCGCGCCACACCGGCGGCCGACGCCTTCGGCGCCGCCGTCACCGCGGCCACCTTCGCGGCCTCGAGCGCGACGCGGTCGCCGTCGATGCACCGCTGGACCACGACCACGCCGGGCACCGCTGCGACCGCGTCGCGCACGGCGTCGATCGCCTTCGGCGTCAAGGTCACCGACCCGAGCGCGCGGCCCGTGGCGCGGAAGATGACGAGGGTGGTGTACCCGTAGAACCCTTCCCAGCCGGTGACGACGTCGACCACCGCCTCGGCGTAGACGTCGGCGCCCGGTGCGCCCACGTGCGCGTCGACGTGGGCCGCCGCACGAGCGGCCCGCTTGACCTCGGCGCCGATGGCGCGCTGGTACGCGACGACGATCGACGCCGCGATCCCGACCGTGTGCCCGTCCACGATGTTCGCTTGCGCGATCGTCCGCACGTTGTGGAGGTAGTCGCCAGTGGCGCCTGCGATGGTGTCGTCGGTGATGGCCTCGGCCCACGCGCAAGCGGCCTCGGCGGTGGCGCGATCGTCGTCGGTCACGTCGACGCCGAACCCGTAGAGCTTGCGGAAGGCGTCGGCCGGCATCGACGCCGCATCCCAGGCCACGGCCGCCGTCGGAGCGACGTCGCGCTCGCGCGAGGCCGTCTTGCTGACCCATCCGCACACCTTCACGTCGCGCACGAGCCACGCGACGAATGGGAGGAAGTCTTCGAGGGTGGTGTCGCTTCGGGCGCCACCGGCGCCACCGCCGACCCCTTCGCACCCGCCCTCCGCGATGCCGCGAGCCTCGGCGATGATGCACGCCGACGCCGCGATCTTGAGCGCTTCGTCGGAACCGAGGAAGTCGGTGAGGCACGTCCGGCCGACCTGCATCACGCGCCCGTCATCGTGGCGCACGAGGAAGGTGTCGGCGCGGCGGCGCACGGCCTGGCAGTGGTCGCACACCGGGCCGCGCGTCCGGTAGTCGGTCGCCACCGTCTCGCCTGGCAGCGCGCGCACGATGTTGACGGCGCCGCCTTCGTCGGTCGCGATCACGTGCTGGAGGGTCGCGACGAAGGACCACCCGGCGAAGCACACGCGCCGGCCGCCGTCGATCGTCAGCGGGATCCGGGACACGAGCGCCCAGCATTCGACCGTCCCCCCGTACCTCGGGTGCGGGACGAGTTCGCGCCGCGTGACCGCCCGGCCCCACGACCACGTGAATGCGGGGAGGCCCTTGCGGGCCGCGCGCTTTGCCAGCCTCGCGAGGGCGAAGTCGACGCTGGCCCGGTTCGCGAGGGTCACGTCGAAGACGTGGGGCGCGTCGGCGGCGTCGACCCCGGGATCGGCCACGCCGTCGAAGACGTCGGGGGCCATCACGACGTCACCGCGAAGTCGACGGCGTCGAGCGCCGCGGTGACGATGGCCGAGCGCCGCGGCCCGCTCTTGATCGCCCTGAGCGTGTTCGCCCCGGCGACGAGGCCGACCGTGACTCGGCCGTCAGCGCGCCGCGCCACGTGCGCGAGGTACAACGCGCCAGAGCACGCGACGTCCACGATGGCGAGCGACTCGGTGCGGAACATGCGGACGGAGAGGGCGGTGGCGATCATGGTCGTAAGACGCACCGGGTACCCGATAGATTCATCGCGCGTGACGATTGTTGGTAACGTCGCGGAATCACTGCCGAACGCGCCGCTTTTTCCGCGGCTTCGCCGGGCGGCGCACCGACGCGAGGGCCGCCTTCCGTGCCGCCATCGCGGCGTGGAGCTCGGTGCGCGCGTCGTCTGGCGCGTCGTCGGACCACCGCGCCACCGACTCGATCGCGACGGTGGCGACGTCGCCGGCCGACACGCCGTGCACGTCGGCGACGTCACGCAGCGTGGTCGCCGTGTGCTCGGTCACGCGCAGCTTGACCTGCGTGGTGTGGCGCTTCGCCTCCGGGTCGATGATGGTTCGGCGGCGGGTCATGTGTCCTCCGTGGTGGCCGCGCGGCACGCGGCCCGGTACAGCGCCGGCTCGAGCGCGTTCGACGCCGCCCTGATATGGTCCTCGGCCTGCACGGCGGCGTGGAGCGCGAAGGTCACCGCCGCGACGGCCGCCGCCGGTGTCGGGCCGCCCCCGACCGGGCCGCGATCGTCGTCGACGCGGCTACCGCGTTGCGCGCGCCACGTGTTCGTGTGGCGCACGAAGTCGATGGCGATCCCGACGTCGGCGGCCGTGGCCAGGTTGCCGCCGCCGATCACGTCCGGCCTCGCTTCCCAGCGACTTCGAGCATGATCGACAGCTTCGCCTGAAGGCGACCGGCCTCCCCGTCACGGTAGCCGTGCCCTTGCCGCGTGATCCGAAACGGGAAGGCGTCGGTGCGCGGCACCACTTCCTCCTCTTCCAGCAACCGAAGGAGGAAAAGGATGTCGTCGCTGGATAGGGGAGTCACGATCCTCCTCCAAGGCGGCGCGGCGATCCACCGAGCGGCACGATGATTCTGGTGGTCACGACAGCACCGCCCTTTCACCGGCGCCCACACGATGGCGGCGTGGCTGTCGCGGTCGCCCGGAAGAGGACACCGCACGCCGAGCACGTGTACTCGACGCGCGCGAAGATGTGGTGTTCGTTCGACGTGTGCGGCCCGGTCGCGCCGCACTCCGGGCACGCGACGCGGCCGGACGACAGCGCGGCCAGGCCGGCCATGCACCGGTCGCGTGCGGCGTCGTCAAGGGCGGCGGCCCGAAGGATCGAGCGCGTCATCTCGCGCGTCGTCATGCGCCGCGCCTGCCGCGGGAACCGACGCGCGAGCTCGGCGTACCACGCCGCCGCCGCGTTCACTTCGCCACCCGGGCCGCGAAGGCGGCGGCGGCGGCCTCGAGGCCAAATCCGCTGGCGTCACAACGGCGGCGGCCACCGGCGTGGCGCCGGTGCAGCGGAAGTGTGAGGCGGTCGAACGGCTCGCCGCCTCTCGCGATCCGACCGGAGGCGGTGATGGCCACCGGGTGCATCGAGCGCCCGCATGCGGGGCATGTGGTAGTGGTGTTCATGTGCCGCCTGACGTACGGGTACCCGATTCATTCACCGGCGCCCACACGATCGCGGCGCGCCCGCTGCGCGTCCTCCGGCGCGAGCCGCCGTCGACGATGGCGCCGGTCAAAGCGAGCTCGCGGAGGCGCGGCCCGGCGGTCTGGTGGCGGAGGCCAAGGGCGACCTCAACCTCGTCGCACGTGGCGCCGCCGCGCGCCTTCACGTAGGCGAGGACGGCCGCCCGGATGGTGCCGGCGTCGGAGGCCACCGAGTCGGCCGCGGCTTCGCTGGTCGCGACGTCGCGCACGAACGGCGGCCGGCCGTTGAAGGGCAGGAAGAGGGGAAGCTGGGGCGGCGACCGGCGCATCACGTCGACACCACCGGCGGCAGCAAGCCGACGCAGTCGGCGCACGACCGATCGCCGTGCGGGATGTCGGCGCCGCACCCCCCGCACGGGACGGCGAGCTTGTGGTCGGGGAAGAACGCGAGCGACCATCCGAGCCCTTCCACCGGTGCGCCGTGCGTCAGCGCGGTTCCGATGTCGATCACGCGAAGGCACCGGACCTCGCCGGCCAAGTCGTCGACGAGCGCTGACCGGTCGGCGTGCTCGAAGATGGCGCCCACGAAGTCACCGAAGCCGCCGTCGATGCCGCTCGGCACGACCACGGCGAGGCGCTCCCGGTAGACCACGCACACGAAGCCGGCCGCTTCGGCGGCCCACTGAACGATCGACTTCATGGCGCACCGCCTCCCTTCTCGTCGGCGGCCATGCCGATGAGCGATCGACCGTGGCACAAGGCACAGGCGGTCACGACCACGCCTCCGCGTCGTCGACCCATCCGGCCGCGTGCACGACGTCGCAGGCCGCGTCGACCCAGGCCGGCGTCGCCGGCCGCCGCGCGTCCGACCACTCACCCGCGTCGAAGGACCGATCCGCCGCGACGCACCGCCCGAAGTCCTCGACCGCGTCGACCGCCGCCGCGGCGATCAAGGTGGTGACGATGGCCGCGATCACGACGCCACCGCCCTGGCGGCCCGGAGGCCCTTCGCGATGTCGCGCTTGCGGACCCACTCCTCGCACCGGCGGCACCGCGCGCCGTCGTACGTGGGCTCGGTGAAGTCGCTCGCCGCGGCGGTCGCGAAGGTCGGCCACCGTCGGCCGCACGCCGCACGTCCGACCCGCGCGAGGAAGTGAAGCACACGGCCGGAAGCAGCGAAGCGAGCGATCACGACGCCACCGCCTTGCGCGCCGCACACACGGCGCGCGCCGCGTTGCCCGGCCCGACGAGGGCCACGAAGTGATCGGCCGCCGTGAAGGCGCCGCGCCCGGTGGCGTCGACGTGGTGCGTGTCGATGATGTCGGAGTCGCGCACGACGATCGCGACGTCGAAGGTGCCCGGCGTGGTGCCGTCGGCAGGCGTCGCTCGCACGACGCCACGCTTACCGGACGTCTTGACGCTGACGGCCACGCGGAGGAGGAGGAGACCTTCCACGTCGCGGGTGACCGCGTCGGAGGCAGCCATGTAGTCGGAGCACGAGACGCCGCGGAGCTTCGGTGTGTTCATGGCGGTTAGACGTGCCGGGTACCCGGTGATTCTACGGCACCGCGAGAAAGTTGTAAGACCACGTAACTACTTGGGAAGCGGTGACGACACCGGGCCGATCGGACACTCTGCCGGTCGCACCGGAAGCGTCCGGCGCTCCACCCGCACGCCGGCCGCCGCGGCGTACCCGACGGCCTCCTCCATCCCGCGCGACATGCCGCGGTCGACGTAGAGCGCGACGACGTCGGCGACGTCGATCCAAGCATGGCCGGCGCCGATGCCGCGTCGACGCTCGGCCGGCACGTCGTCGCGAAGGATGCCGGGCTGGGTAAGGAGGAGATGGGAGGCGATCGGTGCTTCGCCGCGCGCGATCGAGTCGGCGACGCACGCGCGCGCGTAGGCGGTGTTCGCGTCGACGTCACCGGCGTAGGGTGACTCGATGACGACAAGGCGCCGGAACGGCGGCTGGCGACGGCGTACGAGCGGCGCCGGATCGCGCACGTGTTCGGCGTCGACGGTCCCACGCGCGGCGCGGAAGTCATCAATGGCGCGCGCAAGGACGGCGGCAGGCGACGCGCCGATCGCATCGCCGTAGGTGCGGCGCCACGCCGCCGTCGCGTCCACGACACGACGAAGCGCCGACGTCGTCACCGCGCTCCTCGAAGTCGGATGACGTCAAGGCGCGCGCGCAGCTTCGCGACCGATCGCGGCGTCATCGGATCGCCGGCCGCCGCCGCGGCGATGGTGTTGTCGCCGAAGCCGACGAAGAGATCCAGGAACGCGCGCTCGGTGCGCGACACGCGGAGCGCGCGGAGGTCGCGCAGGTACCCGTCGCCGAGCCGCGCGTAGCAACCGGATCGCGGCGACGGGTTCACGACGCTTCTCCTGTCGGGCCTTGAAGGACGACGCGCCGCACGCCACCGCGCGACGTGTGCATGTGCGAGAAGACGCCGACGTGATGGCCGCACAGGCCGACCGCGGCCTCGCCGAGCGCACCGAGCGCGATGAGCAGTCCAGACAGCAAGAGGATGTCCGGCGGCACCGGCGGCGTTCGGCACGCGGAGCACTCGGCCTCCGCGACCTGGACGATCCGCACGGCCGACGGCACGCGCGGCGCCTTCACGTCGACACCTTCGCCGCGGCGGTGGCGTGCGCCGGGCAGTAGTCGGTGTTCGGCCCCACGCGCGTAGCGTGGGCGCGGCACACGGCGCGGTCGCACGTGCGGCCTGTCGCCCGTCCGGCGAGCGCGAAGTCGCAGAGGACATCGGCGACGTTCCCGCACCCGGCGACCGAACACCGCTTGTGGCGCACGCGCGAGCACGCGAAGCCCCCACCAGGGATCGGTTCGCACGGCGTCACGGCACACCGCCCTTGCACGCCGCCGCGGCCCGCTTCGGATCGCCCTTGCAGAATACAAGGACATTCTGGTGCGTCTTGGCCATCTTCCTCGATGCCTCGAATTGCGCGGTGACGCGCGCCGACGCGGTGCCGATCGCCGTCGCAAGGATCGCCTCATTGTAGAGGCGCGCGCCCGCGTCCTCGTGCGCGCGGATCGTGGTCGACACGAAGTCGCGATAGAAGCCGCGGCCACACCGGAAGTCGCCGACAACGAAGCACGCGAAGCGATCCGGCTTCAGGCGCGCGACGGCGGCGGCGATGATGCGCCGGTACGCCGCCACGAACGCCGGCCACTCCATCGCCGACAGGTCGGCCGGGTGGTCGCTGTACCGCTCGAGGTCGCCGTACGGTGGGCACGTAAAGATCATGTCTGCCGGCGGCGCGTCGGCGATCGTGACGGCCGAGTCGCCGCACGTCCACACCGGCGGCGTGTGCGGCGGCGCGAAGCGATCGAGGATCTTCGTCGCCTGCTCGCGGTTTGCGTCGACTTGCTCGGCGCGGAGGTCGCCGCCCCAGTACCGCCGTCCGAGCCACGCGGCGAGGATGCCACGCACGCTTCCACCGGCGAACGGGTCGACGACTTGGCCGGCCGGCGGCGCGAACCACCGGTAGGCGAGCTCGCACATCGTCGGGTCGAAGATCGACGTACGCGCCTCCACGGCGCCGGTGTCGCCGAGGTACTCGGCGACGTTCCCCATGAGGAGCTTGTCGTCGCGCCCCACCTCGCCCTTGATACCGAGCGCGAGCCATGCGCGCTTGCGTTCTTGCCACGGGCCGGAGCGCGCGTCCAAGATCGTGAAGGGCGGGAAGATGAACTGCTCGGCGACCACGCCGGTGGCCGGCGGTGCGGACGACTCGCCGAAGAGGTCTGGCTGGTAGGGGTCGGTCATGGGATGGGGGCCTCGTCGTGATCGTCGCCGGGCTCGCGTTCGGCCACCATGGCCGCCTGCTTCTCGGCGTCGGACATCGGAACATCGGCGTGCGCGGCGGGTGCCGGATGGGGCGCGGCGGTGGCGGCGTCCTTCGGCTGGTCGGCCGGCACGCCTTCGGTGGTCGATGTGGCCACGCTCGGCGCCGCGCCCTTCGGGCCGCGCGCCGCCTTCACCCTGTCCTTCAGCCCGGCCGCCGCCTTCGCCATGCCGGGCGTCGATGTCGTGGCCGGCGAAGCAAGGCGCGTCGACAGGACGTCGACCCACCGCGTCTCGCCGTCGCGCAAGGTCGCGAAGACCTCGCGCAGGTGCTGGACCTCGTCCGGCGTCATCATGTCGAAGCCGTGGCCGAGGTACTCCTCGACGTCGCGCACCGCCACGCCGACGGTGGCGAAGGAGTCGGCGATCTTCTTCCGCGCCGCGCCCTGGTCCTTGGCTTCGCCGCGCGACGTCGCGCGGCACTGGTCCAGGGCCTCCTCCACGATGTCGGCCGGCATCATCGCGAGCACGAGGTTGCGGCGCATCTTCGACACCATCGCGTTGGTCTTGATCGTCAGCTCGTCGTCGGTCGCCGCGACGATGTAGACGGCCTCCCCGGCGGTGTTCGTTCGCTGCGCGATGATGAGGCGATCCTTTGGCGACGCGCGCTCCACCGTCTTCTCTACGGTGACCGGGCCGGTGGTGACGAGGTTCGTCTCGAGGTCGACCACGATCACGTCGATCACCCGCTTGTGGTGGTCCTCGTACACGACCTCCGACCCTACCTGCAGGTTGCCGGCGGTGCGCGCGAGCTCTTCGGCGAGGCGCACCGACGGGCCGCGGACCGATGACTTGCCCATTGGCTTGACGTAGATCGCCTTCTCCGCGAAGGCCGGGCGCGTGCACGTTTTCAAAACGCGCTGCCGGACGTCGTCCCACGATCGCGGGTTCGCGCGCGCCATCGCGTACCGCGCCTGGATGGTCGCGACCGCCTGCGCCTGGGCGGCGGCAATGGCCGGATCGACGCGCCGAGCGAGCGCGTTGCCGCCGCGCTCGTGTGGCGTGAGGCCGTTGTCGGATGACGTGTCTGGCGCGACGATCGCGGTGGTCATGGTGTCGGTTCCTTCCGGGTCACGGGTCGCAAATCAAATCGGCGGTGCGCCTTGCGCTCGAAGCGCTCGACCCACCCTGCCTCCACGTTGGACCACACGGCGCGCCACCCGTCGCCGACGAGGCCGCGCGCATCGCCGATCAACGAGCACATGTGCGCCTCGCACACGGCCATGTCGTCCTTGTACTTCGCGGCCTGCGCCTTCGCGTGCAGGTAGGCGCGCGCCACATCCTCGGCGTCCGGCGTGGCCTGCACCATCGCGGCCGACGTCGCGCGCCGGAAGAGGCGGCGCACCATGCGGCGCGCGCCGTCGCTCCCGTCCACCGGCGGCGGCACGCGCGGCTCGAGGTGACGGCGCCGGAAGTCGTCGCACGTCTCTAGGATCTCGGTGGCCAGTTCCTCGTCGTGCTCCATCTCGTACATGCGCGGCTCGTCTTCGGTGTCGAGCATCGCGACGACGTGCGCGCGCTTCGTCACGGTCACGATCATCTGCACCGCGACCTGGATCGCGTAGTAGTCGGGCACCACCGGTGCGCCGTCGGCGTCGTCCCAGTCGGCCGACGTGCGCGGCCCGGCCGTCTTGACCTCCACGACGGCCGACGGCTTGTCGGCTGCGCGGAGCACGGGATCGCCTGGCGTCGCGATCCGCGCGAACACGAGCGCGTCCGGTGTCGCGCCGAGCCACGTCAAGATCGGGTGCGTCAAGGTGACGGTGCCGGCCGGCCGCACGACCAGCGGCGCGAGGTGCTCTGCCGCCCACGCGATCCCGAGCGGCTCGAGCGCCTCGCCCTTGCGAGTGCGGAAGTTGCCGGCCCACGGCGGATCGTCGGACGTCTTCGCCATGTAGACGTCGTGCGCGCTGGACCACGGGTTCACGCCGACGATCGACGCGACGTCGGACGCGGTGATCAAGGTGCGGCGCTGCGCGTGCTGTTCGGCGGTCAACCCCATGGGCGATGTGTCTACCACTCGGAGTGGTAGGACGCAAGGACGAATTACGACTGGGAGGGGTTGACCGCGCGACCGAACCGCGGCATGGTGTCCGGCATGACGAAGGCCGGTCAACGCCTCGCAGCTTGGCGACGTCGCAAGCGATGGTCCCAGGCGCGCGCCGCGCGCGCCGTCGACGTATCGCAGACGGCGTGGTCTTCGTGGGAGGTGGGCGCGCGCGTCCCGGGGCGCGAGGCCGCCGTGGCGATCGAGCGCCTCACCGGGATCGCCGTCGCGTCGTGGCCGGCGACCGGCACCGGGGCGACGGCGTGAGCGCGCGCGGCCCCTACGGATCGCCGGCACCGGTCGACGTACGCGACCGCGTGCGCGCGTTCGTCACCGCGTGTGCGAAGGACGCGCGCGCCGCCTGGGCCGTTCGCCGGTCGGGCACCGAGCCACTCGGGTGGGTCGAGGCGGCCGATCGCCTCGGCATGAACCAGGCGACCCTGCGGCGGATCGTCGAAGGGTTGCCGGTGAAGGCGTCGACCGTCGACGAGGCGCGTCGCGCGATGGATCGTCTTGCGCGGGTGGCGTCGTGACGCGCGCCGAGCTCGGCAGGATGCTTCGGTCGGCGCGCGCGGCGTCCGGCCGATCGCTCGAGGACATCGCGCGCCGCGGCGGGGTCACCATCCCGGCGTGCCTCCACCTCGAGCGTGGCGCGTCGCGATGAAGATCGTTGCCCTCCTCGTCCTCATGCTTCGCTGGCTCCCTCCGGTCGGCGGCACCGCCGCGCGCGAAGCCGACATCGCCTTTCGTCTCGAGCTGGCCGACGCCATCGCGACCGACGAAGGGATCACCGACCACGAGGCGCGCCTCCTCGCGCGGATCGCGCGCTTCGAGTCGCACTACCGGCGCGACGTCGCGACGTGCAAGATCACCGGCGGCGCGTGCGACGACGCCGGGCTGAACTGCGACCTCGGCCCGTTCCAGCACCACGCTACCACGACGGCCGAGCGCCTTGTCGTGTGCGGGTCGCTGGCCGGCGCGGTGCGGGTCGCACGGCAGGACGTCCGGCACTCGTTCCACGTGTGCCGCGAGCTGCCGCAGGAGGAGCGCCTCGCCGCGTACGCGCGCGGCCCGGCGTGGCGCACCGACGAAGCGAAACGACTGTCTCGCGTCCGGTGGACGCCGTGAAGGGAAGGACCACATGACCACGATCAAGACGGAAGAGGGGCCGCGCAACGCGGCGGTGTTGATCACGCAGATCGACGAGGGCCGGCTCCACGCCGAGCTTTCCGAGTCGATCCACGACACGGTGAAGCGGCTCTACGATCACGCGGTGCAGCACGGCGGCAAGGACGCGAAGGGCACCGTGACCATGTCGCTGTCCTTCGCCGTGTCGGATCGCGGCTTCGTCGGCGTGTGCGCCGAGGTCGCGACGAAGCTGCCGAAGGCGCCGCCGTCCACGTCCCACTTCTGGATCACGCCGGGCGGCAACTTGACGCTCGACAATCCGCGGCAGCAGAAGCTTCCGCTCCGCGAAGTCGCGCCGCCACCGGTCGCGCCGGTCGACATGACGGCCGCATCGCCGGCACCGCGCGACGTGTAGCGCAGTCGCCGCGCGCTGGCAGGCCGCGCGCGCGCCTCAAAAAACGCCTGCCACTCCACTGGAAGGAAGGGCACCATGAAGGAAGAGAACCTGGGAACGGAGGCGGCGGCCATCGCCGACCTCGCTGGTGGCGGCGAGCACCCGCGCGTCTTGACGGTCACCGACGCGGGCGGCCGTCGCGCCGACGTGGTCGCGACGCGCGACGCCGAGGGGGCCTGGGAGCTTCACGGCGTGAAGCCGTTGCTCGACGTCTACAACGTGCTCCCCGACCGGCGCCGCGGTAGCGCGAGGTTGTCCGACCTCGCGTCGTTCGTGGCGCACGTGAACCGGTTTAAGTCGTCGGCGTCGGCCATCTTCGCCGACGACGATCGCAAGGCGCCGCGGCTCGTCGGCGTCCTCGACTACCACCCGGCCGGCGGCCTCGAGGAGGCCGACGGGTGCGGCCACCGTGCGA
>SXGT01577214.1_pt1 | contig 41992 bp, 40 predicted proteins | sample 3176221 | NCBI WGS metagenome assembly SXGT01 (sample SAMN11356862, study PRJNA531348) | freshwater metagenome | isolation source: freshwater sample F1-120 | place: China: Fuxian Lake, Yuxi | collected 2017-12-25
TCAATACTTAACAAATGAACACAAAAGTTCAAGTTACAGGTGATGCTGCAGGTAATGTAGTCATCCCTTCCTCGAATAATCCTTTATGGGGTTATATTCGTGTAGAGCAAACCCGCATCCTGGTGGATGAGAATGGTTTTGCTAAGAAAAGCCTTATCAGCGCTTTAATTTATGGCACTCTTGAAGATCTCAAATCTTTTGGATGGCATAAAGGTATGGAGTTGGAAGGGAAAATTGTTGCAAAAGACAGTTTGACTCCTTTTAACAGACTCAATCCTGAGAAGGATTTTAAAGTGGCCGGTAAAACGGAGATTGTTTGTACAATAGAGGGTAAACCTATCTATCGTAAAACATTTTATCGTCAGAATTCTGATGCTGTTGATGAAACAATTCAACATGACAATAGAGAGGATATCCGTCAGGCAGCAATTGCTCAGCAACAAGCTGAGAATTCAGATGCTGTAGACAGTCTTCAGGGGAAGTAATTCCTAACATAGGTGGAAGGGGAGTGATCCCCTTTCATTTACTAACTAAATACTAAAAAATGCACAAACTTAAAACCAAATCTAAAAAAATTGTATCTCTTGTACCACAAGAGGAGAGGTCCTATAGCTTTAACAGGCAGGGCCGTTATCAGGATGAAAGGTATCTTAATAATTATCAGCAATCTCTTTACCACAGGGCTCTGTATGGTCTCAACACTTTTTCTGAAAAGGTTTTGGCTACAATGCATCCTGCAAAAAAGCATAAAATCTATAAGAATTACATCTATACAAAGGATGTACTTAACATATGGAAACAGGAAATTATTGTAGATAAAACTAATGGTTTTATGAAAGCATTCTTTCCGAAAAGCTCTTTTGTAACAGATTTAATTGAGAATTATTCTGAACCGGATCTTAAATTTAAATGTAATGTATCATTAGAGTCATTAGGAGTAACCAAGGAGCAGATTATTGACAAGCTTATAGAGAAGAAAATTCTCCCTGAGAACTTCTTTGAGCTTAAAGAAGATTGAAAGGAGCTGTATATTTGCTAAGCGGGTGTTGCCATTTGTTTAGATAACCAACAGTATACAGCTTCCTTTCAAGATATTTTGAGAGGGTGCAGGTGATAAATAACACTCTCTATTCGGAGGGTCTGAAGGGTTTTCTGGTTATTTTTGTTGACCCTCGAAAAATTGCTACAAGAATTTACTCAATCCTGACCTGACTAAGAATCATATAGGAAAGATAATCAAAGAATGACAGCAGGGAAAGACCTGCAAATGGGGAGGTAGCTCAATGGTAGAGCAATGTATCAATGTAACCAGATTGTTTACTAACAGCACTTACACTAGCCTTATAAGCCATAGGTTGTAGGTTCGAATCCTGCCCTCTCCACAATGAACTACAAGAAAAGTAAAACAAAGAAATGTAAAGAATGCAAGAAAGCATTTACTCCGGGTAATTCGGTTCAACCTTGTTGCTCACCTAAATGTTATTTTAGATGGGTAGCAGGTAAACCTAAGAAGGAGAAAAAGTTATATCCATTGCATAGAGGAGCTTATCGCGAGTCTCCTGAATTTCTGAGGAATAGTAAAGAACTAAGATTAAAGCAGATAGATGATCTTGGATATAACTATTGTGAGATTTGTAAGAAGAAAAGATTAGTAGAGTGTCACCATATTGTTTACCGGTCAGAGAAGCCCGGGCATGATAAACTCCATTCTAAAATCAATCTTATACTTTTATGTAAGGTTCATCATGACTGGATTCATGAGACAAAACAGAATAGAAAACAACTAGTCTTTGATAGAAAACTTAATGAAGTTTTTGGAGAAGATATTAATTAATTATGAAAAAAAATAAGAAATCATCAGCAAAGTACATGGCAAGTCTTAACTTCGGAATATTTCCGGGTTATTGTCTTTTCACTTGTGGATTTACAGTACCTGAAATTTTGAGTTATTTAGATAAATCAAGTCTCAGTAAGGAAGATAATACCTGGAAAGATGCTGTTTCAACAGTAGCTGACAGAATATTGAAGGATAATCCACCCTATCAAGTGGATAAAATTGTATCAAAGGATACATCGGGTAAGTTAAAAGTTTACTATATCTTGTATATAAGAGACAAATTTGACTTTTCTGATTTGAGCATGTGTTGTCTTGCTCATGAGTGTTTACACCTTTGTCAGTTTTATTTACCTGATATTCTTGACAGAAATCAGGAACACGAATGTGAAGCATATCTTCACACACATCTGATGACTCAGGCACTTAGTGTATTGAGAGGAAAAGCAGAAAAGATTTAAAAATCTTAAGCAGAGGTACGCAAATTGGTAAAGCGGTCAGGTAGGATTTCCATAGATTCTAAATGATGTTGTTCTGGTTCGAGCCCAGATCTCTGCACTAAACTTAATATTATGACTAAATTTAAAGATGAATTTGTAATTAAGGTCCGTAGAAAAATTGTAGCCTGGGAAGAGACTATTTATATAGTATATGATCCTAAAGAAGAAGATGCTATAAAGATAGCGTTGGAGGAGAAATTATATCATAGTAATAAAAGGGAAAACGGAATTATTAGTCAGGTTAGTTCCATAGACAAGACCTCTATCAGAAGGTTATCTATGGAGGATGCCTGGATACTGGACACATCAAGTGTTACAGGTGAAAAACCTAAGGGACAACCGGTTGCTGAACTATTGTTTTCTACTAAAAAAAGAAGTAAAAAGATATCGGAAAATTCCAGAGATTACTGGAAGTACCATGTTATGAACCAAATACCAAAAGAATGAAATATATTTATGACAATAAACTAATGGAATATGTTCCATATGAAGAGAAATTTAGACTATTAAAATACTTATCCTTAATTGTATTAAGTGCGGTAATGTTCCTTTTAGGAACAATCTCACTTGGAAGGGAAGTAGAAGTTAAAAGAGTTTTGATTACAAAGAGTAGTCCTTTACCTTTCACTGAGGAAAATCTAAAACTTAAGCTTGAAGAATTATGTGTGTCTTATCCTGATATAATTATTCAACAGGCAAAACATGAAACTAATAACTTCAAGTCTGAACTATTTATTAATGCCCATAATTTATTTGGGATGAAAGTGGCCAGAATAAGACCAAGATTACAAAGAGGAACCTATAAGGTGGGTGTAGTTACATATGCTCAGTACAATAACTGGGAAGAAAGTGTTTTGGATATGGCACTTTGGCAAAGTTCACAATGCTATCTTATAAAATCTGAGGAAGAGTATTACAATTATCTTTCCAGGAATTATGCTACTGATAAGCAATACGTTAAAAAACTTAAAAAGATAAAAGTATGAAGAGTAAAGAGGAAATCCAGGATGATGTTCTGAAACAGATAGCCCCTCTCAAAAGATGTGGAGTTGCGTTATCAGTAGGTATAGGTAAAACCCTGCTTGGTTTGAGACATATGAATTCTCAGTATAATGATTTTAGTAAATTCTTAGTTGTGGCCCCTAAAAAGAGTATATTGAAATCGTGGGTAGATGAGGCTGTTAAGTTCAAACTTAGTCATCTTATTCCTCAGATTCAGTTCACTACATACCTGTCCCTTAAAAAACAATCTTTGGATTATGATACAGTCTATTTAGATGAAGCTCATAATCTGAAGTTTGGACATGAAGCTTGGTTAAACTGGTACAAGGGAAACATTGTTGGACTTACCGGAACACCTCCTAAAAGTCAATATTCGGAGCATTATAAAATGGTGGAGAAATACTGTCCCATTGTGTATACTTATCTTACGGATAATGCTATAGATGATGATATCCTGAATGATTATAAGATAATAGTTCACTATCTTAATCTTGATGAAAGAAAGAACATTAAGGTTGAGAAGAAGGGAATGGTGTGGTATGCATCTGAATTAAGTACTTATAATTATTGGACTAACCGACTTGATGAAGTAATGGGGAAGGATGAGCAAATTTGCAGGATAATGAGAATGAAATGTCTTATGGATTTCAGAAGTAAAGAAGTTCTAGCCAAAGAAATTTTGGATGAGTGTAAAGATAAGACCATTGTTTTTGCTAATTCTAAGATTCAGGCAGACAGAGTTTGGGATAAGTCTTATCATAGTGGGAATAATAATTCAGAAAGAAATCTGGGGAATTTTAAAACAGGAGCTATTGATAAGTTATCTGCTGTACTTCAGTTATCCGAAGGGATTAATATTCCTAAGCTCAAAGAATTGATAATTATGCATAGCTATAGTTCAGGAAGTGCAAAATTACCTCAAAGAATTGGCAGAGGGTTGAGACTAAATCCTGATGACTTGTGTACTGTACATATTTTATGTTACAGAAATACAGTTGACGAAGATTGGGTAAGGGAGAGTCTGAAATCCTTTGACCAGAGTAAAATAGAGTACAGATGAATAGAGTACTGTGGTGAAAAGAAGAAACACAGCTACAATGAAATACAGTCAGTGTTACCCGACACTTAATGTGCTGTATAGAGTAGTCCAGCAGGGTTATCTTTTTAAAGAGAAGAACAAATCTATGGAAAGTTCCAGCGCTGGCTGATGCAAGGATTATTGCCAGTATTCCTATTCATCATATATTTGTAATATGAAACAAGAACTTAAAAACAATAAGTTGTCTCAGAATGCTGTTACGGAATGGGAATTGGTATTATTTAATGATACCACAAATTCATTCGAACATGTAATAGGTGCTCTGATGAAATGTTGTAATCATGGGATATATCAGGCTGAGCAATGTGCAACAATTGCTCATTATAAAGGCCGGTGTTCCATAAAAAGAGGGGATTATAAATCTCTTCTTGATATTTCATTTGACTTGAAGTCACATGATCTTAAAACAGAAATAATTTAAAAACCAACAAATATGACAAACAAAAAGAAAGCTGGTAGACTAGCAAAGGATGCAAATCCATTCCAGGTTGTAAACAATGTGGAATTAAAAGGTAACAGGATTACTAACCCTCTTACTGAGAAATTAGCAGAAGCTATTATGAAATTACCGGTTAGAAACAAAATGACGAGTGTATTTGTACCTCCAAGTATTGCTTCCAGCAGAAATGATGCTCAAAATTTAATTTTAGGAGCAAGAAGATTTGCTAAAGAGAAACATCCTGATTACGTATTTTCATGTAAGTTTTCATATGAAAACAATGATAAATACGGTAAATATCTTGGTGCTAACATCTGGAGAATTAACTAATGCCGGTTACAGCTTTAAAAATAGTAAAGGGAGAAACGGTTACCAGGACTAAAATCATGACTTTACCTGGTCAGGAATCAGGGGTTATTATTGATGCTTATGCCTGCAATGAAGAATTTATTCCTATTGGCAAACCTTTACAAAGTACAGATACCCGGGATGAAGAACTTTATCATCGGGAATTAAGGAAAGAAGCTCAGAAAAATGGTCATTTCATTAGTGAAGAGTCCAGTAATTCTGAATGGAATCCTGAATTGTGAAATTCAAAGCCAGAGTTTTCTCTGACCGTAAAGCCGGTTTCTTTAATTATTTACATATGAGTGACAATGAAGATTATACACTAAATAGGGTATATAGTCAGAGACTAAATTCCATTACAAAGTGGAATATGAATAAAATAAGTCACAAGGAAGTAGAAAATATTGCTAGTAAACGTAAAAAATTTAGTAAGTATATTCTGCTTGATTGGAAGAATTGTTTTGTTGGAATATATTCTCAGAAAGAACTTGAAAGCTTGTTTACACAAAGCTGGGGTACAATCAGAAAAAGAATAAATACCAATACTACAGTTGATGGATTTTTAAAAATTAAACATATAAATATGAAACAGATAACTTCTTATAAACTCTTTTTGGATGATGTTCGGATGCCAAAAGATGTATTTAATTATATCCCGGATCCAATTTATAATTCAGAGTGGGTCATTGTAAGAAATTATGATGAATTTGTAAAAGTCATAGAGGCTAACGGATTACCGGAACTTCTCAGTTTTGATCATGATTTAGCAGATGAACATTATGATCCATCTATGTATAATCATAAAGAGTACAGTAAACTGGTTTTTAAAGAGAAAACAGGATATGATTGTGCAAAGTGGGTTGTTGAATTTTGTATGAATAATAATTATTTTCTCTGTGATTTTAAATGTCACAGTATGAATCCTGCTGGTAAAAAAAACATAATAACACTTTTGGAAAACTTCCGAAAGTTTCAAAAATCTAATCCACATATATGAGTCAACCAGAATGTTTTGAAAAAGGGTATAATGATGCCAAAGATGGTGTATTAGTAGATAGTATACCAAATTCTATTTGGATACACGAGCAACAAAGATTTGCTTGGATGTCAGGATGGTATGCTTATCATTCAGGTATTGAGAATTTGAATGAAGGTAAACCTGAATATTTCGATATGTATTTAAAATGGTAATTAAAATAAACTAAAGATGTTAATATCGCAATTACCTAGAAAATTACAAGAAATGGCTAAGGCTAATACAACTAATATAGGCTCTAACTATTTAACAGGTGCTTTTACATGGTCTCAAAGTCCAGAAGGACATAGCTTTTGGTGTGATATTAATGCAGGAAGATTTCCTGAAAAGTATCTAGAACCAAAAGAAATTATTAATAACTATCAAATCTATTAAAATGATAAAAGATGTATTTGAACTCAGGAAGAACTCCTGGTATATGAAATTAATGAATTTTATTTGGGGATATACGGAAAAGGATTTTCCGAATATGTGTCCATTTTTTTGGTTATCGGTACTTAATGTAATCATAGCTATGATTATGGCAGTACCTTATTTACTGTGGAAGATTACTAGTAAACCTGTAGGTTATCTTATAGAACTAAGTTTTAGTTACAAAAGAACTACCAAAATAAAGGTAGAAAAATATTGTGAAGACAGGTATCAGAATTGGTATGAAAATTATGTTAAAAAACTTGAGGAAGGTGATGATAAATATTTTCATAATTTAGTTCATAATTCTAGTATTCAAAGAAGATTTGAACGTAAGGATTATGTAAAATCCTGTACAGAATATTCTCATGATTTTGTTATTCTAGATGAAAAATTGGATATGGAATATCAGAAAGGACTTCCGGAAGGAGTGGAGCTTATAAAATTAGCTACAGAATTGAGTCAAAATGAGGCATTATTATCGGATATTCTAGCAGAATATGATTTATTTAATCGTAATCAGCCAAGGGCCAAGGCTAAAATGATTAAAGAGGTTCTGGGAAGAGATGATGCAGGTCAGGCTTTACTTGAAAATATAGTATCTGCTGCTTCCGGAGTTAAGCTTTTAGCTTAATGCCTACTTTAGATAATGATTTTGTAACAGTAGACATGGCTCGTTTACTGGCTCTTCATGGATTTGATGGTAGATGCAGACGTTTTGTAGGAATTGGTCATAGAATGACTACTTATAAAGGTTATGATGCTACTAATCAATATTTTCTAACTGGAAATCAAAGTTTAAAAAATAATGTTCGTTATTATTGGAGTTCTAGTAAACGGATAGATGAAGAACTTCCTATTCTTGTTGCCAGGAGAAAGTTACTTAATGGTTACGATTTAAAAAGAGTAATGAAGTATTCTATGGTTATAGTACCTACCTATGATATGGTTGAGAAATGGTTTACTGAAATTTACGGGATAGATTTTGTTAAAATACCTAGAATTGGAGATGGTAGGATTTATGTTTGTAATCCTATTGGAGGAGGTCTTGGGCAAGTACAATTACCCGAACTTCCTGATTTAACAGAAGCACGAATACAGTGTATTAATTATCTCCTTAAGAATACTAAACCATTAGTATTTGTACAACCAAAACCAGTTCTTCTAAAAGAAGATGCTGAGATTGAAGAATCTTAAAATCTTCAGACTGAGCTATTTCAAAGATAGCAGCAAACAACCCTCAGTGGTTTCTCCTACCCTACAGAAGGAGATTGTTTGTAGTTTTGATGATAACATTGCTGTTTATGCAGCTTTACCGGGTTCTCAAACCCGGATGTTATAAAAACCACAGTAAATATGAAAAATAATGCAATTAAATTAATCGAAGCATATCTCTGGAATGGGATCTATGTCTTTGATGAGCCGTCACTAGGTGTGACAAAAGAAGCCTTTGTTGGAGGCAGTACTGAATTAATCGGTAAACTATGTGGAAATAAAGAAAGAGTAATCTTAATTTTTTCTGATAGTCCTTTTCCCGATTATACAGTTTCAACAGACTTTGTAAAACAAGATGAAGGTGGAACAACCTATCATTGTAAGAAACTTGACCATACACATTGGTTATGTAATGTCCTTATGATGTATTTTGAGGAAGCCCCTAAAACAATTTATGTACAGGTAAAATGACAGAAAGTGCCAGTTTATATTACAGAGATGGTGGATCAGATAAGGTCTACAGTGCAAATTTACAACCCTCAGGTGATCTGTGGGTTGTAAGCTTTGCTTATGGAAGAAGAGGAAGAAATTTGACAGTAGGTTCAAAGACCCCTTCACCGGTAAATTATCAGAAAGCAAAAGAGGTTTATGACAGTTTAATTAAAGAAAAGAAAAATAAAGGTTATACTGAGGATTTTCACGGAACACCCTTTACAGGACAAGTTGTTGAATCTGAAGTAACCGGGTATTATCCTCAGTTACTTAATCCAATTGAAAGAAATGAGGTTGATAAATACATTGAAGATGATGATTGGTGTGCACAGGAAAAATTTGATGGTGAGAGACGGATTCTGATTGTTGGAGATAAGATAATAGCATCTAATAAGAGAGGTCTTTCGGTAACACTCGGTAATGATACTGCCAAGGCAGCTAATACTTTGGGTTCCGGAGTCTATGATGGCGAAATATTTGGAAATAAAATGATCCTATTTGATATGCCTAATATTAAAGGCGGGTATAAAAAAAGATATAAAGAACTTAAGACTAGTACTAGTCTTACATATGCTTCATCCTATTTTCATGTTCCTTATACAGCATGGACAGCAGAGGATAAAAGATTTCTCTTTGAAAAATTAATTCAGGAAAATGCAGAAGGTATTGTGTTTAAAAAAGTAGACAGCCCTTATGTTGCAGGAAGACCTGCTTCAGGAGGTAATCAGCTGAAATATAAGTTTTACGAAACCTGTTCCTGTATGGTAGGTCGTGTAAGTGAGACTAAAAGATCAGTATCATTGAATGTCTTTGATGATGTAACTTTTAGTCCGGTTAATGTAGGTAATGTAACAGTCTATCCAAACCAAAATATTCCTAAGTCAGGTGATATTGTTGAAGTAAGATATTTGTACTTTTACCCTGGTGGAAGTTTATATCAACCGGTGCTTCTCAGTACCAGAAATGATATTCAACCTGATGAATGTTTATTAAGCAAACTTAAACTAAAAAGAGATGAGTAAATACATAGGAATAAGAAAAGAAGACAAACATATCTGGGGTAATCTAGGACATATCTGGGTTAAAGGTTCAGATGGAAATTATACTTGTAATAAGACTTCGAGAGTTCTTACTGAAGAGCAAATTCAAAGAAATGTTACTAATGGATTTCTTAAATTGATGGAAGAAAATGAGTAATCAGAAAGAAAATATGCTGCATGCTCAGTTGGAGCGTAAAGGTGATAAGTTAGAGTTCCGTGATCCCATTAAAAAGAAAATGTATTCAGAGCTTATCCAGAATATGGAAGAAGGTCAGATTGCAGATATGTTCTTGGATGTAAATGTGGATGACGGTACTCTGGCTCAGTTGGCAAAAGTACATGCCAGTATCCGGGAGATAGCTAAACATACAGGTAATACCTTTGAGGATATTAAGATTGATGTCAAAGAAAAGGCCGGCCTATGTTTTACTAAAAGAAGGAATGGAAAAGATTATTTGATGTGTAAATCACTCGGAGATTGTTCTAAGACAGAAATGGGCTTAGTAATAGAGGCTATTAATGAAATAGGACTATTTGTTGGAATTAACTTTTATTAATAGTTTCAAGTTCAGGATCAAAATCTATGATCTCTATCTTATCTTGCTCTTTGGCAGCTTTCTCAATGGAAGTGATAAGAGAAGTTAATGTATGAACCTGAGCTTCGAAGATATCCTCATATTGATTGTTCTCCTTAATCTTAATGAGAACCTTTTTAAGGTCTTCCGGAGATTTGGTTTGGGCAGTAGCCAGAAGTAATTGTTGTAGTTGCTTATAGAAGTAGCCGGAAATCTCAATTTTGATTATGGCATCATCAGGTATTACAGGAAGTTTTAATTTAGACATTGGTTTAAAATTTAGACAAATATATGAATACAGTCAATATCAAAGATACTCAACAGAAACTTTATGAAAAATTAAAGCCTTCCGGATGGAGTGATAAATTAAAGATGTTTTTACTTGGAGATGAAATGACTGTTATTCTTACTTCTCTTTTGAAGCAAAGTCAGGATGGTAATCATTTTACCCCCAAGCTAAAACAGGTTTTCAGAGCTTTTGAGGAGTGTCCTTATAAAGATCTGAAAGTTATAGTCATAGGACAAGATCCTTATCCTTGGGTGTACCAAGGAACTACTGTGGCAGATGGTATAGCTTTTTCCTGCGGGAATACTCAGAATCTTCAGCCAAGTCTTAAGTACATATTTAAAGAGATAGAAGATACAATGCATTTAGAAAAGTATGAGAGTAATCCTGATCTTACGAGATGGTCAAATCAAGGTATATTATTATTGAATACAGCACTTACCACTACCGTAAATAAGGTAGGTGTACATTACCTTGTATGGCAACCTTTTATAGCCTTTTTGTTTGATATGCTTACCTTCTCAAACCCAGGATTAATTTATGTATTTTTGGGTGGTAAGGCTAAAGAATGGTCAGTGTCGGTGCCGGCTAATAATTTCAAATTATTCGCCACTCATCCTGCATCTGCAGCACATAGCAATCTTGAAAGATGGGGTAGTGAAGATTTATTCAATAAAATCTCAGAACTGTGTTATAAGCAGTATAATTATAAAATAAAATGGTAAATTTGTTTTTTAAATCTTTGATAACAGTTAAACTGACTCCTAATCAGTTTTATGTTCTATATTCAATCCATAACAGGGAATCTCCGCTGTTGGTGAATTTACATCAAGAAATAAGATATCTGGAAGCCACTGAATGGATAAAGAATAATAAACTTCAGCAGAAAGCCTTAGATCTGATAAAACAAGTAGAGAATTTCTTTATCTCCGTCAAGAGGAAGTCGGATAAGGAAATTATGGGAGAGGAATGGGAGAAGAGAATAGAACAATACCAGGAGATATTTCCTAAAATGAAATTACCAAATGGTAAAGCAGGAAGAAGTGATAATAAAGTTGTAGAAGATAATTTTAAATGGTTTTTTACCAACTATAATTATACCTGGGAAGAAATACTCAATGCAACTACAAGGTATGTTAATGATTACCAAAGAAAAAACTATAAATTTATGAGAACTTCTCAGTTCTTTATAAGAAAGCAAGTAGTTGGTCGGGATTTTACATCAGACTTAGCAGAATGGTGTAATAACAAAGACATGGAAGAGGAACCTAATCCATTTAATGAAAAAATAGTATGACTCTAATACCTAAAAGGTCCCGGTGGAAATCTCAGCGGGAAGGATTTCTTGATTCTCTGAATTATTTACAAGGTAGAATGAGAGGTGAAATTAAAAGTTTCAAAACTCCTTGGATTAAATTTGATGATGCAGGAACAAACGGACTTGAATGGAATAGTACCATAGTTATGGGTGCAAGACCCGGTACTGGTAAGACTTTATTCAAGGATCAGTTGATAAGAGAAGGTTTTGTTAAAAATGCCGGTGAAGACTTCAGGGTTCTGGATTTTGAACTGGAAATGATGGCAAGAACTTCTGCAATAAGAGAGTATTCAGCAGTTTTAGGACGTAGTTATAAGTATTTATGCAGTGCAGATGGTAATCTGGCTCAGGAAGACCTAACTAAATGTCATGAATATGCAAAAGAGAGAGTAAAATACCCGATAGACATAGTAGAAAATCCATGTACCATTAACGAATTTGTTGAAATAGTTATGGATTATATGGAGGAACATTCTTTTATGGAACAAGGTAAAAAGATTTACAGGAAGACTCTAATATCTATAGATCACGCTTACTTATTCAAGAAGGGCCCTGCAGAAAAAGACAAGTTTGACATGCTATATAATTTAGGTGAACAATTAACCTTTTTAAAGAGGAGATATCCTATAATTTTTATAGTTTTGACACAGTTGAACAGGAGTATAGACAATCCTGAAAGAAACGAAGATGGTAAATATGCAAACTACATACTATCATCTGATATTTTTGGTGCGGATGCTTTGTTACAACATGCAGATATTTTAGTTGGGATGAATATGCCCGGCAGGCAGAAAATAAGATATTACGGTCCTGAAAGATTTATTATAGACAGCGATAACATAATTGCCATGCACTTCCTCAAATGCAGAAATGGGGACAGTAGGATTGGCTTTTTCAAAGCTGAATTTGAAAAGATGAGGATTATAGAAATACCAGTACCTGCCATGCAACAACGAAAAATGAGTACAACATGAGTATAAAAACAATTGACAGAGACAGATCTCCAAAAGAGATAAAAGAGGAATTAAGAGCGTATCACGAAGCAACCTTTGAATTTATAGGTGTTAAGGATGCTGTATTTGTTCCTAAGATGGCCTACAGGCCAACAGGGAAACAGGAACTTCATATAAGTTTCTTTCCCAGTGAATTGAAGAAGGGTGATGATCTTTACATAGAATTCACCAGTAGAGACTTTGAACCGGAAGACATTGAAAGAAAGTTATACAAATGGAAGTTTAATCCTCACTATGACGCTGAATACGAGAAAGTACAGAATAAGGACAATATAGATTTCAGATATCTTGTTCCTGTTGAAGAACTTATTGTTATTCCACATAAGAAGGAAAAGGAGATGATTATAGAAGAATTCGCGCTACCTGATGCTGAACATGATCTTCCGTTAGATCAGTTAACAATCAGAGATTTAGCAGCAATAATGTTAAAGAAACCGGTTAGCCGGAAAGAATGGTTAAATGACCTGTTAAAATGAGTGAAGAACTAGTTAGACTTCCGGAAGCGGAAGAAATGAAAGGGTTTTTACAAACTCTTATTGATTCAAAAAGTTTACCCTCACATGTAAAAACATTCGAAGTTGCTTTTACAATAGTGCAAATGGGTAAAGAGCTTGGATTTGCTCCAATGATGGCTTTACACTATATCATACCTATTCAAGGTAAGTTAAGTCTAAGTGCAAAGGCTATAGGAGCTTTATTAAGACGAGGAGGAATAGAATTTATTACAGAAGAAGATGGTGTACTTGTTTTTGAAGGAGGAGTAACTGATTATCTCCCAAGAAAAGATGAAAAACCATTAGACAGAAGAACCAGCATACGGTTTTACAGAGGAAAGAAGGAGGAACTTTGCAGTTTTACATGGAAGGATGCCGAAAAACAAGGACTTACTACAAAAGACAATTGGGTTAGAATGCCAAGAGAAATGTTGTATGCCCGTTGTTTGGCAAAAGGAGCAAACAGAATAGGTCAGGATCTTTTAATGGGTTTATATACAGCTGAAGAGCTTGTAGACGCATTTAATGTACCTGAAAAACAAATAACAAGAACTGAAGACGGTCTTATAACAGAAATAAATTCATAAACATGAGCACAAAATTAAGTACAAAGGGGATTAAAACAACAGCTGTATCTATACCAAAAGAGTTACAGCCTGGTAACAACAGCTGCAAAATAAACAGCATGGTTCTGGAAGATTTTAAATTCAAACCAGGATCTAAGAATGTTGTATTATATCTGGAAACAGTTCCAGTAACAAACAAAAGTTTTGAAGGATTCCTGATTGATAAAGGAAATCCTGAGGCAGGTAAATATGCCGGACAGGTAGGGAGAGTGAAAGCCGGTGAATGGGCTTTTGCTGATGGATCCACTAAAAGTGGAGTTGAAGTATCAAGAGATACTGAAATATTAAAGTTTATCAAAACTTTATGTCAGGCTCTTGGAAAAGAGGATTGGTTAGATTCTCAGGATGATAAACATGACACAATTGAAAGTCTTGTTGATGCATTCAATGCAGATAAACCTTATGAAGGAATATTTCTTAACTACTGCGTTGCAGGAAAAGAGTATAACAACAGACAGGGTTATTTGACATATGATCTTTTCCTTCCTAAATTTACAAGGAAAGGTGTACCATTTGAAGCAACTTCAGCAAAAGTTAGCAAATTGTTGACTTTCAATACAGAAGAGCACATCAAAAAGAGTAAGGTTAAAGAAGTTGAATCCTTTGAAAGTTCATCTGATACTCCGGCATCAGAACAGACTAAAAACGGATTTGAAATATAATGCATAAGGGAGAGGGAAACCTCTCCCACATTATGTTAAAGACTAAATTAATCACTAATATCTCAGATATCCCACCGGAATGGATATTTGAATTCTACCTGAATCTTCATGAGAAGTTAATCGGGCAGACTGTTAAAATCAAAAGTATTTTTAATCCAAAGGATACAGAACCTTCTCTGACAGTATATCGGGGGAGTAAGGTAGGTATTTACATGTTTAATGATTTTTCTGTAGGCTTTTCAGGTACCGGATTCAAACTTCTTGAACATATGTTTCCAGATAAGACTCGGGCTGAGATTTTTAAGAAGCTTGTAGAAGACTATACTAAATATGGTAAAGGTTATGAAAAGAAGGAGACTTTAGTAAGAGAATTCAAACTTGTAGATTTGGTACTGAGGAAGTGGAATGTTAACGATAAAGCATTCTGGACAAAGTATAACATCAGTTCAGAGATACTTTCAAAGTATAAGGTTATACCTATTGAGAATTTTACAACCAGAAGTAGTTTAGGGAATGATTATCAGGAATATACTAACTCTGATAAGTTATGTTATGGATATTTTAACAAAGAAGGTGTTGTATATAAAATATACAGACCTGAATCAGAATTAAGATTCATTACCTTCCATACTCAGATACAAGGTCTGGATCAACTTGAAGGTAGGGATTATCTTATCATCTCAAGTTCTCTTAAGGACATAATGTCTCTGATGAGCTTTAACATAACCAATATTGAAAGTATAGCTCCTACCGGTGAGAATGCATCATTACCTGATCAGTTTATCAGTCAATGGAAAAGGAATTACAAGAAGGTAATTACTCTGTTTGACAATGATCAGCCGGGGATAAATGCTATGGAAAGATATGAAAAACTTTATAATTTTCCCTATGCTCATATTAAGCTGGGAAAAGATTTGAGTGATTCAGTAAGAGATTACGGAGTAGAAAAAACAAGAACAGAATTAATACTTATTTTAAAACATATTATACATGGTTAGATCATTTCATATTGGAATAGATATTGGAAAACAAGGGGCAATTGCTATACAGGCAGGATCTACTTCTGGAGTTTACAAGATGCCTATGATTAAAACTGAACTTGATTATCAAGCTCTTTACGACCTTCTTTCTCATTTTGAAGGAGGTAATGGAATTGTAGTCTTTGAAAAATTAGGAGTTATATTCGGTACCAGTAAACAGACAGCTTTTTCTATGGGACACCAGGCCGGTGCAATAGAGATGTTGTGTGTAAGTCTGAGTATACCGTTTGTGAAAGTACCACCTAAACAGTGGCAGAAAGACATGTTTACTGGTATTACTGAGATAAGTAAATCAAGTAAATCGGGTAAGTCTCAGGTTAGAGATACAAAATCTATGGCTTTACTGGCTGTAAAGCAATTATTACCCGGAACTAAATTAACTTTTGGAGATAGAGCCGCCAAACCTGATGATGGTTTGATTGATGCTTTACTTCTGAGAGAATACGCAAAGAAAATTTACCCTTAAATAATAAAAAATGGCAAAAAGAGGAAGACTTTTTAAAAAACAAGAACTTACAATTGAATCTAATATCCCTCTACCTACTAATATGAGAGGAAAGGGTTCTAAATATCCATTTGAAAAAATGAGAGTTGGAGATAGTTTTTGGTCTAATACCAGTGCAGATAGTTTATACAATTATTCCTGGAAATGGGCTAAAAATTATTTCAAATTTACTAAAGCAGAATTCCCCGGTAGAGGGAAAGTAAATCATTCAGTTTGGAAGTTTGTCGTAAGGACTGAAAACAATGGCTCCAGGATCTGGAGGGTGAAATAAATTGTTATGAATAAACAGGAAAGCTTATCTAAGATTTCTAAAGAATTGCTGTTGAGAAATCCCTTTTATGGGTTATTTCTCATCATGTTGAACAAGCAGTGGGACAAAAAAGTACCCACTGCGGGTGTAGGTAGGAATGGAATAGGATTCCAACTATATATTAATGAAGATTTTTGGATAAGTCTGTCAGATGATCATAAAGCCGGTTTACTTCAACACGAGTTGATGCATATTGGTTTTGGCCATCTGACAGAATTTACCCATATGACAGATCACAAAATAGCAAACATTGCACATGATCTTCATATTAATCAGTTGATACCGGCTCAGTACTTACCACCAGATGGTCAGAAAATTGAGATTTATCCTGAATTGAATTTACGAGCTCATCAGGGTAGTAATTATTACTATGATGAGTTAATGAAAGCAAAACAAAAAGGTAACTGTCCTCAACTTAATGCTCAGCTTGCTGCTGAACCCGGTACTTTAACAATTACAGTCAGTGTTGGTGGAAATGATATTGATATCATTATTGATCCACACGGTACCTGGTCTGAAATGGATGGACTCAGTGAAGCAGAGGCTAAACTGATTCAGAAACAGGTAGAGCATATTCTAACTGAAGTTGCTGATCAGGTAACTAAGACAAGAGGAACAATACCTGGAGAATTTGCGGAGATAATCAAAAGGCTTCAGAATCCGGAACCTCCCAAATTTGACTGGAAAGGTTATCTGAGAAGATTTATAGGAGGAAGTAATAAAGTTTTAACAAGAAAGACAAGAAGAAAAGAAAGTAAAAGATATCAGGGAAATCCTTCTTTAAAAATAAAGAGGAAAAGAAGAATACTAGTAGGAATTGATACCTCAGGTTCTGTAAGTACTAATGAACTTAAAGAATTTATAGGTGAACTGTGGCATATGAGTAAGACAGGTACTGAAATCAGAGTTGCACAATGTGACTCAGTATTCAGAGGAGTAGGTGATTTTGACCCAAAGCAGGAATTTAAAGTTCTTGGCAGGGGTGGTACAAGCTTCACACCAATAGTCGATTATTTTAATGAACACAAGGATGAATTTGCCTGTCTGATATATTGTACAGACGGTGAAGCTCCTCCTCCTGATAATCCACCTCAGGGTAGAATGTTGTGGGTATTATCTTCTAAGTCTAATATAAATGAGAATCTAAAAGGTCCTCAAATAAAACTGAATTAAAAAATGGCTGAGTCCAAAAGAGTGCAATTAAACATTGAGGAGATGAAAGATTTCCTCAGACATATGGTGAGTAACAATAACTTTCTGCAGGAAAGTGGTAAAATTCCCGTTTCAGTTGAGATTGAAGGGGAAGCTGGAATAGGTAAAACAAGTGCTGCATTACAATTAGCAGCAGAGACCGGATTGGATTGTGTAAAGATTAATCTGGCGCAGATTGAAGAATTAGGTGACCTTGTTGGGTACCCGGTAAGACAATTTCAATTGTGTAAAAAAGTTGAAACATCAGCTAAAACTCCTATATGGGGTGAAAAAGAAGTAAGAAAACAAATAATGGAAGGTGGTAAACTAGTTATGAAAACCACCGTAGAGAAAATTATAACCGGTTATGAGCCTGGAGTAGACAGCATAGACAGTTCATGTCTTTGGGTTGATGAACAGGCTACAGAAGATTACAGAAAACAAGGTTACTCCTTTACGGGAGAAAAAAGAATGAGTTACTGTCCTCCGGAATGGATTGCAGGTAAAACTCAGGGAGGGTTTCTGATTATTGATGATTATAGCAGAGCTGATCAGAGATTCCTGCAAGCTTGTATGGAGCTGATTGACCGCCAATCATATATAAGCTGGATCTTACCAAAAGGTTGGAATATTCTGCTTACATCTAATCCTGATAACGGAGACTACCATGTAAATACAATGGATGTAGCTCAGACTACACGATTTATCAGTGTAGGGCTCAAATTCAATATTGAATGTTGGGCGCTATGGGCAGAAAGAGAAGGAATTGATGGCAGATGTATCAACTTTCTTACAATGCATCCGGAAATAGTATCACAGAAAGTAAATCCAAGAAGTATAACTACTTTCTTTAACTCAATCAGTTCACTTAAAGATTTTGATAAGGAATTACCTCTGATTCAGATGATAGGAGAAGGAAGTGTTGGAGGAGAAGTAGCTACATTATTCACCATGTTTATTAATAATAAACTGGATAAAATGCTTACACCAAAAAGTATATTATTTCACGATAATGAAGCATTCATATTTAGTGAATTAGAAAGACTTATTGGTAAAGGCGATAGTTACAGAGCTGATATAGCAAGTGTTCTGGCAAGCAGACTAGCCAATTACGGTTTAGTCTTTGCTGAAAAGAATTCTATTCCTGCAGCCACAATTGACAGACTACTAAAATTAATCACCGTTAATGAAAGTTTTACAGATGACTTAAAATTTGTATTGCTTAGAAAACTCATGCACGGAAATAAGTTAAAATTTCAAAAATTAGGCAACAACGCTGATGTAATTACAATGCTGGCCCGATGAACAATTTAAGACCATTAGATAAAACAGAGATTGATGACTTTGGTAAAGAGGTAGGGTTCATACCCTATCTCTTTATTTATAGGACATCAAAATTAGAGTCAGCAGTTGTATATCGTGTCGATGATGCTAACTATAATATTATTGATGACTCTTTTGACAAATCAGATAAGAGTGTACTAACACCCGGGACTAAGTTATTTGTTATGCCCGGTACATCATACAGGAAGGACCAATGGATAGATTTTACAAAAAAGAATGGATATAAACTTACAACACTTGATAAATGTGATGTTGTTGTATCAAATGAGGTTATACAATTAGAATATGGAAAAGAGCAACCATCACTTCAGAAGTGGGGTTTTGGTAACTTTAAATCTAGTAATCATATGTATAGGGTGGTTTCTAATCCAGATATTGAACACTTGATTATCGATAAAACACTTCAAATCATAACTTCATCTGAAGGTTCATCTACTGCTTCTGGTTTTCATCTATACCAGGAAGGTGCTGTGATCTTTCCGGAAATGATCAGGTGCTATCTCAAAGTGAAAAATGGTACCAAAGTAATTACAGAGAAGTGTCTTATAAATGAACTGTTACCTTTTAATGAAATAACACCGGAAGTATATATTAGATTGGAACAGATGTTTAGTAGTTCAAATCCAGAAGATAATACTGCTGCACAGGTAATACTATATGGATGTGATACAGATAAATCTATATATTTTATATGGAAACTTGTAAGAAGATTTTATTATTCAAAAATAATCAATAACAGACTAAAGAGTTCAAGAAATTTTGAAGAGAGAGCTAATTTAAATGATATTTCAGTAATGGATGTGGAAATATTTATGAGGTATGTTCTCGATAATAAGTTAATGACAAAGTATATATGGGAGGAATTATCAAAGAGCTATAAACAAGTATTAATGACGAGAGCAAGTAATCCATATTTTGAGGTTGAATTAAAAGTAAATTCTAAACACAGTCAATATGTCGCAGACACTTTTGGAGAAGATACTCCTAAATGCAACTAAACTAATAAGAATAAAAGAATCTGACTTGCCAGATGGTAAAAAAGCAAGTATTGAAGTCATTTATATGATTTCGAATGAGATAACTAATATTATCCCTGAATTCGCAAATAAATATAAACCTGTCGCAAATGATAAGATCTATATTTATCCTGATTCAGGAATTCCAAGATTTAAACTGAAAGAATACTGTCAGAAGAATAAAATAAGTCTTATTAAAGATCATACCAAAGCCAATGCCAGATTCATAAATCTTAAAACTAAAATTACAGATAGTGTTAGAAATCAGTATTGTTATATAATTAAGAGAGATTTTTATCTTAGATATCTTAATGCTCATCCTGGGATTCTTACACCTGAAGCTGAAGGACAGGTAAGAAGTAATACGTGTGGAATTTACCTTTTTGACTATAAATGTATGGTAGAAGTTCATCCGGGAAGATTGAGTAGTGAAACATTTACTCTAAATCCTTTATCTGATGGATATACAAGTAGACTAACTCTTGTACCAAAAGTTATCTATGATGAATTAATTAGTCTGATAGGAGCTGTAAATATCTATTCTCACGAAGATCTTGTTGAAGATTTAGGCTCAGGTCTGGTTATGGATAAGAATTTACATCATAATCTAAAAAGACTTTTTGAAAGTAAAGATCAGAATAATCATATGCTGGCCATGGAATCTATGGCTAATTGTGATTATCAGGAGAGTGCGGTATACTTACTACTGCTTTTTAAAGAATTCGGTAAACAGATTTTTGAATGTTATACTAGAAATCATGTCAATTTTAAATCTTTGAGAAATTATTTTAAAGTTGAAAGGGCAAGTATTGATGCTGATGATATAGTTAGCAAATTAAGAGAGAGAGGCTTAGCAACTAAAGAAAACATAAATCTGCTCATTCCTGAAATTATAGAAGATTTCAATTTTGAAACAGGTATTGATAATTTCAAGGTTGATAGTGTTGTGTATAAAGGAGAACTTGATAAGAGTAAAATAGAAGATGAAGATGTATTTGAAGATCTTCCTGATGAAAACCTGGTCTTATCAGATCTTAATGACAACAATTCTATAACCGATGGAGAAAACAATCCAGGAACTGGAGAATGAATTTTATGCTCAGAAATACTATCTGAGTTACTCAGCTCTGAATAAATTACTTTACTCACCGTTGAGTTTTTATAAGCACTATGTGCTTCAACAAAAAGAAGAGAAACCTGAAAGTTATCTTGTAGAAGGAAAAATTATACACAGTATTATGCTCAAGAATTTTGAAGATACTTTTATAGTATCTCATAATGACTTACCTACAGACAGTGTAAAGCTCGTTTTGGATAAATTATATTACTGGTGTGTAAACGATCAGAAGATCACAGATATGGAAAATGTATATCTTAGTGATTATGAAGAAAAAATTATAGAAATTCTGAAAGAAATAAACCTTCACCAGTCTCTTGTTGACGATAAGAAAACAGGAGAGACAGGTGATGAAAAAAGACTTAAAAAGATAGTCACTCCGGGAAATGTTTCCTATTTTGACTTTCTTAAGAATAAAGGAAAAAAGATTTTGGTTGACCAGACTACAGTTGATAATTGTCAGCTTGCAGTATCGGCTCTTTTAAACAATGCCGAAATATACCATCTTCTTGGAATGGACGATGAAATGAGAGATATTGATGTTTTTAATGAAGTTCCGATACAGTCTGATTTACTTGATATATATCCCTTTGGTTTTAAAGGTATTCTTGATAATCTGGTAATTGATAATGATACTAATACTATCTATATCAATGATTTAAAGAGTACAAGTAAAACAATTTCTGAATTCAGAGAGACTATTGACTTCTATAAATACTGGATCCAGGCATCTATTTATAGCATGCTTGTTAAAGATAAATTTAAAGAGAAAGACTACAAGTATATTTTTACTTTTGTGGTCGTGGACAAATATAATCAGGTTTATGCTTTTGAGGTAAGTTCTCTGACAATGATGAATTGGGAGATAGAATTTATAGCAAAAGCTGATGAGTTTCAATATCACTATGTTAACCGGAGTTTTTCACTTCCTTATAAATTTTTAACGGAAAAGGTGGTGTTATGACAATGGATAAAGTGCTTAGTTACTATACTCAGAAAAGCAGAATATTCCTGTATCCTGTTCTGGATATCAAAAGGAATAGCAGTGTTGTCCCTATACAAACTTATGTAGCATGGGATAAGCATTATACAGTTGAAGATGCAAAACTCATATGTTTATATCACCTCAGGGATGATTCTGAATTTAAAGCCTTTGAAAGGAATAGACTTACATCCAATAAGTTATTCCATGATTTTAAATTTACCGATGATTCTAATGGGGTTTATATTTTTGATATGAGTGATAGGAGAGCTGATTGGGATAATATAATGAAGGGTAGATATTCAAAATTGACAAAGGAACATAAAATGACAATAATGAATTTCTTCCGAAACAGTCCTAAATTAGCGCATATTGAAAGTTTTATCTATCCTGAGAAGTATTTTAAGTTATACGCTGAATTACTCAATGTAAAGGAAGCTGTATTGAAAGATGTGGGAGAGTTGTGCCCCAAGCCTGATTTTGACAAGGAAATTCTTACCGCTGATGTAAGAGATCTGAGTGCAAAATTAAATCAGGTTTAATTACAAATTTTAAAAACAATAAAAATGTCACAGAAAGCAATGATGTTAATTACATCTGATTGGAACAATCATAAAACATTCAGAATGATACCTTTAAGTAATGATTCAGTTTATATCGAAGGTATCTATGATGTAGAGGCTAAAACCTTAGCTCTCATGTCTAAACAAGTAGCGGAATCATACAGAATGATTCCAAGACTTAGTGTAGAAGGAGAAATAATCCCTTCTAAAGTTAAAAGGACAAACGGAAAAAATTTTAAAGAAGAAAGAGTTGTTATCACAAGTTCTATTGAATATTATATTACTGAAGCAGCTGAGATAGAGGAGATTGTTAAGCACATGGCCGTTAATGAGTCCACATTTGATTTTAAAAAGTATATGACTTCAGATGCATCTGAACTCGTAATGAAGAAATAAGTAACCGGGGGGACTAATAATCCCCCCTAATTTCTATTATGCAAAATAACTGGGTGATTGATTGGGAAACAATGATCAACTTGTCTGTGCTCTGTGCAGAAAGTTACAAGAAAGATATTCGTAAATCATTTGTGATACACGAGTCTCAGAATCAGATAAAGGAACTGATTGAATTTTTAGAAGAATGTATAAAAGAAGATTCATGGCACATAGGATTTAACAATCTTAGTTTTGACTCCCAGATTACAGAGTATATTATCAGAAACAAAAAAGAGCTGATTAAACTAAATGGAGAAGAACTAAGTTATAAGATATATCAGCAGGCTCAGAATACTATTCAGAAAAGTAATAACAAGGAATGGGCTGAGTGGCCTGAATGGAAGCTCAGCATAAGAAGTCTTGATATTTTCAAAACAAACCATTGGGATAATGTAAATAAGAGTGCCAGTCTGAAATGGATACAGTATGCCATGGATTGGCACAATCTACAGGATATGCCCATTCATCACAGTATGTTGGTGGAAGTAAAAGACATAGAAAAGATAGTTGAATATTGCTTCAATGATGTAAGTTCAACCAAAAAGATAATGACCCTGTGTACTCCAGGCCTTGGTCTAAGAACAGAGATCTTCAATAAGTATGACATTAATTGTTTTTCTTATTCCAATACCAGGTTAGGTAGTGAACTACTCCTTAAACTTTATTGTGAGTATACCGGTACTAAGGCCCATGATATAAAACAATTAAGAACCAGTAGACACGGAATACATATAAATGAGATACTTTTTCCTATTATAAAATTTAGGTCAGAAGAACTATCTCAGTTTCTGGAGGTACTGAAGACAAAGGTAATTTTTAATACCAAAAAGGATTTTAAACACACTGCAACTTTTAAAGGATTTGATTTTGATTATGGGGCCGGAGGAATCCACCAGTGTATAAAAAAGGGAATATACAGAAGTGATGATGAGTTTGTAATAATGGATTTTGATGTTGCAAGTCTATACCCGAGTATTGCTATTGCAAATAAAATGTATCCCGCACATCTTGGTCCGGAGTTCTTTCAAGTATACAAAGAAGAAATTGTAGATGTAAGATTGTCTGAAAAAGCTAAAGGTAAGTTAGGTAATAAAGCTATTGTAGAAGGATTTAAAGAAGCAGCAAATGCAAGTTATGGTAATTCAAATAGTGAATATTCCTGGTTATATGACCCACGGTATACAATGCAGACTACAATCAATGGTCAGTTATTAATCACTATGTTGGTTGAAGATATTCTGATGAGTATTCCCGGCTCAAAAGTCCTTCAGACTAATACTGATGGTTCTACTATAATCTTACCAAGAAAATACCTCGATATATACAAGAAATGCTGTGAAGAATGGGAAAAGATCTCAGAACTGAAGCTTGAATTTGTAGAATATAAATCAATGTTCATATGGGATGTTAACAATTACATAGCTGTCTATCTTGACGGAAAAACAAAATGTAAAGGAAGATTTGAATGGGAAGATTTGCAGAATTATAAACCTTCTCATCTACATAAGAATAAGAGCAATCTCGTAGTAGCTAAAGCTATCTATGAATATTTAGTAAATGGAATATCTCCTGAAGAATACCTAAAGTCAAACAGAAATATATTTGATTATTGTTCAGGAGTAAAGATAAAAGGAGATTGGAGTTTCTGGGAGATCTGTGTAAATGATAACAAACTTGTAAATATTAAGTTACAAAAAACCCTTCGTTATTATATTTCACAAAGAGGATGTAAAATAGTAAAGAGAAACAACTCAGATGGAAGAGAAATACAAGTTCAGGCCGGAAGATGGATGCAGATGTTGTATAATCAGCATAGAGAACTTGCCTGGGAAGATTACAAAGTTGATATGGAATTTTACAGAAGAGAGATAAAGAAAGAAATTGAGAATATTGAAGGTACGAAAATATCACAACTACTATTTTAAAATGAGTAAAAGAATTCCAACGGTAACAAGACAATTGATTGAGTCTGCAGTACTACCTGTTCAGACTAAGACCTATACGGTCATATCCCATAAAGATGTTATTCAGATAACTGAAAAAGTACTTATGGAGAAAGGATTTGATATAATTAACGACAGATATAAATGTACCAAAAGTGCTCAGGTAGCACAGGGTGTTTATGCTCTTAATTACGGAGAAGATCCTGAAATGAAGATGATGTTTGCTTGGTCAAACAGTTATGATAAATCACTAAGATTCAGATGCGGAGTAGGAGGAAGACTTGATAATGGAGCAGTTCTATTATCAGGAAACAATCTTGGTTCCTGGGCAAGGAGACATTCCGGTAATGCTCTTAATGAAACAACAGATACAATAAAAACACAGATATCAAATGCCGGAGTATATTATGCTCAGCTTGTCCATGATAAGACAAATATGAAACTGGTTACTCTTACATTTAAACAGCAGGCAGAGATAGCAGGAAGGTTATTCGTAGAATTAGAGCTGGTTAATACTGAACAGATCAGTGAGATGAAGGCCTGGATTAAAGAAGATCCTACTAAGAATACCTTATGGGATTTGTACAGCTACCTGGTAACTGCATTACAGAAATCTCATCCTGCAAAATGGATGGATGCTCAGATAGCAGCACACTTATGGGTATGTAATGAATTTAACCTACCGTTACTTCCTGTAATACCGGTTCCTGTTCAAGAAAGTCATGATGGAGAGGTCTTACCAGGACCTGAGCCAATTCCTGTACCAGAGATTACTGTACATCAGGTAACTTTGGAAGAGAGTATAGCAGAGATTGCTAAGGAGGAAGGTATACCTGAGACGTTGGATACAGGATTCCAATCTTTATCTGAAGCTGTGGTTATAGAGAAGAGTGCTGATGGTGCACCACTTGTATCTATAGAATTTGGAACTTTGGATTTATCCAAACCGGGTAAGCCTACTGCCACAGATTTAATGGAACAAATTAAACGACAAGCTTCTGAAGTAGCTGAAGAATTTAAAATTACAGAAGATGATTCTGAACCATTTCAGATGCCGGATCCTGATCAACCTCACATATTCACAGCGGAAACTGATGAAGCAGTAGAGTGTATGATTTGTGGTAAATCAATTACAGACAATATACACGATAGTTTTTAAAAATAAGGGATCAGGTAGATCAGCTAAGGCTGGTTTATCTGGTCCCTTTTTTTTTCTTGGCTTAACCCCTTAAACCTAAAACCTTATTGTGTATCTCCTGGATATTATTCAGAGTAACATTTAAATCTTTAGACTCATTGTGACACCTGTATACAGGAGTTATAGTATCTACAACATTGTCTTTTGAATAGTCTTTTATAGGAAGAGATTTATCACATTTAATATGAGATAAATAAGATGAAATATGAATATCGTCAAAACCATATTTGGGAACAGGATCTTTAGATACTTCATTCACAAGATACTCAACAAGATCCCGGGATAATACAAAGCATTCTCCCCACATAAAGGGTAATTTATTAGGTATAAAGTCTACTTCTTTACCTAAAAAGAGACTATTGTCAGGTTTTGATTCTATAATCTTCTTCAGAACCGGTACGTTAATATAGGTTGAGTTATCTGTTTTAATCAAATATCTCCACTTGAATTGAAGAGCCTGTTCGAAAGCTTTAACAGCAGTCATGAACATAAAAATATGATTCTTGCCGGATTTTACCTTTATTATGTTTTCTGATACTGAGTTCTCTGTATCTGCCTGAAAGTAATAAACCGGTATCGGGGAATCTTTTGCCCAGGTCTGTTGCTGAATAGTTCTTAACTGTGGATAAATATCCACAGTGGAAGATTGAACAAGTATTATCATGTTAGTTGGTTTTACCTCTTGTTTGAACACTTGAGAAGTTCTTCACTGCCATTATAGGATCCAGAGAAGAGCCTGTTAAACCTAAGCTTCGCATAAATGATGTCATAGCTTTTGAACCACCTTCCTGCTGCCATTTGTAAGGACCAACATCTCTCTTATAATATGCTGTAGGATCTCCTGTAGCCTGGTCAAGACCAAGAGTAAGTATTTTATAATACATGCTTAAAGTTGGACCAAATGCAATCGATTTAGGACTGGCCATGGCCATATAATCATCCAATCCGAAAACAGGATCAGGGAATGGAACAAATGTACCATTCTCAGATTGTACCTGAAGTGCCAAAGCTATCATATGATTGTGTACAAATCCTCCTATTTCAAATGGATGATCGGGATCTTCTTCTGTTAATCCCGGGATCTGTAAAGCTCCGCTCCTTTCTCTCATCTTATCATATCTTTCAGGATCATCTTCATCCCAACCTAAGGCCGGCAATATGAAAAGTATGAAAACTAATAATCCAACTACTTCAGTTGTAAATTTCATGAAGGCAATTTTCTCTTTTGGGGCCAAGTGAGCTAACCAGGAAGGATGCATAGATACTAACTTAAGAGCCATCTTGAGAGTGGTTGTATAATAACCTTCAGTCATTTTACCCATTCCCGGTGTCATTCTGTTTACACCCCATCTGTTTAGGGCCAGTGTAGTGAAGAACCTTCTAAGGAAGCTTATGAACCTAAATGCCAGATATCTCTGAGCTTCCGGTTGATCAAAAGCAGCATATGCTCCGTTCAGGTTATTTAATACAGTATGTATCTTGTTCTGAATGAGGTGAAATTGTTTTGAGGTACCTACAGTCAATGTATTACCTTCCTTTATTTCTGTATTTCCAATTCTTTCTTTTAATTGGTCAGGTGTGATATTATAAAGGCTGGAAATACTGTCAATAGTTTCACCAGGTTGAACTACGTGTTTTACTGTTTCAGAGTCATATTCAGGATCTATTCCGGCTTTTAGATGTAATATACCATCTCTCAATTCCCAAGCATCCATGTAAGAAATAGTCTCCTGACCTTTCTTAACCTTTTCAGTGTACATTATTCCACCAAACATCTGAAGTGATGCCTGAGTTTCTGTCCACTTTCTAAAATTATACAACCAGCTTAAACTTGCCACATCCTCAGGGAGAGTTCTTGATAGAATAGTTGGAAGTTTCATCTTCATTCTGTCCTGTACCGGATCAAGTCTCTCTACGATCTGTACAGCAAGTGGTTTTACATCATGTGTGTAAACGGTTGCACTTATCTGACTCATTGTTCCCATGGACCACCCCCAGGCTTTTGTAAAGTTCACACTGGTCATATGTTCTCCACCGGCTGATTCAATCATCCCCTGAAATTGGGCTCCAAACATATTCTTAAGCGCTGAAGGAATGTTCAGAGCAAAGAATGCAAAAGAGGCTCCTCCAAATACTCCTTGAGAAATTCTATTTGCTATAGTATCATCACCTAGGAAGCCGGTGTTGACTTTACCATAGAATTCTCTGTCTATCATATTCTCTATAGTCTTTTTTCTTACCGATTTTTTGTCAGAATTAGTTATAAAGTTTACAGTAGCATCTTTTAATAATGAAAATTTATTTGCAGCTTTTCCTGGAGCATGTTCTGGAAGAGATCTTTTCAGGGCCTCCGCAACCGGATGAATTGCTATAAGTCTTTTTTGTGTCTGGGCAGATAGCATGTACCTGAGCATTCCCTGTAACATATCCGGGGAAGTCTCATCAATATCAATATCATACATACCGGTTATAGGAATGTCTGTACTTTCTGTATCGAATATATCAGCACTGGCTAGCATAATATCATCTTCCCAGTTAAATCTTGACTGAGGTGCATCTTTTAATCTGCTCCACAGACCTCTCAGATATTTAAGAAATGTACCAATAAGGCTATTATCATCTCCATATACCCCTTTTATAACCTGTCTGATTTGTCTTAATTGCGCAATTTCATAGTTGTTCATCCTGTATCTAGGAATATCCAACCATAATTTTGATCTTCTTCCAAGACCTTCCTGATTCTTTAAGTGCCACTCAGTGAGTTTTTCAAGAAGTCTTTTATCAGCAACAGTCATAGTATCATAGTCAGGATTAAGATATTTATCCCCGACATCTGTTCTAGGTAGGAAATCATCGATTCCCTTATTTGTAATATGTACACCTACAATTCTTTTAACTTTTTTAGTTATAGGATTATACCCTGTTCTGTATTCTGGTTTTACCTGCTTAGACATAAAGTTATACCCGGGCACCCGGTTTATAGTCTCAACAGTATCACCATTTGCATCTTTTAAAACTGTTTTCTTGTAGTAATTTTCATCTACCGGTTTTACTACATTCCATGCATAGAGTCTTTCCCAGTACTTTATTAATCTTCCTGCATCCTGATCATATCTTTCCTTTTGTATATGATTATTCATAAACCAGGTTTTGAATTCCGGATTTGAAGTATAAAGCTTCTTTATGATTTCACTTTCAAGGATTCTCTCACAATCTGATGGGGTTAATTCTTCAGAACCAAAGAGAGTTCTTATAAGAGCTTTTGAAGGAGCATCAAACTTTTCAATCTGTTCATTCAGGACATCAGTATAATATACAGTGGCCTCATGATATCTGAGCTGTTGCAGTTCCGCAATCTTCATCTGAAACTCTTCCCTCAGGTTTTCACTTAAACCCATTGTCTCCTGCTTATCAAAGAGTTCATTTCTTCTGTCCATCTGCTCAGTAGTCATGTCATTATAAGGCAGTGATGCAAGAAAACTAAGTTCCTCTGATTCAGCTGTTGATAGACCGGAAAGTTTTGTGAGTTTCTTCTGTTCTTTTATAATCTCTTCCTGGATCTGCTTCATCTTTTTCAACCTTTCCTCTTTCATTTCGGAGCCTATAGGTTGACCATCATCATCCCTGTAAGGTTTGGCAAGATTACCCAGTTCTTTATAGAGTTTATCTATGATGATTTTTTGACCGGTGTTGGCCTCAATCAATGCTGAGATTTCAGCAAGTCTTTTTAGAATTTTTTCTCTCGCTTCATAAAAAGATTCATCAATAACTACTCTTGTGTTCTCTTTTACCCATGCCTCAAGCTTTACTTCAAAGTCTTCAGGAGAGGTTTTAGCATCAATCAATTCCTGTCTGTACCGGATGTATGCATTTTCAAATACACCGGGTCTCTCTCTCCATATGAATGGACTTTGCATTGTATCCACTGTTCCCGGAACCTTCATCTTGAAGCTTCTGTATTCAGTCAGTTTCTGAGCTATGGTCAGAGCATTATTTATATCTGTTTTACCATTTCCAGGTAATACTGGCTGATCGGTATAATGAAGTACACCACTGCTATCTTTGTAAGAATTTTTTTTCTGAACTCCGTTTATATCATTAATATCTGCAAGAAGTCTGTATTTTCTCCAGAGTCTTCTCAGTTCTTCAGCTGCAGCTACAAGTTGGGTTTCTGTGGCCAGAGGTTCCTTTACCCTTCTTATTTGAGATAATATGTCCTGTTGTAATAAACTAGCTTCTTCTCCTATAGGATCTCCTTCAAGAATTGAATCTTTTAAATAAAATTCTGGTACATATTCCTGTACCATCCAATCCCGGTTATGTTTATTCAAAGCCATTGAAGCTTTCTTAAGCCTCTCCCATGACTCTTCACTACCTGTTCTGTTATAAGCAAGTTCAGCTCCCTGAACTTCACTTTGTAACATAGCAATGTCATATTCATATCCTCTGAATCTGTTCAGAAGTCTCCACACCCATTTATCTTTCATCTGGGCTGTGGTTTTATCAAAAATAAGTAGTTTTTCCTTATAACCTAATCTGGATATTAGATCTATTGATCTTGTTGGTGTATAACCGGCTCTGTCAAGTAAAGGTTTAACTTCCTTTACCATTTGATTAGCATCCTTCTGGAAAGTTGTAAGTACGTTGCTTATATTGTTTTTAAGATACAAAGCAAAGCTACCCACCACCAGATCCGGGTTGAACATGTATCCTTCAAGAAAGTGACTGAAAATATTAGTATCAGACAGTTCTGAATTAAACATCTTATCAAATTTCTCACGGGTGATTTTAGCTCCTTTGAAGGTTTTCTTTGTCAGAGCAGTTTTTTGTAACACCTCATCTAGTGATAAGCTGGACTCTGGTCTGGCATTCAGTGCATCCAGAATACTTTGTTCATTTGGAGTTATTCCGTGATATTCTTTATACCAAGAGCTGATCAGAGAATCTTTGGCCCCTGTCTTTCTCAGGTTGTCCAATAATGCCGTGTACTCATCATCAATTTTCTTAGCTATAGGTTTTAATTCTTCGAACAGAATTTCTTTAACTCCTGTACCATAGAATTTATCAATATTTCTTCTGGAGGTTTCTATGCTATTTTTTATATCAAGTACCAGGTCTCTCAATTCACTGTTTTCAAGAGACTTTTCATCTAAGACACTGGCAAACTGAGCCACGTATTTCTCCCAGTATTTGAGAAGATAATCAAAGTTGTTTGCAGTAAATAAGTTTGTTCTTGGATCCTGATCGTTATTTTTCATATCAACAATCTCCTTACTGATTTTATTCACAACCACCTGTAATCTGAAAAGAGTGTTCAGCATTGCTTCAGCATGAGTTTTTCTGAATGCATTCTTATCAAGAACCTTACTAATCTTATTCTTAATGTGTTCTGTGAATTTTCTCATATTAGTAGCCATCTCCTGAAGATCTCCCCTGTCAAATTCATCTATGAGCAAGTTCTTTACATCTTCAAATTTTGGATTGTGAGAAATTGTTTCTACAGCCTTATTGATTATTCTATAAATTTCTGTAGATTTCTGTAACAATACAGGATAATTCTCATCAGTGGTAAGTTTATTGATATCCTCTACAGCCTTAGATCTGTTTATTGTATTGTAAGCAGTTATGTCTTCCTGAGTTACCAGATCAGTATTTATATCAAACACTTTATCTTCCTGAAGCATTTTCAGTAAATCATATAAAGTAGTTTCAGCAGATAGTTTTGAAATCTTTATCTTTTTACCGGGGAACATGTTTCTTATAGCTTGTTTTATAGCATAAAGGAGTTTATCTATAAATTTGCTGAAAGCATTTTCTTGAGACTTCTGTTGGGCATTATCCATAAATGCTGCAGTAAGACTTCTAACTAAAACCTCTTCTTTAAAATTATCACTTTCTTCCTTAAGATAAGGTTCATCTATAATCACCTGTTCCTTTATATTTTTCCCATGAGCTGTATTCTGAGAGTTAGTATAAAGATTGTTGAACAGAATAGGATTTAGTTTGGCTATCGATCTGATGATAGGATGTCCGAATTCATGGAATGCTGTTTCAGTTGATAACTGACCTTTCACAAAGTATATTTCAGTTCCAAGAAAGAACCCGGGCTGTCCATTCCATGGATTTATAGTACCTTTAGTTAGTTCTCTTGCTTCATCTTCTGTTATGAAATGAGCATTTATTCCTGGTACCTGAGATGATAATTTATCTATGAGTTTTATGATAAACTCTTCAGAAAGACCTTTATTTAAACTCTCGGCCGATACTACAGGTTTAATTACAGGTTCATTAAGTTCAGAAAGCTCTGTTCCAACTTCACCTGAACTCATATAACCAAAGTGCCTGAAGGCATCATACCCAAAGTTATATCTGTTGTTAGAAGGCAGATTAGGTACAAAATATTTCCAGTCTATAAAATCTTTTTCCCTCTCACTTTCCAGTTTTGCCATTGTAATCTGTTTCCACAGGGCAAAGTAGTTTTCATGCTCTTCCTGATAAGGTCTTAATCTGACAAAGAAATCTATAAGATAACCTGTACCTTTTATATGTTCTCCTTTTTTGTGTTTTTTGATAACTATCTCTTTAATAGTTACCGGTCTTTTTGATTTTGGATCTTTAGAACTGTAAGATATTTCTTCTTCATGAGTTCCATCAGAATCATAGAACTCTCCATTTATTACACTCAGTACAGTATAGGTCTCGTGGTTTTTATGATCCTTACCGAAGAATCCATTGATTATAGTTAGACTAGGGTGTTTTGCTTTGATTTCTTTAAACCAGTCAAAATTTTCAACTTCCTTATTGAGAATATCAAAAATCCTTTTATCAGTTATGAAGACCTTTGCGGAGTTAATTATATTATAAAGTTTATCAAGAACAGGTCGGTTTACAGGAGATGAATTTATATTGAAAGGAGCTATCCAGTCTATGTCATGAATTGTTTCATCTAAGGATCTGTAGATAGAACCGGCCCTTCTCATTACAAGTGATCCGGTTAAGATTAAACCAACTTTGTCCTTTATGAAATTAATTACCTCAGTTGCAAACGGATCTGTTTCTAAAGACTCCTTATAAAATTTCTGAACCTGTCCCTCTTTCAGATTAAAATTAAAGTACTCATAATTACGATCAAGAATCTCAGAAGCTATTGACAATGAAATATTTCTGAGTTTCATTCTTTCTTTATTATTGAAACTGCTTGAGAAATGCCTTAATAAAGTTCTTATCTGCTTTACTATGCTGTTCCATAAATCATTTATACTTTTATACTTGAAAGGAAAATCCTCTCTTGTCCATCTGGAATCTAGTTGCTTTTCAAAAACTACAGGATCTCTATGATATTCAGTAAGAGTCTCTCTGAGATAATCCAGAATTACCAGATCTCTTACTCTACCGTACCATTCTTTACTGCTTTTATAGAATACTCTGTGTTCCTGTAATTTTCTCTTATGATAGGTAAATCTTTCATTCCATTTATCCCAACCACGAATTAAGTATCTCAATTCAGATCTTAATTTATTGTTGGATTTACCCAACATCCTGAATGCAAAATAGGCTACCTCAGGTATGATACTCTCCCCTTCCTGATAAGCTATGGATTTGGTGATAAAGTCTGAAGCAGTGTAGGCATCTATACCTAATTCCTCCTTCATCGATTTGTACTCAGTAACAGTTATACCAAAATCTTTGAGAAAACCATTTACAAGTTTTTCCTCAAGATTATCAATATTCTTTTGAATTTTTACACTTGGGGTAAAGTAAGCAGTGGTCTCTGTATTAACAGTACCCTTGTCAATTTCCAGAAAATCTTTCTTTTGATCCTGATAAGCTTTGAAATATGCATCTACAATAGTTTCCGGGATCTTCAATTCATATGTCCCCGGTCTTGTGTTTATATCTATAGGTACAAGAATTCTGGTTTTGAAAGCATCATTTACGTTTTTTATCTTTGTAATAAATTCACTCGGACTTTGTCTCCAGTAATACTCAGGGGCCCTGAACTCTTTGTACTGCGGGTTATAATTGAAATCAGGAAGGAGCTTTACTACAGCTTTCTCAATATCCTTCTTTATATCATCTCTGCATTTTGTCATTTTGTATTAACGCAAGTGTTAAAGTTTATATCTTCTATTTCAGGTAACTCACGGGTAGCGTATGTACTTTGACTTTCAGCTATCTGTCTGTCGGTTACATCCTGACCTTCCTGTACTAATCTCAGACCTTCTATTGTACCAATAAATCCAGGATTAACGAAGCCAAAGTTAGTATATAATTGTTGAGAAAGATAATGAAATGTTTGAGGAGCATAAGGTTGTTTGGTTTTTGGATCTACCAATAACATGTTAGTTCCATATCCGGCAGAGTTGAAAGCCAGTTCAAATCCTTTAGATTTTAGTTTAAGCATTAACCCTATTTCAACATTAATCTTTTCTTCAACTGCAGGATTAATTGCTCCATTTATGTCTTTTAGCGATGACAGATCACTACTTGAGTTATAAGAATCAAGACTGGTAAGACCCACTGTATTAGCCAGACTTACCCGGTTAAAAGCAAAATCATTTTTTGCAATTGCTGCAGCTCCGTTTAGAGGTTTATTGTAAACAATATAAACTTTAGGGTTAGCTTTAAGTAATTCCTCTGCCTTCTTGACTGTGAAATTATCATTGTCAAACTGAGTTATACCATCTGAAAAGTGAGTAAGACCATTCTCCACATATGATCCCATATCTTTAGAATATTCTGCAATAAGTTCCAGCTCACTTTCTTCATTTACGGGAAGAATATCATAAAGATGTACAAGTTTTCCTTCTTGAAGAGCTTTGCCAGCATACTTTGATCCTGCTACAAATCCTTCCCAATTGCCAAATCCTTCGGCTTTACCAAACTCATCCTTAGTATAGCTTACATCATCTCCTACTATCTTATCTTCGATTAATTGTATCAAACCTCTGTGAGTGATATCTACAAAGTTACCTGCTGCTGTTTTATATATACCATCTCCCTTGTAAAAAGAGTCATGATATGCATTACCTCTCACTGTTGTTACGGCCGTACCATTCTGAACCCAGTCTTCTATAAGGTTTAATTTTATTCTCCCCTTTACAAGCCTGCGTTCTCCTATTCCACCAAATAAATCTGCATCAAAATTCTGAGTATGTAAATCCTTACCACGGGCTTTTGTTCCTCCCCTGAATAAAGCATTCTGATCTACAAATTTTGAAAAGAAATCTCTGAGAACATCTTTATTAAGATTTTTGGTAAAGTGTTCTGAAGGTTCTTCCATGATATCAATCCATTTATCTACCGGAGCCATTCTGACAAGTGAAAAAGCACCTTTTGTATTGAGTCCTGACTGAAGAAAGGCTACTATAGGGAATCTTTTGAAGAAGTTTGCTATCCAGAGTTTATCCTGTTCATTTCCTATATCTATCTGACTAGGGTCTGAAAGGGTTAGTAATTGTTCATGCCACAGATTTAACTTATCTCCGGTTATTTCCATGTCATTTACTCTCAGATTATTAAAAGCAACAACATCTGAAGGACCTAGAGCGGCAACAACCTCATATCTTTCAAGTAATTCCGGGAATCTATCAGTAAGTTGTACAAACTGATCTGCATAAGTATTTGAACTTTTGAATAGTTTGTCCAGATTGTAAACACTGTCAAGAGCCTTATCCCTTACAAACATCTGATAAAGAGTTTTTTGCTTTCTCTTTTTGTAATTTTCATCTGATTCATTCTTTCTGATTGGAACTTTTTCATCAAATACAGCTGTAAATGTTTCATATTCAGATGTGTCTTTTATCTTACTATAAGGGTTTTGATAAGTAACTATTTCCCTCTCAAATACAAATCTGTAGTAATCATCCACTCTTTTGAAGGCTCCCGGTGCTACCTTAGCATATCCGTATTTTGTTGAATATTCCTCCTTCAGGTACAGCTGATCTGTAAATTGTTTTTCTAAAGTATCAAAATCTACATATAATGTACCGTTATCTACTACAGCACCGTGAGTTAGAATATCAAGTTTTTTAAGAGGTATTTCACGGTTTACTGAGTAACCTTTATAAGTTTTTACCTGTTTGTTTATAACAGGATGAAGTACATTCTGGAATATATAACTTACGATATCATTTCTGAAATTATTGGCCAGACTCTCAAGATCATCAGGGAAGGTTGTTTTCACAGATGGAGAAAAAGGATCCAGGTCTCCCAGAAAATCATTTATTTCACTATGGTTCCTTAATGGAAAGAGATCTCCTAAGAGTTCTAACTGAAAAGGTTGAATATAGAAGCTACTTATTGGAGAATCAGTTGTGACATTATCAATCAAGTCTCCTGAGAATGTACCATCCCACTTAAGACCTTTTATCATACTTATTCTGGACTGTGCCTCAAATAGAGTAGATGACTTCTTGGTGTCAACATTCACATTCATTTTCACTTGTGTGGTAGGTTTGGCAAGATTCTCAATTTCAATGTAATGGAGAAAAGCTGCCTTATCCAGTTCAGTGATTTCCTTTGAAGGACTTTTTATTTTATCTTCAAGTTCTTTCTCAGTGAAGTTTCTACCTTTTAAATATTTACCGGTTGCTCTAACAGTATCTCTGTAAACACCGTCATTGCTTATAAAATCATCTACAGAATAGTTATAGTATTTCCTTAACAGAACTTTTCTGGCCTCTGATCTATACCAGTTTTTTTGTTTAGGTGCCTTATTCAGTGGTCCGGCAAAAGTACTTTTAGCTTTTCTCTGCTCTTCTACGTATTCTCTTACAAGTGGCATAGAAGCAAAGTATACAGCTGTTTTGAAAGGAACTCCGGCCTGTATCATGAATAGTAATGTTGGAGCTACCTCTTTATTACCCTGAATATTGAAAATCCAGGCATCCTTGGCTATATCAACCCATCCATTGATAAGTTGTGATATAACATCTGAAATCAGGTTTTCTCCTGAGGCATCTACAAGGTGAGAAAGTGAGATAGCCGGCCCTGCTTTTATTGTTACTGAATTATGATCAAGCAGCATGGTCTGTCTTCTGAACTTAGCTACTTTATATTTCTCTTCCTCTGTAAGTTCTTTTACAGGTTTTCTTATCAGTTTTGCATACTCATCATATGTTGCTACACCATTTGTAGGGTTCAGATATGCTCCTATCCTGTTGAATAGAGTATTGTAGGTATTATCTACGGCTCCTAGTCCTAAAGTAGCTTTACCGATATTATTAGACTTATGCTTGTACAGATTATATTGTATTTCCAGGATTCTGGTTGGAGAGATGGCCGCCTTACCATTTACTTGGCTTACTTTACCATTAGCATTTATAATTGACTTAGGACTATAGTCTGATACGTATTCTGCAAGGTCATCAGCTACAGTTTTTACAATATCTGTTCCGTTTGGAAATACTAGTCTTCCAAAGTTTTCCTCAAGAGATAATATGTCTACAACACTGTCTATTACATCGTTTTCATAAGCCTTTATAGAACTGCTTTCTATTTTTCTCTTTACATCACCTAGTTCTTTAAGTAAAGGAGCAAGTTCTTTCTTTTTGGCATCACTTAATTCTGTAAATTTTGCAGATTGAAAAGTTGAAAAATAAAGCTCCCGGTTATATTCATGGCTTGCAATTGCTATGGCGAGTTGAGATTCCGTATAGACTATTTCATCTCCTAATTTAGAGATATCATGTCTACGGTACTCAGGCCCCTTAGCCATTTCATTTTTCCATTCTTTGGTTAAAGAATTTAGTTGTTCAGAAAGCTCATTAGACTTAAGTTTACTTTCTTTAACTAGTTTTTTGTAATGTTGTTTTTCCTCTTCAGTAAGTCTTTCGTATTCAGCTGTTTTTTTCAGAGTATCTTCCAGCTCCTGATATTTTTGTTTTACTAAACCGATTTTCTCACTGATTCTGATTTTATCAGAAATAAGCTCTTCTTTAGATTCCTTAACTGTCATTCTTTTAACCAGTCCGGGAGTATCTCCAAACAATGATATGTTAGGCATTGTTATGGTCAATTTATCTATATCAAAGTCACCTCCTGATTTAGCTACGATCTCAGTAGGAAGTACAATTATATTACCGGCAGCTTCAGGTAAGAACTCATGTACCTCCATAAATTCCATTGAATTCAGACCTTGTGTAGGAATACGTGTACCCATCATAGTAACCATTTTCCTGTTGTCACCTTTATTCAGCCAACTTTCCCGCTTAATTAATATGTTCAGAGCTTTCAGCTTTGAAATTCTGTATTCCTTTGCCAGTTCTTTAACTTCAGAAAGTTGTAAAAGATTTCTGAAATCTCCTTGCATAGCTATTTTTACTTTCATAGCTCTGGTTCTACCGGTAGGACCCGGGCTATAGAAAGGTAAAGCATTTGAACCATAAAGATCGAGTTCTTCTTTTGTAGGTTTTCTGAAGTTTCTTCTTGTCTTTACCATGGTTTTACCCAGATAAAATCCAATCCCATCTTTTTCGTGATAGGTCAAACCTTTGTCCAGAAGATGTTGTCTTATAACACCTTCTCCAGATTTGTTATGAGATGAGTTAGCAGTTTTTTGATTATCAGCTATAAATACTTTTACTCCGGATTTTATGGCTTTGTCTATTTCCTGCTTTATGTCTTGGATATACTGAGCCTGACCAACTCTTCCGGCACCTGGTACAGAGAGCATTATCTGATCTTCGGGATCGTAATTCTGATTTGCAAGATCTCCCCAGTTTCTTCTGTATTTGTCTGTGGAACTATTATCAGGACCAAATCCTATAAACCTTGTTGCGTAATCTGCCTTTAACTGGTCTTTTGGGAACCTAGCTCCTATCTTTACAGGCTCATCTACCTTTTGTATAGAATCTATGTTCATGATCTGCTCCTGGTAAACTTCTTCCTGATTTACTCTTTCAAATCCTGCTATAGAAACCTGAATAAGCCCTTCTCCTTTTATTTTCTGTTTGATAAGCCTCTTTACTATAATAGCATTGAGAACTCGCTCTATTTTATCAGCACTTGGTGATATAGACGGATCAAATCTTAACTTTTCAGTTTTAGGATCTAATTCAAGGAAGGCCAGTTCGTGCTCTGCTATATCCTGAGTTTCCAGCTGGTCCTGTATAAATTTAACAAGATCATCCTGTGAACCTTCTAATTTACCATTGACTTCCCGCCAGTTCATTTCTTCAAGAAGCTCTTCTTTTTTAAGTTTTGTGAGATTAGCTATAGCATCTTCATACTTCTTTATTAGTTTGAATTTATCAGAACTGTTTAACTTTTCAGCCAGAGTGCTTTTAACCCAATTTCTTCTTCTTTCAACTATAGGTTTATCTGTTTGGAAATCTATAGGTACTCCAAATTCAAACAGACCATCTTCTATCAGTTTTCTCATCTGACTTGAGAAAGTAACTTTACCTTTGAATACCGGAGCTATTTTCAGCTGATCCTTCATGAATTCAAGGTATACAGAGTTCTTTGTGTACTCCCCTTCTTTATTGAATTCTCTTGTCTCGTTATCTGTATATAGTGTATCCTCTACTCCTGCAGATTTAGTTATTGTTGATATTTTAGAACCTGATTTAAATAAACCATAATGGATCTTCTCTTTCATCATTTTTTCATGAAGAAGTCCTAAGGTTGTAAGCCTGTCTTTGTAGTGTTTTGTATCTCCTACTACACTTGGAATAAGAGGAAATAGAGAAAATTTATGTTGTGCCATTATAGGATATCCGGCTGTAACAAGCGGACCTGCATACTGGAGTTTTTTAGTAGGGAAAAATTCACTGAGATTTATGTTATCATCGATATTCTCCCCTCTTACTATTTTCATATAGAGTTTATCCTGATCATCACTCCATTCTCCTTCCGCCAGCATTAGTTGTCTATAGGCATCAAATGTAATCCAACCCTGCCCATCACCTTCTTTCATTTCATTCTCAAGATAAGGTTTTATACCGGACTCTATAAGTTCATCTCTTTTTTTAATTAAGGCTTCCTTTTTTCCAGGATTGGTTTCTTTATCTATAATGAGCTGCCATCTTTTGTTGATGTTATTTTCTACAGCCAGTCTGATTATATCCAGATACTTGGACGTGATAGTACTGTCTTTTAGTACTACTGAGTTGAATATTCCATTGTAAGGATCGTAGTTATATCCGTAAAGTTTTGCATATAAGTTTCCCTTAGCATCCAGGTATTCTCTCATTGCCTGATCTGTTCTGAAAATCTTTCCTGTAGAACCTACACCGGCATTTCTTTTGTGAAATTCTTCTTTTGTATGGTTATATTGAGAAACATCTCCATAGAACATAACCAATGATTCCAAATTATGTATCCATGAATTCATAACAAATGAAGTGATCATAGCTCTCTTCATTTGATCATTTGTCAGATTTCTGATACCATGCTGAGTAGCAGAAGTTCTTAATTTTGAATACATATCACTGGCTATAAAACCAGATTCATCCATCAACTTGGTTATTTGTCCTATCTGCTCCTTAAAGTATTTATCAAAGGCCTTATAAACTTCAGTTTTTAATTCAGCTGAACCGGGTTTAGTTGATTTCAGGAAGGATACTAGTGGTTCATCTACTTTATAAAGCTTTTCTTTAAGCTCATCTGTAAAGATGGCATCAAAGAGTTGAATTTTTTGTCCGGCATCCAGGAAGCCAAAATCAAAGTCTTCAACTTTATCTTCTTTCATCTTTTTAAATCTCTTTACTCTTTCAAGTTCAGCTGAGAGATGAGGTAATATAAATTCATAAGCAAGTCTCTTACCATCAGAACCATCCTGTCCTAATTTTAAGAACTTGAATCCTGGAACATAAAGTCCCGGAGCAAGACTTTCTCCCGCAATTCCATGGGAAAGATGAGCTGAGAAACTAGAAGTTTTATCAGAGTGTCTCATCATCTCAAAGTATCCCTTATCCACTCCCATATGGAAGTCATAAATCAGTTTACTAAATTCATCTGCACTTGCAGAAGCTGTTCCCTCATTAGTAAAGATGTTATCTCTTTCCAGGGCTATACCACTTAAGTTGACCAGATTTAACCTTACAAAAGGACCTGTAGATAAGTCATTGACTCTTCTTCTCTTACCATAACGGCTATCAGTTTCAGGTATCATCTCTCCTACAAGACTTACATTCTCACCGGGTTTAAGATCAGACTTCTCAAATCTTAACCTGAACAATCTGTTCAACCATATGGATGCCTTTGCAAAATCATTTCTTTTAGGATCAAGATATTGCATGTAAGGTATCTGCATTAAACCTTTAAAGTCTTTTACTTTTTCAGAATTTAAAGTGTTGACAATCATTGTCATGGTGTTGTTCAGACTATGCTCATACTGGGTTTCTCCCTCAGCATTCTGTACCATGAATGTCATAAACTCATTTGAGTATCTTGCCTGAAGCTTCTGAAGGGTATCAAAGTTGGTAGAAGTAGAAGGAATTGCATCGTAATTATTTGTCTTAGGATGCTCTCTGAAAATATCATTTACACTTTTTACTTCTATACCTCTTTTTTCCATCTCAATGAGATTCTTAAAGATATAATAAGCTCCTCCTTCTCCGGCCTTTAATAGTCTTCTTATTTCAGGATGATCTTCAAGTTCAATACCAATATCATTTAAGAAGTCATATGGATCTGCATTTACTTTTTGCAGCTGATATCTTGACTTCAGCCCGGGTATATCCAAGTAAGATTCTCCGTTCTTCCTCTTGATGAAAGGTTTGTTTCTTCCGGTTTTGAATTTAGAATTCCATCTCTGACCTACTTTCTTGAAATCTCTGTAGGCATCTCCTATTTTGATCACATAAGTTGATTTTGAATCTTCTTCCGGTTTATCATCATCTTCTTCTGAGGAATATTCATAGTCAAAATCTTTACGTTGTTTATTCAACAGAGCTTCAGGAGTTGTTTCACTTACAGTTAATTGTAAGAGTTTTATCTGTGTGGTATTAAA
>SXGT01354283.1_pt1 | contig 41990 bp, 33 predicted proteins | sample 3176221 | NCBI WGS metagenome assembly SXGT01 (sample SAMN11356862, study PRJNA531348) | freshwater metagenome | isolation source: freshwater sample F1-120 | place: China: Fuxian Lake, Yuxi | collected 2017-12-25
CATCGAGGCGCGCGCGCCGGAGCGCACGCTCACGAGGAGCGGGTTCGCCGGGTCGCCGAGTCGCGCGCCGACGCGGCGTTCCACGAGCGCGAGGGCCTCCCGCACGGCCGTGTCCAGCGCGGGGTCGACCGCGCCCGTCTCGAGGAAGCGGATCGACTCGGCGCTCGCGATCGTGAAGCCCGGCGGGACGGGCAGGCCGAGCGAGGTCATCTCGGCGAGCCCCGCCCCCTTGCCTCCGAGGACATCCTTGCGTTGGCTGTCGCCCTCGGCGACGCCTTCGCCGAACGAGAACACGGACTTCTTCACGGGTTCCATGGCCGCTCGTTCTACCACCGCCGGGGTCGTTCGAACGCCGATTCGTGCTACGATTCCCGGACCTTTCTTCGACATCCGGAGGTCTCATGCATCGCTCCGCCGCCCTCCTCGGCGCTCTTCTCGCTCTCGCGTCGCCGCTCGCATGCGGCAGCTCCACCTCGACGCCGTCTTCACCGTCCACGACGGGCGACGCCGGCGCGGAGGCGCAGACGCCCGCCAAGCCCACGCCGACGTGCACGACCCCCACGACGCCGTGCGGCGACACCTGCGTGAACCGGAACACGGACGTGAAGAACTGCGGCACGTGCGGCGCCGTGTGCAAGGCGGGACAGGTCTGCGCGGCCGGGAAGTGCGCGCAGTCGGTGGCCTTCACGATCTCGAGCCTCTTCTGGGGCGACACGGACCGCGCGGGCGTGCCCTCGAGCACAGCGTGGAAGTCCTACGGGCTGAACATCGACGGGCTCACGTCGACCTCGTCGTCGACGGATCTGTGCAAGCTCGCGCCGGGCGCGCCGAAGGGCGTCCAGAACGACGGTACGGGCGGCATCGACAACGCCTTCGGGGCGAACATCGTGCCGATCTTCCTCTCGATCGTGGGGAGCGACTGGGGGAAGAAATACAACGACGACCTCGCCGCGGGCACGGGCCTCTTGCTCCTGGATCTGCGCGGGTTCTCTGGCGAGACCGACCTCCCGCTCCTCTCGGTTCGCGTGCTTGGCGCGGCCGACTACCCGGGCAAGCCGAAGCTCGACGGGACCGACCGGTGGCCCGTGCTGAGCTCGTCCTTCGACGGCACGGGGAAGGCGGTGGTGTCCTTCGATGCGGCGAAGCTCGCGGGTGGTGTGCTCGACACCGGGCCGCGCTCGGGATCGCTCCTCGTGCCACACCCCTTCGTGCCGGTTCCGATCGAGAAGGTTCGAATCACCGGGACGATCGCCGGCACCAGGATCAGGAATGGCGTGATCTCGGGCGTGATCCCCTTCGCGAAGATGGAGGCGCTCTTCCGGGACAACGCGGGTCGCGTCAGCGCGTCCCTCTGCGCGGGTGAAGCGGTAGAGAACGTCGTCGCGCAGCTCAGGCAGGCCTCGGACATCCTGGTCGACGGCACGCAGGACCCGGCGAAGGCGTGCGACGGGATCTCGATCGGCCTGGGCTTCGAGGGCGTCGGCGTCGAGATCGGTGACACGGTCAAGCCAGCGGATCCCTTGCCGAACCCCTGCAAGTAGGAATCGGCGCAGGCGCCCACGTGCGCTCCCGGGATCCGTGATCCGCCACGCCCTCAGCCGGCGCTCTGCAAGAGCCGCGTGAAATCGCACACGCGCATCATGCACGCCGCCCCGTAGGAGAGGACCTCGAGGCGCCTGGGCGTGAGGTCGTCGGCCGGATCGTTGACCAGGGTCGACACGAACACGCGCTCGAGTCCGTTGGCCACCTTCGGCAGGACCTCGAGCGCCCGGTCCACGGCGTCGTCCGTGTCGAGGGCGCGCGTCACGGCGTCGAGTTCGCCCACGAGGTCGAGGATGGGGCGGTTCTTCGCGGCGTCCGCCTCTGTCCGCGCGAACGCGGCCGCGGGGTGGAGGACGGGCGGCGTGTTCTTGCTGATCCCGGAGAGGCGCTTGCCGACCGCCTTCGCCGTCGCGAGCCACGGCGAGCCGGCGATGACCGCCGCGTGGAGCCCACGCGCGCGCGCGGCCGAGAGGGCGGGGAAGTCCACGACCGCCTCGTCCCGCCCGGCGCGATGTGTGTATCCTGCAAGTAGCGCGTCTGCCACGCCGGGGGTCGAGCGCTGCGCGAGGACCCCGCGCAGGCGCTCCTTCGCGAACTCGCGGACCTTCTCGATGGTCTCGGCGCGTCCGAGATCGAGTCGCCGCCCGCCGCCGTCCCCGCCGCCGGACAGGCGGTCGTGGGCGAGGCCCACGAGGTCGGCGACGCAGAGCTCCCCGTACCGTCGATCCGCCGCGCCGACGTCGAGGAGGATGCGGAGGATCGCGATGCACGCGCGACGGAGCCCGAACGGATCCGCCGCGCCCGTGGGGGCCAGTCCGATCGCGAAGCAGCCCGTGAGCGTGTCGAGGCGGTCGGCCAGGGCGACGATGCGCGACACGTCGCTCGGCGGCACGTCGTCCGTCGCGTGGACCGGGCGGTAGTGGTCCCGGATCGCGTCGCAGATGGCCTCCGCCTCGCCCGCGTGGCGCGCATAGGCACGGCCCATGTGGCCCTGGAGCTCGGGGAACTCCCCGACCATGAGGGAGACGAGATCGAACTTCGCCAGGTGCGCCGCGCGCAGCACGGGGGCGACGTCCGCGACGGACAGGCGCGTCGCGATCTCGCCGCACAGCGCCTCCACACGCGCGACCTTGTCGCGCACGGTCCCGAGCCGCGCGTGGAACACGATCGTGCCGGTCTTCTCCAGGCGGGACTCGAGGTCGGCCTTCTTGTCCTCCTCGAAGAAGAACTCGGCGTCGGCGAGGCGCGCGCGCATGACGCGATCGTTGCCGAGCTTGACCTTGGCGGGCGCGAGCGCGGTGTTGGCGACGGCGAGGTAGTGCGGGAGGAGGGTGTCCTGGTCCTTCTGCACGCAGAAGTACCGCTGGTGACCGCGCGCGACGGAGCGGATCACGGCGGCGGGGAGCGCGAGGAAGCGGGGGTCGAACGACCCCGCGACCACGTGCGGCCACTCGACGAGCGACGTGTTCTCCATGACGAGCATCGTATCCTCGTCGTGGAGGCCCCCGAGCGCGCGCGCCGCTGTCGAGACGGCCTCCATCATCGCGGACGCTCGCTCCTCCGGGTCGACGAGCACGTGGTGCCGGCGCAGCGTCCCGGCGTACGCGTCGGCGCTCTCGAGCTCGAAGCGCGCAGGCGCGAGGAACCGGTGGCCCCGGCTCACACGACCGCTGCGGACGCCGGCGAACGAGAGGTCGATCTCCTCGGAGCCGAACAGGGCGACGAGCCACTGCACCGGGCGCCCGAACGTGGCGTCGCCGCTGCCCCAGCGCATCGACTTCCGGAACGGGATCTTCGCGGCCGCCGAACCGAGGAGCTCGCCGAGGAGATCCTGCGCGGGCCCGCCGCGCTCGATCTTGCGTCCGACGACGAAACGCCCGGCTCTCTGCTTGCCGGAGGCCTCCTTCGCGACGACGGCCAGCGAGGTCAGGGCGACCCCGAGCTTCTCCGCGAACGCCTCGGCCGCGCGCGTGGGCTTGCCGTCCTTGAACGCTGCGGTCTCCGGCGGGCCGACGACCTCCTCGTCGACGTCCGACTGGGTCTCGGAGACGTCGAGGGCGAGGATGGCGAGCCGGCGCGGCGTGCCGAGGGCCCGGACCGCGCCGTGTGCGATGCGGCGCTCGTCGAGGCGAGCGGCCACGAGGTCCGGCAGCGCCTGGAGGGCCGCCTCCACGAAGGACGAGGGTAGCTCCTCGGTGCCGATCTCGAAGAGGAGGGTTCGCGCGCCCATCGGCACGCCAAGGTAGACCGGCGACAGGCGATTTTGTAGTTGTAATTCCGATGGCGAAGCGAAGGGAGCCGGGCGCGGCGTCGGGGGTCGAGGGGGCCGCGCCCCGGGAGGAGGGGGCCGCGCCTCACCATGGTGGATCCACGGGCCGCGGTCGCGGCGCGCCCGACCCCCGCGCCACCGACGGCGCGCCGCACGGCGACGACACGCGCTTCGACCGCGCGCTCCGGCCGCGCACGTTCGCCGACTACGTCGGGCAGACGAAGCACAAGGACAACCTGCGCGTCTTCGTGGAGGCGTCGCGCCGACGGGGCGAGCCGCTCGATCACATGCTCCTCTGCGGCCCGCCCGGCCTCGTCAAGACGACGCTCGCGCAGATCCTCGCGCACGAGATGGGCGTCGAGCTCCACGCCACGAACGGGCCGGTCGTCGAGCACAAGGGCGCCCTCGCGGGGCTGCTCACGAAGCTCGGCCCGCGGGACATCCTCTTCATCGACGAGATCCACCGCCTGAACCCGGTCGTGGAGGAGAGCCTGTACCCCGCCCTCGAGGATTTCCGCATCGACGTGATGACGGGCGAGGGGGCCTTCGCGTCCGCCATCCAGATCGATCTCCAGCCGTTCACGCTCGTGGGCGCCACGACGCGCACCGGGCTCCTCACGGCGCCCCTGTTCTCGCGCTTCGGTCACGTGCTCCGGCTCGACTTCTATCCCGTCGAGGATCTCGCGCGCATCGTGATGCGGTCGGCCCAGCTCCTCGACGCGCGCATCGACGGCGACGCAGCGCGGGCCATCGCGTGCCGCTCGCGGGGCACCCCGCGCGTCGCGAACCGGCTCCTCCGACGCGTGCGCGATTTCGCGGACGTGCTCCGCTCCGGAGTGATCGACGTCGCGACGGTCGATCTCGCGTGCGGGCGCCTCGAGATCGACCACGCGGGCTTCGACGAGATGGACCGGCGGCTGCTGCGCGTGATCATCGAGGACTACGAGGGAGGCCCCGTCGGTGTGGAGGCGATCGCGGCGGCGCTCGGCGAGCCCCGCGACACCGTGGAGGACGTGTACGAGCCGTACCTTCTCCAGCAGGGATACATCGGCCGCACGTCGCGCGGCCGCATCGCCACGCGCAAGGCCTTCGAGCACCTGGGCGTCGCCCCACCCGCCGCTCGCGGAGAAGAGGATCGGCGCGCCGAGCGCGAGACCCCTCGCGATCCCCAGGGTTCGTTGTTTGACAAGTGAGATCACCAAGATAAGCTCGTATGAGCCATGGTGGAGGTGCCAGCACTGGGCCCCGTCCTCGTCGTCGACGACGACACGGTGAGCCGTCACGTCCTCGGGCACGCGCTCGCGGGGGGCGGGCTGACGTACATCACCGCGCAGTCGGGCGCCGAGGCCCTCGCCGCGATCGAGAAGCACCGGCCGTCCATCGTGCTCCTCGATCTCGTGATGCCGCCGCCCGACGGCTACCAGGTGCTCCGCATCCTGCGCGCGCGCTCCGACACGCGCGATCTCCCCGTGGTCGTCCTCACGGCGCTCGACGCCGAGGATGAGATCGCGAAGGCCTTCGAGGCGGGTGCTGACGACTTCGTGAAGAAGCCGTTCCGCCCCGCAGAGCTCGTCGCGCGCGTGCGCGGGCAGCTCCGCCTGCGGAGCGTGATGGAGGACCTCGAGGGCAAGGAGAAGGACGCGCAGCTGATCCTCGAGCTCACGCAGGCCCTCGCGTCGAACCTCGATTTCCGCGGCATCCTCTTCACCGTGGTGCAGCGCCTCGCGGAGGTGGCCAAGGTCGATCGCGTCTCCATCGTCCTCGTGCGCGACGACGGAAAGGTCGGCTACGTCGTCGCTGCGTCGGACGACGAGCAGCTCCGCGATCTCCCGATCGACCTCGCGAAGTACCCCGAGATCCTCGACGTGCTCCAGCGCGGCGAGCCGCTCGTGATCGCCGACACGTCGAAGCACCCGCTGCTCGATCTCGTGAAGGGCGGCGCCGCGCCGCACTTCAGCTCGCTGTCCATCCTGCCCATCCTCTACGAGCAGAAGCCGATGGGCGTGCTCTTCCTGCGCTCGCGCAAGGGCTCCGTCTTCGGCGCCCGCGAGATCGACCTGTGCAAGACCGTGTCGAGCGCGATGGCCATCGCGCTCCGCAACGCCCGCGTCATCCAGAGCCTGCGCGACCAGACGCAGGAGGTCACCGTGGCCCGCTTCGAGGCCGAGCGTCGGAACCGGGCGCTCCAGCGCTACGCGGACTTCTTCGAGAGCTCGGCGGACGGCATCGTCGTCATGGACTCGGACGGGTACCTGCTCTTCTCCAACCCCCGCGCGAGGGTGATCACGGGCTACGACGAGCACGACCTCGAGGGCCGTCAGCTCGGAGAGCTGTTCGCCGACGAGGGACTGCTCGCGTCGAAGCTCCGGGCGGGCTTCCACCGCGGCGAGTTCCCGCAAGGCGTCGACATCCGCATCAAGCAGCGGATGGGCTCCGTCGTCGTGGTCAGCGTCAACTTCAACTCCGTGCTCCGCGAGGACGGCGCCGTGCTCTGCACGCTCCGCGACGTGACGCGCGAGCGCGCCGTCGACGCGGAGCTGGTCAAGACCAAGGACTTCCTCGAGCGCGTCATCGACTCGTCCGTCGACGCGATCATCTCGGCCGACATGGACGGCAAGATCGTGCTCTTCAACCGCGCCGCCGAGCGCATCTACGGGACGAGCGCCGACGCCGTGCTCGGCACGCACGTGAGCGCGCTCTATCCGGAGGGCGGCGCGAAGAAGATCATGCGGCTCATCCGGCAGGGCAAGGGCCGCGTCGAGGGGATCCGGGCGGAGATCCTCGACCACGCGGGCACGCTCATTCCGGTCACGTTCTCCGGGGGCCTCATTTACGATAGAGAGGTCGCCATCGGGTCGGTGGGCATCTTCACCGATCTGCGCGAGAAGATGCGCATGGAGCAGCGCCTCCAAGCGGCACAGGACCGGCTCATCCAGCAGGAGCGCCAGGCGGTGATCGCCGAGCTCGCGGGCGGCGCCGCGCACGAGCTCAACCAGCCGCTCACCAGCGTGATGAGCTACGCCGCGATGCTCCGTCGCCTCCTCGAGAAGGGGACGAGCGCGTACAACGCCGCGGAGGTCATCGAGGGCGAGGCGGAGCGGATGGCCGAGATCGTCAGGAAGATCGGCAAGATCACGCGCTACGAGACCAAGTCGTACGTGGGCCAGCAGAAGATCCTCGACCTCGACAAGGCGAGCGAGGGCCCGGCGTCCGAGGTGAAGCGGTCGACGATCCCGGCGGAGGCGCCGCGCTCGAGCGCGCCGCCGAGCTCGCGGTCGAGCGGGCCACCTTTGCGAGAGGGCAACCGATGAGCAGTGGTCGCCGCCGGAATCGCCCCGGCATCGTGCCGGAGAGGGCGGCCGAGGGGCCGCCGAGCCCGCCGGACCCGTCGGACCGGGAGCACCTCATCACCTCCACCCGTGCGTGCGCGCCGGAGGGCGGCGGTCTCGACGCCGTGCCTCCCAGCTGGCTCGAGCGGATGCTCGTGGCGACCACCGCGCTCCCGGTCCAGGAGGGCGAGGAGGCCGTCGCCCAGGCGATCGTCACGGCCCTCTCGGACATCCTGCCGCACGCCGGCGTGGGGGTCTGCCTCGTGCGGACGCCGGACTCTCGCCTGCGCCCCTCCTCCTCCTCCGCTGCGCGCTCCGCTGCGCGCGCGAAGGGTGCCGAGGCGGCGACGGCCGCCATCGCGCAGCGTGTGTTCCGCTACACGCCACCGGGTAGAGATCCGCTCGACGACGTCAGGGACCCGACGCGTCTGTTCCCGGGCTTCGCTCGCGAGCGTATCCTCGAGGCCGGGGGCGGCGGGACCACGATCCACGTCGCGTCCGATCGCCAGGCCGATACCTCGGAGACGGGGCCGCTCGCGCACATCCTGATGCGCGCCCAGGAGGCGCTCGCCCGCGGTCTCCACTTCGCGCGGGCGCACGCGAAGGCCACGACCGACGCCGCCGACCTGCGCGCGCTCTCGGACCACATGGTGCAGGCGGAGAAGCTCGCCGTCCTCGGCCAGCTCGCGGCGGGGATCGTCCACGAGCTGAACAACCCGCTCACGTCGATCGTCGCGTACACGGACTACCTGATGAAGCGCGCGGCCACGAGCGGGACGAACTCCGAGGACGTCGAGCGCCTCCGCCGCATCGGCGAGTCGGCGAACCGCATGCTCCGGTTCACGCGCGATCTGGTCACCTACGCCCGGCCGAGCAAGGAGGTGCCGGTCCCCGTGTCGATCCACGCCGTCCTCGAGCAGGCGCTCGCCTTCTGCGAGCACGTCCTCGCGAAGGCGCACGTGACGGTCGAGCGGCGCTTTGCGCGCCCAGAGGGCGAGGCCTCCGGGAGCCCCCCTGGCGTCGCCCCGGCGGGTGCGACGCTCTCGCGGGTCCCGGGCGCGCCGACGCGGGGCGACCTCGAGGTGCGCGGGATGCCGGAGCAGCTCGCGCAGGTGTTCGTCAACCTGATCACCAACGCGTGTCACGCGATGCCGACGGAGGGCGGCTCGCTCGTCCTGGCGACGTACCTCGACGTGAGCCACGTGGCGATCCATGTCGAGGACAGCGGGCACGGCATCGCGCCGGAGCACCTGACCCAGATCTTCGTGCCGTTCTTCACCACGAAGAGCGACGGCCACGGCACGGGCCTCGGACTGTCGATCGTGAGGAACATCGTGGACAACCACAACGGCGAGATCTGGGCAGAGAACCGCCTGCCGAGGGGGACGCGGTTCGTGCTGCTCCTGCCCCTCCTCGGGCGCGCGTAGGCGCCGGCTCCGACGACCGGAGGCCCCTCGCGCGGCTCCGGGGTTCTTCCCGTGTTCACCCACCCCGTTTTGGAGTAACCTCGGCGCCGCCCCCGAACCCGGTGGCCGCCCATCATGCCCATCCAGAAACGCCCCCGCCTGCTCGCAGTTCTCGCCCTGGCCGCCGGCCTCCTCCTCGCGCCCGCCTCGCTGTCCGCGCCGCCGAACGCCCCGAACGTCAACGGCAAGGTATCCGGCTTCGACAAGATCTCGCTCGACGTCTACCAGGAGGCCGCCAAGGTCGAGTCCCGGCGATGGACGTGGCGTGAGCCGTCCCCGCTCGTCGGCGCCCAGTTTCGCTCGCTGGCGCTCGACCCGCCGCGCGACGTGTGCGTGGTCGCGCTCTCCTCGGGCGGCGGCAGCGCCATGGACCCGGTCGCGATGAAGATCGTCGGCGGTCGGATCCAGCCCTCCACCATCGTCGTCTCTCCGGGGACGAAGCTCGTGTTCAAGAACCACGATCCCTTCCCCCACAAGCTCTTCACGGCCAGCGCGAACGGCGGCTGGAAGGCCGAGGTGACGCTCTCGAACACGACGCGCCAGTGGACGGCGCCGTCGGGCGAGAACACCTTCGAGTTCCGCGACGAGCTCTCGCCGAGCGTCCGGGGGTACGTCGTCGTGCACCCTCAGGCGGTGGTGCTCACGTACCCCGCCAAGGACGGCGCCTTCCACTTCAACCTGCAGCCGGGCGAGTACGTCATCCAGGCCTGGGCCGGCAAGAAGACGACGAAGGCCGCCCAGGTCGCGGTGAAGGGCGCGCGCGTCGTCGACATCAAGGACGCCCTCAACCTGGCGGAGGGGGCCGACGCCAAATGATGATCCTCTCCCGCGCCTGGTACCTCATCCTCGCGCTCGTCACGGGGGCGGCGATCTACGTCGTCTCCCTCGCCGTGGGCCAGTTCAACCGTCGGGCGTTCTCGGCCGCGAGCGAGCAGGTCAAGGGCGACAGCCAGGTCGTCAAGTGGGCGCTGGACATCGACTCGCGCCGCAGGCTCGACAACCTGCTGAAGGTCACCGTCGAGAAACCCCTCGTCGACAGCCTCAAGGCCGCGAACGGCAAGGACATCCCCGCCAAGTCCAAGGAGGAGGCGAGGAAGGTCCTCGACGCGTTCCAGCAGGCGAAGGGCCCCGCCGAGTACAAGAACGACTCCATCTTCGCGGTCGATCGCGACGGCCGCATCGTCGCCAGCCTGGGCTACGAGCAAGCAAGCGGCTTCGTCGACTTCGACCTTGGCGGCTACCCGGCCGTGTACGACGCGCTCCACGGCTTCCTGCGTGACGACACGTGGGTCTGGGGGGATCGTGTCGGGCGCGTCGTCGCGCGCCCCGTCGAGGACGAGGCGGGCGCCGCGCCGGTGGGCGCCGTCGTCGCGATCCGCTGGATGAGCGACGCGACCGTGAAGGAGCTGGCCAGGCGCACGCGGGCCAACCTGGTCTTCTTCGCCAACGGCAAGCGCGCGGCCATGGGCTCCTGGAGCGACGAGAAGGACGAGAACGACTCGCTCGAGCTCCTGACGGCCGACGAGATCGGCAAGGTCCTCGAGGAGAAGGACTTCAAGGACGGCCGGACCGGCGTGCGCCAGCTCGGCCCGGCCGGAAAGTCGAGCGCCATCTTCGTGAAGATGCAGGGTGAAGCGTGGGAGCTCGGGGCGGGCTTCGGCGTGGTCCGCACGCCGGCGAGCATCGCGGGGCCCCTCGACTTCATCAGCGGTGCGGACGACAAGGACAAGGCGGCCGTGAAGTGGTGGCTCGTCGGTCTCGTCGTGGTCCTCGGGCTCGGGCTGGGGTTCCTGTTCTCCTTCCTCGAGCACAGCATCCCACTGAAGGGCATGCTCAAGCAGACGGAGTTGCTCAAGCGAGGCACCATCGACCGCTATCAACTCGCGGGTCTGCGGAGCGTGTTCCGCGCGATGGGCGAGAGCGTGAACCTCGCGATCGAGCGCGGCATCGAGAAGTCGGGAGGTCAGGGCAAGAAGCCCGCCGACCTCGAGTCCATCCTCGGGCCCGTCCCGGCCCAGCCCGCGATGAGCGCCTTCTCCTTCCCGCTGTCCGACAGCGGCGCGGGCGCGGTGATCCCCGCGGTCCCCCCGGGTCCGGGCGCCGCGGCGCAGCAGGGGAACCAGCCCGCCGACGTCGTGTCCCTGGCCCAGCGTTTCGGGAACGTGCCCAAGGGACCCGGGGGCGGACCGCCCGGTCCTCCCCCCGCAGCCAGGCCCGCGCCGGCAAGCGCGCCCGGGGGGCCGCCCCCGTCGGTTCGCACCCCGGAGGCAGCCGCGCCCGCGCCTCCCGTGCCGCAGGGCAACGGCGCCGTGACCGCGGGCAGCGACGAGACGACGATGGTCGGCCAGGTCTCGCCGGACGTGCTTGCCGCCGAGAAACACGGCGGGCACGAAAACGCCGAGTGGCACGCCGTCTACGAGGACTTCATCCGGGTGAAGAAGGAGTGCGGCGAGTCCGTGGACGGCCTCACCTTCGAGAAGTTCCAGGGAACGCTCCGCAAGAACCGCGACGCGCTCGTGTCGAAGCATAACTGCAAGCGGGTGAAGTTCTCGGTGTACGTGAAGGAAGGCCGCGCGTCGCTGAAGGCCACGCCCGTCAGGGACTAACGGCGATGCCGAGCCGCTCTCCCCGCCGTGTCCTCGCTGTCGCCGTGCTCGGCATCATATGTATGATGCATGCAACTGCGCGCGCGTCCAACGTCGCCGAGTTCCCCGACAACGGCTCCGAGCAGATGGCGCGAGGTGGCGCGTGGGTGGCGCGCGCGTCGGATCCTCTCGCCGTGGCCTTCAACCCGGCTGGCCTCGCGGGTCAGGAGTCGGGGCTCACGCTCCAGTCGAACCTGATCTTCCACCGCACATGTTTCACCCGCATCCGGGCGGCGAGCGACAAGTCCCTCGATCTGTCCGTCCTCCCCGACGGCACGTACCCGCGCGCGTGCCGCGACATCGAGCCCAACCTGAACCCGCAGATCGCGGGCGCCATCCGGCTCGGCGATCGCGTCACGCTCGGCTTCGCGGCGATAGGTCCGAGCGCGGCCGGCAACGTGACGTGGCCGGACTTCGTCGGGCCGGGGCTGGATCCCTCCCCGAATCGCTTCCTCTTGAACCGCCAGCGGGGCATCGTCCTCCACCCGCAGATCGGCGTCGGCGCGAAGGTGACCGACCGCCTGTCGGTGGGCGCCTCTCTCATGTGGGGCATCGCCGCGCTCAGGCTCTCCAACACCTCGATCGCGCTCAACACGGACGGGCAGGGCACGAACAACGACGTGCGCGCGAACCTCCAGGTCAGGGATGACTTCGTCCCTGGTTTCACCGTGGGCGGCCTCCTCGCGGCGACCGACCAGGTCGACATCGGCGTCTGGTACAAGTGGAGCGACGCCATCCGCGCCAAGGGCGACGTCGGCACCGCCGCGAACTACTACACGAAGAACGTCGCGCAGGGGAACGAGAGCGGCGTCAAGTACGGTGACACCATCTTCCCCGACTGCGGCACCGGCAACCCCGCGGACGTGCAGTCGAGCCCCTGCGGCACCGGCAACAACGCCACCGTGAAGATCCCCATCCCCATGGAGGCGAAGCTCGGCATCCGCTTCCACAAGCCCCGGTTCGTCGGCGGAGGGGCCGGGTCGGCCGTCGTCGCGCCACCGTCGGGCGGCGAGGCGGCGGCTCCGGCTGCCGAGAAGCCTGCACGCGCTCGCCGCGGCCGGGACCCCATGCGCGACGACGTGTTCGACGTCGAGCTCGATCTCACGTGGGCGAACGACAGCGCCCTCGACGCGCTCCAGGTCCGCTTCCCGGCGGATCCGAAGGGGTCGGGCGACGGCATCCTCCCCGTCTCCGGCATCCCCGGCGTCATCCCGCCGAACGGGGACGTGCCCAAGAACTACAGGGACGTGGTCGGCGCGCGTGCGGGCGGGGACTTCAACGTCCTCCCCGACCGGCTCGCGTTCCGCGCCGGCAGCTTCTTCGAGACGGCCGCGGGCGATCCCAAGGTCCAGAACATCGACATCGCCGCCTCCTGGCGCCTCGGGCTCGCGGTCGGCGGCACCTACCGCGTGCGCCGCACCGACACGTCGGCCCTCGACATCATGATCGGTTACGGCCACATCTTCGTCGGCACGCAAGAGAACAAGGGCCCTGACGGCATCCCCGCGCTCGCCGGCTCGCCCTGCAACCCCGTGGCGACCGTCAACGGCAACAACTGCCCCGACGGGCGGCCCAAGTACCGCACCAACTGGCCGGTGAACCTCGGCACCATCACGAACTCGATCAACGTCTTCAACCTCGGCGCCACCTACCGGTTCTGATCGGCGCCACGGCAGGGCGAGGGCCCTGGAGGGTCTCCTCATGAGCAACGCGCGAAAGGTCATCATCATCGGCTCCGGCCCCGCGGGGCACACCGCGGCGATCTACGCCTCCCGCGCGAACCTCAAGCCCCTCATGTTCGAGGGCATGACGCGCGGTGGCATCCCTGGCGGCCAGCTCATGATCACGAACGACGTCGAGAACTACCCTGGCTTCCCCGCGAAGGTCACGGGGCCGGACCTCATGAAGGCTTTCCGCGACCAGTCGCTCCACCAGGGTGCCGAGATCCGCACCGAGGACGTGAACCGCGTCGACCTGTCGCACCGGCCCTTCACCGTCTGGGCCGGGGATGACGACACCCCCTACCAGTGCGAGACCTTGATCATCGCGACCGGGGCGCAGGCCAAGTGGCTCGACCTCGAGAGCGAGCACGCGCTCAAGGGCCGCGGCGTGTCCGCCTGCGCGGTGTGCGACGGCGCGTTCTTCCGCAACCAGGACGTGATGGTTGTGGGCGGCGGCGACACCGCCATGGAGGAGTCGATGTACCTCTCCGGGATCTGCAGATCGGTGAAGCTCGTCCACCGCCGCGACGAGTTCCGCGCGAGCAAGGCGATGCAGGATCGCGTGCTGCGCAACCCGAAGATCAACATCATCTACAGCTCCGGGGTCGACGAGATCCTCGACGTCGAGAAGGGCGAGGTCACGGGCGTGCGCCTCGTGAACCTCAAGACGAAGGAGAAGTCGACCCACGACGTCACCGGCTTCTTCGTGGCCATCGGGCACACGCCCAACACGGACCTCTTCACGGGCGTGCTCGACATGCACGACAACGGCTACCTCAAGACGACACCCGGCACTGCCCAGACGAACATCCCCGGCGTCTTCGCCGCGGGCGACGTCCAGGACTTCGTGTACCGGCAGGCCGTCACGGCCGCAGGCTCGGGGTGCATGGCCGCGCTCGAGGCGGAGCGGTACCTGAGCCTGCACCACTGACGCTCGAGCGGGCCGAGGCCCGGCGTCGAGGGGGCGAGCGGCCGTGAACCCCTGAACACAGGATCGCGGCCATGCGCTGGAAATGCTAGTGTTTTGTGGCGATGTTCGGGGGCATGGTTCATGCTTCGCTAGGCTCACCACCCAGGACGAGGAGGAAGCGCGTGCAAAGAGGCGTCGTGTTCGGAGCAACGGGGGTGATGTTTCTCCTGGCGTCGGCGGCGCACGCCGACCCACTGCCGCCGCTCCCGCCCGGGGGCACGGCCGCGCAGGCCCCCGCGACCGCCGTTCCCAACGTGACTCCGGTGGGCCCGAGCGACGCCGACACGGTCAACCTCCGGAACGGCTCCTTCTTTCGTGGGCGGGTGACGGAGCTCGTCCCCCAGGATCACGTGACGATCGTGCTGCCGAGCAACGAGGTGAAGCGCCTCGCGTGGACCGAGATCGAGAAGATCGTCCTGTCGCAGCCGCCCCCTCAGGTCGTCGCGCCGCCGCAGGCGCCGCCGCCGCTGGTCGGCCCGCTCGTCCGCGTCCGGATCCAGAGCTCGGTGACGACGCACCTGTACCGCCGTCCTGCGGGCTCGGCGTCATGGACGCTCGCGTGCGCGTCGCCGTGCGGCGTGGAGCTGCCGCTGGGCGACGACTACAAGCTCGCGGCCTCGGGTGCCACGCAGGCGAAGGAGTTCCGGCTGCGGGGCTCGCCGGGCGGATCCGTCGAGATCATCCACTCGCCGCCGAACGGGCTCGGCGTGCTCGGCGGGTCCCTCCTGGCCGGTGCCGGCGGGACGGGTATGGCCGTGGGGGCCCTGCTCTCCCTTGTCGGCATCGCCCAGCTCAACGCCAACTGCAGCTCGTCCTACGTCAACGATCCGCAGCGCTGCGTGGACCAGAAGGCGACCGCCCCGAAGGTGCGTGACGCCGGTCTGGTCACGCTGGGCGTGAGCACGCTGATCGCCGGCGCGGGGCTGTACATCGCCATCACCAGCGCGCAGACGGACGTCTTCCAGCAGGAAGGTGGCGGCCCGGTGAACGACGCGTGGCTTCGCCGGCCCGAGTGGCAGCGGGCGGCGCCCGAGACGGCCGCGATGAGCGGTCCGGCGGCGACGTTCCCGGCCGTGTTCACCCGCTCGTTCTGATCGATTTTCGCTGGCACAATTCCGTAACTCGTTTCAGAGTGACGCCCGTGCGGCGCCCCCTGATCGCCTGGACCCTTCTCGTGGCCGTCGCGTCGGCGTCGGCGTGCAGCGGCGATCCGGATCGCGCGCCGGGCGCCGCGGCCGGGACCGACGCGGGCGTCCCGCTGGACGGCGCCGCCACGGCGGACGGAGGTGAAGAGCCCGGCTTCGACGGGAACACCACCCCGGCGTGTGTCACCGCCCGCGGCGCGGGCACGCCCACGTCGGGCCTCTTCGAGGACGGCGCGGACCGGACCACGGTGGCGGTGAAGGGCGCGCCCGGGTGCGCGCGATCCTTCGATCTCTCGACGAACGTGCCCCAGCGCGACGGGCGCTCGGGCACGCGCACGGTGGCGGAGATCGCCGGGCTCCCGAGCGTGCAGACGAAGAGCGACACGTTCGACGCGCTGTACGCGCTCGCGCTCACCGAGGCGCGCGAGGACTCCGTCTCCGAGATCAAGGACGGCGCCTTCGGCGGCGGTGCGCCCATCGATTGCGGACCCGGTGGATGTTTCCAGACCGGTGAGAAGTGGACGTACGTGTGGACCCGCGACACTGCCTACTCGATGCACCTCGGGCTCGCCGCGCTCGATCCGCTGCGCGCGCGAACGTCCCTCCTTTTCAAGGTGTCGGCGCGCCGCGACGGCTTCGCCACCGAGATCGTGCAGGACACCGGATCGGGTGGCAGCTACCCGGTCTCGACCGATCGCGTCGTGTGGGCGCTCGGCGCGTGGCAGGCGCTGGCGTACCTCACGGGTGACGCGCGCGTCGATCTCCGCGACCGCGCGTGGACCGCGATCCGGGGCACGATCGAGCGCGATCGCAAGGTTGCCTTCGACGCCCGGGACGGGCTCTACCGCGGCGAGGAGTCGTTCCTCGACTGGCGCGAGCAGACGTACGCCTCGTGGACGGCCACCGACGTGGTCCCGATCGCGGAGAGCCGGGCGCTCTCCACGAACGTGGCCCACCTCGAGCTCCTGGAGATCGGCGCGCGCCTCGCCGAGGAGAAGGGCGATGGCGTCTCTGCTGCCCTGTTCGCGGGCTTCGCGAAGGATCTCCGTGAGCGGATCCGCGCGCGCTTCCTGCTCGCGGACGAGAGGCAGCTCGCGTCGTACGTGGGCGCCGACCTCGATCCGTCGGCGGTCCGCCGTCACGACCTCCTCGGCACGTCCCTCGCGATCCTGTACGACGTCACGACCTCCGCCGAGGCACGCGAGGCCCTCTCGCGCTACCCGCACACGTCGAAGGGTGCGCCCGTGGTCTGGCCCCAGGAGCAGGACGTGCCCATCTACCACAACCGCGCGCTGTGGCCGTTCGTCACGGCCTACGCCCTCCGCGCGGCGAGGAAGGTGCGCCACGACGGCGTCGCGAACCGCGCGATCGACACCCTCGTGCGGGGCGCGGCGCTGTCCCTCTCGAACATGGAGAACTTCGAGGCCGTGACGGGGAAGACGTGGGTCTCGGAGGGCGCGACGAGCGGGCCCGTGGTGAACTCGCCACGGCAGCTCTGGAGCGTCGCGGGATACCTCTCGATGGTCCACGACGTGATCTTCGGGCTCGAGGCGACGCCGAGCTCGATCCGCTTCCTCCCCTACGTCCCGAAGCGCCTCCGGAACGGCCTCCTCGCCGGATCCGACACGCTCGTGCTCAACAACTTCCCGTACCACGACCGGCGGATCACCGTCGTGGTGAAGCTCCCGCCTGCCGGCAAGAGCCAGGATGGCGCCTACGCGATCGGCAGCGTCCGCCTCAACGGGCGGACGGTGGGCGAGGCGCCCATCGACGAGGGCAAGCTCTCGAACCGCAACACGCTCGAGATCGAGCTCGCCGATCTCGACGAGGCGCCGGCCGCTGCGACCCTCGTGTCGGCGACGAGCGAATACCGGAACGTCTTCGCCCCGAGGCCTCCGCGTGTCGGAACGGTCACGCTCGATCAGGGCAAGCTGAAGGTCACGTTCGACGCGGGCGGCGAGAAACCCGAGGACGTGACCTTCCGCGTCTACAGGGACGGCGCCGTCGTGGCCGACAAGCTGCCGGGAACGACTGTATTCTACACAGATGCGGCGACTTCCGCCGCGTCGCCGAGCCACTGTTACAGCGTGGAGGCGCGCTTCGCCTCGGGCAACGCGTCGCACCACGCGCGCCCCGTCTGCTTCTGGGGCGCGGGGGCCGCGCGCGTGATCTCCAGACCCGCGAGCGACTTCACGGCCGTGGGCGGCGCGTGGGTGACCGACCACGGGCGCTCGTTCTACCAGGCGTGGGGCGATCCGGGGCACAAGCTCACGACCCGCACGTTCACGGCGCAGGCGACGGGGGACGCGCTGGTACAGCTCGTGTACGGCAACGGCGCGGGGCCCGTGTCGACGGGGATCACCTGCGCGGTGAAGCTCGTGCGCGTCGAGGACGCCGCCTCCAACGCCGTCGCGGCGCAAGGCTACGTCGTGATGCCGCAGCGAGGCACGTGGGGCACGTGGGGAGACTCGACCTCGGTGCGCGCCGCGCTCGTCCAGGGGAAGGCGTACCGCGTCGTCGTCACGGACGACGCCGCTGCGGTCAACATGTCCGCGTTCTCGCACTTCGAGCGGTACACGGGCGGCACGGGTGGCGCCTCGGGGCCGTTCTTCCGCGTGAACTTGGCCGAGGTGAAGGTGCTCGCGCTGAGCGGTCCCTGAGGCGAGCAGACACGCACCATTTGACGTAAGCTGGGCGGGATGCACGCCCTCCGCGCAGCCTCCACGGTTTCCCTCGCGCTCGTGGCGTCGTGCTCGGATCCGGCTCCGCTGCCGCGTTTCGTCCCGCCGGAGCGCGCGGAGGAGCCGGCGGCGCCGCTCCCGCCACCTCGGGCGTGGCAAACGGTGGGATCGGGCCTGTCCATCCTCGCGATCGGGGGCACGTCGCGTGAGGACGTGTTCGTCCTCGCGGCCGACCGAGGCGGAGGCCCAGGCGTGTTTCGGTTCGACGGCGCCGCGTGGGCGCTCCTTCCGACGGCCACGACCGGTGATCTGTGGGCCGTGCACCGTCCCGCACCGGGCGAGTCGGCGTTCCTCGCCGGCGCGGGGTCGCTCGTCCTCCGCTGGGATGGCACGCAGTTCCACCGCCTCCCGACACCCGGCGGGCCCGCGGACGTCGTGCTCGGCGTCTGGGCGCGCCGGTGGAACGACGTGTACGCCGTCGGCCGCGGAGGCAACGGCTCCGGGTTCGTCTGGCGCTTCGACGGCGAGTCGTTCACGGCGGTGGCGCTCCCCGCGTCCCTCCCGCGCCCCGACGGCGAGGCCGGGCCCGCCTTCCACTCCGTCTGGTGCGACGAGGCCGACACGTGGATCGCCGGGAGCGCAGGCGTGCTCCTCCACGCGAAGAGCGCCGGCCCGCTCGCGCGCGTGGCCACCGACAGGACGGATACGTTCTTCTCGATCCACGGCGCCGCCGGGAAGGTCTTCGCGGTCGGTGGAGCCTCCTCGGGCGTGGCCCTCGCGTTCGGCGCCTCCGACGGCAAGCGGAGTGATGTCTCGCCCCGATCCTCCGGCGTCCTCCGGGCCGTCCACGCGAGCGCGACGCAGGGGGTCTTCGCGGCCGGCGTGGAGGGCGTGGTTCTCCGCCTCGATCCCGGTACGGGGCGCTTCGAGCCCGTCCCGCGGGGCCCCGACGCGCGGGTCCAGTCCTTCCGCGCCGCCTACGTGGCGCCGGAGGGCGACGTCTGGCTCGGCGGCGGCGACGTCTTCGCCCGGCGCGGTGCCCTCGCGCACCTGGGCCCGCCGCACATCCCACCGCTCCCCGACGCGCGCGGCGGTGCGATCGACGACGGCTTCTTCAGCGGAGAGAAAGGTGGCGCACCGAGACGATGATCCTCGGAAGAACCACGTCACGTCTCGTCGCCGTCCTCGCCGTCCTCGGCGCCCCCGCCGCCTGCTCCTCGACGACGCCGTCGGCGGGCGTCGTGCCCGGCGCGGACGCGTCGTCCCCCGACGGGTCCGCTCCGGATGACGCCGGCACGAGCGCCGCGACGGACGGCGGCGGATTCGACGCCGCGGCCCTCGCGGATCGCCCGTACAAGTCGCGCGTCCCACCGGGCTACGACCCGGCGAAGCCCACGCCGCTCGTCGTGCTCCTTCACGGCTACACGGGGAGCGGTGAAAAGCACGAGAGCTACTTCAAGCTCGGCGCCGTGGCCGCGGCGGAGACGTTCCTCTACGCCTACCCGGACGGCACCGTCGACGCGAACGGGAACCGGTTCTGGAACGCGGGCGGGGCGTGCTGCAACTTCTTCGGCTCGAAGGTCGACGACGTCGCCTACCTCACGGCGGTCATCGACGACATGAGCGCGCGCTACAACGTGGATCCCAGGCGCATCTACCTCGTCGGCCACTCGAACGGCGGCTTCATGGCCCACAGGATGGCGTGCGAGCTCTCGGGTCGCATCGCCGCCATCGTCAGCCTCGCCGGTACCATGGCGGCCCCCCCCGCGTGCAAGGCGGCCTCGCCGGTCGCGGTCCTCCAGGTCCACGGGGACATGGACGCAACGGTGTCGTACGCGGGCGGCACGCTCGTGGTGGGCGCCGCGGCGTACCTCGGGGCGAAGGAGGTCGTGGCCGCGTGGGCCACGAGGAACGGCTGCGGCGCGTCCCCGCTCCCGAGCACCGAGACGCTCGATCTCGACTCCAGCCTCGCGGGCGCGGAGACGACCGTGGAGCGCCACGCGTGCACGACGGGCGCGGCCGAGCTGTGGACGATCAAGGCGGGCGCGCACGTACCCCGGTTCCAGGCGACGTGGGCAGGCCTCGTGTGGGGCTTCATGAAGGCGCACCCGAAGCCGTAGCGGTGGGCCATCAGCGCTTCTGGCAGACCTCAGGCTGCTTCTTGCACAGCGCGTCGATGTTCTCGCGGAGCTGGAGCGTGGTCGGGTGGGTCCCCCCGAGGCGCTTGACCATCATCGCCTCCGCCCGCCGGTACCAGCGCATCGCGGCGGCGTGATCGCCCTTCCTCACGAGGACGAGCGCGAGGTTGTTCATGGTCGCGGCCACGTTGGGGTGATCCTCGCCCAGCGTGCGGCCAAACACGTCGAGCGCGCGCTCGTGGAGGGCGAGCGCATCGTCGTACTTGCCCTTGTTCTGGTACGCGCCCCCCAGGTTGTTCAGCGTGACGGCCGTCGTCGGGTGGTCCTTGCCGTAGACCTTCTCCTTGACGTCGAGGGCGCGGCGGTACCACCGGATCGCCTCGTCCTGATCGCCCGGCCGGTCGCGGTGGAGGTGCGCGTTGCCGAGCGTGTTGTACGTGTGCGCCACGTCGGGGTTGTCCCCCCCGCGCTCGCGGATCGCGCGGGCGCGCTCGAACCACTCGATCGCCGCGTCGTAGCTCATGTCATCGACGTGCGCGGCGCCGATGCCCTGGTAAGTGCGTGCCGTCTCGGTGTGGTCCTTCCCGAGGACACGCTCCCTGATGCCGAGCGCGAGCATGAAGTAGCGCAGCGACTCCGCGTACCTCCCTGCGGCGTCCTCCGCGAGGCCGAGCGCGTGGTACGCCGCCGCGACCCCGGCCTCGTAGCGGTCCTTCTCGGCGGCGTCCCGTGCCTCGCTCGCGCGTACCTTCGCCTTCTCCAGGTCCACCTCGTCCCGCGTCCACCGCGCACTGTCCTCGACCAGCAGGTCGACGAGCACCCTCGCAGCGCGGCCCCGGCGCGCGGCCGCGATGCCCTCGTCGAGTCGCTGCCCGAGCCGCTTGCGATCCGCGAGGAGCGCGTACGCGTGGGCCTGACCGAGCGCCTCGCGCGCGGTCGCCGTGTCCCTGTCGTCCGTCTCCCGCGCGTAGGTGTCGTATACGGCGTCCTTCTGGCACGCGCCCGTGTCCTGTCGGAGCCGCGCGAGCGCGTCGTCCGCCTTGTAGACCATGTCGCGCGTCGGCGTGCGCATCATCTCCACGAGGGTGCGCTGCGACACGAGCGCGGCCCGCAGGCACATCGACACCTTGTTGTAGACCTCCGCCGGCATGACCTTCCGGACGACGGTGTCCTTGCACACGGCCTCCTGCATCATGACCCAGTCGCGGGAGACCGCGTCCATCTTGGTCACGACGCGCTCGACGGTGACGGTGTCGATCGCCCCGCCGGTCTTCAGGATCCCCGCGCGTACCTCCGCTTTCGCGCTCGTGGACCAGAAGCGCTCGACGTCGAGCTCGAAGTCCGCGCACGGCGTGGCCGCCGCCGCGTCCACGCGCGGGGCGGGCCTGGGCGGAGCGTGCGCGCCGCAGCCGGCGCCGAGACCCACGAGGGCCGTGAGGAGGACCGCGCTACCTGCACGCATCCGGCGTCTCGGCGAGCTTCGCGGCGAGGGCCTCCGCGGCGACCGCGTCGTTGGCGCGCGTCAGTGCGACCAGGCGGCGCTGCTGATCGAGCCGATCGTCGAAGCAATGGACGCGCTTCTTGTACTCGTCGCCGGTGAGGAGCTTCCGGTCGAAGTGGTCCCTGCACGTCGACGTGCGGAGGCGCACCCAGTCGTCCGAGAGCTGGTCGAGCTTCGTGGTGATGGCCTCGCGCTTGCTCGCCTCGAGGGTGCCCCCCTTGCCGAGGACCTCGGCCTTCACGCTCGCCGACCACACGCGATCGACGTCGAGCTGGAAGTCCCCGCAGGGACCGCCCGCGGAGGCAGGTCCGGCGGGCGCGCTCGGACCGCCGCACGCGGGCACGACGACTCCAGCGAGCGCGACGAGGATGGTGGCGGGGCGGAGGCTCATGGCCACCGAGTCTACCCGACGACCTCCGCCGCGCGCTTCTTCTCGGCCAGCGTGAGGAAGTACACGGCGACGAAGATGAGCACGAGCGACACCCAGTCCTGCACCTTCGGAGGCTTCCCGCCGAAGAGGGCCCACACGATCAACGTCGCCGTCGTACCCGCGATCAGGGACGTGAGCCGGTTCACGAGCCCCGCGAACGTGGCGGTGCGCCCCTTGAACATGAAGATGAACACCGAGAAGAACGCGACGATTCCGAACGACACCCCCGACAGGAACGCGAGCGGCCACACGGGCTTCGGCGTCGCGATCGCGCCCACGAACTGCGTGATCTGGGGCGCCGTCGCGCCGAACCAGGCCGGCGCGTTGTAGAGGACGACCGCGGCGAGGGCGAGCGTGATCGACGCCGAGATCTGCTCGATCCCCATGAAGCCCTGGTTGTCGAGCTTCGCGCCGGGCGGGCGCGTGTTCTTGTAGTAGTTCATGATGTAGATGCGGATCGCGTACGCGGTGACGTACGATCCCAGGATCGCCATCGCCGCGGTCGATCGGTAGAAGGGCACGTCGCCCGCGCCGTTCTTCGCCGACAGGAGCGTGACCGCGACGGCGGCGATCGCGATCACGACGCCGAGGTTCTCCTCGAGGAAGACCTTCTTCTTCAGGATTCCCTGCCGGATCTGGATCCCGTCGATGATGCGGCTCAGCACGATCACCGCGCCGCGCATGATCACCATCGCGACCATGACGCTGATGCCCTTCAGCGAGTACATCAGCGTCGTGGTCGGGATCACGACCGCCGTGCACACGCCCGACGGCACGATGTAGAAGATCTCGCGGGGGACCGAACGCCCGAGGACCATGACCGGCGTGGAGGTCTTCAGGCGGTACCACCCCATGACGGAGGCCACCGTGAGACACGTGAGGGTTCCGGCCGCCGTCGAGTAGACGTTGTACTCGATGTCCGTCATGCCCCTGCCCAGGAAGTACTTCACGCTCACGCCGGTGATGACGTAGAACGCGAAGTAGCCGAGGCAGAGCTGAACGAGCCGGCCCGTGCTCCCTTCTTCGGTCTTCCACATGGCGCGCCGGGCGAGCGCGCTACCTCTTTCCGCCCTTCTTCTTGGCCTTCTTGGGAGCGGCCTTCTTGGGAGCGGCCTTCTTGGGAGCGGCCTTCTTGGGAGCGGCCTTCTTGGGAGCGGCCTTCGCTGCGGCAGCGGCGGTCCGCGCAGCCGTCTTGTCGGCGGCCTTCTTGTCCGCGGCGGCCTTCTTCGCGGCGGCCTTCTGCTCCGCCTTCGCCTTGGCAGACATCTCCCACACGCCGATCGCACCGCCCGTGGGATCGAGGAAGACGCCGCACGCCCCGTGCTCGCCGTCCTTTCCGATCGCCATGTAGTCGAGGACCACGTTCGCACCGGCGGCCCTCGCCTTGGCGACCGTCTTCTTGACGCTGTCGACGGCGACGTACCCCAGCCACGCGGTCGGCTGCCCCGCCATCTGCTTGGGCATCATGACCCCGCCCGCATCCGGCTTTCCGAAGTCGATGAGCGTGTACGTCGGGTAGCCGGGCATCCCGGGCATCTCGCTGAACTTCCAGTCGAAGATGGAACCGTAGAAATCCTTGGCCCTGGCGACGTCGTCGGTCGAGAGCTCGATGTGCACGAAGGGGTTCCCCATGAGTATCTCCCTGTGAGCGGAGCCACGAGGCTACAGGCCTTGTCGGATTTCACAAGACAGGACGCAACGCTTTTCGCCGTGGGTCGAACGGTGGGAGGCCGTCGCACGTCGCGCCGGATCTCAAGGAGCCCGAGCCATGTCCTCTCGCATCAGCGCCGTGTCCGCCGCCGTCTTCACGCTGTTCCTCGCCCAGGCCACGCTCGCGAAGGCCCCCGAGCAGGCGCAGGCCGTGCCCGTCAAGTCGACGAAGGCGGGGGCCCGGTCACGGGCCGCGCGCGGCCAGAGCCCGAAGCCGACCTCCCCCGCCAAGGAGCACGCGGTCGCGGCCGCCGAGGCCCAGGGAGGGGACGTCGCGGCGCCCGAGAGGTCCGCGCTCACCACCTCCGGCTCCACCGACAAGACGGCAGCCGAGCGGGTCGGGGATGCGGGTGCGCATGCACACCCGACCGCAGGGCGGATGCAGGTCCAGGGGACGCTCGGCGACGGCTCCGACTCTCTCGGCGTCGGGATCGGAGTGCGTGCGGGATACACGCTCTCCGACAAGGTGTACGTGGGTGGCGTCGCGCGGGCCAGCTACTACTGGAACCCCGTCGCCTCGGCCACGTGGGTGCGGCCGGGCATCGAGGCGGGCTACGACTTCTCGGCGGGCCCGGTCGTCATCCGGCCGTACGCGGGCGCGGGCTTCGCGTTCGTCCGCGCCACCGTGTCGGTCCCCGGTCTGTACGACGCGAGCGCGAGCACCACGGTGGGTGCCTTCCTCGGGGGCGCGCAGGTGTTCGGGTACATCCCGAAGACGCCCGTGTTCCTCGGGGGCGACGTGCACGCCGTCGTCTTCACGTCGTCCTGGGGCGAGAGCCACAAGGTCCCGCTCGACTTCAGCGTTCTCGCAGGGACGCACTTCCTCTGAGGCGCCGCGGGCGGGCCGGCGGGCCGCCGATCAGTTCTTCCTCCCCGCGATCTTGAGGCTCGCGTCCCCCGTCGCGCGCACCAGCACGTCGATGCTCGCGGGATCCCGGAGCGTCACCGTGCACCTCTCGGCGGCTCCCGGGTTGACGCTCTTGCAGTCGTACGTGCGGCTGGTCGCGTTCCGGCCGGCCTTCACGTAGAGGTTGGCCTGGCCCGTGCCCGACAGCTCGAACGTGTAAGAGCCCGCGGGCAGCACGCCCGTCGCGAAGTGGCGATCGATGTAGCGACGGAGCGTGAAGCTCGCCGAGAGGCCAGCCCACCCGCTCGGCGGGGGCGTCGCGCCGGGCCGGAAGGTGTTGTCCTCCTCGCCCGTGACGAGGACGACCTGCTCCTCGTCGATCCCGGAGAAGATCTGGTCGTACGTCATCGGGTTGTCGAACCGGAGGAGCCCGTCGAGGAGCGTGCCCGACGCGACGGGCATCGAGCTGAACATCGACGGCATCGCGTTCGTCACGAACTCCATGTACTTCGTGCCGCCCGGATCGTCCGGGTTGATGCGCGCCCGCGTCTGCGCGAGCGAGCCGTCCACGTACGCGAACGTGTCGCAGCCGTTGATGAACATGATCACGTACTTGCCCGCTTCCCAGCGGCCCTTCTGGGCCAGCGCGCGGACGTTCTCGCCGAGGCCCGCGTGGCCGTTGTACGAGATGATGTCGGCCTTCGTGGAGAGCTGCGCGTAGCGGTCGTTGAAGCGCTGATCGGCCGTGCGGACGTTGTCCACGAGCAGGGCCGTGACGCTCACCTTCTTGCCGTCCGGGAGCCGCGCGTCGAACGTCACGTCGGGCGTTCCGACGCCCGGGTTGTCGGGCAGCGAGGCAGGCGTCGTCGTCACGGCGTGCCGCGACAGCTTCGACTTCATCGTCCGGAGGAACGTGTTGTACGCGTTGATCCCCGCGTCTCCGGTCGTGGCGCCGTCCTCGTACTTGCCGAAGATCGCGACCATGCGAAGCTCGCCGTCGGACCAGACCCGGTCGTACTCGGGGTACTTGCCCTGGGTGTTCTCGGGCGAGGGGGCCACCCTCGCGGTCAGCTTCACCACGTCCGCGGCCGCGATCTCGCAGCGCTCGGGGCGGTAATAGTACCACATGCTGCCGGGGTCGACGTCGTGCGCGCCCCAGTCGACGCAGTCGTGCTTGTACTTCTCCGTGAAGGCGCGCTGCCCCTCGTAGCTCGCGTCGCGCGGGAGCGTGAACGCGTACGTGGTCGGGAGGCCCGTCTTCCTGCCCCACGCGACGGGCAGCACGGCGTGGTACTTCACCTTCGTCTTGCCGCCCTCGGTCGAGGTGGTCACGTTCGTGAGCGTGAGGCGATCGAGCCGGCCGACGCTGCTCTGGCCGTTGAGGTGGCCGATCGTGTAGAGCATCTGGTCGTTGATGACCTTCTTCGTGTCCCACACCGGGCCGGTCGTCACGAGCTCGCCGTCGAAGGCGAAGTCGAGGAGCGTCGCCTGGTTGCTCGAGAACGCGGCCTCGGAGTCCTCGACGTCGTCCGGCTGGGCATCGCTGCAGGCGACGGCGAGGAAGGGGAGGGCGAGGAGAGCGAGCGCGCGAGAGCGGTGGAGCATGGCTCCCTCCCAGCAAGAACGGATCCAAGGTAGGATAAGGTACGCCTAACGGCTATGTGCTTGAATCGATACAAAAATATCCTTCCACTCCGCATCTCCCGGCCCAGGAGGGCACCGCGGGCGAGGGGAGAAGGATCCACCGGGGGGCCCCGACCCGTCTCCCGTCTCGGCCGCCGCGCCGCGTTGACTTTACGTTGTATCCACCTAGTCTGACGGTGGGGGCGAGCAACGACCGCACGCGAAGGAAGACGGCCCCCGATGAAAGCCCGCACGACGCTCCTCGTCCTCTCCGCCCTCGGCCTCGTCGCCGCCTGCTCCTCCAAGGCGACCGACGTGACGCCGGACGCCAAGACGGTCGCGCCCACCGTCTCCGAGTCGCCCACGATCCACTTCGACATGGCGGTGACGGTCCCCGCCGGCGGCGAGATCCACAAGTGCAAGTACGTCCGGGCGCCCGACGCCGAGAGCTACGTCGTGACCATGGCCCACGAGTACTCGCCCGGCAGCCACCACTTGCTCGTGTTCCGCACCGACAAGGACAAGCTCCAGCCCGGCGAGGACGCGACCGTGGACTGCAACGAGGGCGCCCTCTCCCCGATGAAGCACGTGCGGGGGATCCTCTACGGTTCGCAGGAGGCCAAGCAGAGCGGGACGCTACCGCAGGGCATCGGCCTCTACCTCAAGCCCAACGAGGTGCTCCTCGTCCAGGCGCACTACCTGAACGCGACCGCCAAGCCGATCGACGCCAAGATCGCGGTCGACTTCAAGACCGCGCCCGCCGACACCATCGCGCACCGCGCGGGCGTGCTGTTCTTCTACGACCCCTTCATCTACGTCCCCGCCCGGGCGACCGCGTCGGCGAGCATGCGTTGCGTGATCCCGAACGACATCAAGCTCCTCAGCGGGTTCTCGCACACCCACAAGCGCGGCTCGACCTTCGCCGCGTTCATGGACGAGAAGTCCGACGTCCTCGCCGAGAAGCCCTTCTACACCTCGAAGGACTGGGAGCACCCCGAGGGGCTCGCTGCGCCCATCGACGTCAAGGCCGGCTCGCGCATCCGCTTCAACTGCAACTACGACAACACGAAGAACGACCGCGAATTCTACCAGGGGCAGAGCGCCGAGGACAACGAGATGTGTCTGTTCTCCGGCATCTACTACCCGGAGATGGGCCTGCAGACGAACCTGTGCATGACCGGCTTCGACCGGATCGGCGTCGGTACGGCGACCTGCGCCGAGGCGCTCAAGTGCGCGCAGTCGTGCCCCCCGGGTACCTCGAGCGGAAACGCCCAGCTGGGTGCGGTCGGCAACTGCCTGCAGAAGTGCGTCGCCACGTCGTGCCCCACGGCGACGACGCCGCTCATCGCGCAGTTCCAGTGCGTGCAGAAGTCGTGCAAGGACGCGTGCGCGACGCCGGGCGCGGCGGCCTGCACGACGTGCGTGACGGAGAAGTGCCCGCAAGAGACCGGGGCCTGCGCATCGCACACGTGTCCGTGATCACGGCCCGCTCGCCGGGCTCGCGCGGCTGAAGCCGGAGCGGCGACGTCTGCGTGATGGGTCCGGTCGAAGTCCGCCCGTCGGGCGGACTCCCGCGCGGCTCAGAGCGAGGCGGCGCGCTTGGTGATCGCCTTGATCTTGTCGGCGGACAGGCCAGCCGCCTTGCCGACGGTCTTCAGCGCGCCCGTCTCGGTCTTGTCGACGCCGCCCGTGGCGCGCGCGACGATGGCGCCGACGAAGAGCCCCGGCTCCGACGCGCCGAGGGCGAGGAGCGCCGCGCCGACGTGCTCGGCGCGCTTGTCGGCGCCGTCCTTGTCGAAGGCGGCCGAGCACGTGTCGAGGAGCGTCTCGACCTCCCACTCGATCACCGCGCCCTGGCTCAAGAGCTCGACCGCGCGGACGATGGCCTCGCGCTCCTCGCCGTCCACGTTGCCGTCGGCGCGCGCCGTGAGGTAGCCGGCCTCGACCGCGGCCTTGAAGAAGGCGTTCTGATCGGAGACCTTGAGCTCCGCGCGGATCTTGTCGGCCTGTGTCTCGAGGAAGTTCGTCTTCTCGGTCGCCTTTGCCTTCGCCATGCCCGCGAGGCTAGACCATTTTTTCCACGAACGACAGCGAGACCGAGTTCAGGCAGTACCTCAGGCGCGTCGGCTTCGGCCCGTCGTCGAACACGTGACCGAGGTGGCCGTCGCAGCGCGCGCACGTGATCTCGATGCGGACCATCCCGTGGGAGACGTCCCGGATCTCACGGACGTGCGCGGGGTCGAACGGCGCGAAGAACGAGGGCCAGCCCGTGCCCGAGTCGAACTTCGCGCTCGACGAGAACAGCGGGAGCCCGCACAGCCGGCAGACGTACGTCCCGTCCTTCTTGTTGTCGAGGAAGGCGCCGCAGAACGGGGCCTCGGTGCCCCTCCGGAGGAGGACGTCGGCCTCCTCCGGGCTGAGCTTCCTGGCGAGGTCGGCGATCTGGTCGGGGGTGAGGGGCGTGAGGTCGTACGTGGTCATTTCTTGATGTGCTCGTTCCCAGGATCCCACAGCGGCTTCATCGACGCGAGGGCCGGGTGACTCCGGCCGGCGATCTCGACCTCCCACCGGCCCGCGTCGAGCCACGCCTGCGTCACGGGCTCGCCGGCCTCGACCATCACGAGCCCGACCGCGCCGCCGAGCGTGTGGCCGTAGGAGCCGGCGCGCACGTAGCCCACGGCCCTCCCGTCGCGGCGGACGACCTCCGCGTGGAACAGCATCGGCTCCGGATCCTTCACGAGGACCTGCACCACGCGCCGCGTGAGCGGGCCCTTCGCCTTCCTCGCGAGGACGGCCTCCTTGCCGATGAATCGTGGCTTCTTCAGGTCCACCGCGAAGCCGAGCCCGGCCTCGAGCACCGAGTCGGTGTTGTCGATGTCGTGACCGTAGTCGCGGTAGCCCTTCTCCATGCGCAGGCTGGCGAGCGCCTTCAGGCCCGCGTGGCGCAGGCCGAAGGGGGCGCCGGCCTCCACGATGCGATCGTGCACGTGCACCGCCTGCTCGGCGGGGACGTACAGCTCGTACCCGAGGCAGCCGAGGTACGTGATCCGCACGCAGAGCACACGCGCGAAGCCCACGTCGATCTCCCGCGCGGCCCGGAAGGGGAACGCCTCGTGGCTCACGTCGCACGAGGTGATCGCGGAGAGCACGTCGCGCGCGCGCGGGCCCTGGACGTTGATCTGCGCGTACGCGGAGGTGACGTCGGTGACGAACGCGTGGGCGTCGACGATGTGGCGGCGCATCCACGTCTCCACGTGGCGGAGGGCGGTGTCGCTCGCCACGACCCAGAAGCGGTCGTCGCCGAGCTTGGTCACGGTGAGGTCGGCCTCGATCGTGCCGCCCTCGTTGAGCCACTGCGTGTAGGTGATGACCCCGCACGGGCCGTTCACCGAGTTCGCCGAGAGGTCGTCGAGCACCGAGCCCGCGTCGCGGCCCTGCACGAGGAACTTGGACATGAACGACATGTCCATGAGGATCACGCCCTCGCGCGCGGCCCTGTGCTCCGCGGCCCACAGTGGGAACCAGCTCTGCCGCCCCCACGAGAGGCGCTCCACGCGCGGCTCCACGCCCGGACCTGCGTACCAGTCGGCGCCCTCCCATCCGCTCACGTCCCGGAAGTATGCGCCGCGCGCCGCGAGCCGCTCGTGCAGGGCCGAGCGCTTCACGTCGCGTGCCGTCTGCATGGATCGTGTCGGGTAGTGGCACTGGTACACCATGCCCAGCGACTCCACCGTGCGCGTGCGGCGGTACTCGGGGTTCATCTGGTAGGGGTGGAGCCGGTCGATGTTGAAGCCGGTGATGTCGACGTCCGCGCGGCCGTGCACGATCCAGTGGGCGAGCACGCGCCCGAGGCCGCCGCCGGTCAGGATGCCGATCGAGTTGAGCCCGGCGGCGACGAAGTAGTTCTGGACCTCGGGCGCCTCGCCGACGATGGGCGCGAGGTCCGGCGTGAAGCTCTCGGGGCCGCAGAAGAACTTGCGCACGCCGGCCTCGAGGGTGACGGGCACGCGGTTCATCGCCCGCTCGACGTAGGGCGCCATGCGGTCCCAGTCGGGTGCGATCTCGCCGAAGGAGAAGTCCTCGGGTACGCCCTCCACCTTCCAGGGCGCGCAGATCGGCTCGAAGAGGCCGATCATCATGCCCCCCACCTCCTCGCGGAAGTAGCCGTGCGATCCGGGGTCCTCGAGGACGGGCGCGGACGCGGAGAGGCCCGGGATCTTCTCCGTGATGAGGTAGTAGTGCTCGGCGGCCTGGAGCGGGACGATGACGCCCGATCGGGCGGCGAGCTCGCGCGCCCACATGCCCGTGCAGTTGACGACGTACTCGGCCTCGATCTCGCCGCGCGCCGTCCGCACCCCGCGGACCGCGCCGCGCCGCACGATCACGTCGAGCACGGGGACGCCCTCGAGGATCGTCGCGCCCTGCATCCGGGCGCCCCTGGCCAGGGCCATCGTGAGGTCCACGGGGTTCGCGCGGCCGTCCTCCTTCACGTAGAACCCGGCCAGGACGTCGTCCGTGCGCGCGAGCGGGAAGAGCTCCGAGACCTGGCGCGGAGATATCTCGTGCACGTCCACGCCGCAGTAGCGGTTGAACGCGGAGACGCGGCGGTACTCCTCGAGGCGATCCTCGTCGCACGCCACCTCGATGAACCCGACGGGCTTGAACCCGCTCTCGAGCCCCGTCTCGGCCTCGAGCCGCGCGTAGAGATCGCGCGTGTACTTGCGCATCTCGGTCGACGTCTCGGAGGTGGAGCCGAACGTCACGATGAGCCCGGCGGCGTGCCACGTCGTGCCCGACGTGAGCCGGTCGCGCTCGAGAACCACGACGTCCTTCCACCCCATGTGCGCGAGGTGGTACGCGACGGAGCACCCGATCACGCCGCCGCCGATGACGACGACCCGGGCCCGCTCGGGGAAGGTGGGGGGCAGCATGGGGGGCACCATACTACGCGCCCTTGGCCTCCGCGATCACGGTTCCCGGCGCACCCGCGCGCAGACCTCACCCTCCCGGCCTCCGAGGGAGGAGCGCTGCCCGAGCTCGTTCACGCTCACCGTTCGATGAGGAGCGTCCCGAACGCCGCAGGGACGTGGAAGTCCGGCGTCTTCGTGCGGGCCGGGCTCCACGCCAGGTACCGCCGCGCGGCTCTCCCCTCCATCCGGAACAGCCCCAGGGGCAGCCTCGCCCCCGGGACGAGCGCTTTCAGCACGTCGGGCGCCCGGAGCGCGACCTCGAGGACCGCGCGATGCCCTCCGGCGTCCCGCGTGGTCGCGATCGTGGGCTTGCTCGACCAGCCCGCGTCGCCCTTCCGCGCGGACACGGCGAGATCGAGGAAGTGACCGAAGGGCCCCACCTCCACCTCGAAGTACCGATCGCGCGCGCGCGGATCGGGCGCGAGGAACATCTCCACGCAGTCCTCCTCGTGGAGCGCGTCGCGGTCCTCGGTCGTCGAGCGCGTGCGGTCGGAGTTGTCGAGGCCGGCGCCGGAGAGCTCCCATAAGATGTAGAGTGCATCTTTCGACCACAGGAACCGCGCGGCGGTCTCGGTGCCGGTCGGCCGGCCCGCGAAGTCGGTGTCCCATGCGACGCGCGGCGCGCTCGCCCACGCAGGATCGTCGGGCTTGCCGTCCACCTCCACCGCCCGATCCCCGAGCGCGGCGGCGCGCGCCGTCCGGTAGCCCCCCGCCCCCTCCTCGTGGATCTCGAAGCCGGCCATGCCGACGAGGTTCGCGGGGCGCCTCTCCGACAGGAGCGCCGCGCCGGCGCCGTCCACGCTCGGCCGCGCGATCGCCACGCCGAGGCGCCTCGCGGCGACCTCGACGAGGGGTGAAGTGCGGTGGCCGGGGAGCTCCCTCTCGAGCGCCGCGCTGTCCCAGAGGCCGAGGAGCTCGGCTCCGACGCGGTCCACGAGCACGGGGTTCGTGCCGCCGACGGCGACCCGCTCCGTCATCGGCCACTGCGCGCCGAATCCGTCGCCGCCCATCGCCGGCGCGCCCTCCGCAAGGACAACATGCGGCGCGGCGATCTCGAGCACGTCCGTCATCCGCTCGGCGAACACCTCGAGCGACGCCACGTACGCGCGCCGCGCATCCGGCTCTCCGGCCTTCCCCTTCTCCAGGGCGGGCCCGAGCTCGCGGTGCGTGCGCCACTTCTGGTGGAAGTAGGGCCGCGCGTCGGAGAGCATGACCGTCCCCTGCATCCCCTTGATCGCGATCGACACCACGCCGAACCGGTGCGCCTTCAGCTTCGGGGCCGAGATGAACAGGCCGTGGTCGAGGTGCTCGGCGAGGATCTTGGGCAGGAGGAGCGTGGGCACGTGCGTCGCCTCCATGCCCCTCACCACGAGCGGCTTCCCGGGCCGGTCGCCCTCCACGTCGAACACGCCGTCGTCGTCCATCGCGACCAGCCGCACCCCTTCCTCGTGCGTCATCGCGTCGTAGCCGGACGCGCGCGCCAGGCGCACGAAGTCCGCATGCGTCGCGCCCCAGCCCTCCGCCACCGTGATCGCGGCGTGGCCGCGCGCCTTGAGGCACCGGATGATGCCTCGCACGAACTCGGGCTGGGTGATCCGGCCGCGCAGCCCGTCGTCGCCGCCGTTCGCCTTTGGATCCTTGAACCACTCGAACCCGCCCAGGTTGGGCTTGATCAGCACCGGCGTCGCCGCGGCCACGCGCGGCACCTTCGCCTCGCAGATGCGGCGCCCGAGCTCGAACGGGCCCTCGCCCTGGAGGACCGTCACGGGGCTCGCGTCCATCGCGAGGCGATCGCGTGTCCGCGCCCTGAGCGCCGCGCCGTCCACCCCGTCCGTCGTCGTCGGCGGCGGGCCCGCCTCGCGAGCGGTCCACGTCGGAGACGCGCTGGAGATCACGTCGGCCGCGAGGGTCGCGCTGGCCGAGGCCGAGGCGCTCGTGCTCGCGCTCGTGGAGACCGCGCTCGGGGCCGCGTCGACGTCGGTCCGCCCTCGCGCTCGCGGATCGCGGCACGCGACGACCGCGATCGCGATCGCGAGGCGGCCCAGCGTCCCCGACGGTCGCATCGCGACTACAAGGTGACCAGCGTCGCCGCGCGCACGTGAGGTAGTGCGCGCACCGCGTCCAGCGTCGCCGCGTCCACGTCGTTGTCCACGTTCCACAGCTGCAGCGCCTCCGCGCGACCCCGATCGAGGCCCACCTGAAGCCGGCCCACGTTGATCGCGCGCTGCCCGAGGAGCGTGCCCACCGCGCCGATCACGCCCGGCCGGTCCGCGTTCTTGAGCACAAGGATCCTCCCGTCGAGCGCGGCCTCGAGCGCGAACCCGTCGATCGCGACGACGCGCGGCTCGTGGGCGGTCCCCGTCCGAAAGACAGTGCCCCGCACCGCGCACTCGCCCGCGCCCTTGACCCGCAGCGTGACGAGCGAGGTGAAGTCCGTGCCTCCCCCGCGCTTGATCTCGCTCACCGCGATCCCGCGCTCGGCGGCGAGCAGCGCCGCGTTCACGGCGTTGACCGGCACGTCCATGTGCCGGCGGAGGAGCCCGGCGACCGCGGCCGCCGCGATGGGCGACGCGCCTCCCTCCGCCACGTCGCCCGCGACCTCGATCTCGACCGACTCGATGCGCTCGACGAGCTGTGACGCGAGCGCGCCGAGCAATCCCGCGAGATCGAGGAAGGGCCCGAGCCGGCCCCCGAGTTCGCTCGGCAGGGGAGGGAGGTTGACGGCGTTTCGCACCCTGCCGTTCAAGAGGTAGTCCGCGATCTGCTCGGCCACCTCGATCGCGACCTTCTCCTGGGCCTCCTCGGTCGACGCGCCGAGGTGCGGCGTGCAGATGACGCGATCCATCGCGAGCAGCGATGCGAGGACGGGGTGATCCTTCGGCGGCGGCTCCTCCGAGAAGACGTCGAGCGCCGCGCCGCCGACCTTGCCGCTCGCGATGGCCTCCGCGAGCGCGGCCTCGTCGACGATCCCGCCGCGCGCCGCGTTGACGATCAAAACGCCGGGCTTCATCCGGCGGAAGGCGTCCGCGCCCACCAGGTTCCGCGTCTCGGGGGTGAGCGGCGTGTGGACGGAGATGAAGTCCGCGCGGGCGAACACCTCGTCGAGAGGGGCGAGCTCGACGCCGAGCTTGCGGGCCGCCTCCTCGGTGAGCACCGGATCGAACGCGAGGACCTTCATCTTCAGGCCCTGCGCGCGATCCGCCACGATGCGGCCGATGTTCCCGAGCCCCAGCACGCCGAGGGTCTTGCCGAACAGCTCGGTGCCCTCGAAGCGCTTCTTCTCCCACGTGCCCGCGCGCATCGACGCGGTCGCCTGCGGGATGTGCCGCGCGAGCGAGCAGAGCAAGCAGATCGCGTGCTCCGCGGTCGTGATCGCGTTGCCCGAGGGGGTGTTCATCACGATGACGCCGCGGCGCGAGGCGGCCTTGACGTCGATGTTGTCCACGCCGATGCCGGCGCGCCCGACGACGCGGAGCTTGTTGGCCGCCGCGAGGACCTCCGCGGTCGCCTTGGTCGCCGATCGAACGACGAGCGCGTCGATCTCCGCGACGGCCGCCTTCAGCGCGTCACCCTTCAATCCCGTCTTCACGGCGACGTCGATCTCGGGGTGCCCGCGCAGTATCTCGACGGCGCGGGAGGACATCTCGTCGGCGATGAGGACGTGGAATCGCGACATCACGCGCTCCTGTGCCGCCGCCCCGTACGCGGGGGACGAAGCGTCATCCGAACACGACGTCGACGTCGTCGCCCGTGTTCTCCAGGCGCTTCGGGATCGCCTTGAAGAGCGTCATCAGCTCGTTCGCCCAGTCCGCCTCGCCTCCCGGCGAGCGCCGGATCGGCTCGAGATCGCGCGCGATCTGGGTGAGCTCGCCCTTGCGCGCGCCCTCGATGCCGAGGATCGTCGCGGCCTGATCGAGCATCGCGACCTCCTTGGGATCGACGTCGTTGTCGACGCCGGTGAGCCACGCGGCCGCCACGAACGCGAAGGCCTTGTCGCGGGCGGAGAGGCCCTCGACGAGGAGCTGGTCGACCGGCATCGGCTTCTCCAGCAGCTTGTCGAGGCGGTCGCGCATCTCCTTCGAGAGGTTCAGGATCGCGGCCGCCCCGCGGACCCCCTTCTTCTCGCTGTCGGCGAGCTTGCCGTCGGCCCACGCGATGGCGATGAGGAGGGCCAGCGTTTCCACACACGCGTCGATGCTCATGGTCAGGCGTCGCATGGCGTCATCATGTCCCATTTTGAAACGGAAGACCACCGGCCCGTTCGGCAGGGAAAATCTCGCGGAGGACCACGTCGAGCGGCGCGTCCCCGACCTTGCTCCAGCGCGCCGCGACCTCGCTCGCGTGGGTGGTGTCCGCCCCCACGAGCGCCTCGACGACGAGGCCGGCGCCGATCGCGACGACGGGCCGCACGGCGGCGAGGCGCATGAGGCGCGCGCCCTGCGGCATCGTCACGCCGGAGACGAACGGGTGCGACGAGCGCCGGGGGCCCGCGTCCACGTCGAGCGCCCACCGCGCGACCGCCACGTGATCGTGGAGGGCCTCCAGGTTCGCCAGCACATCGCCCGCGGCCGACGCCGCGAGGCGGACGACGAGCGCGCAACCGGGCGCCCGCTCGGGGGGCGCGCCGAACCTCCCGAGGAGGGACGCCGCACCCGGGTACGCGCACCCGGAATCCTGGAAGAGGCTCCGTGCCGCGACGTCGTCTGCCGCGCGGACGCCCGCGTCATCGACCGCCGCGCGGCGGGCGTGGATCGCCTCGCGCAGCCGGCGCTGGATGGCGCCGAGGCGGCGGTCGAGGGCGTCGCGCGGCGGGACGTCCTCTCCGACGTGGGTCCGGAGCCCGCGCGCGATCGGCTCCCACGGGGTGGGCTCGCCCCTCGTGCGCGCCGCATCGAGGCGCCCGCGGAGCCGCGTGAGGGCGATGGTGGCCTTCCGGTACGGGTCGTTCTTGATGCCGTTCTCGACGGCGTCGAGCGCATCGTCGAGCTCGGAGCTTGCGGGCTCGAGGAGGGGCGCGCGCGCGACGGCGGTGTCGATCTCGGCGAGCCTGCGGGCGAGCCACGCGTCCCGCTCCGCGATCCGGTCGGGTGCGCCGGTCGGGGTCCACGTCCGCGCGATCGCGGAGACGAGCACGCTCGCCGACCCGGGGAGCGCGCGCTCCTCCTCCTCGCGCGCCAGCTCCTCGCGCACCAGGCGCAGCAAGCGCTCCTTCGTCGCCCCGTCGGCGCTGCGTGCGGGGGCGCGGGTGACGGACTCGCGCACCGCCTCGAGGGCGCGGCGCCGCGCCGCGAACGAGAAGGGATCGAGTGCCCCGCCCACGAGCGCCGCGGTCGTGTCCTCGCGCAGGATGACGTCCATGGAGAGGGCCCGGAGGTCGGCGTCGCTCGGCTCCACGTGGGCCCGCTCGGCCAGCCTCCGGTCGATGGCCGCCAGCTTCCGCAGGGTCGCGTCGACGACGGGCTCGAAAGGCGGCGCCTCGACGGCTGGCTCGGGCCCACGCGCGGCGGGCGCGCCGGGCCCGCACGCGGCGACGAGGACGGCTGCGAGGATGGGGGCGCCGGTCGAAGGCCACCCGGAGGGCGGGCGCCTCTCTGGGAACGGGCGAGACATCGGTCAGACGCCCATCACCTTCACGATCAGCCGCTTGTCGCGCTGCCCGTCGAACTCCGCGTAGAAGACGCGCTGCCACGTCCCGAGGTCGAGGCGGCCCTTCGTCACCGGCACGATGACCTCGTGGTGGACGAGCATCGACTTCAGGTGGGCGTCCCCGTTGTCCTCGCCGGTGCGGTGGTGTTTGTATTCTGCACGGAACGGCGCGAGGTGCTCGAGCCACGCCCAGATGTCCTCGTGCAGCCCCGACTCGTCGTCGTTCACGAACACGCCCGCGGTGATGTGCATCGCGGACACGAGCATCATCCCCTCCTCGATGCCGCTCTTCGCGAGGATCCCCTCGAGCCGGGGCGTGAGGTGCACCAGCTCGCGCTTCTTCCGGGTGTGAAGGACCATGTACTCGGTGTGGGTCTGCATCGCGAGCCGCACGATACACCTGCGGCGAGCGTTCGCGTATCCTGGGAACATGCGCGGCGTCTCGTCCCGGGCTGGCGTCTCCCTGCTCGCGTTCCTCGCGTCCTGCGCGGGCGCGAACCTCGAGGCCCCCGTCTCCGAGCGGGCAGCCCCGGCGGACGCGGGACCGGGCGAGGACGTGACCGTGTCCGCGCCGAGAGAGGCCGGCGCCTCGACGGCCGACGTGACGACGGCACCTGGGTGCGGAGAGCTCGCCTCGGCGCGGACGGCGTTCGTCTGCGCTCCGGACGGCATGAGCCGCGGCAAGTGCCCCGACGGCGTGACGCCCCTTCGCGAAGCGTGCGCGCGCGGTTGCCTGCGCGCGGAGACCGGCAAGGACGCGGTCTGCATGGGCACGACGAACACCTGGAGCTGCAGCGGCGCCTACGGCACCACGAAGGTCGAGGACGGCGACTACTACCTCACGGCGTTCGGCTGCTGGGTCGACGCGGTCGGCGGCAAGCACGGGGATCCTGGCGACAACTGCATCCCCGCGTGCCTCGCCACGCTGAAGGCGCGCGGGCTCTGCGTCGCCGCCGACACGGGGAAGGCGTGCGAGGAGCGCATCACCTGGTTCGTCGCGGACTCCGCGCGCTTCGGGTGCGGCGCCAGGGTGCGCGTGTCGAACCCGGCGAACGGGCGCTCCGTCGTCGCCGCCGTCATCGACGCGGGGCCGGCCTGCTTCGTCGAGCGATCGGTCAGCCACGCCATCCTGGACGCGAGCGGCAGGGTGAACCGCGAGCTGTTCGGCAGCGACCGGGGCGCGGTGGACCGGTCGCTGGTGCACGTGGTGGAGGTGGACCCACGGACCCCGCTCGGGCCCTGACCGGACCGATCAGGGACGCGGCGAGCCGGGGGCTGGCGGGGGCGGCGAAGGGGCGCTCGGCGAGCCCCGCGGCTCGACGTGGCGCGGATCGGTGACCCCGAGGTTCACGTCCGGTCGGGCGCCCACCCAGACGAGACGCGCGACGCGCACGCGACCGCGTGCCCTGTCCGGCGGCGGCGTGGTGAACGCTCCGTCCAGCATCAACGCGTCGAGCCGTCGCGTCCGCGTGCCGACGACCGCCTTGCCGGTCCACGTCATCGCGAGCCCGCTCTCGCTCGTGGCCGCGATGGCGAGGGAGATCTCGGCCGCCTCGGGGAGGACGCGCTCGATGCGCGCCTCGCCGCGCGTGACGGTCCACGTCTTCGCGTTCAGCGTGCGCACGACGGCCTGCGCGAACGGATCCACGCGCGCGCCCACCCCGAGCGGGGCGTCCGGGAGGGAGGCGCTCACGCCGCCGCGCATGCCGAGATCCGAGAAGATGTCGAGCGCGAGGGTCTCCACGTCCCTCGGTACCCGCGCGCCCGCCTCGTCGAGTACGCGCGGCTCGGGGGCGGTCTCCAGGATCAGCGTCCTGCCGCGAAGCGGGGTCGCGTTCTCGTTGAACTCCGCCGCCCCCAGGACGCGCCGCGTGTTCTCCCCGAAGGTCACACGGACCCGCGTGACCGCGTCGCGCGAGGCCTCGAGAATGGTTGCAGTATACAGTGAATGGTAAGACGAGCCCGCATGCTCCCCCTGCATCTCGTCGAACCGGCTCTCCGCGAACGTCTCGGCGTGGAGCTCCTCACCCACCTTCGGAGTGTGATGCTCGAAGAGGACGTGGCCGGGCGGGACGACGACCTCCGCGCGGACGGGGGTCGCTCGGGACGTCGCGACGGCGACCTCCGCCGGCGTGACGGCGGGCGTGGGCGGGGCGCCGCACGCCAGGGCGAGCACGATCGGGGTACAGCCGAGGATGAACGAAGCGCGCACGCGGACCTCCTTCAGTGAAACGCCCCGGGAGGGAGACGTATGACACCCGACCCCGCCCCGCCGATGGCTGCCATGTTGGCAGATTCGTTCGGCCACTTGTCATTCTGTCGCGATTCACCGTCGGCCGCCCGCGGTCGGGCGCCCTCCACCCTCCGTTCGCCGTCCGCCGTCCGCCGTCCGCGGCCGTCTGATCCCCGCTGAGACCTGGCATGCGGTATGCTCCACCCCCTTCGCTCATGTCCTTCGCGCCGCTCCGCCGTGGAGCCCCCTTCCTCGTCGCCACCCTCCTCGCGGCCCCTGTCCACGCCCAGACCGTGGACCTCCCGGGCGCCCCCGGGACGATCGCCCGCGTCGATCCCTCCGGCAAGGAGGTCGGCAAGCGCCCCCAGGCCAACTTCCCGGACGCCGTGAGCTACAGCGACTGCGCGCAGGATCTCCGCCTCCGCATCCCGCTCGTGCTCTCCGGCTTCGACACGAGCGTGAGCCTCCAGGTCTGGGCGGGAGGGAAGGGTACCGACTGCGCACAGCTCACGAACCGCTCGGGAGCGGCCCGGCAGTGCTGGCGGGTCACGGCGGCCGACGTCGCGCGGCAGCAGACGGCCGAGGCTCTCCTCCGCGTCCGCGACATCCTCGCGCAGCGGCAGGCCACGAGCGACCAGTACGTGAACGCGACCGCCGAGATCTGCGGTCAGGTCGACGAGACCACCTTCACGGTCCACTTCCTCTGGGTGCGAGGCGGCGGCGACGTCGCCGGCTCGAAGACCCTCGACGTCGTGTCCGACACGATCGGGCCGCCCGCGCTCTCGGGCGTCTCGGTGTCGCCCGGGGACACCCGTCTCGGCGTCTCGTGGTCCAGCGTCGGTGAGGCCGGCGCGACGAACACCTCCCAGGTGACCGTGTACTATGCACGCGCCGGCACGAGCAGCGGGACCACGACCACGACGGTCGTGTGCGACGACGCGGGCGCGTCCTCCACGACGGACGACGCCGGCGACGGCGAGAGCGACGCGACCGCCAGCTCGAGTGACGCGGGCTGCCGGACCGTCACCACGACCACGCCGGCGGGCGCGTGCGCCGCGCCTGGCTTCACGAAGGGCAAGCCGCCGGACGACACCGTGCAGCGCACGACGGTGGGCGCGTTCGGGAGCTCGGCGACGATCTCGGGGCTCGAGAACGGCGTCACGTACGCGGTCGCGGTCGCCGCGACGGATCCCTACCTCAACGTGGGCGAGGTGTCCGATCTCACGTGCCAGACGCCGGTCGAGCTCGACGACTTCTTCGAGCGCTACCGTCGCGCCGGCGGCCAGGCCGGCGGGGGCTACTGCGCGCTCGAGGGCGCCGGGATGCCCGGCGGGTGCGGCGCGTTCGTGGTGGGCGTCGCGGGCGTGATGGTCGGCCTCTTGCGGCGGCGGAGGAGGAGAACCTCTCGATGAAGAACAAGGCCCTCGCGACCGTCCTCGTGCTCCTCGTGCTCCCGGCCGCGCCCGCGTCCGCGCAGGAGCTCAACGCCTACGCGCGCGGACAGGCCCCGGTGGAGTCGCCCCAGAACTTCGCGTTCGAGGCGCGCTTCTCGCCCTATCGGCCCCAGATCGACGACGAGCCGGCGTTGAAGGGGAGGACCCCGTACCGCGACACGTTCGGCTCGATGCCGCGAGCGCTCGTCCAGCTCGAGCTCGACTGGCAGGCGCTCCGCATCCCTCACGTCGGGACCGTGGGGCCCGGGATAGGTGTAGGATACACGGAAATGACCGACCGCTCGTTCACCACGGGCGGCACCCGCGGCGAGGAGGACACGACGCTCTCCATCTACCCGATGTACGCGGCCGCCGTGGTCCGCGCCGACGCGGTCTACAAGGATCTGCGCATCCCCCTCGTCCCCTACGCGAAGGCGGGCGTCGGATATGCCCTCTGGAAGGCGGCCAACCCCGGCGGCACGTCCACCGCGCTCCGCCCCGACGGCAGCTCCACCGAGGGGAAGGGCCACACGTGGGGCACGCACCTCGCGGTCGGCGTGGGGCTCGCGCTCGACGCGCTCGACACCTACTCGTCCCGCAACCTCGACCAGACGACGGGCATCAACCACACGTATCTCTTCGGCGAGTACTACCTCGCGAGCCTGAACGGCCTCGGGCAGGACAGCGCCCTCCGCGTCGGCTCGAGCTCCTGGGCGATGGGGTTGATGTTCGAGTTCTGACGCGCCCGCGGGTGCGGGTACCCTGGCGCGCGACTGTGGTCAGTTCCCGAGGATCGGGGTCGCTCCGCGCCCGAGCAGCTGCTCCACCGCTCCGAGGAGCTGCTCGGGGGTGAAGGGCTTCTGGAGGAGCGGATGCGGCACGTCGTCCCTCGGCGCGTGGCTGCCCGGCGCGAAGCCCGAGACGAAGAGGCGCGGGGCGGTCACGCCGAGCGCGGCGATCCGTCGCTCGAGCACCGTCCCGCCCATCTCGGGCATGAGCACGTCCAGGATGAGGAGGCCGAGCCCAGGGCCGTGTCGTGCCGCCACGTCGAGCGCCGCGTTCGCGTCGGAGGCCGTCCTCACGCGGTACCCCCGCGGGATGCCGCACCGCTCCTCGAGGAGGACGAGCCACTCCGGCGCGAGGACGACGAGGAGGTACCCGGCGAACAGGATGTAGGAGAGGTAGAGCGCGGGATCCCGGTCGATCGTCTCCTCGAGGTACAGGATGAGGTCGCCCATCGAGGACACGGCGGCCGTCTTTGCGCGGCGCGACCGGCGCGCGCGTGACCTCCTGCAGATCGCGCTCGGCCCACACCTCGTGGCCGTCCTCCTCCCGTCGCTTGTGCTCGTAGTGCGCGGCGAGGGCTTGGTCGCCGAGCGCCGTCGCCCTGTCGCGGGCGCGGACGAGGTTCGGCTGCGTGTGGCACACGAGGTGGTGCACGTTCTCGAGGTAGCGCGCGATGCACGCTTTCGTGAGCGTGCCGTCCGCGGCCTTCGAGAAGAGCGGGTTGGTGTTGCGGATCTGAGGAATCCCCTCATTTTCGAGCCCGAGCCCGCGCCCGAGCCCGAGCCCGATTCCTGCGCAACGAACCCGCGGTTCGTGCCGACTGGCGGGCATGGACGGGTTCGAACATGAGCGACTCGACGTCTACCGTGCGAGCATCGAGCTGGTGGCGGGGGCGGACCAGCTCG
>SXGT01875575.1_pt1 | contig 41934 bp, 24 predicted proteins | sample 3176221 | NCBI WGS metagenome assembly SXGT01 (sample SAMN11356862, study PRJNA531348) | freshwater metagenome | isolation source: freshwater sample F1-120 | place: China: Fuxian Lake, Yuxi | collected 2017-12-25
AGCCACGGGCACAGTACCACGCCGACGGCGTCAAACCCAAGCATGAGCGCGAGCCAGCCTTGCAATTCAGCCCATTGCGCGCCGTCGAGCGCCAGCGCCGACACCTGCACGCCGCCCAGCAACAGCGGTGCGGTCAACGGGTACAGCACCAGCGGTAGCAGCACCTCGCGCAGCCGCACCTGCGCCAGCAACCCCGCGCACAAGGCACCAAACAGCGCCTGACCGAACAGGCCCAGCGCCAAAGCCAGCGCGATGTAGTGCGGTTGCGCCACCCGGGCATCCAGAAACAGCGCGATGACCGGCGCCACGAAGACGCACACCAGCGCGGAAAAGAACAGCTGTAGCAAGGCCTTGGACCAAAATAGCGGAGCCGGGCCAGCCACCGTGCGCACAACCTGCGGCAGGGCGCCCGCCTCTTCTTCTGGCGCAAACAAGCGTAGTAGTCCCAAGGTGTTGGTGAACAGCAAGGTCACCCACAGCACGCCCGGCAGCTGTTCTTGGGCGGCGCGGCCCTGGCGCAAAAAGCCAAAGGCAAAGACCACCGCACACAGTAGCGCAAAAAGCAGCAGCAGACCGGCCACTTCGCGGGTGCGCACGGCAATGGCGACGTCTTTGCGCAAGAGCGCCCAGGTCAGACCGAGCGTGGTCATGGCGGGGCCTCCGCCAGCAACCGACCGTCGCGCACGACCAGAAAGGCGTCGGCATCGCGCAGGAACCCGAACTCGTGGCTCGCGGCGACTACCGCGCGGCCCTGCGCCCGCGCGCGCAGCAGGATCTCGGCGAGCAGACCCTGGCCTTGCGCGTCCAGACCCGTCGCCGGTTCGTCGAGCAGCCACACCCGCTGGTCGCCGCACAACAGCCTGGCCAGCGCGACCCGCTGCTGCATGCCGCGCGACAGCCCGCGCACCCGGCGCCGGGCATCGGCTGGCGCAATCCCGGTCTGGGCGAGGCAGTCCAAAAGCGCGGCGTCGGCTGCCGGCTTGCCTTGCAGTTGTGCGAACAGCGCCAGGTTTTCCAACGCCGTCAAGTCCAGGTACAGGCCCGGCTCGTGCCCCAGCCAGGCCAGGTTGCGGCACAGGTCGGCCGGGTCGATGTCGGGCAGCGGCACGCCGCGCAGCGTGACCTGACCGCGTTGCGGGGACACATGGCCGGCGAGCAACCGCAACAGCGACGACTTGCCGGCCCCATTGGGACCCCAAAGGGCGCACAGCGAGCCGGCAGGCACGCACAACTGGGCGTCGAGCAGCACCCAGCGACCGTCGACGGCCCAGCCCAGGTCGGCCGCACCGATCGCGGGCTCAGCCGCCGCCATGACCCCGCCGTGCGCGGTCTGCCACCAGCCAGGACAGCGCCGCCAGCGCCAGCAAGCCAGCCACCCAAGCCAGGGCCCGCCGCGGGCCCGGCGCCGAGACCGGCAGGTCGCCGAGTGCAAAATGCGCGACCTCGCCATAGGCCATCGGCGCGACCAGCACCGCACCTGCCAGCCGCTCTTTGCCTTGCTCGTAGCGCGAATGCCGCGCCGCCAATCGGCTCTTGAACGTCGGCCGTGCCGGCGCTTGCGCGACCAGCACCACTGAAGCCCACACGTGGCCGGCCGTCGCGCGCAAGCCCAAATCCAGGTCGCTTGCGCCGACGTCGATCTGCAGGCGCGAGCGCACGCTGGCGGTCTGATTGGCCAGCAGTCGGCCGGTGAGCTGCACGCCGCCCTGCAGTCGGACGAGCTTAAGCGGCCCGTCGGTCTCGACTTGCAGCGCTTGGGCCTGCGCCGGCAGCACACCGCGATCGAGGACCACATCGCCCACTACGGGCGCCAGCAGCGGCAGCCACAGTGGATCAGTGGCGTCCAGGGCCAGTTCCACGGGGCGGTCGGCCGCAATGCGAACCTCTTGCTGCACGAACAGGCGGCCCTCGTCGAGCTGAATCTGCGCCTGGACTTCCATGCGCGCGTGGCGCGGCCCGTGCGCGGACTGTGGCAGCGCGGCAGCGTGCGTCGGTGCGACCAGCACCATGGCCAGCGCCAGCGCCACGCCAGCCAACGGAGGCAAGGTCGCCATCGCTTAGACGGACCGCGGCGCGCTGGCCGAATCGAGCGCGCGCAGACGGTCGTCGATGGCCAGAGCTTCGGCCTCGTAGCGCGCGCGCAGCTGCTGCAGGTCGGCGGCGCCGAGCTTGCCGGTCTGGGCGTCGAATTCCAGCTCGCGCAGGTGGTTGACCAGCCGCCGTTGCTCGGCCAGCAGCGACTCGCGCGCGCCGTCGGGAGCCGTAGGCTCACTGCCGGTACGACTTGCCGCCGTCAGTACCCCGCGCAGCAACTGCAACAGCGCCAGCGCGGCCGCCAGCGCGGCCAGCACCGCCATCAGGCCAGCCAGCGTCCCTTTCACCGTTTGCGCATCCTGGCCAGCAGCCGGCCAAACAGCGACGGATCGGTAAACACCGAGCGGTTGCCGGGCAAGTGCTCGGCCAGCGCGTTGACGAAGTCGCGGGTCTCAGCGTAGCGCTTGCTCGGGTCGCGGTGCAGCGCCCGTGCGAAAACGTCGTCCACTGCGCGTGGAATGTTCTGCCGAAAGTGCTGCAGGGGCTTGTGCGGAATCGGCCCGTCGCCGCGCAAGTACTCGAGCACCAAGCTGGCCCGCGTCGCGTCGGCGGGCACTGCGCGCGCACCTGCCAGCCACTCGAAAGCGATGAGCGCGAGCGCAAATTGGTCGGCGCGCGCATCCACCACGTTGCCGAGCGCCTGCTCCGGGCTCATGTAAGCCGGCGTGCCCGGGGGCCGTTCTTTCTCCCAGCCGACGGCAAAGCGGTCGGGTCGATCGGCAAGCGCGGTCGCCGTGCCGAGGTCGTAGGTCTGCACGCGCACGCCATGGATGGCCGACTCGCCGACCACGCAGTTGGCCGGTGTCACGTCGCGGTGTACCCAGCCGCGGGTGTGCAGTTCGGCCAGCCCGTCGGCCCACTGCCGCAGCACAGTCACCATCTGGGCCGGCTCCCAGGTGGGCTTACTGGCCATGACCTGCTGCAGCGTCGGACCTTCGGCCAACTCCATGGCGATATACGGCCGCCGGTCAGGCGTGTAGCCGGTGCGGTAGACCTTGACGAAGCACGACGACTGCAGGTGTCCGAGCAGTTCGGCTTCGCGCAGCATCGCCGCCGCCGCGCGTCGGCCATCGGCCTCGGGCAGCGACAAGTACAGGTACGACAACATCTTGATCGCCAACCGCCGGCCGCCGACCGAGCGCTGGCGCGCCAGGAACACGTCGGCGTGGCTGCCGGCGCCGAGGGCGTCGAGGATTTCAAACTCACCGTCGATCAGCTGGCCAATCAAGGCCTCGACGGCGGGTCGCGATGCGCGGCGAATGGACATGTTGTCAAATGGCGGAGCGGAGTTGCAACGCAAGCGGCGAGGCCCATGGCGCCCCGGGGCTGGCAAGTGTGCCAGAAATGCAGCGGCGCGCACACCAGGGCGGGGGCAAACTACGCCACCGGCAAGGCCCGCAAATCGCCTGCCAGTCGCTGCATTTCGCCCTGCAGCGGGTGGGCTGCAGCCCAAATCAGCCGAAAACGGTCGCGCCCGAGCGGCAGTTGCGGCAGCGGCTCGACCAGGGCGCCGCTGGCCAGATCGGCGCGCACGAAATAGCGCGGCAGCACCGCCACGCCCGCGCCTTGCAGCACCCGCATACGAATGGCGGCAATGGTGCCCAAAAGCTCGGTGCGCAGAAACGACCAGGTGGCGCCGGCCGACGCCTCCAGGCAATACCGGAACAGCGGCAGATCGGCGTGGGCGTCGAGCAGGGTATGGGCCGCGGCGTCGTCGGGCGTGCACAGCGGTGTGGTTGCCAGCAGTGCCGGCAGGGCGACCAGCGCATAGTCTTCGTCGTGCAGCGGCGCAAACCGCAAGGCCCCGCTGCTAAAGCGCACGCTGGTGACGACGGCGTCGACGCCGCCACTGGATAAAAGCCGCAGCAAGTCGGGACTGTCGCCAAACCGCAGGTGGACGGTGCGCGCGGGCTGGGCGAGCTGCAGCGGCCCGAGCGCCGGCACCAGCCAGCTCAGGCCCAGCTCGTAGCGCGTCCCAAGCGTCAGCTCGTAGGGCGGCAGCGCCGCGGAATCGGCGACAGCGGCCACACACTGGCGCGCCGCATCCAGCGTGCGCCGGGCGTGTGGGACCAGCCGCAAACCGGCGGCGGTCAGCGCGACTGTGCGGGTGGTTCGCTCGAATAGCGTGGCGCCCAGGTGGTCTTCAAGGCGGCGAATACGGTCTGAAAACGCAGTCGGCGACAGCGCCACCTGGCCGGCGGCGCGACCAAAGTGGCCAAGGCGGGCCGCGGCATCAAAGCAGCGCAGCGATTCCAGGTCGGGCAACACGGCGATCCCCGGCGCAGCGACGCGCAAGGGCAAGTGTGCCGATGCGTCGATTATCCGTCAATGGCGAATAGTCGTGTTCAAAACATGCCGATGGACACCACAATCTGGCGACGTAGGCTGTGCAGCGAGCGGGCCGGCCTGGCCCGAGAGGTACCCTATGATTCGGAGTTCGCTTTTCGCTTGTCTCGGCCTGTTCCTGCTGGTGGCCCGCTGCGGCGATCTGACCGCCGACGCCGACCAGATCGTGCGCGGCGCGCCGACGGTAGGCCTGCAGGTTGAAGTCGCGACAGGTGCGCGGCGCGCGCTGCCGGTGTGCGCGCCGCAGCCCGAGCCGTGGGCGTTCAACGCGTTTGACGACATCGTCGGCCTGCGCGGCGGCCAGTGCCCGGTAGTTGCGCTGCACAGCGACGCCAACGCCGATGGCAGCGCCGAGGTGACGGTGCGCTACGACCACGAGGCCAACACGGTGACGGTGCGCCACTTTGAACTCGGCAAGCAGACGGGCGCGGTGCTGACCTACGGGTTTGATGGCGCAGGTCGCGTGATCCTGGCCGAGCAGCACGCCGCCGACGGCGCTGTGGTGTATTTGGAGACCCGCAGCTTTGACGCCAAAGGTCACCTGCTTCGGCACGAGACGCGGTCGTGGGCCGGCCCCAAACACGCGACCCAATACGCGACCGTCGTCGAGCAGACCTGGCAGGGCAGCCTGCTGGTGGCGCGGCAGCTCGACACCACGCCCGGCAACCACAGCGAGTCGTTCGCCTGGACCTACGACAGCGCCGGACGCATGACCGCCGGCACGCGCACCGTGAACGACAAACTGGCCGCGCAAGTCCAGTGGCGCTACGACGGCCAGGGCCGGCCGGTGGAACTGACCCGCTCCATCGGAACCAAGCAGTCGATGCACGCCACCTGGTCGTGGGCAGAGGGTTCGCGCTTGGTCAGCCGCAGCGCCGAGGTGTTCCTGGGGGCAGGTGGCATCACCGCGCGGCTGGACGACTACGACGCGCCGACTGGCTCCACCGGCGCCGGCAACTGCTATGGCTGCGGAACCGGTAGCGGTGAAGGTCCGGCTTGGGCCGACGCTGCACCCGCTGCGCGCGCGGACTGCCAGCCGTTGCCGACGGCGATCGGGCACGGCTACCCGGAGACGGCCTATGCCCCGCAAGGCGACGTGCCGCTGGACAACGACGGCGTGGAAGGCGCCCCATACTCGCCGTATGCCTATGGCGGCTATGGCTACTATGGCTACTACGGATATGGTTACGGTGGCGGCAACGGCGGCTGGCTCGGCCACGGTGGCCCGGGTGGCAACTGGGATGCGCTGGCGGTGTCGATCCCGCACAGTTCCGCGCGGTTTGACCTGCAATACGACAGCAGCGGTCGCATGATCCGCGAGCACTTGCACGTGGTCGCAGCCGCGAGCGTGGCTCAGCCGCCGCCGGACCTGGTGCGCGTGCGCACGTTTACCGGGCCGCATCTGGTCGACGACAGCGTGCTGGTCGCCGGCGACACCGATGGCGCGCCGCTGCGGCAACTGCGGTTCGTCCGCGATGCACAAGGCCGCCTGGCTCAGCGCGAGCTGCTGGCCGCGTCGACGGTGGTGCTGCGCGACCTGTGGCTGCGCGACGGCCCACTGGTGGTCAGCCAACGGCAGTTTGGCGTAGCCAAGCTGGGGCAGGTGTTGGCGCCGACCGCCGCCGCCAAGCCGCTGGGCAAGCTGGTGCTGGTCGAGGGCAACCGCATCGACCGGGTGCTGGACCAGCGCGGCCACACGCTCGACTTGGAGGTGCGGCAGGGCGGCACGGGCAAGCTGCTGAGCCATGTCAGCAGGCAGTTCGACGACCGCGGTCGGATGGTGAACAGGACGCTCGGCCACCAGGACCACGACCCCGTCAGCCGCGAGTCGTGGCAGCACGACGACGCCGGCCGGCTGCTGCTGCACGCGATTGACTACGGCAAGAGTGGCTGGTTTGAGCGGCACAGTTTCGATGCTGCAGGGCGGCCGGTCAGCCATGAGCAGGGCAGCGACCTGGCCAAAGGTGCGACGTGGCGGCAGGTTTGGGAGTATGGGTGTTTGTAGGGGTTGGGGGCTAGGCAGGCCGGCTGGCTAGGGCCACCTGTCAAGGCCGGGGTCTTGCCAGCGGCGGAAGACACCGCCTACGCTCATTGTCGCCGACCGGCGGATGCCGGGGCTGGGTGAGGAGCCGCCATGTCCGCCAACAACCCACGGCCCAGGCGCAGTGCGGTGCTTGTCCACCACATCGGCCACCACGACCTGTAGCTGGTCGCGAACAACGGTGGCAGCCGCAGCTGGACGGTGGCGCTCAAGGGGCGCGTCATGTTGCGGCGAACCCAGCAGATCGCCGAAATCCTGGAGAACTGCGACCAGCAAGCGACGTGGCGGGCCTTTGACGTGCAGACCGCGTCCGTGCCGCTGCCCACCGCGTTGGCGTGTAGCGTCGGCGACTTCCGCGAGCCGCCCGGCTCGCTGGAGGCCCTGGAACCGACAGACGCGGTGGCGGTGACGGCATTGCGCTTTCCATTGCTACAGGCCGCGCTGACGGCCTTTGCCCGCGGCGCTACAAGCGGCGGCGCCCACACCTTGCTCCTGACCTGGTCCCCGTCGCTGCCCCCGCACAGCGACAGCGTGGTCAAGGTCGCCGCCATGCTGGAGCGTGCCGCGACGCATCTGATGCCGGGCCTGCAGGTCGTTTGCCTTGAACCGCCAGACGGAGACCCATTTCGTGTCGCGGCGATGGCCACCTACGCCAATGAGACGCTTGTGCCATGGTTCGATCGACAGATTGTCGAGTTGCGCGCCAGCGATGCCAAGGCCAGGCTTGACGTGTACCTGTCGCACAACACAGGCACGTCTGCCGCTATCTGGGTGCTGACCAACGCGCTGCGCCACCTCAAGCCGGCCTTGGTGGCGATCCCCAAGTGCCGCGCGCGCCCGCTACCCGGCGTGCCGTTCGCCGCGGAGGTTCTGGAAGAGACTTGGGTCGACGCCGCCCCCCCGTGCGCCGTTGCCACTGTTTCCGACCAAGCGTTCGCCAAGGCGATCGAAGAACTGCGGCACTGGCGGGCCGCGTACACCGAGGCCATCGCGTCGCCCCACCACGAACTCGGCAGCTTCTGGCTGGCCAAAAGTAGCAAGCCCGTGCTGGCGGTTGTCGTGTGTCAGTTGGCCGACGGGTCGCTGCAGGCCTTTCGTGGGTGCAACATGGAGGTGTCGCTGCCGACCGGATCGCTTTGCGCGGAGCGCAACGCCATCAGTTCAGCCCTGGCCGCGAACCCGGCGATGCGGCGCGAGGACGTCCGGTGCGTGGCGGTCTATGGCGGCCAGTTGGGCGACAAGCGCTTTGACAACCCGCTGGAGCCGTGCGGGGTTTGCCGCGAATGGTTGCTGAAGATTGCCGAGGCCAACCCGCATTTTTGGGTGATTACGTTTGCCGATGATGCGGCGACGCAAGTGCATGTGCGGCCGGTGGAGGGGTAGGTTGGCTAGCGGTCAATACCTGACTTGCCGGTTGCTGGGCCAAAATTGACGAAGTTGACACAGACTATGCGAGATTCGAAATGGTGCGTGTACGCCCACAGCCTACGCGATCGTTCTCGATTTCGCGGCACCAAAGCCCAAATGCCGCGCCTGATACTGCGGCAACCGGCTACGCACAATCGCAATCGCATCCGCAGGGTTCGCCGCGTAGAACACCTGATCGTCGCCGATCTCCGGGTAGCGAGTCCGCGCATCGACCGGCGCACCGGCGAGCTTCTGGCTCCACCCCGGGACGTCAAGGCCGACAATCAGCCGCTTGTACTGCCAGGCGTAGCCGATTTCGGTCAGCGTGCCGGCGCCGCCGCCCACGGCCACGACGGCATCCGCATTGGCAATCACCGTATTGCGGGCGGTGTCGAGGTGCGTCGCTAGCACGATGTCGACCCATTCGTTGGCCTCGGCTGGGTCGCCGACCGGCAAGACGCCGACAGTGTCGCCCTCGCGGTAAGCAAGGGACGCGTGTGCACCGCGACAGGCCGCTTCCATCACGCCGCGCATGCCGCCGCAAAGCACGCGAAATCCTTCGTCCACGGCTAGTCTTCCAAGATCGAATGCCGCCTGCCAGCCTTGAGAGCCAGGTTGCGCACCAGCGTCGCCGACAATCGCAAGCAATTTTCTGCGGCTCATAGCGAAAGCTCCTTGGTGCGACCGAGCACCTTGTCGAGAAAATCCGGGTCATCCTGCGCCAGCAACCTGGGAAGCGCCATATGCTTTGGCACGGTCGACGGCGGTTCGTGCAGGGCGAATCCGAGTTCGAATCCCGCAGCTTCCGCATGTTGGGCCAACCGGCCATCGACATCGCCGTCCGGCCAAGCTAGCGCCCTTGGCTGGCCCAGAGCCTCCAGCCAGGAGCGCATCGAAGCCATGGTGACCTGAAGTTCGTTGTTTGGGCAGGTACTCAAGCGCACGTGGTCGGTGCCGTGGCCGGCCAACGCAACACCCATCGGCACAGCAGCTGTGAGTTCGGCCGCCGACGCGTACAGCAATCCCGGTTTGATGTGTGCCAGGTCTACGCCGTGCTGCTGCGCGGTATCCGCGACTCTGCTCAATTGCTGTCCAATGGGCAGGCGGAGCAGTTCGGCCCGACGGCCGCCGGAGATTTCGCGCATGCCTTGATCGGCAGGCACTTTCGCGGTCGCCAACACCACGCGCATCAAATCGAGCGGCGCCCACGTAGGGAACCCGTCGGCAGTCGGTGCGCGGGCAAACTGCACTGCAGGCACACCGGAGCGTGCCAGGACTGGTACCGCCAATTCGATGAAGTCGCGGTAGCCATCGTCGAAGGTGACCAAGAGTGCCCGCTCCGGCAAAGTCGCAAGTCCACGGTGGGCTTGGAGAACCTGCGCCAGCGAGACAGGCCGAAACCATCGCGCAGTCGAGCGCATCTGTTGGACAAAGGCCGCCAGCGATATCGCCATGCCACGACGCGTGTACAATTCCGAAAGCGGATCATGCACATCGCGCACGACTCGGTGGTAGCACAGGGTAGTCAGGCGGGCCAGGCCGTCGTCGTGACGTGGCACCTTGGCGTATGAAGGCCGCGCAATCAGGCGCGCGACCACCCGCTCGCGTTGCTGACGCTCGGCCTCGGGTCGCTCGGTTGACGGCTCGTGCAGGTAAAGGGCCCGCTCGATGTGCCGTGGATCCTTGGCCATTTCGACGATCGGCAGCATGAAGGCCCAGTCATTGGCCAGGTCGACCCAGTCGCCGCCAAGTTGCAAATCCGCGCGGGCGATGCGGTCAAAGAGCGACTTGCGAAACGTGCGCAGGTGTTGCCACACGTTGCCGCCGCGATGCGCCCGCGGGTCATCAAAGGTCACAGGGTAGCGCGCCTGCTTGTCGGTGCGAATCATGCTTCCCACGGTGACGTCGGCACCCTCGGCGTGAAGGCGCGCCACGGTTGTCAGGGCGTCGCTGGCGCCAAGCGCGTCGTCGAGGTCAAGCAGAACCACAACTGCATCAGGATTGACGATGCACTGGCGAATGGCCAAGTAGGTGTTCGCCAGCAGGCCTTGCCGGCGCCGTTGTTGGATCACGGTCGCACGGTCGCCCAAGCGGGCCGCCTCGGCCACCAGAACGTCACGCGCGCTGTTGGTGGACGCGTCGTTGATGACCACCGCGCCCCAGTCGCAGTCGACTTGGGCCAGCAGCGAGTCGAAACACCTGCGGATCCGGCCCGCCGGCACGTCGCGACCGCAGACCACCACCACCATAGACTCGCGCCGTGCCTGCCCGAGCCAAGCCTCTTCCGGGCCGCACACCAACGGTTGGCGAACCTGTGCGGCTGGCGCGCAGCCCGCCTCGACGCGATCGAGAATCAGGAGCAGGTCGGTAGTCCGCGGCTTGCGGGCATTGTCGACGCCCGCGAACCACAGCGCCGGTGAACCGCGCCGCAGCGATAGGCAACGCCCTTGCCCTGTCAGCACATCCAAACTCCGATGCCATGGTACGGCTAACCGCCCTTGCGCGATTTCGTTGGGCAATGGCCGCAAGGCAACGAGCCGCGCGCGGTGCAGCCAACCAGCCATGGCCTCAACGCGGTGTGGGCTGCGGTTGGTCCCTGTTGTTTGCGGGTCAGCATGGCCGCCGAACACAGGCAAGGAAAGAGCCACGGCCGTTGGCGTATCGGCAAAGACCTGCGCGGCCTCGTTGATGAAGTCGAAACCGAGTAGGGGTCGGCCGATCAGGACATCAGCGTCCACGTGCAGGACAATGTCACCCCGACACGACTCGACAGCTTGCAAGAAGCCCAAAGCGGGCTGACCGTTGGCAACGTGCGCGCCGTTGTGGTCCAGACCGAACCACCGTTGCGCCAGTTCCCCGGCCGCGCCGTCCAGTGGCCCATACACGACGCGATCCACCACACCATCGCGCTGCAGGCCTTGCAGGATGTCTTCAACATCTTTGAGGTTGCCATGATGCCATGACCGCGGATAGGGGCCAGCAAACGGGTCGAGCGCCACCACCACTTCGTCGAACGCGCGCGGCTGGCCAAGTTGGTTGACTTGATGAACAACAAAGTCGAGCAACAGCGGGGCGTCCATCGCGCAGGCCTTGATGACGAGGGACGTCCGCGCAAGGGCATCGGGCAGCGGCCGCAGCCGAAAAAGGCGAAACTCGGCGAGCATTTCGAACCGGCGCACGTCCAGACCGTCAACGGTTTCTTCTGCCACGATCTGCAACCCAGCCTTGGCGAATGCGCGCCGGTACCAGCTCAATGGCCGGTGGTATTCGACACGGCGGCGCTGCGACGCCCGCACGGTCTTCTGGTAGGCAAACCGCTGCTGGTAGTCGGCCCCCGGCGCGCAGTGGCGGCACTGATAGTCGGTCTCGGGCGTCTGCAGGGCGGTCGGGTCACAAATCGCCACAAGTGCCTCGCCGCCATCATGAATTAGCTTCGAGATGTTGCCGAGCACCTGCGCGGCCACCTCGTCCGGCACGGCACACAGCACGAGCGAGCAAAGCACCTGGTCGTACCCTGCCTTGTCCGCCAGCTTGCGCTCCAGCGCCGCAGAATCGAGGAATTCGACGTCGGGCAGCGACCTCGCCCACAGCAGGTGCAAATCCGGGTCAATGTCGAATGCCGCGAGTTGGTCGGTGCGCAGAAGGCGATGCACATTGCGAGGTTTGCCGCAGCCATAGTCGAGCATTGCCGTCGGCGCTCGGTCGCGCACCCGCAGCTCAACCAGCTCATCAAGGCGCTGTTTGGCCGGGCTCAAACCCACGGCGGCATGAAGCACCTGCCAGCCCGCCAGCTCGGCAAAATCGGTATCGCCAATCGACTGGCGCATCAAGTCGTTGAGATTGCTGCGTGTCGCGAAGCGCCAGCTCAACCACGCGCGCCGGATCATCGCCGCTTGCCCAACCTCGGTCAGCGGCTCCAGCGACTTGCCCAAGTCGACGAGGCGCAGCCCGCTAGTGGTTCGCAAGAGGTTCTTGGGGTGCACGTTCGAATGAACCCAGCCGGCTTGGCACAGCGTACGCAGCATGGTCAGCAGTTGGGGACCGTGGCCGCCCGCATAGGCCTCGCCGTCGATCAGGTCCATTTCGATGACCACGCACTCGCCAAACTCGTGTACTGCGTGCAGCGTCGGCAGCGCTCCGGGTACGGGGCAGTCGAGCAGCCGGCGCAGCGTCGGCAAGTGGTCGATCCGGCTGCTCCTGCTCCAGCGATCAAACAGCTTGAGCGCGCGGCCGCCGACCTCCAGCACTACGCCCTCGGCCCCCATGCCGAGCAGCTTGGTGGCTTCTTGGTTCAGCCGCCGGCGCACAATCCGCATGGCGCGCTCGTACCGCGTGCTTGCGGTCCACTCTCGGAATGTGTCCAGCGTTTCGCGGGTGGCGCCGGAGAGTTGCGCGTCCGCCGCGTCAAGGTAGGCGAACAGCATCGCGTCATCAACGCGAGCCCGGACGTCGTGGACCAGCTTGGCAATTGCCGCATCGGCGAAGTCCGCCCGTGCGCGTTCGCCCAGTTCCCGCAAAGCCCCAACAGCCTTGGCGAGTTCCGGTTCGGCTGTCCACCAGGTGGGCGCCCGGTCCAGCATGCGGCACAGCGCTTGACCGAGGCCGATAATTCGTTGGGCGCCGATACGGCAGAGTGCCAGTCTCTGCTCGCAGTAGCGACGGGTGGCTGCGCAGATGGTCTGTTTTTCCTCGACCGTCAGAGCAGTACGGGCATCGCCGCGTTGCTGCAGCAAGTCCTCGTACGCCCGCGCAAAGGCGTGCCCGAGGATGTCGTCGGCCCAGTTTGCGTAGTCCAAGGGCCGCGCTATGTCGTCGGATCGGTCGTGGTGCAAGGCGATTGGCATGCCGACTACGCTTGCGCCCAAGCGGTACTGGGCATGCACAGCCCACAGCGTGTCAGACCTGCGAACATGCCGACTGCCCAGCTTTGGCGACAGGTTGGGCGCGCGCCGCAGCAAGTCCAAATCGAACACTAGCGTATTGCCGCCCCTCAACACGGTCGGCCGGGCACGTTCCAGTGGGTCGCCGTCGAATTGCTGCAACGGCCGAAACAGTTGCTCGCCTGCGAGGATCCGAAGGCAGCGCCGGCCGACGTGGAGCAACGTTCGTTTCAAGTCTGGCTCGTTGCAAACCGGCATGAACGGCGTCTCCAACCGGTCGGTCTCGGTGCGCGGGTGGTCGTGGTAGTAGTCGCGGCGTTCGCGCATCCACGGGACGTTGACCTGCTCGCCGGGCGGAAGCTGCTCTGTCGACTCGCGCACGCAAGCGCCTGCAAGAAAATGCACTAAATCCACAAGTTGGGTACGGATCGAGCCAGCCACCGGAATCGGCGGGTCGCCGAGCATGGAGCCAATGACCACATCGTGCCCGGCATCGCGAGCGCGCTGGATGTCGGAAACCAGCAGCTTGAGATCCTTGGGCAACCGCATGTCGTCATCGAGGATCCACGCCACGGTGTCCTCGCCCATCCGGCTGGTCGCAGCGACGAAGCGATGCAGCAGCGTGCGCGACTCGGCGATGGACTTTTTGCGAGGAAGTTCATCTGGCAGCCCGCAGTCTGCAACGACCTTGACCTGCGCGGCGAGTGGAGCCGGCCAAACCATCAGCCCCAGCCGGTCGGCGCACTCAACCGCGCGAGCAAATCCGACTGGGTCCGCGTTCTCAAGCAGCACCACGTCCAAGCGGCCGACCTCGGCAACCGCCGCCAGCCGCGCCAGATCCTGCAATAGGCGCTCGGCCTTATGCGGCGCATCGCCATCGACGATGACGCCGACCGCCAACTTGAGCGTCCGGCCTGTCGTCACTGCTTGGCGCTTTTGCGGCCGCTCTGCGCGCTCGTTCGCCGGTACAGACCAACCAAACAGGTCAGCCGCACGCACCTTGAATGCGTCCGTTTGGCTTGGAGTCATGCGCCAAGCGTACTTGCGGTAGAAGGCGTCGAGGCCGCGCAACTTGGCCGTTGAGCCTTTGTCGGTCAGTCGCTGCGAGCCGTGCAGCGTGTCGTGATGGCACGCCGGCCGGGATTGGATGCGCAGGCGCGCCCCGAGATCGGCGAGGCGGATGCACAGGTCGCGATCGGTGCAGCTTCGCAGCGCCTCATCGAATCCGCCGACTTGCAGCCACGTGCGCAGCCGCAACGACAAGTTTGAGCCCTGGATGCCCGGATTGGTCGCCAAGAAATCGCTGGCACGCAGGGCGGCGGGCGGCGTGATGACTCGGCCGTCCGGACAGTCGGTGTCGTGTCGGAAGAAAGCAGCGGCGACGACGTCTGCGTGGTCAGCAACTGCGGCCACGTCTTCGAGGTAGCAGGGATCCCACCAGTCGTCGTCGTCGAGGAACGAAGCGATGGTGCTGTCGAGGTCGAATTCCGGCTCCAGCGCGTGCATGGCCTGATTCCATGCGCCCGATGCGCCGGCAGTGCGCCCGTTGTGCAGGACTGCGAGCGGCAAGCCAAGAGTTTGGAAGCGTTGTTCGATGGCGCCAACGTCGGCGTCCTGGCGGTCGACGACGAGGACGATTCGCTCCGGTGGCAGCGTTTGGGCTTTCACGGAGCGCAGCGCGCGGTCGAGCAGTTCTGGACGCTGGCCGGTCGTTGCGAGGACGACGACAAAGGCTTTAGGTGCAGTGCTGGACTTCATGGTGGCCATCCTTGGATGGAGGACAAGCTGCTTACGCGGGCTCGGCGCGAAACGACGCGCTTGGCTCCACGGCAGACTACGCAACGGCCGAGGATCTGACCACCAAGATCCGCAAGGGCAGGCTCATGCTGACGGCGTCTCTGGCAATTGACCATGCTGTCGCGAGGAATTACCCTCGCCTCATGCCCCTTTCCCTCTACATCGACGAAACTGGCAACTTCGACGCCGCCTTCAGCCACGACGTCGCAATTTGCGGCCTGCTCGCCGACGACGTAGTGCACCGGAACCTCGCCGCCCGCCTGCGACCCGCGGCCGAAGCGTTTGCACCCGAGGTCCCCTGGCCGTGGCACGCCGCCCACCTCAATCGCGCGGTGATGTGGGCGTTGTGGCACGACGCACTGCCCAAGGCGGTCGACGCGGATGCGTTTTGGCGTGAACCGGCTGAGCAGTTGGCCGATCTCGTGCGGACGCACGCGCCCCGCAACTGGCGCACGGCGACAGATGCGCTGAGGACCGGAAGGCGACCGGACATGGACGATGTCGGCGCGGTAGAACAAGCAGCCAGGGCGCACGATCCAGCGGGTCTTGCGGCACTAGCCGTTAGGCAATCACAAGTACTTGCTTTTCTTGACTACTGCCTGACCACGCTCGTGGAACAGGCGGGATCATCGCCAGCGGTGTTTGCGGCAGAGGCTCTTCGGCCCGAGGAAGCTTCGCGCGCAGACCGATACTTGGCACTGCTACCGTCAGCGGTCAGCCGTGCTGTCGATTTGGCAATCGTCGATCCTCCAAACTGCGGCAAGTCGTTCGAGTTGCATTTGTACGTTCTCGGTCGCCACGTGGTGGACCCTGTTCTTGGCACGGCCACCGATTTACACCAACGACATCTGCAGCAGGCCGCTGCGACCGCCACGCAAGTCATCTCCCGGTCGCGCGCGCATGGAGCGACGACGGTGCGCGTGGTTCCAGTTGAAGTCGCCAAATTCCAAGGCGATGTTCACGGCTCATTCGTGCTGGCCGATCGCTTGGCGAACTCGGCGGGCCGCGCGTTTCGCAAAGCGGCAGGAAAGTCGCACGCGCACTTGGCCACCGTCTTACAGCACGAAACCGGAGTACCGATTGCCGAAAGCGCGACGCGCTCGCCGCTCGCCGCCGGCCAACCAGCTCAGAGCTACATCGACCATCACCGCGGCTGCGGCGTCCATCCGCGCCCGGATGCTCCGGACCTGAGCTCGTGCCGACCGTGGGCGGCGGAACAGGCGCGCGCGTGGGCCGAGGAGCTTGCATGAGGCTCCACCATGCATTGAACGTATATAGCCGGCGGTTGCGCGGCGTTGTCGCCACTGCACAAGAACGCGAAGTGGCGTCTGCGGTAGTCTCCAAGGCGCTGCAGCAATTTGCACAGCGAGGCACCCCGGTCCGCGAGTTGGCTGTTGAGGACATCGTCAACGCGGCACAGGCGAAGTTGCTGCGGGTTGCGCCAGAGTGCGCGGCGGCTGCGCTCGACGACGGCCCGGAGGCCGATATCGCCGACAAGCAATGCGGTGCGTACCTGCGGCGGACGGTTGATAGCGTCAAGGCCGATCAGATCCGCCGACTGCAGCGTCGCGACAAAGAAGCTCAGACCATTGAGGGTGCCATCGAAGGCGAAACGCCGTCCGGTCCGGCGGCTCCGCAACTGGACGAGGCCTTCCTTCACGACGTCAAGCGCCTTGTGGGCGCAGAGGTGATTCCGCGCCTGGCGCGCCGCGCAGGGCCGCACCACGCCGAGCGAATGATCGCAGAAGGCCGCGCCGCTATCGACGAAATGGTCGACTTGCAAACAGGCGACCGTTCCGTTGAGCAAGTTCTCGGCGTCGCGCACATTGATACCGAGTTCGACACAAAACGGGGCGCATTGTACCAACGGCACTGCCGCCTGCGCGCGCGAATCAGCGCAACCGCGGCTCACATGGCGAAGATTCAGAGGAGCCCAACGCGGCCGGGCTTCCTGCTCGAACCAGAAGACGTCGTCAACATCGAGCGGTGGTTGCAACTGCTCAAAAGGCGGTCGTAAATGGATGCAACACGGGTGTCAGATCCGGGTATTGAACGTCGTCTACCCAACCGGCCATGGGCCACTTTGCGGCGCAAAGGCAAGAAATGACAGGCTTCAGCAACAAATCGCCGGACCCTTTCGCTGATTCAGGCGCTTGGCAACTCGTGGCCGAAGCGACGCTGCTTCCACTGGCGAGCGAGATGCAGCAGCAGGGCTTCGTAAACGCTGCCCCGCTGCACGTCGCCGCGCTGCTGGCGATTCTGCCTCCGGACGCCGTTGCGGCTCGGCAAACCGGGCACCTGCACCACGCCGGTATCGCGGTCGTGCGCAACGCGGGCTGGGAAGTGTGGCATGCGGCCGACAACAAGAATCTGCTGCACATTTCGCGAAAATCTGGCACGCCGTGCGGGGTCGACGCAATCGCAAGCACGGCGGCCGTGCATGTGGTCGGTGGGGCCATTTTGCTCGACCGCTCGCAACTGGGCGGGCCTTGCCAAGTCCGCTCCGCCGATGGCGCCGGCGGCCAAGTGGTGCTGCGGCTCGAGGCGCAGGGCGAGGGTGCGACGACCGTGCAGTGCTTTCATCAGGGCGCCGCGATACAGTTTGCCTTGCCTGTAGTTGAGTCGCCCGTTGCTGGATGGGCTGCTGGCGATCCGTGGCTCGCAGACGTTGTGCAAAAGAAGCTCCTAAGCGGCGATCCGGTGGACCACTTGGCCGCCGTTGGGCACACGCTGCGGTTAACCGTCGACGAGCGGCCGGCGTCTGCGAGCGACCTCGCCGCACAACTTGCACAGATCCCGCCGCAGATCGGGTGGGCGACGACAATGCCGCGTGCCACCGCGACAGCAGTTGCCGCCATCGTGCGCGTGCGCGCAGAACGCCTGCGCGAAGAATTGGCTCGCTTGCTCGATTCGGACGACCTGCCGCCCAAGGCCTTTGCTGCCGCGCTGACGGTCGGTCTGCGCAGCCGTGACGACTTGGAGAGTGCTCGACTGGTGTTGAATGCTACTGTCGCGCGCGGCCTGTGCGACTTGGCGCTTGCGGATTTGGACGACCTCGCGGCGCCGGCCTGCCGACACCTGGACGCCGATTGCGTGGAACACGACGAGCAGTTGGATAGGGCCGCCTCGGTCCAGGCCGATGCTTGGTGGGCGCGGGTCGGCGCAGACTTCGGCGAGAGTAACGACGCGGCAGACGAGACGTGACGTGCGACATGAACACCGCTCCCAGTCCCGGCCGAATCATTCTGCTCAGCGCCAACGACGAGGGTGGAGCCGCGTGGGCGTGCGAGTTGGACGCCCCGGCAGGCCGACGGCTCATACCGCTCGGCGATGTTGCCAAGCTGGCCTGGCAGTCGGCGCGGGCGGCAGCCAATACTGCAGCCAGAATCCAATTTCGCCCGATAGGCGATGTGCAAGCTCCGGGCGGTCTTGTCTATCGGAACCACGAAAGCAGCGCTGTGGCACCTACTGTGGACGGCGCGTCGTTCGGTCTCGGATTTGCGCTGGTACAGCTGTCGCTGTCGTGGGGCATCGCAGTGCCTGCCGGGTGGTCGTGCAGCGCTGCAGTTGACGCGCGAGGCGTGCTGCATCCCGTTGGGCGCTTGGAGGCGAAGTTGCGCGCTGCGTCGCTGGTAGACGTCGAGCGCGTATTGGTCTCGATAGACCAAGACACAAGCCGGCACGCTGACGTTCAATGTGTCGCAGTCGCCACGTTGCAAGACGCGATTGCCCTGCTCTGGCCTGAACTTGCCACTTGGTTCGACGCCAACTGGGGCACTGCCGCAAAGCTGACAGAACTGGCCCGCAATCTGCGCGACCTGCACCGCCAAGGCCACGCCGTTGTCAGCAACTGGCGCGCAGTCGCGGACACAGCAGCGCGGGCGATCGAGCTTGCCGGCCCCGACCATCCCGAGCGCTCATCACTCGGCCGCAGCCGTGAAGTCGCGCGCCGCCACGCCGCCAACGCCGGTGAACTGCAATTGCCCAACGACGCCGAGCTGGCTGCCCTGTGCGAGCCCGACCGCACAGACGTAATCGCCGACATGGTCCAGCAGGCGGCAGACACGGGCTGCGTAGCTCCAGCGGATACGCTGAAGTGGGCGAACTCGCGGCGGACGCGTTTCGGCAAGGATGCCTTTCCCAGCGACCTCAAGGTGTTGGGCGCGATGGCCCGCGCTGCCTGGGTGCTCGGTGACGGCGAGAGTGCAGTGGCCTGGGCTGAAGAAGTGGTTCTCGGCTGGCTGGCGCGCGAGCGCGAACAAGACGCGTCGCGACCTCTGGCGGCTTGGCTCAAGGTTGCGGCGCTGCTGGGCGACTCGCTCGGCTTCGACCGCGCGCTGCACATCGCCACCAAACGCGTCCAGCCGTTTTGCCCGCAGAGGTTCTGGCTCGACGAGGCGATGGGCGTCGGCCTTGCTGTGGTCCAGCAGTACTCCGAGGCCACGGAGCGGTTGACTGCGGTGCTGCGCGGCGGAGACGACGTGTTTGGGCACGTGCGCGGGTCGGCCTGCCGGTATCTGCTTGCCATGCCCGAAGTGGACGTCAGTCTACGCGACGAAGCCTTGCGGTGGCTGGCTGGCGATAAGCTAGGCGAGAACGGCCGCAAGTACTGCGCGTTAGCCGACCTCGACGCCGCGTTAGCGCAGGGCAAGCTCGGCAGTGCACGTAGTGCGTTTGAGCAAGTTCTCGCCGAAGAACGCTATCCGATGACGACGGTTTGGCAGGCTTTCGGTGGTCTGAATGAACTGGACCGCTTGCGGGCTGTGGCGCGGTGGTATCCCTACTGAAGGCGGAATCGACCGTGCAGAACCGTTGTCACTCTGCTAGAACGCAATCGGGTTTGAACGCGCACCGAAACGAAATATTGGGCAGTGCCGGCTCGCCATCGCCGCGAGAGTTCCAGCTCAGCCTTGGCACACCTACCGGTCGACTCGTCAGGAGCTGGCCATGGTAGAGGTGCCGACAACGCACGCCAGATTTACATTCTTCGGCGTCAGCAGCCCTGAATCCAAACGCTTTCGGCGGAAAGCTGTCGTCTGCCCATTCTGACGTTCCCTTGGCAAAGCCGAGAGCGCGAAGCTTGTTGGCGGCAACTTCCCACTGAGCGATGGTCGGCAGCGTCCCGCCCTGGGTCCGACAAAACTCGGCCGCCTGGACCCAGGTGACGAAGTTAATTGGATGATGCTTGACGCCGAGCTTCAAGTTGCTGCCAGGCACGGGCCGAAAGGCCGGCAGGCTTGCGAGCTTTCCACCGGCCAATGCGCGGCGAAACCGCTCGGTGGTCACCGGAGCAGCGTCGAGGCAGAACTCTGCTACCGCCTCCTCTGGCGGTCTTTTCAACAGTGGCTTGCCCCAATGTTTCCGGTCGGGCGGTCCGCCAGAGAGTTTGAACTCGGCCGCGTCCACCAGATTCGTTCCTGGTGGACACCTTGCCACCGCTGCTTTCGGTTCGGCAGCGGGTTCAACTTCTGTCTCAACGTCCCGCTCTGCAATTGGCGCCGCCACGTCAGGATTTGCAGCCGACTCCGTGTCAACTATTACAGTGGCGTCGGCCTGAAACAAGGGGCCTGGCGCAACAGCGAGAGCGTCCTGCATCTGCGAGTTGGCGCGCGGATCTTCTGCTCTCGCGGTGACTTTTTTCGCGGCGTCTGCATTTGCAGGCGCTGGTTCATGAACCCGCGCCGACAGCGGTTCGCCGACGTCAACGGTCCGCGGAAGCACAATAACAGCCACGGTTGCCGCAAGACCGGCGGAAATGACAGCAATCAGGCCGGCGACGATCAGGTTAGATGACTTGCTTGTGCGTCCCCGTTGGGTGGCTTTCGATTGCAAATGTCCCAGTTGCGCCTTCGCGTTCTCCAATTGCGATGTCTTTTCATCGAGCTTGCTTTCAAGTTCGGCGATGATGCAGTCTCGAGCCATCGATCGCACCGGTGACCGGCTTGCCTCAGCCAGAGTCATCTGCGCCCGGGCGACGCGCGGCGACATCTGGCGAGCATAGCCTGAGCTCTGGTACAGCCAGTTGACGATAACCAGCAGGCTGCAGATACACGCGGCCTCGACCGTTGCATCGGGTTTCTTGTTGGGCGCCTGAACATGGGCGCCACGGTTTCCGCACACGCGAATGACCGCCAACATCTCGATAACGATGTCGTCCAATCTGGCGGCCTTGAGGAGGTCCCTTGCGACATCGCCCTGCGCCTTCTTTGATACGGGGACGAGATGCGCTGCAAACGGCGTGTCGGCGGCCGCGATATGCAAGACCGCCTCGCCGACCTTGCGCGCATTGGTCAAGAACGTCTCCATGTCGTGATTGACATGCGCGGCGCATTTGTCGAGGCAAGACTCGAGGACCTCAAAGTAGTGGTCCACGCTGGTCGGCGCGGCATTGGCCATCGGTGCCTCAAGGCCGCGCGAAGTCCCGACGTGAGCTGGGTCGGTTCGCGGGCGCAGCACCAACCGTAGCTCAGGCCGGCTCGGACTGGCAACTATGCTGCAGCCAACGCTTTCCGCCAGCGCCCTAAGCGGAGCTTGGCGGAACCGGCCATTCTTGGCTGGCTGGCCGCGCTCGGCCACGATGGTCACACCAACACCAACCGCCGGCGCTTTTTAGCCAACTGCGCGCCCACCAACAAGCCGCTCAACCGCGGATCGCACTGGCCGTCGCGGTATCCCAGATAGCGAGCTTCGTCGCCGGCAGCCGGAATCCAGCGCTCAATTAAGACGAGGTCGTGGGTGACGGTCGCGGCCTGTTGCACCACGCCGTGCAGCGTGCGAGCTGGCGAACTGCCGCCGACCGACCGCTCGTCGAGCGCCGGCACGCCTTTCTTCGATACGAGGTCGGTGATGGCGTCCTTGACCTGCGCCGGCGGTGCCACCGGGCGGCGCCAATCCACCGTCCAGCCGACGTCTTTGGGCAAGCGGTCCGGCCGGCGCCACGCCCAGTAGGCGTCGATAGGCCACCAGTAAACGTTCTGGCGGACCCGCTCGCGGCGGAGCATGAGATCAGCGGCAAGCATCTGGCGACCGGACTCTAGCGCGGCCAGACGGCCATCGACGATGCCCAGGGCGCTGCGCTCCAGCAGCCGGGTTGCGGCATCGGCGACCAGTCGAACGTCCGGGCCGAATCCAAGGGCGTGCGCGAATTCCGCTGTCGTGCCAAGCCCTGCGCCGGCCAACCTCAAGACCGCGCGCTCCGAGGCCGACAACGCGGTGGGCAGCGACACGTCGAGTTCCAGCTCCCAGCAAAACACCGGAAAGGCGAACTCGTGTTGGAAGTCCAGCGAATAGCCGTCTGAGATCAATTGGTCGCGCATCCCGTCCCTCCTGTTGCAGCTGCCTCACTTGGCAGCGAGAAATTGGTCTACCGTCAGCAGGTTTTCGGCGGGTAGCAGCTCAATCAGCGACTGCATCAGCGGCGTGCCCGGCGCGCCTTCCAAGTCGCCGACGAGCACCAGCAGCGACTTCGCCCGCGACATAGCCACGTTGAACAGCCGCGGGTCGGCCAAGAACCGCCACTCGGCGGAGCCGGTGCGCACCAGCGAATACAACACCACATCGGCTTGGCGGCCCTGAAACGTATTCACAGTGCCGGCGCGCACATCTTGAAGCGCCTTCCATTTGCGATTGAGGCGCAACTCGAGTTCCTTTCGCTGCGCCAAGTAGGGCGTGATGACGGCAACGGTCAGCTTCTTGCCGGCAGCGGCGGCATCGCGATCCAAGGCCTCGGCCACGCGGAGAAGCTGGTCGGCCTCTTGGCGGTTGCGGCGCGACCCGTCAGGCGTCTGTTCGTCGGCGCCGCGAAAGCCGAGGAACAGCACGCGGTGGTCGCGGTCAAACGCGCCGGCGGGCAGCGGGCGGTCTTCGTGTTTGACGTTGTGGAGCAGCCGGCCGTCGTAGAACAGCTTGGAGACCACCGAGCCGATGGTCGGGTGCATACGCGACTGGGTCAGCATCTCGCCGCGGTGGTCGGGCGGCAGCACGCGCTCGAACAGGTGCTGGAACAGCGACAGCTTGGCCTCGTCTGGGTCGAGGCCGGACTGATCCAGTTGCTCCGCCGTCAGCGAATCAAGGAACGGCGCCAGTTGCTTGTGGTCGCCGATGAGCACAATGCGCCGCGCGTCGACCAGCGGCACCAGCACCTCGGCCAGGGTGATCTTGGCGGCCTCGTCGACAATGACGACGTCCCACGCCTGGGCAGCCGCCCGATTCAGCGAACGCGGCGAGCGCGCCGTCGTGGCGCCCCAGACCTGAACGTGGTGGGCAAACTCGCCGCGAATGCCCCGCGCTGCGTGGGTCAGGTCCTCGCACCAGTCGCGCACGATGGCGCGGACGGCTTGGCTGCCCGAGGCGTCGGCGTTGGTCACCGCCCGTTGCTGCCATTGCGCCGCGCGGTGCCGGAACATCGGCTCAAGGCCATCGTGGCAGTCCGCATTGCGCAGTTCCTCGCGCACGTCGCGCACGATCCACGGCGCGTTCGGCAGCATGGCGGCAATGTCTGCCGCAGTCAGCCGTTCCAAGGCATTGGCGACCGCCTCGTTGGCCTGCGAGCAGACCAGAATCCGCAGGTTGGGCCGCCGCGACAGCAGGTGCAGAACCAGTTCGATGATGAGCGTGGTCTTGCCGGTGCCCGGAGGCCCTTGCACGCAAGACACGGTGGCCGCAAGCACGCGTTCGATGATGTCCATGACGCGGCGATCTTTCTGCAAAAACGACTGGAACGGGACGATTTCTTGCCGCTCGCCGAGCTGGTGCGCGCTGGTCAAGGTCAGCAGTTCCGGCAAATCGGACAGGCACGCTTTGCGCTGCCGCACCGTGTCGAGCGCCCTGTCGAGCTGGTTCAAACCGTCGTACTTGACCTTGTCGCGAATGATCCATCTCTGTTCGCGGGCGAGTTCCATGTCGGCGGCCAGCGTGAAGACTGCGGTGGTCTCTCCCTTGTCATCGGTCTGCCACTGCGCCACCGTGCCGAGGCAGTGGCCGCTGCCCGGATCCACCAACTGCATGGCGTCAAGCCGGTCAAACAGGCTGGGCACCTTGGCATTGGCGATCCGTTCACGCTTGCAGGGCGCCCCGGCGAGCAAGTTCTTGACCTCGGCGGCCGCAAGCTGCTCCACACGAAGGACGCGGACCTTGGCGTTGCGCACACGCACCCGCGGAATCGCCGCGCCCGCATAGCCGGCAGCCTGCGTGACGCGCACCTCGCGGCCACCACCGAGTTCCTTGCCGTTTTCGATGACGAACTCGCAAACCAGCACCGGCAGGCGCTCGAACTCAAGGTCGATGACCCGCTGCGCCAGTTCGAGCAGCTTGGCGACCCGGGCACTTTGGACCAAACTCTGGGCCGCGCGAGCCGCCTCGACCAGCGCGCTGCCGCTGCCGACGCCGGTGCGCAGGCACAGCTTGACCGTGGCGGCGTCGCGGCGGTCGTTGGACATTTGCGTGCCGGTCAGCGACTTGACGTCGATGAGGCGGACCCGGCGGGTGTCGTCGCCGTCCCACACCGCCACGGCCAAGGTGGTGCGGCCGTACAGCTTGATGCGTTGGCCGGTGCCGGACAGGTCCAAGCGAATGGCGAGGCCGTCGTTGAGGTCGGCTGCCAAGTCGCCCGCCGTCAGCCCCAATTCAGTCGCCTTGGTCGTCGCAGCTTGCGTCAGCGACAAAATAGCCGTCGGGGTCGGCGTAATGGCGTCTTTAGCGGCGGCCAATTGCCCAGCCAAGGCGCGCAAAGTCGGGCGTTTCTCGGGGTCGTCCGACAGTCCCTGACGCAAAACCGCGCAAAGCTCTTCGGCAATCGCCTGCGGCACCGCTGCCAGTTCCAGCTCGCAGCGGGCGTGTTCCCACAGGTCGTTGAACGAGTCCGGCTTGAAATCGTCGGGCGGCAGGCACATGCCGAGCAGGCAAGTCAGCACCAAGCTCAGCGCATAGACGTCGGCCGGGTAGAGCGCCTCGCCGTGCAACCGCTGTTCGGGCGCGGCAAACGGCCGCGTGTACAGGTCGCGGAGCGTCCGGCCGCCCGGGTGCAGCACGCGATGGCTCAGCACGTTGGCGACGCCGAAATCGCATACGCGCAGTTGCTCGGTGTCGCGGTCCAGCAAGATGTTGCCCGGCTTCAGGTCGCGGTGGATCACCTTGCGGTCGTGCGCTGCGGCCACGGCATCGACCACGCGCATTGCTTCGCGGAGTCGCCAATCGAGCGACCGGTCAGCCTGGCCTTCGGCGGCTTCGGTCAGCAGGGTCGCCAGCGTGGTGCCGCCCGACACAAGGTCGAACACCAGCACCGGCGAACCGTCGGTATGGCGAAAGTACTGGCGCAGCGGCACGACGCCCGGGTGGACGAAGCCGTCAAGCGCCGCAATTTCGCGCGTGAACATCGCGTCGACCAGCCCGTCGTCAGGATCGGTCAGCCGCAAGACCTTGAGCGCAAAGCGGTTGCCGTCGTCGTCTTCGGCTTGGTACACGTCGGCGTATTCGGTGCGCGCCAGAATGCGGTGGGCCCGGAAGGATCCATAAGTGGTCGGCATCGTTGACCTCGCTGCCGCGCTGATGCGGCATGACGGCGAGGACGATGAGGTTTGCGGCAATCTGACAGCAGTGGCGGCGGTCGACGTCTATTCGTCGGCGCAGGCCTCAGCGCCTTCGGTCACGGTACGCACAGCTTGTCGGGGCGCGTCGGGAACGCATCGCGAATTCTCGCCGCGCAGTTGCGCACTTCGGGAAAGTTCGATCGCTCGGCAATGGCGCACAAGTCCTCATATGCCTTACCGACAAACTTGGCGACCTCGCAACCTCTAGCCGCGGCCTTGCCATACGACGGGACGTGTTCGACGGCTTTGCGGAAGAGCTCCACCGCTCGCTCGCCGTCGCCGCCGCCCCACGCCACGACGCCGGCGTCGCTGCACGCATAGGCCTCGGCAATCTGCCGTTCGGCACCGTGCTCGTCGGGCCGGACGCGGTACAACCACCATTCGCACTGGGACTCGTCAACCGGGTGGTAGAGGGTCAATGCGGCCGACCCGAAGGCCCACAGCCGGACCTTGCCGCCGCATGCGAGCGGCCATTGCCCATCGGCCAGCGGCAGGCTTGCGTCAATTGCGGCGCACGTCGGGGTGGACGGCCATTTCAGCCGGCCGATGCGCGCGATGCCGTCGGAATTCACCTCGACCGTTAGCGATTTCGCCCAGGTGGTGGGGCGATAGACACGGACCGTGTTGTTCGGCCGCACGTCCGTTGGTGGACCTTCGACAGTCTGCTTTTCTGCGCTGGCCGCTGACAAATTGAGTAAGTCCAGGGCACCGCCCAGGCCATTGTGTACGGTCCATACGGCGAGCGACTCCGCGGCGGGCAAGTTTGCAAACGCCGGCCCCCAATGGCGGGCCAATGGCTCTGGCAGCGGCACAGGTGCCAACGGCAGCGCAGTTTTCGCCACGGCGCCTGACGAGGACTTGGGGCTTGGGCCCCTAGGCGATTCGCCAAGAAGCCACCAAGCCACTGAACCTGTACCAATGGCGACCACGGCGGCAAGCAAAATTCCGCGCAAAACACCGCCGGTCGACCGAGTCGACTGCTCTGGCTCAGATGCCGAGACGACGGGAACCTGCTGCGGTGCCGGAAGAGTTGGCGGCGATTGACGGGCAGCCAAAGCCGGCCGTTGCTCTTGTGGTGCGGACTGAACCGATGTCCACGCCTGAGTTGGCCGGCTTTCGAGGTTGGCGACTGCATTGCGCAGGGCTTGCCACGCATCGACGCCCGACCGGAATTTGGCGCCGTCGCCGTGTGCGCGCACGGCGTGGTCGAACCACGCAAACACTTCGTCCGAGCCAGGCGGCCCTTGGAGCCGCAAGTCCGGCGGGCGGTGGCCCAAGGTGAACGCGACGCCACACAGGCCGGCGAACAGCGCACCACACGCGGCAACGTCAAACTCAAAGGAGTTGCAATGCAACTTGGCGCCGTGCCGGTCGGCCAACAACGTCGTGGCAACCGTTGCGGCGTCAGCGGCGCTAGCGGGCGGCAACGCGGGGACTGCAAGTCGCAACTTGCGGCCTTGCATGACGACTGCTCCCGCCAAGTGAAGGCGACCGAAAGACAGGCCGTTGCGATGGGCGTCGGCCATGGCCTCAAGGAGCGGCAGCACGATGCGCGCGGCGCGGTCTGGATCTTGGGGATTCGCGGAGCGGGTTCTCGTCAGTGGGTCTTCGCCATCGACCAGTTCGAAAGTCCAGTGCAGCTTGCCGTCGATAGGTTCAATCGACAAAAAACGCGGCGCCGCTGACGCTTGCACCTGACGCTGGCTAGCGCTAGCCCTTTCCCGTTCGGCCAGGTCGCTCGAAAGCCGCGCATCAAGTGGCACGGCCAACCGAAGGCTGCCGTCGGTGGCGTCTGCGGCCTGCCACATGCCGAGGTGTGCAGCTGTGCGGAGCTGCCCCTGCAACTTCACCTTACTGAACTGCGCAGCGTGGGCGTGCCCGAGCATCAGGGTATGCGATGCCCGATCGAGATGCAGTTGTACCACCGTATGCCATTCGTTCGGTGCTTTTCGGTATGCTGCGAAGTCTGCAACCTCAGCGTCGGCCTTCGCTCGATACCTGGCCGCTTGCGCTTCGATTTTTGAGTACTCGGCACCCACAACCGCGCTGTCACCGGTAGCCACAGTCAAGATCGCCAAGCAATCCGTGCCGGCAACGGGCGCAACGCGAAGCAGCGGCGATAGGCACAGAGCAACCTTGCCATCGGGCGAGACCAGTAAGAGTTCGTGAGGCACTGGCGGTCGGTCAGCGGACCCAGCAACCGCGCCATCGTCGTCGCGGCGGCGATCCCCGCGCAGGCCTTGCCAGTGGCCCGACCAACCGGTTGGCCGAGCCGCCTCGCTTGCGGTTAGCCAGCCCAGACTGTAGCGTCCAAGGAAATCAAGGCCCTCCAGAGCTGGCCGCGCAACTGCCGCCAAATCCCGACTCGCTTCGACAGATGCGTGGACGCCGGATGGGCCGCGGTAATGGGCGACCCCGTTGCGGGCGCTGACCAGCCTTTCGAGTACCGGGACAGTCGACGGTTCGCGCCACCACCTTTGCAGCTCTGGACAGAAATGGGCCGGCGCGGCGGCAAGCGCTTCCTTGATGACATGCAGCGACTTGCCAAACGACAGAGGCAGCCAGTCACCAAGTAGCTTGCGAATCTTGTCGTCGGCAACCCCATTTGCTGACCCGCTGGCGAGCGCGACCACTGCTAGAAAGTGGGACACACCCTCGACCAACGCCAACAATCGATGAAGCTCGTCTCCGGGGGCGGCACGGACGTGGTCGGCGTACAGCGCCGCCAGAGGTTCTGGCATCTCTTCCCGCCAGATTCGGTCGAGGTGGCTGTCGAAAAGCTGAGGCATTCTGCGCACGCACGAGCATGGTTGTGGGACGAGCATAGGCGTTCCGACGGCTGGTGCGCAAGCATGCCAAGCATGCGGGTCGTCAGGGTCGGGCCAACCTTGCCCCCACCCGCCACCACCGCTATCCTCGCCGGCGCGGAGGCATCCCACTTGAACGCAGCGACCCCTTCCAGGTTCCCGGCCGCTGGCGTGACCGACCCGGACCTCGCGCACCTCTACCGCACCCGCATGCCGCACCCGGTGGCGCGCGCTTATCACCACTGGGAAAACGCCGCGCCCGGGACCCACCACGAACTGCACGCGGCCTTTGGCTTCTACGAGAGCCTGCTGTGGACCACGACCCTGGTGTCGCTGGCAGAGCATCTGTCGCGCCTGCCAGACGACGCGACGCGGCTGGCTGAACTTGGGCGCGCCGACAAGTTGGCGCTCTGGCTACGCAAGCCGACGCTCGCCACCTTGCAAGCGGCGCTGGGCTATTGCGCTGCACACCTCCCGCGGGCCGCCGCCGGCCATAGACAGGCCGCTGCGCTGCGGGCCGCGACCTTTGACGCCTACGCGGATTTCGTCGCGACCCTAGAGACCGAAGCCGCCAGCCTGCGCTCGTCGCGCAACAGCCTGTACCACGGGCAGTTTCTCAACCTGGAACCGCAGGCCATCCTGCCGCAACTGCGCGAAGACCTTACGCAAGTGGCCGCGGCGGCACGCTGGCTGGGCGAACACCGAACGGTCGCGCGGTTACGCCGCGTCGGCACCGAGTTGCAGGTAACACCATTTGTGGGAGTTACCGGCGAAAACCGGCCAGTTGCGCTCGACGCCAACCGGGCAACCTGGGACCACCGGCCCAACGCCGACCTCTGCGTCGCTATCGACGAAGCCGGGCAGTTGATTTCGCTCGCGCCGTTCGTGCACGCCGCCCACGACAGATGGCGTTTGGCCTGGGAAATGGCCGGGGCGCGCCGCTGGCGCTACGTCGATTACCGCGATGGTTCGCAGTCCCTGGCGGCCGAAGCGGAGGACCTGGTCGAGCTAACCGGGCTGCCCGTGCGCCTTGGCCACTTGGACGCGACGCTAGAGGAACTGGTGCTCACCCCGCGCGACGCCGCGCGCAACCCGGTTTGGCAAACTCGCTATCTGGTCGAGCCCACGTCGTTCGGCCACGGTGGACAGGGTGAACTCTTTCGGGCGCGCGACCGCCTGCTCGACCGTCCGTGCGTGGTCAAACGCATCCGTCAGGCCGCCGAAACGGGGCTGGCGTCGCCGGACAAGTTCTTTCGCGAAGCGCAGTTGTTGGCGCGCGTGCGCAGCCCGCATGTTGTCGCGGTGTACGACGTCGTGGTGGACCAGTGCCACCTGCCGGCGATGATCCTGGAGCGCGTACCAGGGGTGACGCTGGAAGAGTTCGTTCGCCGCGCCGAGAGCGGCAAGCTGGAGCCAGCGGTCGCCGACGACCTTTTCCGGCAGATTTGTACGGCTGTGCAGGCCATGCACGCGGTCGACGTCGTGCACCGTGACCTGTCGCCGACCAATGTCATGGTGGTGACGGACGCGGATCTTGATGGCGAGGACGAGCGCAAGCGCTGGGCTGCGTTTGCCAAGCCGCACGCCGTGGTCATCGATTTTGGACTGGCGCGGCGGGTAAGCCCCGAGGCGTCTACGCGCCCCCAAGGGGCAGGACAGCGCTACTACACGGCACCAGAAGTGTTGCACGGCGACGACGTGCCGGCCGAACTTCGTCCGCGCAGTGATGTGTTCAGCTTGGCAAAAATCATGAACTACCTGCTGACCGGCCGCGGCGGCAAATGGCGAGGTGACGCCGTCCGAGAGGCTTGGTATCGCAATGCCACCGAGGAGGAGGTCGAGGCGCGTACGCCGTCGGTAGCGGAACTGTTGCGAATCATGCCAGCGACCCCGGCGCATCTCATTGCCCAAGGCGTCGCTGCCACACCGCCGGGGCAACCAGGGTCACAGAGGGTGGACCGCGCTGCCGCAGCCGAAGCGTCCCGCACCAGCGAAGCGTCGGTGGTGAACGTGCTGCATGCGGCGGCGGCGGTTGGCCCAGGGCGAAACGCCCAATCGTCGCCTGGCGGCGCAAAGCTCATCGATAGCGCGGCCTGGTCGGTCCGAACCGGCTGGAGTGTCCATCGACTGGCGGCGTGCGGCACTGTCGTGGCCGCGATACCTAGTCCTTCCATTGGTACGGCCACGGCCCTGGTCGCGCACATCAATACCGCAGCAAGCGCGGCGCCGGCACAGGTCAAGTCCAAGCCGGTAGACCTTGGCGAGTCGCTAGCCGCCATTGCCGTGGCGCCCGCAGGCGTGCTGTATGGTTGTGGACCCTCTGGGGCGGTCCTTCGGTCCGGTGCGCCGTACAGCCAGCGCGAGATCGTCTTGCGCTGCCCGCCGTTCACGACACACATCGCGTGCGGCAAGGCTTGGGGGGACCAGTGGCTCGCCTCGCATGCGCTTGAGAGCGGTCGATCGAAGCTGCTCCTTGCGCGCTTGCCCGTCGCGCCCCACGAATTGCCCAGGCCAACCCAGTGGCCCGCAGACCAGACCATCGCCCGGATGGGATTCGCGGACGATTGCCTGCACTTGCTGACGACGACTGGCAGATGGTGGATGTTGCCGCTGGAAGGTGCGTGGGGTCAGACCACGCCGCGTGTCAAGGTCAACCCGACCGTCAGCGGCGTGCGGGCGGTGGCGCTGGCCGGCGACTGCAAGGCGATCGTGGTAGCGACGGACGACCAGATTGTGCTGACAGCGCCAGGTCTGGGCCTGCACCACCACGCGTTGGTGGCACCTGCGACGCGGCGTCTCGCCATCGTGCCCGACGCCTCGCCAGACGGCGGCACACCAAGACTGGTATCGGTGGACAAGCAGGGAAACATCTGGCTGTGGCGAACGCGGTCTCCTATGCCCGAGGGGCTTGGCTTGGCGCAAGAAATTACCGCGCTCGCCGTCACGCGCGACTGGGCGGTGGTTGGCACGGCGGGCGGGGTGGTTGGCTTTCGGATTCCGTAAGCCGAGTTTGCAGCGATTGCCCACCAAGTTTGACGGGCGGCCGCCGAAGCTCAGGGCCCGTAAAAATCTACTCGATTTGTACGGGCGCCTGTTTGCTGGCTAAGTGGGTCGCAAGCTCGTGTCTTTGCAAGCCGACTCGCCGCTCCGCCGTCTGCCCGGGTCGACTACGTCCTTCATTGACATGCCCTCACGCGGGCCGCGCTCTCCGTGTTACGTGGTCAGCCTACCGACAAGCTCCGCCGACGGCCAGATGTCCAGGCCAGGAACACACCCGCGCAGCGAGAGCAAATCCTTGTCGCCTGTGCACAGTGGCACGGCTTGCTGCTTTGCAAGCGCCAGCCAGTGGTCATCATCGGGATCGCGGCAAATCCTGGCGATTTCAGGGCCTGTGCCCGTCTGGCCAGGGCTACTGCGAAAACTCGCGCCAATCCAAACCCAGTTGACTGACGGCGGCACGGACTGTCCCAGTCTTAAGGTCCTTTGGCCCCCAATCCGGCACGACCGTCGCTTAACCGCTCGTCGGATTGCGCCATTTCCGATGCGACCCACCGCCGCGTCGCGGCACCTCCTCGCATCCCAGTGCGCGCAGGCGGCGTGCCACTTCGTCGTATCTCACTGCTGGACGACCAGTCCCTCGAACCAGATCGGCGATCGCCGCGACTCCACTTCGATCGCGAGCATCGCCTTGCCCTGGTCGTCGTATAGTTCCCGAACCGCCGCCATCGCATCCTGGACGTTGGCAATCGCTTCGTCCACGGTGCCCCCTTCCGTCACCAGTTCCGGCAGCAGCGGGCACGTCACGGTATAACCGCCCTCGGGTTGCGGCGTCAGCACCAGCGGAAGCTTGAAAACAGTCACGACTTTTGCCCCGCTCGCGGCCTGGGCCGCAATGATCGCAGGGTACCACGACCGCCGCAGTCACGCGATGGAGCGCTGCGCCGGCGAATTCCTCCGCCTCAATACGGAAAAAACCGCCCCACCCGCGCCGCCAACTGCGCCTGCGCAACCCCCGCGCACACCGCCTGCAGGCCCTGTGGCGGCTGCTGGTGGGCGAGCAACGCCGCCAGCTGCCGCTCGCCGCTCTCACCAGCATCCATCGCGCGATCCAGGTCCGCCAAGATTACGAACCACGCACCGGTTTTCGGTGCCACCGCCCGCGATTCCGCCTCCAACGTCGCACAATCCATGCCAAGCTTGCGCGCACACCGAATCCGCCACCGCAAGGCACTGGGCCGCACATGGTGCGTCGCCCGCGCCGCTTGCTCCAGTGCCGCGTCCGCAGCCAACCAGTCGCCCAGCAGCGCCAGCCCCGTGCCCAAGGCCAGTTGCAGGTAGCTCGGGTCGGCGACCAACTGGTCCTCGATGACCTCGTCCGCGAAGACCCGCAGCCGGTCGAAGGCTTCGCGGTCGCCCACCGCCCCCGCCAGCCGCAACGCCGCCGACAGCGGAAACGACAGGTTCTCCAGGTCCTGCTCGCGCCACCAGAACTCGACCGCCCGCGCCATCAACTGTAACGCCTCGCGTTCGCGACCGGCCTGCACCTGCAAATACCGGCCAAGCGCACCGGCCAGTTTTGCACTGCCGCGGTTCACGGTGCCGCGCGTCCGCTCCACCACCTCACGGAGCACGGCGTCGTCCAAGTCCGCGCCGTCCGCCGCGTTCTGGATCCAGTTGGCGAGCACATCGGCGCGGTAAACGTCGGGCAAGTGGCGCAGACGGTCGGGGTTGGGCAGTTGCCGCACTAGCCGGCCAGCGTGGCGCGCCGCAATGGTGGTCAGGAACTCCAGCTCCGCAGCCGCATCGGCTGGCAATTCGCACCAGGCGGCCGACGTCCGCTCCAGCATATCGGCGACCAGCGACCAGTCTTTGACGAACTGCCGACCGCCGCGCACCTGGTGCCACAGGCGCCGCAGCGCACGCGCGCGCCGGATGGGGTCACGCTCGGCGGCAAGCTGGTCGTCCGCGAGCCTGCCGTGGAAGGCCGCCTGCAGCGCCTCGGCCAGCGAACCCACGCCGAGAACCTCGATATCCGGGCGGTCGGCGGCCACCAGCAACTGCCGCACGCGGACTTCTTGCCCCTTGGCCACCAGCAGGCGCACGATGGTTTGCGTGCTCCTTGCGACCAACTCGACCTTGGCATCCACCTCGGCCGCGACGACCTCGCCCGCCTCGGTCAACTCACCAATGGCGAGGATATCCGCGCGCGGAGCCGTCTGGGTAGCCACCGCCGCGGCGACGATGCCGAAAGCGAGGCCAAAGCTGTGGCCCGAGATGGCGTCCGGTGCCGCACCCGCCGATCCGCTGGCGGCGTGGCTGACCAGATGTCCAGCCACTGCCGCGGCAAACGCATGCTGGGCGGCCACCGCCCGCGGAATCGGCAACGTCCGCGCCATGGCCTTGAGCGCATCGTCCAGCGCCCGCCGGGCGTTCGGCGCCAGCACTGCCGTGGCCAGGGGCGTGTGTTCCGCAACCGGAAACAGCCACAGGTCGGCGCGCGCGGCGCCAAACGACGCCAGCAGCACCGCGATGGGTAGTGCTGGCCGCGGCCGCCCCGCCAATGACGCGCAGGCTTCCACCGCCATAGAATCTGCGCGTGGCCACAGCCACGGCCCAGCATGCAACTTGTCGCGCAGGGCGTGCCGTTCGACTGCGGGCATTTGGCCGGCGGCCAGCCGCGTTGCGAGGCGCTGCCAATCCAAGGCTCAACCTCCGGTGCCCAGGCGCACCCACCACGCGTCGGGGTCGACCACGGCTGCGCTGCGGAGCCTGTCGTCGTCGATCGGCACAGGGCGCGCGACCCCGGCCCATAATTCGCCGCCGAGTTCGTCCACCTGCACCAACGCCGCGTCGAGCGGTGCACTGGCCTCGTGCCAGGCGAGCACAGCGCGCGCCGCCTGCAACTGCTCGCGCCGCCAACACAACGCGGCGAGCGACTGCCACCAGGTCGGGTCGCGCGGGTCGTAGTCGTCGTCGAGGTCGGCCAGTTCCTCGGCAAGTTGCCCCGCGGCCGCGACGCCCAGGTCGGCGATGTCGGCGCAAGCTTGTGGATTCAGTTGGGCAATCCAATCGTGATAGGGCTCGACCGTCGCAATGCCGGCCAGGATCCGCGCCACCTCTGCACTGGGATCGGCGGCCGGCGTGTGGCGCGCTACCAGACCGGCCGCGGTAGCCGGCCACAGCGCGCTCAATCCGGCGGCCGCGCACGCCGAGAGCTCCCGACCGAGCCATGGCGGCGTCTGTGCGGTCACCCAATCCGCGATGGGCGCGACCAGTGGCGCAAATGGCTTGACAAGCTCAGGCGAAGCCGCGACCGGAGCAACCATGCGACCGCCGTTGGCCAGCAGCAGCCCGCGGCCGTCCGTCAGGCGCACGAGCGCCGCGCCGCGGAGGCCCAGCTGCAGCCAGGACACGCCATCGTGCAACAGCGGGCCGTTGGCCGCGTCGGCACACGCCACGCGCGCGATGTCACCGCCATAGACACCGGTCAGGCGCTGACTGGCGACCTTGCCCTCGCAAAGCTGGACGCCATGCGCTTCGGCCGCCCGCGAGCCGAGCTGCGCGAACCCATGCATCTCCAAGACGGCCGTGCCCAGGCTGACAAGCACCGAGGCACCGACTGCGGCGGGATCGGCGGCGGGTCCGAGATCCTCGGGGTCGCCGAGGCTGGCAGGGTCGAGTCCCAAACGGTGGGCGAGGTCGGCGGGGTCAAAGCGGGTGGTGATGACGACCGCAAGCTGTGCGTCATCCAGCGCAGAACTGCTCAGCACATCCTCATCTTTTGGTCGCGGATCGGGCCGGTCTGCCGCCGACGCGTTGCCCCGGCGGTCAGCCCATTGGATGGGATCGCCCGCCTCGGCAGCCTCGTCGTTATTGGCGGGATTGCGCTGCCTGCGTCGCGCACGGTCCAGATCAATGAGGCCATTGCTGACTGCCCTGCGGAACCAACGCGCGAGCAGTTCCTCGCTGGCAATCGGCGGGTGCGGACCCGTCGCCCGGTGGCGCACGATCGCGTCGTCCAGCGCCCGCTCGCGGCCCGCTGTGCCAAATCCGTAGGTGCTCAGATCGGCCGTGGCCCGCAGACCGAATTGTCGCAATACGGCGACACGCTGGCTGTCCAGCAAGACCTCGCGTGGGGGGCCAGCCTGCCAGGAGCGCGCAAGTCTCGAAACGCCTCAAGCACATCCATCGCTCAACCCTCCGCCCACGCCGACGCTTGGTCCCACACCCACCGCCGGCCGTCCACTTCGACCGGTTGCGGTGACCGCGGCGGTTGACCAGTCAGGCAATTTGCCGCAGAACCGTGGGACGCGTCGTGAGGGCGGGCCAGGCCGCCCACCCGGACAGCGACACGCCACCCACCACCCAGTCACTTCCGCGGCACCGCCACCTCCACCGCCAAAAACTGCACCGGCAAGCTGCGCACCACGACCGCACGATTGCCTGCCGCCGCCTCTGTCGCCACCACAAACGGCAACTGGATCGCTGGAGCCTGGCGGCCACTGCCATCACTGCTCCGCTCGACATAGCGCTCCAAGTCCTGCAACCCGTTCTCGAAGCCAGCCCCAGCCTCGACCTCGACCAGAATCGGCACCTGCACGACAAGCGGCACCCCGTCGAATAGCGGCACCCGCACCTCCATCTCCAGTACGAAGTCAGGGCTTTTGTTGCGCTCGGCCTCGCGCTGCGGATGCAATCGCAACTGCACGGTCGCGTCTTGCATCGCTGCTTGCAGGCGCGGCAGCAACCACGCGGCCAGGCTGTCTTCGCCGCGACCCTTCACCGCAGGCCCCGCGTGCGGTTCATTGACCGTCCTCGACGGTGCGCAGCAATCCGAGTTTGACCAACTCGGCCACCGCTGCGGGCAGTTCCGGACCACCGCCGGCCAAAACCGCGGCGTAGACCGCGCGTGCTGGATCGCTGGCCGATGCGAGACGCTGCTGTCGCAACTGTTCAATCTGCGCCAGCGCTACGTCGACCTGCGCTTGTGCCGCATCCATCGTGGTCAACGCGCCGGTCGCTGGCTGGAGCTGGCCACCAAGGCGCCGACAGCGGTCGACCAACTCGGCGTGACGGTTGACCAGACCACGCAGCGCCTCTTGGGCCCGCGCCAATTGTCCGTGCAGGCTCGCGTGCGCTTGCTGCCAGTCGAGGTCCGCCGCCAGCGCCACGCGCAGGCCGAGACGATCGGCCAGCCGCAATTGGCTGCGCAACTCGTCGGCGTGCTGGTTGGCCTCCCGCAGTTGCCCAAACCACGCGCCAAGGTCCGAACATGGCGGGGGCGCAAGCGTTGGCGGCAACTCTACCGTCGCCAGCCACGCGACCAGCGCCGTCCATTGCCGCTGCAGGGCCTGCTGCAGGCGCTCCGTCTCTCGGTCGGCGACGCGCGCGGCGGCCAGCACCGACAACTCCGCCGCTACCGGGGCGGGGCGCTCGCCGACCTGGGACAGCAGCGCGCTGACCTGCCGCAGCCGTGCCAATTCAGCCTCCAACTGTTCACGCTTGGCCGCACACAGGGCGTCGAGTGCGACCAACGCCTCGTCAGCGGTCGCAGCCGACAACGCCCCAACGGGGTATTGGCCGGCGAGCTTGACGTAGCGCTCGCGCAGAATGGTCAGTTGCTCGTCGACGGCACGTGCCGCTTCGACAATGGCAGCATAGGCGCGGCCATCGGGCGTGCCGGTGTAGGCGGCAATCAGGTGATCGACGACCTCTGGCGACAGCAAGCCGCCGCGCAGATTGTGCACCCAGCCCACGGCCTTGACGCGGGCGCGGGTCGCCTCGCGCACATCGTCGGTGCTGACGCGAAGGCCTTCGCTCCACAGGCAGATGTCTGCGTCGATGGCGGCGAGCATGTGATGGCCGGGGTCGCCCCAAGCCGCGACGATGGCGAGTTTTTCGGCGCAGCCGGCGATCCAGCGGCGCAGTTCGTCGGCGCCGAACACGACCGTACGTTGCAGCTCGGCCTGCAAGCGCTGTCGGGTAGGCTGAGCTAAGACCGCCCACGCCGCCTCAATGGCCGCCACTTCGTCGGGGTGGACGCGCAGGTCGCCGGGCAGGGTGACGGTCAGCAGGTCCTCAAGCCGGAGGCGCAGCCGGTTGTGCCGCGTGGTTTCGGCGTGCTGACGCAGCAGTTCCAGGTAGTCCATCAACGTGCGTGCCGCCGGCCGCGGAACATCGCCGCCCAGCTCATGCAGAATCTCAGGCACGCGCCGCAATAGCGCGCGATGCGCGCCGGCTTGGTCGATCTCCGGTAAGTAGGCCTCGACGGCTTCGTCGATGGCGATGCCGCGATCGCGAAAGGCCGTGCGAGCGGCCTCCAGCGCTTCAGCAAGCGGTGCCAGGGCACCCACCGCGATGCGCATTTCTTCCAAACCCCGCGCCGCCGTCGCAGCCGAGTCGAGCAGGTTGGCCAACTGCGCGCGTTTGTGCCGGAGCATGTCGACACAGCGATGGGCACCGACCGCCGCAAGTGTCGCCTGCACTTCGTCAGCGCGGCGACCCCAATCCGCGCCGCTGGCGGCGATGCGCTCCCAATCTGCAAGTCCAGCCTGCTCTTTTTCGACGCCCTTGAGCAAGCGCGCCGCGATCACGCCGCAAATCCACAAAGCCAGTGCGCGCAGCCAAGCCACCGTGCCGGTCGCCGCCAGTTCCTGCACGTCAGCAGCCAATTGCCGCAGCTGGTCGACGGGGGCAGCCTGGGCGCGAACCTGATCGGTAAAGGTGCCCAGTCTGAGCGCCGTCAGCGGCGCTTGACGGCGACCAGTGCAGCGTTGCAGGTCGGCGACTACGGCCGCTGCCCGGCGCGCGGTCTCATCCAAGCGGCGCAGGGCGTCCAAGGCGTCGACTTCGCGGGCAACGTCGGGCAATGCGCCGGCGTGGTAGTGCAAAAGCACCTCCAACCGCGCGCGATCCTCGGCGTACAACCACGCGGCCAGCTGCGGGCGCAGGTCTGCCGATGCGGCAAAGCGCTCCAGCACGCGGCCAAGCTCGCGCGTGCCGGTAGTCGACTGTTCGGTCCAACGCGGCGTGCGGCCAGCCGCCGGCAGCAAGCCATCGATGACGACGGCGGCACCCGATAAGCGGCCGCCCGGGTTGGCTTCGCGCGCTAGACGCCGCAACGGACTGCCTTCTGCCAACAAGGTCGCCATGCGCACGCAAAGCGCGCGCTCTGCCGGGCCAAGCGGGCGCAGCGCCAGCAACAGGCCCAGCAGCGCCGGACTGTCGCGATCCAGACGCGCCAGTGTGCTGCGAAACGACTCATTTTGACGAATGTACGCTGTCGCTGCCTGCCAATCGCCGTCGGCCCGCGGCCGAACGTCGCGCACCAGTACCGTCAAGCGATCCCGATGCCAGCCGATCTTGCGGCCGAGTTGCCGGTCCGCGCCACTGTCGGCCACCAGCGCGTCGAGGTCGCTGCCCAGGCCCAACGTGCGCGCCCGCAAGGCAAGGCATTTGAGAAACGTCGCGTGAAACTTGCCAACCTCGACCACCGCCAGGCGGCCGGCAAACTGCGCGAATTCCAAGATGGCAACAAGGGGCTGGCCCGCCTCAATGAGCAGCGCTCGCAGCGGCTCGGCGCTGGGATTGAACGCGAACGCGCGCACATGGCGGGCCAGACTGGCGCTATCGGCAAAGACCGAAAAGCCGCCGGACACCGAAGCCAACAGCGGACCCGGCTGGGCTGCGAGCGGTCGAAAGGCGCGCTCAAGGTCGACCTCGGCGGGCACGCGCCCATCGCCGAGTGGCACGAATGGATCCGTGAACGGCGACGGAAAGCGCTCGTCGGCAAGCTCGCGCAGCGAAAAGGCCAGCCGCTGCGGCAGCGGACCCAAATCTCCCAGCGAGTCGAAAATCCGCGCGCCCTCGTCGACCAACCGAGTAATCGGTTCGCGGACCCGCCCTGACTCGATGACGCGCGCCTCGGCCACGCGCAAGGCGGCGCCAAAGTCGTCGAGCGTCAGATACACGCGGCCATCATCGTCCGCGACGGCCTCGAGTACCGCCACCACTTCGTTGGCTAGCGGCTCCAAATCGACCAATGGCCCCAGGCGGCGGGCCAACTCGCGGCGGATGGTGTCGGCGAGTCGACGTCGGTCGGCCAGATGACAGACCACGCCGCCGACTGGCAGGTCGCTCGGCTGCGGGCGCAGGTCAATCAGTTCGCGCAGGCGGCGGTGGTCCACCCCGTCGCGAAGCAGCGCCGGCACGCCAAACACGCCTGGCAGGGCGTCGATGGCATCGCCCAGCGCGGTCAGGTCGGCTTCGAACAGGCCGCGCCGCCAGGGTTCCAAGACGCCGTGCACCACCTGGTCGACACCGCGGGTGCGCCCGCGGCTGGCCCACCAGGCAAAATTGGCGTGTCCGCGCGGCAGCTTGTAGGTCGCCTGAATGGCGCCCACGTCCATCGGCGGCACCGGCAATGTGACCAGTCGGCCGCGGTCGGCGTCGCCGAGCGTGTGGTACGACTCTGGGGCGTAGGCAAGGATCAGGCGCAGTTGCGGCCCGCAGGCGTCGATGAGCGCGCGCAGCGGCTGGCCGTCGTCGGTGGCGATGCGGCGCTGCAGCAGCTGGTGGGCTTGTTCCACTTCGTCGAGCAGCAGCACGACCGTCGCGGCATCTTGGGATTGAGCACCGCGCAGTTTGGCAGCGACGTCGCCGCGGCCGCGGCGGTCGAGGTCGGTGAGGTAGCCGGCGCGTTCGGCGCTGTCGGTGGCGACACTTTCAAGCCAAGTCAGCACTCTTGCAACGAATTGCTGAGGAAGCACCGCCTCGTCGTCCGGCAAAAGGCGCGCGACGAAGGCGGCGGCTTCTTCCCAAACCGGCAGGTGGCCTTTGGCCAACGCCTCGCGCATGAGCGTGAACAACAGGGTGCTTTTGCCCGAGCCGTAGACGCCAACGACCGCCGCCGCAAAGGGGCCATCCGCGCCAAAGGTCACGTGCCGCGCCGTCGCCAGGGTATGGGCAGCCAGCGGGGTGTAGGCGATCCACTCGGTGTCGGCGCGGGCACTCAAGCCGCGGCGCGGCGCAGTTTGCATGTGCGTGGCACCTGCGGGCGCGGCGACAACCATGGGCGGTTGGACCGCGACGGCGTCCCCATCCGGAGCGGCAACGGCAGGCATGGCTTGCCAGTGGCTCATGGTGAGGGCGGCTCGGGGAGGATCCCTCAGCGTGGGATCTCAGGCCGCCGACTTTATCGCCAATGCGGCAGCTTCGCTAGCAGCCTGTCGACTATTGGTCAGCGTAAAGTTTCTTGCCCCGCCAACCTGTCAGCCCGGCCCCAGCGCAGGCCTACGCCATGCAGCCCAGCCGAAAAAGGCCACCCACAGCAAAGGCTTGAACCGCCGCCTTGCCGCCAGCCCCCAAGCTGATCGACCATGGCCACCGATGCGCGGTCCCGTACCGCCGCATCGGCTGGAGGATGACGTTGGTTTCGGCGCAGGCCAGGCAGTTGCCGGCATCGCTTGACGAGGAACAGGGGGAGGACGACGGCCCAGCCGCGCCCTTTGTCCTGCCCGCGACGGGCGAACGCATCGACCAGTTTCGCGTCGTCGTGTTCATCGGCCGCGGCGGCATCGGCTCGGTGCTGCTTGCGCGCGACGAACTGCTCGGGCGGCCGGTTGCACTCAAGCTCATCCGCCCCGACCGCCTCGACACCCGGCGCATGGACGCGATGTGGGCCGAAGGGCGCATTACCGCGCAATTGTCCCACCCAAACATCGTCACTATTTACGGGCTTGGCCACTGGGGCGATGCGCCTTACCTGGCGCTGGAGTACGTGCCTGGCGAAACGCTGCGGCAACGCCTCAACAGCGGCCAAGTGGGCTTGTCGGAGACGCTGCGCATCGGCGTCGCGGTGGCGCGCGCGCTTGCGGCTGCCCACGAATTGGGCGTGGTGCACTGCGACCTCAAGCCAGAGAACATCCTGGTTCCACCCGACGGGCGGCTGCGGGTGGTCGATTTCGGAATCGCGTCGGCTTCACTGGACGGACCCACGCTGGGCGGACCTGGCGGCGCGATGCTGGCGGGCACGCCTGAATACATGGCACCCGAGCGCTTTGACGGCAAGCCGGCGGGCGCGCCTGTCGATCTTTGGGCATTGGGCATCTTGCTGTACGAGCTAGCAGCCGGCCAGCGACCGCACCAAATGGCGCGCGAACTGGTGGCTGAGTCGACGCTGCCGGTGCGCGTGACCGAAGCGTGCCGTTTCGCCACCACTGGTTCCTTAGACGTCAGCAGCAGCGAACAGCAGCCGTCTGGGCAGCCTGGCGTCGTGGCCAGTCAAAGATGGCGGCTGGCGGCCCGTGTGGCCGATCCCGGCTGGATCTTGCCAAGCCACCCGCGCATGGATCCGCAGTTGCACGCGCTCATCGCGCAACTACTACACCGGGATCCGTGGCAGCGACCGGCGGCCGCCGAGGTGGTCGAACGACTGTCGCGCATGTTGGAGCGCGGCGAGTCCACAGATCGCGACGCTGCGCCGTTTCGCGGCCTTGCGGCATTTGAAGAGCGCCACGCAGCCCACTTCTTTGGACGCGACGCCGAACTCGATGCCCTGGCCGAACGGGTGCGCCGGTCAACGGTGGTGCTGCTGGTTGGGCCAAGCGGAGTAGGCAAGTCGTCGCTGGTGCAGGCCGGACTGGTGCCGCGCATGCGCGAGGCTGGCCTGCAGCACGTGCTGGCCTTGCGACCCGGTGCGCGCCCGCTGGCGGCGTTGGCTGCCCGCCTGCTGGAACTGGATAGCGGTGCCGTCACCACGGACACGCAATCGCGGATTGAGACCCTGGCCCAGCGCATTGAGGCGGAGCCAGGGCATGTCAACGTGGTGTTGCACGGTAACAGCCCAGCAAACCCCATCTACCACCGAATTCCACGCCAACTACACTGGGCACCAGGAGGTGCCCGATGCCCAGCCCGAGTTTGCCCCGTATTGCCGTCCCTACTCGTCAACCGTTCTCGCCACGCCGCTCGTCCAG
>SXGT01689384.1_pt1 | contig 41917 bp, 32 predicted proteins | sample 3176221 | NCBI WGS metagenome assembly SXGT01 (sample SAMN11356862, study PRJNA531348) | freshwater metagenome | isolation source: freshwater sample F1-120 | place: China: Fuxian Lake, Yuxi | collected 2017-12-25
AACAGCGATGAGCACACCATTATTGAAGCCACTGTTTCTGAGCGGGGGAGATAGAGACATCACCGCCGCCGACATCACTGACGCATCCACCACGGGGGGAATCGGCAAAATCTGGTTGTCTGGTGATGACGCAGACTGGACATCCGGCGCATTTGCCACCAATGACGACATTGGAGGACTTGGCGGGAATATTTGGTTTCCAGATTGCCGTGGTCCGAGATGGTTCAAACGTGACGGGACAGATTCAGGTGCAAGTATATTCATGCGCGAGTTGCATGACGTTGACGGTGGAGAACTTTACATCCAGTCTCCTCATCGAATCGTTCTAATCCAAGGAGAGCAGGGAGCTATTCAGTTAGGTCTGACTCGCGCGACAAATACTGTCTCGTTCACCTACCTCCAACAACGATACGACGCGACCGCCTTAGTCCCGCTGGGCGAGTCTCAACCACTGTTCTTCAATGCTACATGGTGGAACGGAAGCAGCAAAGTTTCCGCAACTGGTTTCAGCGGTTTGCAAGGTCGAGTCAGGGAATCGGACGGACAAGAAGAGCTCGTCCTTTTCGCCGGGTCAACATTTCCAGACTCGCACTCCCAAACCGATGGAACCATGCCGGAAATTGTGGCGGTTACCCCGGAAGGTTTTCGGGACCCACTTGGAAATAATCCGGCATTTTCCGCTTTGACGGACGGGGCCACCATCACCGTATCCTGCACATCCACCAAGGCGTTTCAGAACCATTATGTGACCCTTACAGGAAACCGGACTCTTGCATTTTCCGGAGTAGAGAACGGCATGCGTGGCACGATCATTGTCTCGCAGGACGCAACTGGATCGCGCACTCTCACGCTTCCAACCAACTCAGCCAAGCAAACCGGGTTTGCGCTATCAACCGGCGCGCTAAAAGTGGACAAAATCGACTGGCTTTACAACGCCGGGGAGTTCTTTTTCACGGTCGAAAACGATTTCATCATGTCGATGGATGCCGACGCCGCGACGTTCCTCGCCGCTGCTTCTATCTCTCAGACATCCACCGAGGGCATTGCGACCAACGCTCTCGTCAAGCAACTCAAGGCGGATGCCGTATGGGATGAACTGCGGGCCGCGTATCCTGTAATCGGCGGCAATTCCACGGCTCACTCCAAAGACCTGAAAGGCACCTATAACGCCACGTTCGGAGCTGGCGTGACGCACGATGCAAACGGCATCACGGGCACCGCAGCAAGCACCTCGTGGCTCAATACAGGAATCAACGTCTCCGCGATTTCAGCCAAGGACAGCATCGGCATGTATGCCTATTCCAAAACGTCCGCTTGGACGGATTCTGGAAGACTCTTTGGCACATCGGCGACCAACGGACGGCTTTATATTTCCCGCTCTGGAACCACTCTTCTCGGGCATGGGCCTTGCTCTGGAACCCTTAACACGGCTTCCGTGACATCGGTTTCCGACTACAAGGGTCATTACTGGTGGGGTCGCACATCCAGCACGTCGGCAACGATCCGATTCAACAACTCATCGCAAACCGTCACTGACGCATCAAATACTGCTCCGATAGAGCCAATCACATTTCTTGGCATGAATGCAGGCAGCGGAACCGTTAGCAACCCAACCAACGCCAACCTCGCTTTCTGTGCCGTAACCACCGGAAACATCGACGCTACCAAGTGGACGGCACTCAAGGCGGCGGTTGATGCCTTTGAAACTGCGATTGTAAGAGCGAACTGATGAAACCCCTCCTAGCGATCATCGCCCTCACCCTAGTCCTCGCCTCATGCACCCATGAGATAGTGCTTTAGTCATGCTCCTCCTCCTCCACGCTCCATCCTACAAGCAGACGGACTCCTCGCGAGCGGTGTCCACGTCGACCTTGTGGGTCGATCTTCAGAAGGGTTTCAGGGGCACGCACAAATTCTACGACAAGCGCGGTCGTTACATCGCCCTGCTAGTTGACGATGAACTGACAATCTTTGAGGGCTTCGCATGGGACCTCGCCTCTCCCTCGTTTCGCGTAGGACGCAAGTGGTTTGGGACACCCACCAGCGACCGGGAGGTTGCCGCCACTATGCTCCACGATTTTTCACGCGGTCTGCTAGGACAGCAGTGCTGTCCGTGGACGATCAAGGACACTGACGATTTCTTCTATGATTTGATGGAATTACAGCGTAGCAGGGTCACTGATCTATATCATTGGATGGTGTCAAACCCTATTGGTAAGCTTTACCACAAACTCACGTATAAAGGACCACAATATGATTGCCATGAATGTAAGTGATAGGCATCTACTGGAAGGAGCGAAGTTTGTGTTGTTACCCGGCGGCACACAAATGTTGACACGGCGTTTCCTCGTCATCCACTTCACCGCAGGGGCGTCTGCGCAGTCGTCGATCAACTACTGGCGTGAACTAGGGACCGGCGTATGTGCACACTTGGTTATCGACCGCGACGGCACCATCTATCAGTGCCGCCCGTTCAACCGCACTGCTGGTCATGCTGGGTTGTCTTCATGGAAGGGCTTCAAGAATCTGAACGCGTGTTCTGTCGGAATTGAGCTTGCCAATGGGGGTGACTCCTACGCAACGAAATTCTCCAAGCTCCCTCCCACGACGGCAAAGCACAAAAACGGCGGACGTGTGACAGTGTGGGAAACCTACACACCCGAGCAGCTCGCTGCGTGCGAGATGGTGTCAAAGGTGCTTGTTGAGCGATATAACCTCGATGATGTCGTGGGGCACGAGGATATTGCTCCTTCACGCAAGAATGATCCGGGGCCTGCTTTTCCGATGCAGAAGCTCCGCGAGGCATGCGGCTTTACAGGGCTTCCAAAACCTTGACTAATCTGCCTGCTTGTGTTCTCCTTTCGTCATGGCAAACACCACCACACTGAAAAAGAGCAAGCTCGCCGCCCTCGAAGAGCACATCCGTAACGACGGGGACAACGACCTTGAAACCGTCGCTCTCCTATTAGGTCTCGAACCTGATGACGAGGAAGGCGTTGCCGCCTACATCGAACACCTGAAGCAGACAAAACCGGAGCTGTTCGGCGCGGTTGATGAAGAACGTCCGAAGGTCAATCCTGTCCTGTTCTATCAGATCCTCGACGGCGTCGTTTTGCGCGATCTGGAAGTCGTGAAGCAGAAGGGTCAAACACTCATCCTCCAGACAAAGGTTCCCCGCGACCTTGTGACTGTGCGTCTGCAAGGCAAGGATGTGGAACTTGACATTCTCGAACTCCAGCGTGCCGACCAGTCTGAGGTTCGCCACGGACTCGCTGTCTCCACGCTTCTGACCATCGCTCGCGCTGCGAAGTGACTTTGGACGACCCATTCAAGGACGTTTCACTCCACGATTCTTGGATCGACTGGAGTGATCCGTCCGTGACGGCGGATACCGTCACAACCACACTGATTGGCTACGTCGATCACTGGGATCTCCCCGAGTTCGAGGGGATTGAGCCTATCTACATCGAGCGTCAAATACTCTTTGACGCCAAGCGTCCCAACTGGAGCAAAACCTCCAAGTATGGGAAGCCCTATTATCAGCACATGCTGACGCTTATAAAGCTGATGTTCCCTGAGACGGACATCACACCTTCTTTAGCAGACGCAACAATGTTCTTCTGTATGGGCATTGGCGGAGCGGGTAAGAAGATGGAGAACCTTATTGGTTCTCAGAACTCCGGTAAATCAGCAGGTGCTATTCGTATTGGTTTTGCATGCATGTTTATTGATCCAGAATACACTGCGATCTATGTTGCCAACCCATTCGATAACGCAGCCGACAGCACTGTCTGGGGGGATTGTGAAGAACTTTGGGATCAGCTAGTAACGTATTGGCCCAATAATACTGGTGTTGGGTATGGGGAAGCTTCCAGTTTGTTTCCGTGGGGAAGGAAATATGCCAACAAGATGTTGGAGTTCGTTCCCAACATTCCCAAGGCAGGAATCATTGCACTGCGTAACACCAAGCACGTTGGTAAATTCAAGGGATCGAAGATGCGCGGTAAAGATGTTGATCGCGGAATCATTCTTGTAATCATTGACGAAGTTAATGAGATTGAGAATATGTCGTTCTTGACGACGCTTGTTAATATCTCTTCGCAAGATGGATTCTTCTGCATCACCAGTCAAAATTTTAAAGACGAGTCTGACATGGGAGGTCGCATGGCCGAACCGCAGGGCACATTCGGCGGACCTTCTACTTATGATGAATTAGATGTTGACGTTGATCTCTATTGGCACTCTGGAGCATCGTCTATAACTTTACGCTTTGATGGGCACCGCTCCCCGAACATTCTGTCGGGACGGACAATCTATCCAAAGTTGTTCAAGGAAGTTGACCGGCAGCGTATCAAGAATGACTATGGTGAGCATTCACCCGACTATTTCTCGCAGGTCCGCTCCTTCCCGGTTCGCGGCACAGAGACCAACTCCGTGTTGTCCCGCGCCAAGATCTCTGCATCGCGGCACCTCGACCCTTTCTTCTCCATAATGAAGCTCAAGGGTCGTGTGGCTTTCTGCGACCCGGCGTTCGGAGGACGGGACAAGGCTGTCTTCGGCTGGGCGGAGTATGGGGACGCCACCGTGACAGACGGTGAGGGTTCACAAGTCATGCAGGAATTGTTAGTCTTCAAGGACCACATGCACGACCTGTCGCTGGTCAAGGGCGCTACATACAACGAGTATTGGTTTGACCGAATGAAGTCCGCTGGTATCTCCATTGCTGACATCGTCGAAGGTTCGGACGTTTCCTACGAAGACCAGATCGCTATCCAGTGCCGTGAACTGTGTAAGCGCCACAACATCCCGATCCAGTGCTTCGGATATGACTTCTCCATGCGACCGGACATTGTGTCGTCAATGAACCGCATGCTTGGGTTCGCCGCGCAGGCATTCGACTACAATCAAGCGCCCGAAGGCATCTTCATTGAGAACCTCAAAAAGAATGCGGAAGACTGCTGCAAGAACCGTTGCTCGGAGTTGGCGTTTTCAGCGGCAGACCTGTTTCTCACCAAGCAGGTGCGCGGAGGTTCCTACATCGAGACTGCGATCACACAGCTTTCCCGGACGCTCTACGAGACCAAGAACGGGAAGTATCTGGTGGAGGACAAGAAAGCCTACAAAGCTCGGTGGCAGCAAGTGTCCCCCGACCGACGGGACGTGCTCATGGGAATTGTGGGAATGCTTCATCGGCAGGGGTTCAAGCAGCGCATTGTCTCCGCAGGAGGAAAATCCAAGAGTGCCTTCGCTGAAATAAACGCTCGCAAGTTGGGGAAAATTAAGGTAGGGAGACGCCTGTAATGCCTTGTGGTTCCTGCCAGCACGTTGAAAGCGACCTTCCGGAAGTATCTCTTCGATACTCAGCACCGGATCGCTTTTTCGTGAATGAGCATGGAGATCGCTTTGACATCAAGTGTCCACTCATTCGCAGTGACCGATCTCCGACCGGCGGCTGGAGAGTCAGCGTGGTCGTGAACGGACAAACTGTTCGCGTCACGGGAGGTTCAGCCAAGACCGTTGTCAAGGCTGTTGTAGCGCTGTTCAAGCAAAACCAACAGTCGGTCAACTTGTTGGATCTGTGGCTTAACCTGAACATACAGTGGCTTGAGAAAACCTCAGAAAAGTATCGCATTGTCAGCGTCGAAGAACTCGCCCAATTTTCAACAATAAATAATTGAAGCCATGAAATTCCAGTCTGAATACTTCGCCAATGCGGACGAACTTGTGCAAGCAAAGGATGACGCTCTAGCTGTGCAAAAGGATCGTCGCGAACGCCTCGACATCATCCGCAAGTTCACCAACATGATGAACACGATGACGGAGGAGGAAGCCGAGGAGGCTGGCATCACCGAAATCACGAATCATGGGCAGACCTACAAGCAGATGCTCCAGAATGAGGTCCAGTATTCTTCGATGGTCACGGGCACCAATGGGCTTGTGGAAATCATCGTGGACACCGATGACGCCGAGAAAGACTTCACGACTGGTCTCCGCATGAGTGAGGCGCTCAACAAGGGAGCTATCCACTTCAAGGGCAAGTTTGCAAACTTGTGGCGGAAGGTCTCGGGTGAGATCGTCATTGCCGGAGGTTGCCCGGTCACACAGAACGAGCGCTACGGCTGGCTTCCGCAGATTCGTGTGGACATGTTCTTTCCGTTAGAAACTCCACTGGACGCGGAGGGCGTCACCTACGCGTTCGACCCCAAGAATCTGTCTGTGGCTGACCTGAGTCAGCTCATGTCCTCCGTCGAAGGAGAGAAAGGGTCGTTCATTGAGAAGACTTCCATTCAGGGGATGCTTGATCTTATCAAGGAGCAGATTGCAAGCCGCACGCGTCAGTCATCTCACGATGAGGAAACCACGAAGTCCATCCGTGCCTTTGACAAGGAGATGCGAAAAGTGTCCCTTCCGGCGTGGTGGTATTACGAGGTGAAGCATCCGGAGAAAGAGGAACCCTACGTTTCAGCCACGATGTTCGTGGACGGCTCCATCGCTATCGAGTCGAAGGACATCAAGAACAATACCACATCGCGTGAGCGCTTGGATGTCCGGGATTCCAGCGCCCAGATCATCGTCCACATCGAGAAGGCGTTCGAGTATGCGTTCGACTGGCTTCACCTCGTGTGTGTGGATTCCGAGATCGGCGGTGTCAAGAACCTCGATACCCTGCGCGGTGTCGCTGAGATGTCCTATCCGTCTGGTGTGGACATGGAGGAACTTCTCAACGCGATCATCGAAGGCGAGAAGATCAAGGCGCGTCCGAAGGTCCGTGTGTTAGATGGAGCCAACCCGGATGAGATCGCGGCGTGGGACATGATTAAGGATACCTTCGTTCCGAAGGGTCTCGAAGATGCGTCATTCAAGAACGTCACCAACGGACTCCAGCTTCCACTGATGCTGTTACAGCAGAACGCCGCCGGTCTTGCCACAAGTCCAGTCACTAACGGATCACAAGGTGGTGAGCTTCGCCAGCAGGCGATTGAGCGGCAGCAGTCGAACTCCATGGTCCAAGCGAACCGCGTCAGCGAAGCCGCGAACCACCTCGACTCAATTCTTGAGACGGTCATCTACCGAATCTTCACCAGCAATCCAAAGCCGGGAACAGACGGTTACAACGAGATCATGTGGATTCGCGCCTACCTCGAACGCTACGGCATCGACTACAAGGCGCTGGCGTCTCGCAAGTTTGGTCGCTTTGAGTATATCCGCGTCCGGGCCAAGCGTTCTATCGGAAACGGGGACCGGCGCGAGCAGCTTGCCACGGCGGACTGGTTGATGGCGAATCTACAAAGCTTCGAGCCGATCTCGCGTCCGTCTGTGATCCACAAGGCGACCGCACTTCAGACGCAGGACCCGGATCTCGCTGACTATTTGGTGAAGCCTCCGAAGGCACTCATCAACGCCCAGAAGATCACGGCGGAAAACGAGTATGATACCATCCGCCGTCGTGCCCCGCTTGGACAGATCCTCCCCATCGCTCAGGACGACATCCATCAAGACCACATCCCGATTCACCTGCTCGATATGCAAGCGCATGTGGCGTCTCACAGTATTCGTCCGTGGGACAAGCTGGACGTGCTCATTTTCGCCGGAGCTACTGAGCACACCGGAGAGCACCTCAAGACCCTGCTGTCGAATCCGAAGACGCACGGAGAGGGCTTGGCGTTCGTGCAGGACTTCCAGAACATTGCTCAGTCCGCGCAGCGCATCGTTCAGGAAGTTGAGCAGGCGGAGGGAGGTTCTGACATGAACCAACTCACCGCGAAGGAACGCGCTGACATTGAACTCAAACGTGCTGCCTTGGAACTCGAAGCGCGGAAGTTCGGTTTGAAAGCGGAGGATACCATGAAACTGTGGGAAAACCGTGAGGCCCGCGCTGCCATCTCCCAGCGTTCCCAGTTCACTAACGAGATCAACAACCACAGGCGCTTGCAGCTTGACAAGGAACGCGCTGACGCGCAGGCTGAAGCGCAGAAAAAGCAAACCACCTCTGCTTGATGTCAAAACCAGCAAACCTATCTGTCGAGCCAACAGTCAGTCTTACGTGCCTGCTCAATAATGATGGTCTTTGTAAAACCATATTCAGGAGCAAGCGTGAGTTCGACGATCTGTTCAATCAGATAATGATGGACCATGTCGATGAGGGCAATGTCGCTGAAGCAGGACCGACTGTCCTTGCCATGAAGAAGATCAAGGACACATTCATGCTGTTCGCATCACGCGGCAAGGAACTCGTAAAGACGGAAAAGTAATCTCAACCACCACACCACCATGCCAGCACCCGACGACCACACTGAAGACATCGACAACAGCCGCAACGCGCCACTCAATGACAAGACCGAGTCCATTCTCGACAACCTGTTCGGGGTGACTCGCGAGGACGAGGAAGATGTTGCTGATGATGCTGCCGACGACAGCACTGACGACGTTGCAGATGACGACGCCGACGACACGCAGGACGATTCTTCCGGTGACTCGGATGACTCCGCTGACGACAGCGACGACACTGACGACGAAGACTATGACGCCGCACCCGATTCCAAGAAGAAAAAGGTGGCTGAGTCCGGTGACGACACCGAGGAGGAGATCAAGGATGAGACCATGGCGCGGAAGATCGCCAAGGAGCGCGGACGTGAAGTCAAGACGCTCAAGGTTGATCTGAAGGAGAAAGAACTCGCACTTGACCAAGAGCGCACGGCGCGTGAAGAAGCCGAGCGCCGGTTGCAGGAGATTGAGGCGGCACAGATCGACCCGGCACAACACCCGGACTTCGTCGCCAAGCGCGACGAGATCTTCGCCGACGTGCGCGTCTCCGCCCGCCGCCTTCCCGGCCGCGCCAAGGTGCTTCTTCCGCAGAACCTTGCTTCGTTGATGACACAGTATTCTAACAGTGTGGATCTCGAAGGTGATGAGCTTCTGGCAGCGGACGAGCGCCTCGCCTCTCAGATCGTATCATCTCTTGAACTGTCCACAATTCCGTTCGACGAGCTGGACGCTGACGAGCGCAAGGAGCTTCAGCCGCATGTGGACCGGGTGCTCGATGTTCTCGAACGCAACTTCGGCAAGACCCGCGAGTTGGAGCAACTCCACGTCAAGCTCTCCAAGCGTTCCAAGATCGCCGGACTGACCATGTCTGTTAGGGAGTATGCGGCGAACACAGCGGAGTTCCAGAGCACGCTGGATGCTGTGGGCGATCTTCCGGACGAAATCATCGAACAGGACCCACACACCATCGAAGCTGTGGTTGCCAAGCTCGCCAAGGAATCCCCCGAAGGTCTCAAACGTCTCAAAAATGCACGCCGTGATGTTCTCGAAGTTCTCGTTGGTCCTCGCCCGCTTACTCAAGACGAGGTGGATAAGCTGGAAGCGAATGGGACCGACGTGAAGAAGTTCCTAGCAGACCGCAATAAGGCACATCGCCAAAAGCAGGTAAAGCTGGCGGCATTCTTTGTGCAAGCATTGATGACACGCAGTGTCTTCAAGGATTCAATCAGCAAAGGGGTTGAGAAATCAGTCAAGAAATCGTCTGATGAATCCGAACTGGACGCTATCGGCAAACTCAAGAAGCGCAGGGCGGCTCCAGTAGTGGAGGAGAAAAAGACTGCCCGTCGTCCGGGTTCGGCCGCAGACAAGTTGTTCGGCTACTCCGACGACGATTGAATTTGATAGCGAACAATAACCACCAACAACAAATACGATAATGGATAGATACGATGCGTTAAAAGAAGTTCTCACTGCCGCAGGCTGTAAACTTGATGAAGAATTTGGTGACATTGCCGAGTTCTCCGGACGCCGCTGTTGTGTGCGCGAGATGCAGCATCTTGGGGGAGAATGTCTCAGGGAGAAGTTGGTTTATCTCTTATCCGAGGACTCTCCAGAGAATACAGGCGAGTAGGGTTCCCCTGTTAAGCCTGTCTCCTTCATCGGGGACAGGCTTTTTGATTGACTTCTCCGGTGAATTGTGGTTTTCCTGACGCCAGCCGAGGTCTCTCCCGAGACCAGCTTGATAGTCAGAAGCGCAGCTCACCGGAGATTTAGCGACCTCCCGCCGGACTAGCAGGTGGATTGACGGTGGCGCGTCAGTTTTTGGGACCACACACCAAACCAACTGACATTATGGCTACCGCATGCTCTCCCAGCAAAATCGTTTCCGCTCTTTACGAAGAGACCGAGAACATCACCGACTTCGTCCGCGAACGCATCAGCGATTCTGATCGCCTTGCTCTTCGCATGGTTCCGGACGGCGGAACCGTCCGGCGCAACGCGAACAATGACACCATCATCTACGGTGAGGCTCGCCAAGCAGGCGTTGCTTACAACCAGCTCGATCACGCCGAGCGTGCGCTGGTTTCCGGTGAGATGAGCGGGCGTGATCTCAACGCCCAGAACGGTATCTTCGCCACCGACATCAACTCGATTGACGACAATGCCTGTCACGGCCAAGTCACCATCGACTTTGCACAAGGCTTCCGCCGCCGCACGACCGTTGACTACGGTCTCGACGTGGACACCCCCATCAAGTGCGCCCGTGAACTTGACCGTCTTGGTGAGCAACACATTCGGGGTTACTTCCGTGGAATGAATGAGCAGTTCTCCCGCTTCGGCTTGGACAACTTCTCGGACAACCTGATGAATCTCATCATCCAACGCTCCGAAGCCAACGCTGCCGTGCTCGCCGCTGACCAGTTCAACGTCTCAACCGGTGGCTGGCAAGCTCCTCCGCTCTATCGGATTTCCATCCACTTCCTCCAAGACTATCGCCGCTACATCATGCGCGAAATGCGCGGTCGCGGTATCAGCGTCCCGGATGACTGGATGCTCGAAGTCGAAATGCCACACGAAGACTGGATCGACGCCATCCGCCACGACCAGATCGCTCGCAACGGTGCCAGCACCGGAACCACCTACAACACCGAGTGGCTGAAGGACGACGAAGGTCCGATGCGCGGTCGTCGGATGCACATCTACGGCGGCATCAAGTGCTACTTCAACGAGTCCCCGATTCGCGGCTACTTCAAGCAAGTCGGCACCTCCGGCGGCAACGCGATCTACCGCTTTGTCCGCGTCTATGACTGGGTCAACCAACGCGACGAAGAAGGTGGTCTTGTGGTTCGTGCCAATCACGACTACGACAAGGACACCATCGAAGTTGATGGCGTGCGCTATCCGATGATTACCCTCATCCCGCACGTTGATCCGCGCTCCTTCAAGCGTTACGGTCTCATCAAGCCGCTCAAGCCCATCGGCGGCTCCAACGCCGGGGTGAACTACGAGGTCCGCGTCATTGAGGGTGCCCGCCTCCAGTGCAACGACTTCGACGACAAGTTCAAGCTCGCTGCTCGCCACGAGTTCCGCTTCAAGTCGATCTATCCGGAAATCTCCGGCTTCATTGCCTATCGCCACAGCCAACGCACCGGCTACGTCATCGACGTGACCGCCCGCAACTACGCTTCTGGCCCGGACAACTTCGTCGCTCCCGAGCAGTTCCGCTCCGGTGCTCCGGATGGTTGCCAAAGCGCCGAGTGCGCCCAGTGCGATCAAGTCTCCGGACTGGACGGACAGTGCGTCGAGGACACCGATCTTGCGACCACCACTGTCGGACTTGCTCCGGCCGGAGCGGTCAACGTCGCCTTCCGTGGAGTTGCGACTACTCTCAAGCTCCTCGTTGAACGCGCCACTTCCGCAGACGGAGCTATCGGAGAAGTCTCCGTGGACTACGTCTCGACGACTGGAACCGGTGGTGACACCGCAACGGCGACCAGCGGAACCCTCACTTGGGCTGCTGGAGACACCGCTCCGAAGACGCTGGAGATCCCGATCCTCGCGACTGCGGATGACGCCGACACGCTCACGATGACGCTGTCCAACGCTGTTGGATGCACCATCAAGACCGGTGCCGATGTCACGACCGCGACCATCGTGGACCTGAGCTAACCTCAACTGGGGCAGGGCTGCTTTCGGGTAGCCCTGCCCTTCCTTCTTTACTCTAACAGATTATGGAAACTTTCCTCTACACAGTCATCCCCGCTCTCTATCAGTTTGAGGGGGGTCCTGAAGCGCAAGTCGGCGATCAGGTCAAGCTTTACCTCGACACGGAAGCACAACCCGGTTTCCCGGAGTTTGTCACCGGTATCATCCAGCATCCTATCGTCCGGGTGTGTGACGGAACTCAGTATGCCGTCGAGTATGATCCTGCCGACCTCGACGGAGCGGCCGAATTGCTTGTGACTGGGAATGTGGTTTCAGCGCTTGTGGTGACTGCGGTGGACCTTCTCCGTAGTGAGTTTGAATCGCACAACCACGACGGTCGATACTATACAGAGGCAGAAGTAAACATCTTGCTCGCTGCGAAAGTCAACATCAGTGATAACCCGATTGGAGACACGGCTCCGGTTAATCCCGAACCGACAGGCGTGTTAGCATTCTCCGGCCTCACCGCTCCAACTTACGCATCTGAACCGCTAACCAAAGTAGTCGGAGTGTCCGAATGGACAAACGACGGGTCAGAGTTCACTGTGTGGACAGGGAACCCTGCTCAAAAACATCTCGTTAAAGAGGGTGGTATTTGGAGGCTATATCAAGACGAAGTGGTAATCGCTGAATCGGAGGATGATGGAGCTACAAACCCATGGGAACCCACATGGTTCACACTTGGTCCCGGCGCTGGAGAACCAACACCTGTCCCCGAGATGTCGGAAGCGACTCCAGCCCCACCGTTCTTCCGTGTAGCTGCTGGATACTTTTACGTGCGTGACGCAGGTGTATGGAGTAAAGTTGCAGTTTCATCCTTCTAATCACTCCACGCCAATGAATCACCTACTCGAAGGGACGATGATCGGAATACTCGCCGTATGGACTGGCACGAGAACGCTTGCGTCAGCAATCAGCGAAGGCGACTGGATGAAGATCAAGGGTCCGGAAGGTGCCCTGTTCCTCAGTGTGGTCATCATTATTGTCTTGTGGAATGCTGGCAGGGTTCGTGAGAAGAACGAAAATACTCGCCGGGAAAACGAGGAGAAGAAGCGGGATGATCGGCACAAGGAGCAGCTTGCTCTCCAGAAGGACAACGCCGACAAACTCATCCAACTCAACGTGGAGTCAATACTGGCTCAGGGTAAGGCTACCCAAGCGATCAACTCAATGGACAGAACAATGCAAGCGCTAACCATAGAGATCAAAGAGCGCCCCTGTCAAAAATCACAAACACCGCAATAATATGTCCTGCAACTGCAATACCCAAACTCCCGAGCTGCCCACTGTCGCTGACGACTGTGCGCTCGCCGCTCCTCTGGCATCCAGCACTCCATGCTGCGTGGACACGCAAGCCCTGTCCTCCAGCACCAGCGAGGGTGCTGAACTTCCGCTCTACCTGACGGATGCTGCCTGCGCCACTGAGGACATCACCATTCTCGGACGTGTCGGAACACGCCTCGCCCGCTTTGTGGGAACCGGCTTCATCGCCATCACCAACGGCAAGGCTGCTGTGGTGTCTACCGTTCCCCTCAAGATCCGCGATCTCTGGCACAACTGGTGGAAGCCCACAGCGACCTCCACCCCGATTATCGGCGAACCGCTTGTTACTGACTACCTTGTGGTTGCCGATCAGTCTGGAAACATCCACGGAATCAAGGGACTCACTGCGGAAGATTCCATTCCTGTGTGGAACGCTACGACGAAGAAGCACGAGATGAAGTCGCTCAGTGCCGTCCCACAAAAAGTCACCGGACTGCTTCCTCGTGCAACCGAGATCGAGCTTGTGGGATACGTTCCTATCGACGACTCCGGGGAGATCACGGAAGTTCGCCCGATTTCTGCCCTGCTTGGCACGGGCATTATCTATCTAACGGAGCAAGACACCGTAGAAGCCGTGTGCGACTGCGCCGGGGTTGAACCGGTTACACCGAACAAGGCGTCCGTTGCGAAGCATCTTGCCTTCCCTACCGCCAGCGGCGTCCACACGCTGAAGTTCAACGGAACGACTGACACACTCTACTGGTCCGCAGATGCCTAAGATCACGCTATTCAACGCTGAGACTGTCGGGGTGGATATGAAGACAAACCCGCTCTTTCTAGGCGGGAAGAAGCTTCACTCCGCCGTCAACTTGGCGTTTGATGAGGGGACGGTGAAGACTCGTCCCGGAATCATTTACGACAGCGCGATTGCGTCCGGATGTTTTCAAGGTGCAGGAGAGTATCGTCCTGCTCGTGGTATTTCCAGTCGGGCATTCGGAGATTCCGGTTGTTCCCTATTCGTGGTGGTTGATGGAGCACTTTACCGTGACGGGTGCCCGACTGGTTTCATTCCGTTCTCTTGCTCCGGCCCGGTGTTCATCTATCAGGCGGAGACCTACCTGATCTTCCAGTCCCCACAAACCAAGACTTACTGGTGGAATGGATCGACGCTCGTCGAAAGTCCCGGAATGAATGAGTCCGACTGGAACGATCCCTCTCCACAACGGACTGTCCTTGAACATACGACACCCGTGGCAAACATCCCTGCTTGTGAGAACATTGATGGTGATGAAAACTTCCTTCTGATGTTTTACGTCATTGATAAGGATACTGAACTCCCTCTCATAGATGCGGATGTCATTGTCTATCAAAACAACCGTATCCACAAACAGGGTAAGACCGGGGCAGACGGACGGTGGTCTTTCCGCACGAAACCGCGCACCTACAAATACGACATCAGCGCATTCTGCTACACCAAGCAGCAGGGTTCCGTTACAGTCAAGGGCAACCAAGAAGTCATCCGTGCGCTTCCGTTTGTCTGTCAAAACTGTGAGTGGGACATTGCGTCGGCGACCAGCGTCAGCAACGGTTCTCTGACCAGTCTGGGAACGGTGACGATTACGAATACCGGCGAGGTAGATCTCGTGGTGTCGAGTATCGGCGTCGTCTGCGGAGGGTCCGTGATTTCTCCGGATCTTCCGTTCACCGTTCCGGCCGGTGAAACGCAGGTCTTTGGGGTCAACTCACTTGACTGCGAACTCGTCGATACTTCGCTGACAGTGTCCACCAACTGTGGTGAACTGACGGGAGTGTGGGAAGAACCGTTGGAGGTGACAGGATGTGGCATGGTCGCGACGCCACTGTCATACGGTAATACCGGAGCATCGTTCTACGTCACTAATACAGGACAAAACTCTCTTACGATCACCATAGCTGACATCGACGGAGGTGCTGGATTGCCGGGAGCTGTGACGAACTATTCCACAGAGGCCGGTATTGTGACATTACCCTACACCCTGCTACCCGAGGCAACGCTGTATGTGACGCGTTTGGACTCTTTTGAAAATCCCGAAGCTGGGTCTGTGACATATTTGGTCGAGGCCATTTGCGCCGGAGAACTACTAACTGCTTCAGGCGAAATACCTCCGTATGTTCCATAAGATACAGTGTGTTATACTAACCCACGGCGATAAGGGGACCCCCCACAAGCAACGACTTGTGGAGACGAACCCTTGGTTGGATGTTAGCGTGTGGACTTCCTCCGGGGATCGCGGAGCCTTTCCCAACTGTGACCGCAACGTCCGCGACTGGGCGCGAGTCCACGAAGTATCCGCTGATTTCGTGCTATTCCTTGAATACGACGTGTGCGTGACTGGCGACATCTCACCGCTGTTCAACTTCGAGGCTGATCTCGAAGGCTCATGGTTTCTACCAGACCTTATTTCCGGGAGACACTTTTCCTTCCTACACACGATCAAGCAGTTGCCCGAAGAAATGCAGAAATCAGCATGTGTCCTTGCCCCGCTCGCAGTGCTGCTGGTTTCCAAGAAAGCCCTCTTGGCAGTAGCCAATCCGACATTTGATGCGCTTTTTGACTTGTCCATGGACAGCGAAGTGCGCTTCCCTTCTGTCATCACGGGGTGTGGTTTCAGAGTGTCGGGCAACGCAAACCTACCTCACGTATGCTGTCAGCTTAGACAACTTCCGAAGACCTGCACATCTATCATACGTCACCCCGCTAAAGTGTAATGCCTGACCACATCCAACCCTACGGAGGCAAGCAAGCTCTGCTCACGCACGAGTCGAGTCACGATACCTTCAACTCCGACAACTTCCTGAACTGGCTCGAAAACGGCGCTGGTGTGGGGATCTACGCGCACGGCCGAGTTCATCAGCAGATCGACCGCGACATCTACGTTGGTGACATCATCCACAAGCGCGGTCACGGAACTCCGGAAGATGTGTTGCTCATGGAAGAGCAGGCGCTCCTTTCGACCGGAGATCCGCTAACCGTGCCATCCCGGCTTGGGAATCTCACCGCGCTGGCCGTGCTGCCGACCATGAGCACGGCGAACGGTGAAGGTGCGCTCGTTGCCTACTATCAGAATGGTGTGGTATCCTTCGACACGTTCGAGGCTCCCCGCGAATCACGCTACGACGGCGAGGGTGCCCAGATCACAAAGGGGTGGGATTCCAAGCGCCTTGTGAACCACCTGTTGAACACGGTGTCTGCTGTGGGACATCGTGCCGTGTCGGTGCTGACTCGTGACCATCTGTTCCGCTCGCTGCGCGGTCTGCACTTCTTGAAGACAGTGCTCGGGGAAGGGACGTTTAACAGCGAAAACATCAACACGGTCTCATCCGACGTTGCTCCGGTATTGGACGCCGATCCGGTAGATCTGTTAGAAGGTTCTGCAACCGGATTTTGGCTGTTCGGGAACCGCATGTTTGCGACAACTGGACTTGTTCAAGGCAAAGCCGCGCTTCCGTCCGGCCGAGGATTCGTCTCATGGAACCAAGCAACTACGTTCACGGAGGACCGCACGCCTCGTCCTGCATGGGAAGGCGTGTGGGTCGTGGACAACGGAATCGAAGGCATCCATCAGTTCGCTGAGACAGCAGAGGTCCCTGACAAAGCTTCATTCGGATTCATCTGCTCGGACAGATCGGCAGGTGTTCGCGTGGCACGCTTCAGTCCCATACTCACCCACGATGCTCGGGACGGTGTCGCCATCCAGATCCCTTGGTCGCTCGAAACCGGCCGATATGCTCCGGAAGGTTTGGGGACTCGGAAGAGCGTGAATGATTGCGTCGTCGAGGCTGTCTATCAAGCAGCGTCTCAAGAGGTCCGTGTTTATCTGCGAACGGACGCGAACAGTGAATGGACACTGTGGCGGCGATTCTCACCCACACAGGAAGCCATGGCAGCTACTGGTGCTTTCCGGCTGGCTACTTCATTGGGCAAACCTCCTGTCGCTGCCAAGGAAGGCACGTGGTTCCAGCTCCGGATCGAGGGCACCGGTCCCGTCGAGATCAGCTTGATCGAGCTTGACTATTCTCCCGTTACGGGGAAATCTGGGAGGCAGAGCTGGTCCCGTGCGGACTTCTCTGAAGAAGACATTTTCAAGACCAATAATCCATGAGCCTGCTATCACCAATAACCGTGCTTGAAGCTGGTCCTATTGTAGCCGAGGCTTCTGGACTTCGCTGGTTGGATAACCGCGCTGAGATCATTGGCGTGATTAACAAATACCGGGAACTTCTCTACACTCAATACGACAAGCTTCAGTTGTTTGATAATGTGTTCCACCGTGTTCGTGTTGAAACATACGGATGCGGCTGTGAGCAATATCAGGGATTCACACTCCCTGCGGATATTCTATCCGTTGAAGCTGTTTGGGACGATGGTCGTTCGCTGACACTCCACAGCCGGTGGCGCGAAGCTCACAATGGAAAGGGCCTACCGAACTCCCGCGTCTCCACACTGGAGATGGCAGAGACCTTTCCTACCGTGCGCGACCTGAACATCACCGGCAAGATCAAGATCTTCACAGAGCATGCCGACGACCACGGCAAGTTGGTCCACATGGATGTGGTTCAGAAAGGTGGACGCCAGAAGCGCCTCGTCTTCACGCTGGAGCACGACGGCTGGGCAGTCTCTCCTGTGCGTGTGGAGCGTATCATTTCCGTTTCACTGCCGACAGAGCGTGTCGGAGGACTCCGCTTGGCACAGGAAGACAACCGGGAGCTGGCCGTCTATGCCCCGAACGAGAGCGTGCCGGTCTATCGCCGCCACAAGGTCACGGCGAGCCGCTGCTCAACATCCCTCGTCCTTCAGGGTGTCAAGCGCTTCGTGCCTGTGTGGTTCGACCATGACGTTGTGGAAGTCGGAAACCGGTTGGCGCTCGACGCTGCTGCACGCCACTTCCGCTACACGCAAGGTGGCTCCGATGCCAAGGAGATCCAGACCGGTGAATACTGGTTGACCAAGCTCAACGGCTACCTGCTCGGACAGAGCGCCCGTCAGCGCGGTGGAAACATTCAGGACTACAATCCTCTCAAACTTCAGAGAACAAAGAAGAACCTTCCCGGACTAACAAAACGATGAGTGATTTCAAAATGGTGCCGCTGCCTGAGAGCAAGCTGGAGAACTTGATTCCCCTGCTGCATGAGAGGCACGAGGAGTTGAAGGAAAAGCGGAAACTTCTGCACCGGGACCTATTCCACCATGTCCTGAAGGAGTGTTACGCCATGCGGACAATCGACTGCTATGTCAACGACACTGAGAAGCCTACGCATTTGCTCGCGCTCATGCGAGTTGGGGAATACTGGGATGAACCGCCCTCACTCGTTGTTCAAGCCATCTACATCAGCAAAGAGGCTCGTGGAGATAAGAAGGCGTTGGAGACTATGGTGGAGGTTGTTCACGAATATGCTCGATTCCATCGACTCTCTCGCATTGTCGCTGGAACGCCGTGTAACGACGCAGGAAATCCTCTGTCTAAAATTTGGGACAACGCAGGGTTCTACAAAGCACACATAATGTATAGCAAGGATCTGCCATGATGAATCCCCATTCACCGTTCAAGCCGTGGGAGTCTAACTACGGGAAGCACTTCGGTATATTCGACTTCATCGGAGATGCTGCCATTGCGGCTACACAGTTCCTTGCTAACCGCGAATCGTGGGAATACGCGAAAGATATTCCCAAGGAACAGGCTAAAGCAAACATTGAGGTCCTCAAAAAGCAAAAAGAGGACTACGATGAGATCGCGAAGGACATGCGGTCCACCATTCAGGAAGCTATTTCAGAGTATGTTGGCTTCATGGACAGTATCATTAAAGCGGATGGCTCTCTCTACGATACGTTCAATAATGCCTTTCCTGACGTTCCTGAAGCTGCCGAGTATGTTCCTGTGGACGTGTGCTGCGTGCAAGGTTCGGCTGTGGAGTGCAATATCAGCCACACTGCCCGCACCGACGAGTGGGTGCGGAACGTGAACCGACTCCACGAACAAAATGATCTGATTCACCTGTTGTCCCTGTGCCCGGACTTTCTCGTCAACCTCGACATTCTCAACAAGTCGGTGCAGGAACTCATGCGCGGCATCTTGCCCGTGGGTGATGTTGTGGAAGTTCTATCAGACAATGCCGAGCAGGCAGCACTCTCCGGGCGCATTGGCTCCACAAGGAAAACCACAGCGCGTGATCTCGGTATCTCCAAGCTTCGTGCGCAAGCGGCCGGTCGTCGTGAGATGCGCGAGCACGGGACGTGGCTCAACTCTTCGGTGTCACCGCAGCAGCGGCAGCTTTCCATTAAGGACATGATGCTCTCCCCGCAGGATCGGGTTAACTGGGCGCTTGCCCAAGCACAACTCATACAGAACTCGCTCCAGAACAAAAACAACATGCTCGCTCAGAAGGAACCCTACAAGATGGCACGCATGCAGATGCGGATGCAGAAACACGTTACACGACTCCAGTCGATGACGACAAAGGCGCTCTTGGTCAATACGCATGTCCCGAACTACGCACTGACCATGCCGGGACCGGGGCCTGATCCCGGAATGAAGACTGCCGGTCTTGCGAACCTTGTGGGATCTATCGGAAGCAAGATCGAACCGGCGCTCAAGAGCTGGTTCTTCGGAGGAACACCAAACTCGCAAGATGGCGGATACCAAGGGACTGAGGATACAAGCAGCTCGCGCTAATGGCAACGGATCTCCAACAGCTCTTTTCAACCGACCCCGGCAAGATCACCGATTTCACCGGCCGGTCGGCGGCGGACATCTTCAACTCCAGTGTGGTTCCACGGGTTTCCGCGCTGGAGCAGATCTTCGCTCAGTCTAACCAGATGCTCGATGCCCGCAAGGCAGAGCGCGAGCAGTCGTCAATGAAACTCTCCATGGCTCCGGACCTCCTCCAACCTCCGCAGGAAAGTTCATTCGACAATCTGTTAGGACGCGCTCCGGCAGAGCAGGCAGACCTGTCTGGATACAGCGTCCCACAAGAAGACTACTCCGCGCCACTCCCGGCCCCCGCTGCCCCGGCGGCTTCTGTGGCACCGAATCTTCAGCCGAAAGGTGAGTTCCGCAAGAGCACGATCAAACTTTCCAACTACGGATACGCCTCCGACAGTTCCCCGGACTACAACTCCAACGTGGCAAAGATCGGTCACTCTAACAACAAACTCGAAGACGGTATCTCTGCTGCCCTGACTCGCTCATTAGCGAAGCGTATGGGCATTCCCAAGGGCGGTTGGTTCGAGGCTGTCACGGCCGAGGGACAGACAATCCGCCGTCGCTACGACGACACAGTTCCAGTGTCCTACAAGGGAAAAGCGTTGCCGGAAACGGTTGACTTGTATAACCTCAAAGGCAGCAACTCATTCGGCGGCAAGATCGTCGGAATCCGTCCGCTAACTCCAGCATCCTAACACCATGCCAATCGCTCCTATCCAACAATATCAGGACCCGTCGAACTCTCTCATGCAGATCCTCCAAGGAGGCAATCAGCAGATCGGGAGCATCCTCGACCGGGCCATTCAGATTGGTCGCGACATCGCCAACAAGCGGACCCAGCAAGAGCAGGATCTCGCCGCCATGCGCAATCAGGAAACCGCCATGGCGCAACGTCGCGGGGAGAACCTCCAGTCCGTGCTGGAGACCCAGCGCAAGTTCGGCATGGAGCAGGACAAGTTCGACTTCCTGCGCATGGATACGCAACGCAAGTATGATGCGAACCGCACGGATGAAGCAACACGCGCTGCGGAACGTGCCGCCGCGATGGGCCAACAGCAGTCCCAGTTCGAGCAGAACTATGGTCTATCAGAACGTCGGGTTGCAGTCGATGAAGCCACGGCGAAACGTCAGGCGGATGCGGTGGCAGCGGAGCAGCAACGACTGGAAGCTGCGGCGACTCCTCCACCTTCAGGGGAAACCACATCAAGCGTATTGGCACCTCCACCTACGTCCACTACTCCCGGATTACCCGGAGGGGTGCCATGGCGTCGTGAAGCGACAGACCGCGCCTTTGCGGGAGGAGAACTGCTCACACCGCAAAACGACACCGGTATTCCGTGGGGAAATCCATACAGCGCATTTCCCGCGAAGGACGGACCTGCGGCAGCGCCGGGAATCCCGGAACTTCTTGCGCGACCCGACAAAGCTGCATCTCCCCTCGCAGAGTCCCGCATCGACCCCGCCTCACTCAAACTCGACATCCGTGATGCGGAGAAGGGTTTGGCAGCGGCTGAGAGGCTTGGTGATCGCACAAGGATCGAAGGGTGGAAGAGCAAGCTCAAGGACCTCTACACCAAGGAAGCCGGTCTAACCAAGTCCGAGACACCCGCCGAGCAACGCGCACAGGCTCGCTTTGAAGCGTGGCAGCAGGATCGCGCCAAGGGAGACACCGCACCGGAACCGCTCGCTCCTGCCCGAGCGCAAGCTGGAACAGCGGGCACCGCACTGAAACAGGTCGTGGAGGGAGTGCCGGACGCGTTTATGAACCCGTATGGCGAGGCATTCGCACCGTCTAAAGAGACCCCCTCAAGCATGGCTATACGGAAGGCAAAAGCGAAGCAGTGGGAAGCGAATCCAGACGCAGGTGAACGCCAAGCTGCTCTCACGATGACGCGGAAAGTCTATGCTGACAAATTCTATAAGGGAGGGTTTACACCTGAAGAGATTCTTCGACTGCGCAGTGCTCGCGAAAAGGTGTGGGACCTCGCTCAGTCCGAGAAGTCCGCTCAGGGAACTTTGATGGGAGGTGCCCCGGCAGCGACCGAAAGCCCCGTGGACCTCCTCAAACGACAGCATTGACCCGGATTCCAGTAGGGTGTAAAAGACCCTCGTTATGGCACTCCCGTCCTACAAAGCTCTACTCGACGATCCGAAGTTTCAAAGTGCTTCCGTCGATGAGCAAAACCAACTGAACGACAAATACTGGTCATTGTATGACAAGGAGAATCCGGGTGATCCGTGGGCGCAGCAAATGCGCACAGCAACCTACGGATTGTTTGGGACGAAAAAACAGCTCGCGGACGCTCCACCTATCAAACAGCGCGAACTGGATCTCCAGCGTGAGGCGTTCAACTTCTCAGTGAACCTCGGAGTGGCTGACAAGGAAGGCATGTGGTCCTCTCCGGAGCAGCGCCTCGAAGCCATCAATGCCAAGCAGGCTGACTTCAACACGCGCAAGACGGAGCTGGACAAGACCATGAGCTTGTTCCACGACCCGAAGGTGGACGAAGCGATGCAACCTGCATGGCAGGCGCTCACGTCGTCCGCTTCCATGGGCGAAGTCTTCAATGCGCCGGACACTTGGAGTGACACGGCACTCAAAGGCGTCAGCTACGTCGCTTCGGCCGGTGGATCTTCCGAACGCCGTGATAAGGCACGCGCTGACTACGACAAGTATCGTAGCACAATGGCGCAGGACTTTGGCCTTACGACGGATGAAGTCGATGATCTGGTGAAGCATCGCCTCGACAAACAACCCGATCCCGTGTCGCAGGATGTGGCTGGAACGGTTCACTTCCGCACGGATCTATTAGTGCGTCCCACAAGCGAGATCGAGCAGGCAATCGCTGACTCCAAGCTCCCGAACAGCGTCAAGGAGACGGCACGCAAAGAGGCTCCCGGAAAGATCGCTCTGTTCAAGAACGGCGTGCTCGACCGCGTCAAGAAAGACTACCCGGAACTCGCCGCCGACATGAACTGGACCGGCAAGGTCGATGACGACTACGCCACCCTAACAGGAAAGCTCAACAAGGATTGGCCTGAACAGTTGGGTGGAGGACTCTCTGCTGCCGCCACGAGTCGTGCCAAGACTTTTGCGGGAGCGCCCGTGATGGGACCCGGCATCAGCGCCATCGGTGCCGAACAACCAACGGCAGACGAAGCCGCTGCCTCTGTTGAGCGACTCCAGAAGAAGCAACAAGCCGTCAACGAACTCTCCAGTTTCATCAACGCGGACAAGACCAAGATCTTCAATGTCGATGCCGCCACTGTTGGACAGGGCATCTACTCTGTGGGCGAGTCGGTCGTGCTTGGTGCCATGACCGGTGGACTCGGCAACGCTGTGGTTTCCGCCGACCGCATCGCGAAGGCCGGGAAGGTCGGCAAGGCGCTGCTCGGGTTCTCGAAAGGAGCGCTCAACACTGCGCCGGTTGCCGGTATCTATGGTGCCGAGCAAGGTCTCCAGACCTACGAGCAAGCCCTCGCCTCCGATGATCCGAAGGTGCGCGAGAACGCCGCGAATCTGGCTGTGGGGTCGGCCGCAATCGAGTTCGGCGTTACCACAGTGTTCGGTGGCATTGGGCTGGGAGGCACGGAAGACTACGCCAGCAAGCTTGCCTCTCCGGTGCTGCGCAAAGAAGCCGCGATGACCATCGGCAAGGCTTGGAAGAATCTCGCGAAGAACGCTGGGGAAGCTGTGGTTGGTGAAGTTCCGGAAGAGGCGCTCATCACGGCGCTGGACTCGGTCCACATCCAGCAGAAGCTCAACCCGCAGATGACAGACGCCGACGTGCGCAAGGCGATCTACGATACCATCGTCTCCACTGCTCTAACAACTGCACCGCTTGGCGGCATCAAGGCTGTCAAGGAAGGCTTCAAAGATTTCTCTAACGTAACCACACATGATCGAAGCACCGACGAACTCAAGCGAGAATCCGACGACATTTACAAAGCTGCCGCCCAAGAAAGCATGGCTGAAGAGCAAGCTGCGGGAAGGGATGCCACGCCACCAAGCGCAGAAAGAGTGGCAGAACTTGGAACGGAGCGCACGCAGCTCACGGAGCGTCTGAGGAAATCTCCTCCGGGCAGTCAGTCGTGGTTGAGCGCCAAAGAGCGTATTCTTGAAATCAACGATATTCTTGGAAATAAGCAAGACACTACGACTCCCGCAGGAGAAGCGAACGCGCCACAAGCACTGCAACTGCCCGAAGTGCCAGTTAAGCCGACAGCACCCGCTGGTGGCGTCGAAGCTGGCAGCGCACCGCAAGGAGCTGGGACTGCCGAAGCGCAAGCCGAAGGTGCGGTAAAGAACCTTGCTCCGTGGTCTCCGGAAGGAATTAAGCAACGGACTGACCAAGAACTCCTTGATCGAAAAGATCTCCTAACAGAAGAAGTCAAACAGCTCCAAGGGCGTCCTGAAAGAAAGACAATGCTTGATCTTTCACAAGAAGCACTGGACCTTGTCACTGCTGAAATCGTCTCCCGTCAACAACCTTCCGTCCCAACGGAGACGCCGACAGAAACGCTACCTGCCGGACCCGCCGTCCCCTCAACCGAGGGGGCGGCTCAAGTAGCGCCAACCACACAAACCGATGGCCAAAACCAAATCGAAGGGCGGCAAATCGTCGATGCCAATGCCAAAAGGCAAGGGCAAAGGGATGTGCTGACACCCGAGGCTCCTCCCGTTTCGGCGGGAGGGGCTGTGGGTGGGGAGGAGGAAGTGACTGTCGATACCGATACATCCGGGAAACCGCATCCTGCTCTCGTAGGTTCTGATGGGACAATGAAGCGACTGTATCATGGCAAAGCGGCGATCTACCCTAACAAAGAGATCAAAGTCAAAGCCAACAACGTGTCCAATCTGTCGGGCTTAGGTCCAGCGTGGTTTACTACCGACGAGGCTCAAGCCAAACGCTTTGAGGCTAAGGATGCCGGAGTAGTGTCCCCTCGTTCTCTCGACATCAAGAATCCGATCATTTTTGAGTCGGAGCGAGAAACCCAGAGGGCGGCAAACTACTTGCGCGACATTTTGGACCTAAAGCGGAAGTGGAATGAGAAGGATAGGGGTGTCTATTCCGGCCCTGAGTGGGAGAAGGATTTTGATACCCTCAAGACTTTCCTGTTGGACAATGGAGTGACAAAAATCAACGGAAAACCACTGGCGAAATTAAACCATTGGGACGCTCCCTATCTGATGATTCGGGAAGTCGGAAAGGTGTATGACAAAGAATGGGACGCCATGTTCACGGATGCGACATCAATGTCTTCCGACCCATTCGGGAAAATGAAGCGTCTCGTGAAAGAGGCAAAAGTTACTCTATCGGCAAACGGAATCGACACCAAAGGGATGAAGGAAGGTGAGATTCTCCGTGAGGCACTAATTATCGAAGGATATGACGCCGTGATTCTGAAAGGCACCATGGCCGACGCCACGGCGAATGCTGAACCCGCAGATTGGGTGATCCCACTGAACCCGGAGCAGATCAAATTTGATGAAGAAACCACTCAAAGCGAAAACCCTGCTGGAGTTGTTCCTAGCAGGGGGACTCAACCCCAACCCCCGACAACCAATGAAAACCAAAAGCAAGAAACAAGTGGGACTCCTCCTGTCGAAAGTATCACCCCTCAGCCCGCAGCAGAAGGAGAAGCTGAAGCGGGAGCTGCACTCGGGAGCGGTCAAGATCAAGAAGTCTTCCAAACGCTGAAGCCCGAGGACATCAAGTCCGTCGCACCACATCTGTCTGACGGCGAAGCTGAAGTCAGCGCACTCCTCTTCAACATTGTAGCCCCCGACATCCCGAAACCGTTAGAGTTGCGGGGTGCCGCTCCAGCGCAAAAGATGGTGCAGGGGGAGTTGTTCCAACAAGACAACCAGCAAGGTCTCCCGCAGGCACGCACGTTCGTTCAGTCCTTCCAAGGCACACCTCCGAAGGGCGCTACCCGTGCGCTCATTGACTACGCCGGAGACCCGCTGCTTCGCGGCGGAGATCTGGGCGATCTCCCGGCGCACACCGTCAAGGACATTCAGGAAGCCGACGAGCTGATTCAGAACGCGACCGGCAAACGCGGCAAGGTGCGTGTGGGACGGCTCCGCTTCAACGACTTCCTGACGAAGCTGTGGAAGCGCCATCATCGCGGCAAGAAACCCGGCTGGCACAACTTCCGCTCCGCCCGTGACATCCGCGAGATGGGGCGTATCCTTGCATTCGAGATCGGTCATGCACTCACCAAGGATGGGTCTGGTGTGGACTGGTATCGCAGCAAGATCGACGGGATGTATCGCGACCTGTCCAAAGCCTTCCCGGAACTCGCTCAGGACGGCGAAGACCGCTTCCTCTTCTCCGTCATCCTCGCCGTCACATCTAACGGACAGTCGGTCCCGGACAACCTGCACGACGCGATCCTGATCTATCAGAAAGCTCGCGGCACTGGCAAGCTTCCCAGTAGTGCGCACACCAGTCGCTCCGAGCGCAACGCTGCCGTTATCAAGGCATTCCGCGAAGTCAATTCCCTCATCGCCGAGAACGGCTGGCAGGGTGCCAAGGCCGCGCTGCTGGAAGGCATGAATGTTTCACAGCTTCAGAAGAAGTTCGGCATCAAACTTGCCGGTGAGCTGGCTGACCACAACGTGATCGGCGCGATGATCTTGGGACCGAAGATCGGTTCCTTCTGGGGCAACCTCAACGGACATTATGATTCTGTCACGATGGACTTGTGGTTCACTCGCACGATGAACCGTCTCTCCGGTGACACGGCAACCGTCGAGCCTGACGCCGTGAGCAACGCCATCGCGGATCTCAAGACGCTGCCCGGACTCTCCGCTGACGTGAAGCGTGACATCCGCTTGTGGGAAAAGGCTCGTGAGAAGAATGAAGGTTGGACCCGTGTTCCGTCCGACATCCGTGAAGAAGTCGAGTTCCTCTACGACTACGCCAAGACTGTTCACCGCCAGTATGCGGCAGACGGATTCAAGGATCGTAGTGACCTCAATAAAGCTGCCCAAAAGATCATAAAGGCTATTGACGGCGGTGAAGATACGCCTGATAATGGCACACATCGGAAGTGGATGCGCGATGTCATCAACCAAGCGCAAAAGCAGCTCCGAGAAAACGACATCAACATTACCAACGCTGACTTACAAGCAATCCTCTGGTTCCATGAAAAAGACCTCTACACCCGATTCGGCGCAACCTCAACGCGAGGCGAGCGCACCGACTACGAAAAAGCCGCAGCGCCAGCTCTCGCCCGAGCGGGAATTGGCAGAGCGGCTAGCGGCGTCAATGGGGATGTTGCCGGTGATGCAGGACGCTCGTCTGGAGAGACGGCAGGACCGGTTCGAGAACAGTTGAATCTGTTTCAATTCGCAGGCGAGAATGCGAACGTCCCGCAGTTCATGCGTGACTCGCTCGACACCGCGAAGGCGATGGCCGCAGCAGGAAAACCCTCCGAAGAGATTCGTGCCGTCACGGGATGGTTCCCCGGAAAATACGACGGCAAGATGCGCTGGGAGATTCCGGATAACGGGGCGAAGCTGAAAATTGGTGAGGTTAAAAAAGGACACACCTTGAAGTTGTCCGCTGTGTTGGATCACCCTGCACTTTTTGCGGCATACCCTCAACTCGAAGACGTAAGTGTCGTGTTCGGGGACTACCCTTATGACACTTCTGGTGGTGGATACCTGAAAAAAGGAACTGACACTGAGATTACCCTCGATACACGGAACCCCGGTTCAAAAGCACTTAGCACCCTCGTTCATGAGGTGCAGCATGTTGTGCAGGATATTGAAGGTTTTGCTCGCGGAGGGAACGTGTTCTCCATCGACAAAGCGCCAGCGGATCAGCAGGAATCTGTCAGGAAGTTGTTTGCCGAGGTTGAGATGGATCGTGCCAGAGAACTAGATTTCAAATATCGTAATTCGCACAATGCGGTAATCACTTTTGCGGACCAAGTTTCTGATACGGATCGAGAATACATTAACGCACAGGCAACGGACCAGACAGATAAAACCAGCACTATACTAGAACGTGTGGGTTACGATATTTGGATGGACATCGAGGATGCTGGTTCTATTGAAGCTGCGGCCAAAGAAGCCAGAGAGGACATTGCGTGGATCGACCGTTTGATGGAGTTGTCTCGCGCCACGAATGATAGTCCCTCCAAAGAGAACGCCGCGCTCTTGGATAAACACCTCAGAACGCGAGGATTTTCGACTAGTTATCAGCAGGCTTATCGTCAAGTTGCAGGCGAGATCGAAGCCCGTGACATCCAAGCCCGTGCGAACATGACGCCGGAGCAACTCGCGGCGACGGCACCCTACTCCAGTGAGAACATCGCACCCGAGGCTGCAATCGTTCTGTTCCAAGCTGAACAGCCTCAACGCCCCGGCGTGACCCGTGGCTCGATCACCTTTGCCGCTGACATGGGCAAGGCGTGGATCACCCTGATGCAGCACGCGAACGCCTCGACGTTCCCGCATGAGCTTGCTCACTTCCTCCGGCGCTTTGTGCTGGCGGATAACGCTGAAGCGCGTGCGCTGGCGGCACGGCGTGGAATCAGCGTGGAGGAGATCCAGAATCTCGCCAAGTGGGCAGGTGCGAGGGAGATTGACGGCGTGTGGCGTTGGAGCTTCCCCAGACTTGACAAGAAGGGGAACCCGCTTCGCGACAAAGATGGAAACATCATCTATAATAATGAAGCCGAAGAGAAGTTCGCCCGTGGCTTCGAGCGCTACCTCGCGGACGGCAAGGCTCCGATCCCGGAGTTGCAAGAACTCTTCGACAAGTTCTCCAAGTATCTCAAGGAGATCTACGGAGCCATCGTTGGCACTGCTATCGACGTGAAGATCTCACCGGAAGCGAAAGCCGTGTTCGACAAGCTGCTGGCCGGTCCTACGGTGAAACCAGCATCGCAAGCTAAGACGCAAGCTAAACCTGCTCCGGCACAAGCTACCAAAAAGCCTGCTACACCTGTCGATGAGATCAGCGCCAAGCGTGAATACATGGATGCGCTTCGTCGGAAGTATGGCTTCCCACAATACTTCCCCGGCGATCCTGTCACCGACCAGATGGTCACGGACGAAGCCGTGCAGGCGCTCGACGCCGCGAAGGCTGGACGACCGAGCAAATACAAAGTCGGTCAGGATCTAGTGAACGAACTGGAAGGTCGCGACAAGGGACCGGACGCTGTGGAGGTCGCGTTGCTGGTGCACGAAGCGAAGGTGCTCGACGCCAAGCTCGCCCGTGCCTACGGAGGACTCGAAGGATCTAACAGTGATCGTCAAACAAACGAACTGTCCGCCGACATCGCACGGATGGAAGAACAGCTCCGGGTTATTTTTGATATGGTTTCCACGGCAGGTTCCGCCGCCGGTCGGATGCTCCAGTCCTTCAAGAAAGTGTGGGACAACAAGTTCGACCTCGTTCGCATGACTGCCGCGTATCTCCGCGACAAGCGTGCCGCGACCGGCGACTCCAAGGCAACTGTTAGTCCGGAGGAGCGCAAGCAGATCCGTGAGATCAACACACGCCTCAAGGAGCGCAAGAAAGCACTAGACGACGCCCTCGCCGCCAAAGAGAAGGAGATCCGTGCGAAGGAAGCGGAATCCATGGTGAAGAACGTGGCGCGTGACGTGAAGGACAAGAAGGCTCCTGCTCGGGCGAACTGGAAGAAGGAGGTCAGGGCATCGCTTGATACGAAGGGCGCTGCGGAGCGTATGCGTGCGCGTGGGTTCGGGGTGTCGTTGGAGCAGAGTGATACTGGTAATACCACACTCCTCCAACAAGACCTCGATCCCGAGACCCTCGACGACCTTGCAACTATCGGTGCCGGTCTGATCCTCGACCAAGACCTTAAGTCCATCGACGACTTCACCGCTGCCATCGTGGACGCGATGGGTCCGGAGGCGATGGACTACGCACAGGAAATCTATCAGCGTGCTCAAGACAAGATCGAAGCTGCCCGCAAGTCCCGCAAGATCCCGAAGTCACCGGAGCAGCTGCTCAAGGAAGTTGATCCCGAGAAGGAGCTTTCTAACCGAATGGTCTTCAACATGGTCCGTGGCTACCTGCTGCAAGACATGGAGCCGGACAAGGTGCTGAAGCAGGTCCACCAAGATCTGCAAGAAGTGTGGGAGAACATCAGCTTCGAGGAAGTTTCCGACGCCTTCACTGGCTACGGCAAGATCAAGTATCCCTCCACTGAGGAGATCAACGTGCAACTCCGCCACCTCCGCAACGTCGAGCGCATCAAGCGCCAACTGGATGTGGTTAGGTCCGGACAGGTTCCGAGCAAGACCGGCTTCCAGCGGGACAAAGCGGACGCCGAAATCCGCACACTTCAGAAGGAACTGAAGAAAGCGATGAAGGACGCTGGAATCAAAACCACACGCAGCAACCAGCTCAAGTCATCGCTCGATGCTATCAAGACCCGCTTCCGCAACGAGCTGGAGGATCTTCAGCGGGCGCTCGACACCCGCACCCAACTGCCTCCCAAGAAAGCCAAGGAGGAATACGACCAAGAGACAAAGGATCTCAAAGCACGCGTGGATCAGAAGCGTGCTGAATACGCCGCGATATTCGAGGACAAAACTCTCACTGAGAAGCAGCAGTTGAAACAAGCGCTTGCTGCAATCAACCGATCCATCACCGAGGAAGAGGACATGCTGGCCAAGGGCATCCTGTCCAAGCCGAAGCGTTCCAAACAAGTGTTTGACGATCCGGAGTTCAAGGCGGCGGAAGCACGGCTCAACGCCCTGCGGGAAGCCCGTCACACCGCCCAGCGTGCCCTGCGTCCGCGCAAGTCGGCGGAACAGATCGCCCTTGAAGCCGCCATCCGCGAGAACAAGAAAGGCCGTGCTCGTGATGAGGAGCGCGTCAGAACCGGCGACACCACACCGAGGACCACAACGTCCCGCTACACGCCGAACGACGAGCTGAAGGCAATCTTGGCCGAGCGTGCCGCGCTCAAGCAGATCCTCAAACTCCAGCGTCAGCAGAAGGCGCGTCTGGGCAAGCCTGAGCGCGATGCTGCCCGTCAGGAGCAGCGTGCCGCTGAAGCCATCGAGCGCTCGCTGGACAAGATCGAGAAGCGCATTCAGGAGCTTGCCAGCGGCGTCGTCACGCCTCCGCGCCGTATCCTGCCCTTCACGACTCCCGGACTGTCCGCTGCCCGCGCCCTGCGCGATTCTCGCCGCCGCACCCTACTGGAGATGGAGAAGGCGCTCAAGACCACCAAGAGCGCCGAGCAGATCCGGGAGGAGCGCATGGTCAAAGCCGCTAACGCAAAGAAATTGCGCTATCAGGAGATGATCGACAAGGGCATCACGAGCAAATCTGCGCGGGTGTCCGCGCCGGTCACGGAAGCAGTGGACAAGGCACGCTTCGAGGCGGCACAGGTAGAGGCGGAGTGGAACAAGCTGCGCTCCAAGATGCTGTGGGAAAACCGGACGCTACCGTCGAAAGTGTGGTCCCGCGTGAAGACCGGACTCCGGGCGACCGGCGTGCTCCGTCTCGGTGGCGACCTTGGACTCCTCCGCCATGCCGGTGTGTGGTCCTTGAGCAACTTCTGGCGTCATCCGTTCAAGACAGCGGGAGCGCTGAAGCGCGTCGTGCGTCATGGCATGACTGAGCGTGGTGCCTACGAAATCTATCAGTCCACAGCCGAAGCGCTCGCTCTCGCCGGATTCAGTGACAAGGACATTCGCTTACTCAACCCCATGGAGCCACCGGGAACTGCTGGTCGTTCGCGCTCTGGTGAAGAGATCACAGGTGCCGACATTCTCGATATGGCGTCGAAGCTGCCGAAGAAGTATGTGGTGACGCTACTTCCCCGGATGCTGCGTGCCATCGAGTTCTTCAACACGTCTATCCTCAACATCGCTCGCGCTGAGACGGCGCTCGCGCTGCGTGGCAATCTGGACCTGCCCATGTCGGACAACGTCCGCAAGGCGATCTCTGTCGCGGCGGAAGTATCCAGCGGACGCGGTAACGTGACCAGTGAGAACATCGAACGTGCAATCCCGTTCCTGAATGACTGGGTGTTCATCTCCGCCCGCTGGACGATCAGCCGCATTCAGATGTTCTTCGGCTACCCGTTGTGGTCCACGAAGATGTCGTGGGACACGCGTGCGAAGATCTTCCACGAAGTCTATCTGAAGACCCTCATTGGTCGTGCGATCATGGCGTCAATGCTCGCCGCACTGTTCAAGCCGGAAGACGACGAAACACCGGAAGACTTCTTCGCTCGCGTGTTCAAGTCGATGGGATTTGGGAACCCGCTTGATTCCAGCTACGGCAAACTCAAGCTCTCTAACGGATTTACGCTGGATCTCGCGCAGGGTGTCAGTCCGCTCATGGGCGTTTTTGCTCGTGTGACCACAGGCAGGACCGTGCGTGACGGAGAAGTCGTGGATCTTCGCGATGAGGAGAAGGGGCGCATCGTTGACAGCTACCTCAAGAACCGCGCCAACATGGTGACGGCTTCACTCATCCGGACAGTCGTCACCGGCCGCGCCTACGGAGGCGAGCGCCTGCCCTCGCTCTCGCGGATCTACCGCACGCTCGAAGGCACTGAGGAATATCCTGTTGATGGACCGATGCTCGCACAGACCGCGCAGGAGTGGTTCGCACCGATCATCGCTGCCGACACGGTCAACATCTACAAGCAGTTCGGCCCGAAGGGCGTCGTGCTGTGGTCCGCCATGATGACGGGTGCCGGGGTGCAGTCCTACAAGGCCAAGGAGAAGACTCCGAAGTTCTACTAGAATCCTAGTGAATCCCAAGTGAACGTCATCGACTCTCCAGCCTCGACAGTAACGGTCTGCTCCACAGCATCGACGGTCACAGCAGGCTTCTTCTCGATGACGTGGAATTGTTGGAACGCCATGATGGCAGCGGTGACAAGCTGCTGCACCGTTGGGGGCTGGTCGTGCTGTATGATCCAGTAACCCATCAGTCCTTCAAGTTGAATGTCTTCCCCCACGACGGACCCCATTCCCCCTCGACCTTGATGGGGACTTTAAACTTGATAGCTGTTTCCATCACATGTTGCATTTCGGCATAAGCATCCTCAATAGCCTCGTTATACTCAGCTACACTGAAGACTTTTTCATCGTGAACTACTAACCGAGGAACTCCCGTCACGTCAAAGATTCCGTCCTTAAAGCACTTGACGAGGGACGCTTTAAGGAGGTCTGCGGCACTGCCCTGAATAATTGCGTTGACTGCTTTGTGAAGATAGGCCCTGCGTATGTTTGGTCCGTATAGTTTAACAGCGGCACTAAACTTCAAGGCGGGCGGGCGAGGTTGTCCGTGTGGAGTATGCTTGGGTTCCCATCTGTCAAATACCGTCCGCCTCCCTAAGATGGTCTGAGAGTAGCCACGCTCCTCCACAAAACGGGAAGCTGCTGCCATCGTGTCGCGGACGTAGGGAAGACCTCCGTGGAATGCTTCAAAAAGTGGCTCCGCTTCATCCTTGGTGATTCCTAGCATGGAAGAAAGCTTTTTTTCAGAAGCGCCGTAACAATTCGATACCAATACGCCGGAACAAGTAAATCTTCTGCGGGGACCAGCATTCAGGATGTCGTAAACCGGCGCAACGCGTCCGGCGATCCCCTCTTCTTTCCCACACGATGCCTGTTCGCTTTGAACTGTTCGAGGATCTCCTTGTCCGACTTGCCCTTCATAATCATATTGTAACACGTCACAACAGAGTATCCCAACTCTGGGTGATTGGACTTGAGAGCCATGGCGCGGAGTCTGTTGGCAGAACGCCTCCCGTTCAATTTGTTCTGAGATGAGGTCACGAGTCTGAGGTTGTCCGGAGAGTAATGACCGTTGTTGTCTACCCGGTCGAACTCCAGCTTCTTGAAAGTGGACTCCGGCCATTTTTCCAACGCCCACCGAATAAAGTGTTCGCAAGAATCGAAGAGCACCTTGATCCCTCGACCCTTGTAGTCCATTGACTGTTTGTGGGTATCCCTGTTGCATCGCTGCACCATGCAATGATAACGGTTCCCCAAAAGTTTCGCCCGTGGGTCCTGATAGCTGTGGGCAGCGGAGCAACGGCATTTCGTGGAAAGTCCCGCCTCCATGTTCCGAAGATCTTTCTCCACGCGTTTTCCACAGACGCGGCACTGTGTCATCACCTTGAAGTATCCCCCTCCTACTTTCCGAGCTGTCTCCGGAAAAATCTCCAAACCGGGCAACGATAGTTTTGCCGCACGCTGTTGCAGTTCTTGCAAGTCGGCGGGAGAGTTTCTGCGCTTCCCCGAGTGTTGCGGTAGTTCCGTCAGCGAGCCAGACTTTGTGGTTTGGTGTCGCTGTGAGGCCCTGATAGGTGATGACTTCCTTGAATCCTTTGTAGATGACGCCTTCATGTGAAACAAACTCTACACCGTCCCATATACGGTGCGCAAGCGAAATTTTCTCAATCGGCACAAGGCCCTCGTTCGTCAACACAAGCTCTCCTTCCGCAATACATAGGCCGAAGTTGATGATCTTAGCGTGCTTACGAACAATCTCCATACCAGTCATCTTTTTAACCATGTCGATTGTCCACTGGTGATAGTCGGTGAATGGGTTGTTATTATACTGACGACGAAGTTCCCTTGCCCCTGTTCCTACTGCGTAGTGTGCCAAGATGCGGGACTCCACTGATGCGTAGTCATATTTGCGTATGTGATCGTGCCCGTTATCCGGAACGTAAATCTCGCGGATCTTTTTTCCCAACTCCGTGCGGGAGGGCACCTGCGTTAAATTGGGGTTTGACGACGACATTCTTCCAGTCACCGCACGCAGCGGATTGAACTGGCAGTAAATCTTGCCGTTGATGTTGGATTCCAAAATGGCGTTTTCAATAAATGTGCTGCGATACTTCTTCAACTCCTCGATCTCCACGACCATCCCGGCGATGGGGTGTTCCAGCGTCTTGAGAAATTCCGCCTTGAGCTGCGGCTTTTGGGATTTCTCAGTCAGCGGGTATTCAATCCCCAGCCGGTCGAACACTCGCCCCATCTCGATAGGCGATCCGGTATTTGTGGGACACCCGGCGATTCCGTCGATCTTGGTCTGAAGTAAATTGATCTCCTTGGTAATGTATCCCTTGGCCTGTTCGGCGGCATCCACATTGACGGAGATCCCGGCAAGACGCATTTGGACCAACAGCGGAAGCAGATCACATTCGAGCCGATACACGTCCCACAGCCCTTTTGCTTCGAGCTGTTTCATCTGCTCCGGGAGGATGCGCAGGGGCAGCTCCACGTCGCTTTCAGCGTAGAAGCCGACCAATTCCGGAGGAACCCGCCACAGGTTCGACATCGCGAGTCCCCTCTTTTCCTTCGGCTTGGGGTTTCCACGTCCCCAGTAGGACCACGCCCAATCGTAAAGCTCCTCAGACTCCTTGCCCTCGCCGAGATAGCGCTGCCCGACTTCCTCCAAGCTAGCATCGCTGGAATGTCGCAATAACTTCTCCGCAGACCATGTGCAATGAATAGGGCCTTTAATATTGACGCCTTCGTGTGCCAACCAACCGAGGTCATAGAGTAAATTGTGCCCAACCTTATGCTGATGGGGTCTGGACAACTCTTCATTGAGCCACCCTAATACGTGCTGCGGAGCACAGTTTGGTCCGCCTTCATGGCGCATTGGATAGTAGCGCTTAAAGCCATCGTCCGTGGCAATAGCCACACCAATGATATGTCCTCTGCCCCGTCCCCAACCGGGACCGAATGTCAAGATCTCCGGGTCCTTGGTCTCCACGTCGAAGCTGATAGCCTTGGCGGAGCGCAGGGACGGAAACTCGTTGATGAGCTTCCAGCCGGTTTTGGGGACCGGTGGGCGCGGATTGAAGCGCTGGCGTTCGCGCTTGCCGGGGGTGTCGTCGGGCCAGAGGAGGGACATTAGTTTAGGAAGTAACGGAAACAAGCTCCTGCGAGTTCAACGATTTTCCACGTCCCGCAGATTATGACAAGCCAGCAAAGCAGTGTCATACTTATTTCAAAGAATAGTCCCCTGTGTAAGTTGTCTTCGTCCATACCATCAATCCCTCCAAATAGTGCTCACCACACACACGTTCTCGTTGACTGAGCGGATGCGTGACTGGTTGTCGGCATAGGAGATCCTTCCGCCGTTCTTGAGGATTCTAACAAATCCCTTCTGTGTGATCGCCGCTTCCAGCTCCTTCGGGATCTTCACGCCGAGTTCGCCGACCGACGCCTTGTCCTCGCTCCAGTAGGACAGCAAGCCGTCCTTGAAGCGGAACGTGTGGCAGTCGATTGTGGTTAGATCCTCGACGACGGATTCTGTTAGCGGAAGCGGGTTCCACTTCCCGGCGAAGATGCTGTCCACGACTTCCGGGATCTCCTCCACAAGCTTCAGTGTGGTCAACGACGATCCATCGCTGAGACCAAACTTCACGGCGTGTCCGTCAGTGGAGACCGTCTCGATCTCGCCCTTCATCTTGGACAGGGCAATGCAGGCGTCCTTGTGGAGACTGAACGTCAGGTCGTCCGGGAAGTCCACAAACGCCATGACGAAGACCTTGTTGTCGGTTGCGAGCGTGGCTCCGTCACGGAACGTCACGCCGTGCAGACTTGCCCGGTGGTGCGCCGGGTCGATCACGTCCGCTACGTAGCGGAGCATTGTCTTGGACAGCTTGATGGGCCGTGCCTTGGCAATCACGTCCAGCGTGACCATCTCCTCCGGCGGCAGACACCCGATGGAGAGCTTCTCCTTGCCGTCCTGAAGGATGAGTTTGTTCTTCTTCACCGTGTAGGCGACCTGTTTGCGGGCCTTGCGGAAGAAGGTCTTGGCGGCGGCAGGGTTGAAGCAGCATCCGAGCGCCTGTTCGACGGGGACTCTCACGCAGAACAAACCGCCGAACGCCACAGCGAAGCCGTCCTCGACTTTGACTAGACTTGCTGTGGGAGCAGGAGCGCTAGGATTAAGCGCGAGGGAGCAGAGTGTTAGGGCGGTTTTCATTGTGGTGGTTGCGGTAGAGGCATCCAGTGGGTAGGGTGAATGACTTTGTCGCCGAGGAAATGCGCAATATAGACGCCATCAAACTGCGCTGGAACAGGAATTTTACGGAGAGAGTCCCACACAAGGATGTGCGCTCCGTCCCTCGGAGCGGTCTCAATCGGTTGCCAAGCACTCACGCCAACTCTCCTTTCCGTCTCCAGATCGCAACCTTGCGACCTGCGCGAACAATCGCGATGTGAACGCCACGGAACTGTTCGACCGTCCGATCCAACAGTGTCATGTCGGTCTTCGAGTCGATGTCGTATTCTTCCGTGACGGGAATGTAGCCATGCTTGGTGGCTCCGTTTGCTGTTACAGTGGGGTATTTCATGTGTTTATTGGGGTAGGTTAAAAAGGCACATCAATGTCGTAGTCAGGCTGACTCTCACAGTATGGCTTGTCAATGGAAATTGTCGTCTCGCCGTCAGAAATTTTGGGGTCCTCCTCGAACTCGCAACCGACGACTTTCGGCCATTTCTCGCTGATGTCCACACGGATCAAGGTGGGGATCTTCAGCTCGGTGTGGGCACGGTCCAGCGCTTCCGTGTGTGTGGTCGGCGCTGGAAGCTCTCCACCGCGATAGGTCCACCAGCTTTCCAAGCGCCGGACAGACCAGAGATTGTCGTTGCCGAAGAAAAGCGCCTCACGGAACCTCTCTGTTAGAACTCCGTAGGTGATTTCAAGATACGGAGTTCCGGATTTCGCGACTTTCGCCTTGTAGCGGATGCTCCGGATGTGGAACTCCTCGATCTGCGGCGGCTTCTTGATGCCTGTTAGAATGTCGTCTGTCGCGGCTCTTTTCGTGATGGTCTTCGGCGGCGGGAACTTGTAGCCACAGTCCGGACATTCCATGATGCGTGTGTGAATGTAACTGTGGCACTCAGGACATTCCTTGACCGGAGCCTCGCCTTTCACGGCGTCACCCTTGCGTCGTGGGGCGGGCACTATGATGTCGTTGACGGGACCAAGCCGTCTGGTGTTTCCAGCCATGTCGAGTATTAAGGCATTTCGTTTGCCGGGAAACATCCGCGTTCCTCGCACACAGCCCTGTAACCACAGGGCCGGGGACTGCGTGGCACGCGCCCAAACGATGAGGTCGATGGCGGGAAAGTCGAAACCGCGACTGTAAAGTCCTACGTTGATAATTGCCCGCACTTTACCAGCACGCCACTCAGCTTCGACTTCGGTGCGACGTTCCATCGTGTCTTCTCCGGAGAGCATCTCTGCGGTAACTCCGCGTGACCGGAACAATCGCGCTAAGTGGTGTCCGTGTTTAATACCGGTGCTGAATATCAGCCAATGCTTTCTATCCTCACCATACCGTATTGTTTCTTCCACAACAGCTTTGTTCAATTCATGCGTATCTGTCGCGGCTTGGAGTTCTTTTTCATCAAATTCCCCGCCTTTCATGGCGATGTCAGTGATGTCCACCTCTTTTGCACCACGTTTATTGATGAGCGGTGCCAAGTATCCGTTTTCGATGAACCAGTTGAACTTTTCAGTTCGTGTCAAGTCAATACATATAGCGTCCCACAGCGGTAGGTTGGTCAAACAACCGGTGCCCATTCTGAATGGTGATGCTGTAAATCCAACAACGCGAAGGTTTGGGACTAGAACACGTAGCGTCTTAATGAGCTTGTTGTATAGTGCATCATCTTTTGGACTTACAAGGTCTGCTTCGTCGATGATGACAACGTGCCGCTTCCCCAACGCTTCTCCATGCTTTGCAACTGACTGAATGCCGCCGAAGATAATCGGATCACGCGTGTCTCGCTGCTTGAGTCCCGCCGAAAAGATGCCACAGGGCGCGTCCGGCCAATACCGAAGCAACTCGTTACAGTTTTGTGTTAGAAGCTTCGCGTCTTGCGCCAGAATGAGGACGTTGGTCCCCGGCCATTTCGTAACAAGCTTTTTCGCGATGCGGGCAATGACGAAACTTTTTCCCACACCTCCCGGCGCACTGACAACGGGGTTGCCCTTCTTGGTGAAGAGATATTCAAAAACAGCATCCTCCATGTCCACCTGATACTGCCGATCATCGTGCTTCTTTTTCATCCGTGGTTGGCAAATTCTTTGTGATGCTCTTTCCGAGCTTCAGTAACAGCTTCAATGGCGTCCGCTACGTCTCTAAAATAACGTGAAAGCACTTGTTTGCCGTTGACCTTCAGCGTGGCACGCCACAAGCCGCTTCTCGTATCAAGCGAAACTCCTTTGACGCCTGACGTGTTGTTCTTTTGAATGCACTTATTACGCTGGTTATTCTTGCGAACACACAGACGCAGATTGGTCCACCGATTGTCAGACCTATTCCCGTTGACGTGATCGACCTCGTGCTCTCCGGGATCTTCTCCTGTAACCATCCGCCAGATGATTCTGTGGAGCTGATATAACTGATACTCAAAACACACCCTCAAGTATCCATATTTGAGATTCCCGACCGGCGCTCCCCGTTTCACGTTGGGACGGCACGTTCGAGAAAACACTACGCCGCTGTCGCGGTCGTAGCTAAACTCCGCCAGTAGTTTTTCTTGCGGCGGCAGAGGTTTGTGGGGCGCGTTCATCTCGCAACATCAACGTATTCCTTGCACACGGTCCCGAAATCGTTGCCCTTCGCACACTTCCACATCGCGCCTTCGGCCGGTTCACCGAATTTGCACGAGTGACAGGACTTCTCGGACGCCTCTCCCATGTGGCAGACGCCCTTGAAGTCGCAGTAACGGCAACGGTAGTCGGTGACGTAGTTTGAAAGCTTCGGAGGCGGCACTTGGGCGTTGAGGATCTCTTCGGCGGTCTCTAACAAATTCTGGTGCGCCTTCCTGTTGAGCGGGACCCACTCGAAGTAAAGATCGTCGTCATTCTTATTGACGGCGCAGAACAGTCCTCCGGACAAGCCTTCCTCACCCATGTATCCCTGCATCTGCGCGTGATACTTGGGATCGCTGACGCGGACACCGGACTTGGTCAACGCTTGAAAGCGCTTGTCGTTGTAGGTCTTAAATTCAAGAACAAAAGGTCTTGGTTTTCCTTTGACCCAGAACTTCGGAGGAGCTTCCCCGACTCCGTCCATGTGACCTGATAGATGTCCTTCGAGATTCTTGACCTTGAACTGCTTTCCTTCGGAATCCGTCTCGTGAACAGTGAAACCAATCTGACGAAGCAACATCACAAAGACGAACTCCTCGCGAGCACCACGGTTGAACAGTCGATAGAGACGCGGCGGGAAGCACTTCTTGGCGCACTTGCGGAACTCATACCACACTGCACGCTTGCACTCGCTGCCGAGATTGGACCATCCAAGATAGTAGCGCGGCTTGTCATCACGCGCCGGAATCGTGTAGTTGTGGACCTCCTCGAACGGAGGCAGATCCTCAATCGCCTGTTTGATGAGTGCGGTGTCGAGCATGTGGTTAGAGTCTGGAGACCAAGAAACATGCGAACGTCATAATGGCGACGGCGCACAAAGCATCCCAACCAGTAGTGACTGGTGCTTGGGTTAGCAAAAACTCAGACATGGCGAAGATGTTGTGGGAGATGAGGAAGGTCGAGCCAAAGGTCGCCGGTGAAGTAGAGAGGCTTGTTTTCCTTCATCCATGCAACCTGCTCAGAGGTCATGGAATGGTGCGGATCAGATCCGCAGTCTTGGATCGCGCCTTTACACGGGAACGGACCCTGATGCTTGGTGTGGATAGACAGTGTGGTGTTCATGTTGGTATTTTGGTTAGGTGTTTGAGACAGCGGAGACAGTTTACTTTGGAAATGTCGGAAGTAGTGTCCTTGGTCCAATGGACGTTAGCGCCACACGGTATGCCGAACTGACGCATCGCTTTGGGTGAGCGGTCGATGATGCGGAGGTGGACCTTTCGGTTAGGGGATCTCATTTTCGTTGATCTAAATAAGCTATCAATACTTCCTTGAAGCTTTCGAGGTCGTTGACGACCACAGCCAAGTAGCCTTCTTCAGTGACGGCTTTCATGTAGGCAACTTGGTCTTTGGACGGTGCTCCACCGGCTTTCTTCAGCTCGATGTAGAGTCCGCAGTATTCACCGGCACGGAGTGGCAGGAACGTGTCAGGAACTCCCGGCAACACCCCCATAAGCTTGAGCTTCCCAGCCTCACGTTGTGTCCGCCGTCCGCCGTTCGGACAGTGATGCCACACTTGCGGAAGTTTCGCTTCAAACAGCGTCTTCTTGGCGAAAGCCGCGCAGGCTTGCTGGAGGGCATCTTCCGACTTCTGCCACGCCTCCTTCGCTGGTTTCCGTAGGTCTTTCATGCCATCGGGTTGAAGTAGCCAAAGCCTGAGCATCCGCGCTTGAACCTACCGGTCTCAAAGCTCACGGCTTGGCGTGGATGGTTGCCACTACCTCCTTGAAGTCGTGTCTTGTAAAGGTCGTCAGCTTTCTTGACGAGTTCAGCGAAACGCTTGTCGAAGTGCTTCTGCTGTTGTTCAGGATCATTGGGAGCCATGCGTTCGGCGTAGGCCCATGCTTTGCGGCGTTCGGTCGGATAGGTGCGGTTGGCGGACATTGTTTTGTTAGGTGAAGTTGTCCGGTTACTGATCCGGTGTCCGCTCTGCGGGGCGGTAGTGGGTATCCATGTGGTGCGACCCGTTCGTTCACTGAGGTTCTAGCTCGCTTCCCCTCTCGCTATTTACCACATTCCAACCCCCGGTCAGGTCGCTCATGTCACCTTGTCGTGCGGGAGGGGTCTTGGTAGTGCCTCCCTTTCATGCCCTCACTGCGGAGGCTGGAATGTGGTGTCCCGATTAACGACTCGGGACCACGTCGGACATCTCGGATGGCGGGTCAGTCAACTCCGGTCGGTGAATAGGTGGTCCGACAACCACAATCCATCAGTCGTCCCAAGGGCGCTTCTTCTTGCCGGAGGCAGCAGGCTTGGCGGGCGGGGTGTCGTCCTCCTCTTCCTCCTCTTCCT